>Ga0265780_10000443_pt1 | contig 64753 bp, 66 predicted proteins | sample P1T30metagenome_FD_192432 | JGI IMG/M metagenome (GOLD analysis project Ga0265780, IMG submission 192432) | Plant litter microbial communities from East Loma Ridge, Irvine, California - P1 T30 | ecosystem: Environmental > Terrestrial > Plant litter > Unclassified | place: USA: California... | reverse complement strand
GCGCACCTGAAGGAAAAGGACCACGACAAGGCCTTCTACAAGCTGTGCTGCTGGATGGAACCCCAATACCACCAGTTCGAACTCGACCTGCGCCTCTACCTCACGCACATGGACCACACCGGCGAACGCCTCTGGGCCGACAGCTGAACGGCCGGGGCAAACAGCCCGGGTCACATACCGTCTTGATTCGCAACTTACGCCAAGAACATCTTGCGCGCGCGATGCAACTGCTCTTGGGTCAGCTTCGGCATATTTTTCCTATACACGCCCCAGGGCGCGGTGTTGCTTACAGCACCATGCCGCCGGAGACTTCGATGCGCTGGCCGGTCATCCAGCCGTTGCCCTCGGCCAGCAGGGCGGCGACGGCGGCGCCGATGTCGTCGGGCTGGCCGACCCGGCCCAGTGCGGTCATGCCCGCCACCATGCGGTTCACGTCCGCGCTGTCGCGCACCACGCCGCCGCCGAAATCGGTCTCGATGGCGCCCGGCGCCAGCGTGTTGACCGTGATGCCGCGTTCGGCGAATTCGCGCGCCTGGTAGCGCGTCAGCACTTCGACGGCGCCCTTGGCGGCGGCGTACAGGCCATAGCCCGGCAGGCTGAAGCGCGTGAGGCCGCTCGACACGTTCAGGATGCGGGCGCCATCGTTCAGCAGCGGCAGCAGCGCCGGCGTCAGGAAGACAAGCGCCTTGAAGTGCATCGCGACGATGCTGTCGAACTGGGCTTCGGTGACCTCGGCCAGCGGCGCGTGCACGCCGGCGCCGGCATTGTTGACCAGGATATCGACGCGTTCGGCCCCCCAGCCGTCCAGCTGCGCGCGGATGCGGCCGGTGAAGGCGGCAAAGCTGGCGCTGTCGCCGGTGTCGAGCTGGAGCGCGGCGGCGCGCCGGCCCAGGCCCGCGATGCGCGCCGCCACGTCCTGCGCGGCCGCTTCATTGCGCTGGTAAGTGAAGATGATGTCGGCGCCGGCCTGCGCCAGGTGCAGGGCCATGCTGCGTCCGAGGCCGCGGCTGCCGCCGGTGATGAGTGCGATGCGTTGGGTCATGCTGTGCTCCTTCGTTGATTGAGCAGCCAGTATAATTTTGCATCCAGAACGGATAAACCAGCGATCGATGCATGCATTCTGCAGAATATCTGCATAATCACGCCATGAACAAACTCGACCCCATCCGCATCTTCCTGAAGGTCGCCGAGCTGGAAAGCTTCAGCGGCGCCGCCCAGCAGCTCGGTTTGCCGAACACCACTGTCTCCGCCAACGTGCGCGAACTGGAAGAAGACTTCGGCGTGCGCCTGCTGCAGCGGACCACGCGCCGCGTCAAGCTGACCCAGGAAGGCGCCGCCTTCTACGCGCGCAGCCGCGACCTGCTCGACGAGTTCGACGAACTGGGCAGCATGTTCGACGGCGGCACGGATGGCCTGGCCGGCCGCCTGCGCGTCGACCTCACCGTCGGCATCGCCGCCAGGATCGTACTGCCGCGCCTGGGTGAATTCATGGCGCGCCATCCGCGCCTGGAGATCAATCTCAGCACCACCGACCGCCGCGTCGATGTCGTGCGCGAAGGCTTCGATTGCGTGCTGCGCTCCGGCACGCTGGCCGATTCCAGCCTGGTCGCGCGGCCGCTGGGCAGCTACCGCATGGTCAACTGCGCCAGCCCGGCCTACCTCGCCGCCTGGGGCACGCCGCTGACCCTGGCCGACCTGGCCGGGCACCGCATCGTCCACTACGACGCCGTGCTCGGCGGCAGCGCCCCGGTGTGGGAATGGTTCGACGGCGAGCGCACCCGGCTGGCGCCGGTCGGGGGCATGCTCACCGTGAACGGCACCGCCTGCTTCGAGGCCGCCTGCCGCGCCGGCCTCGGCATGATCCAGGTGCCGGACGTGGCGGTGCGCGCCTACCTCGACAGCGGCGAACTGGTCGAGGTGCTGCCTGGCTTCCAGGCCGAGCCGATGCCGGTGGCCTTCGTGTATCCGTCACGCCGCTACGTGCCGGCGCGCACGCTCGCCTTCATGGACTGGGTGCAGGAACTGCTGGCGCCTTATCTCGACGCCGGCAAGCCCTGACCCTTCGCCATGTCGATCACGAAGCGGTGCTACACATCGCCCTTCTCCAGCCGCGGGCAGGCCGCGTTGATTTCGTCCATCGCAATCAGCTCGATGTCCGCCACGATGCCGTGTTCCGGCGACGAAGTAGACCGTAGCGCCGCGTCCCGCGCTTGCCGGCCGTGTACGCACCCGCCGCTGCTCCGGCGATCCCGTCAGCTCCCGCGCCTCCCATGCACCCAGGTGTACAAGGCCGGCAAGATCAACAAGGTCAACGCCGTCGACGACAAAATCCCGCCGATCACCACCGTCGCCAGCGGCCGCTGCACCTCGGCCCCGGTACTGGTCGCCAGCGCCATCGGCAGGAAGCCAAGCGAGGCCACCAGCGCCGTCATCAGCACCGCGCGCAAGCGCACCTCGGCCCCTTCGCGCATGGCCGGCTCCGGCGCGTACCCCTGCTCGCGCAAGCCGCGCACGAACGAGAGCATCACCAGCCCGTTCAGCACCGCCACGCCCGACAGCGCGATGAAGCCGACCGCAGCCGAAATCGACAGCGGCAGCCCGCGCAGCCACAAGGCCAGCACGCCGCCGGTCATCGCAAACGGAATCCCGCTGAACACCAGCAGCCCATCCCTGACGCTGTTGAACATCAGGTACAGCAGCGCGAACACCAGCGCCAGCGCCGCCGGAATCACCAGGCCCAGACGCTGGCTGGCCGCCTGCAGATTCTCGAACTGCCCGCCCAGGCTCAGCCAGGTCCCGGCCGGCAGCGTCACCTTGGCCAGCGCGGCATCCAGCTCGCCCACGAACGAACCGAGGTCGCGCTCGCGCACATTCGCCGTCACCACGATGCGGCGCTTGCCGTTTTCGCGGCTGATCTGGTTGGCTTCCGCCACATACGACAAGGTGCCGATCTCGGACAAGGGAATGCTGGCCGCGCGCCCGTTCACCGGCGGCAGCGCGATCGGCAGCCGGCGCAGGCTGTCGATGTCGTTGCGCGGCCCTTCCGGCAGGCGCACGGTGATGGCGAAGCGGCGGTCGCCCTCGAACACCATGCCCACATCGCGCCCGCCGACCAGGGTGCCGAACACCTCCTGCACATCGGCCACGTTCAGGCCATAGCGCGCGGCCTTGATGCGGTCGACGTGCAGGGTCAGGGCCGGCAAGCCCTCGGTCTGCTCGACCTTCACCTCGGCCGCGCCGCGCACGCCGGCCAGCACGCGCGCCACTTCGCGCGCCGTGGCTTCCATCGCCTCGGTGCCGTCGCCGAACACCTTCACCGCGACGTCGCTGCGCACGCCCGAAATCAGCTCGTTGAAGCGCAGCTGGATCGGCTGCGAGAATTCGTAGCTGTTGCCGGGGATGCGCTTGGCGGCCTCGGTGATCGCTTCCACCAGCTCCGCATGCGTCTTGCGCGGCGTTGGCCAGTCCTTCTGCGGGCGCAGCATGATGTAGCTGTCGGCCGCATTCGGCGGCATCGGGTCGGTGGCCACCTCGGAGGTGCCGATGCGTGCGAAGACGCGTTCGATCTCGGGGAATTCCTTCAGTAGCGCGCTTTCCAGCGCCTGCTGCATCGCCACCGACTGCGACAGGCTCGTGCCCGGGATGCGCATGGTGAGCACGGCGAGGTCGCCTTCGTCCAGGTTGGGCGCGAACTCGGTGCCGAGGCGCGTGGCCAGCACGCCGGTCAGCAGCACGCTGAGCAAGGCAAAGCTCAGCGCCACCGGCCGGTTGCGCAGCACCCGGTCGAGCAGGCGCCGGTAGCCGCTGCGCGCGCGCTCCATGAGGCGGTTCTCGTGCTCGGGCAGCGCCTTGTTCACGAACAGCGCCACGGCTGCCGGCACGAAGGTCACCGACAGGATCATCGCGGCGGCCAAGGCCATCACCACCGTGATTGCCATCGGATGGAACATGCGCCCCTCGATGCCGGACAGGGCAAAGATCGGCAGGTACACCGTCATGATGATCAGTTGCCCGAACAGCAGCGGGCGGCGCGCCTCGGCGGCGGCCAGCGCCACTTCGGCGAAGCGTTCCTCGCGTGTGAGCACGCTCCCCTTCGCCGCCTGCGCCAGCCCGAGCCGGCGGATGCAGTTCTCGACGATGACCACGGCGCCGTCGACGATGATGCCGAAGTCGAGCGCGCCCAGGCTCATCAGGTTGGCGCTGACCTTCGTCTCCACCATGCCGGTGAACACCATCAGCATGGTCAGCGGGATCACCAGCGCAGTGATCACGGCCGCACGCAAATTACCCAGGAAGAGGAAGAGGATGGCCACCACCAGCAGCGCGCCTTCCACCAGGTTGGTGCGCACGGTGGCAATCGCCTTGTTGACCAGCACCGAGCGGTCGTACACCGGCAAGGCCTGCACGCCGGCGGGCAGCGAGCGGTTCACGGAGGCCAGCTTGCCGCGCGCCGCTTCCGCCACGGCGCGGCTGTTCTCGCCGATCAGCATGAACACCGCGCCGAGCACGACCTCGCGCCCGTTCTCGGTGGCGGCGCCGGTGCGCAGTTCGCGTCCGTACTGGACCTCGGCCACATCGTCGACGTGAATCGGCGCGCCTTCCACCACATCGAGCACGATGTCGCGGATCTCGTCGAGCGACTTCACCTGGCCCGGCGTGCGCACCACGAACTGCTCGCCGCCGCGCTCGATGTAGCCGGCGCCGGCGTTCGCGTTGTTGCGGTCGATGGCGTTCACCAGCGTGGCCAGCGACAGGCCGTGCGCGGCCAGGCGGTCCATGTCGGGCGCCACCTGGTATTCCTTCAGGTAGCCGCCGATGGTGTTCACCTCGGTCACGCCAGGCACGCCGCGCAATTGGGGCGCCACGATCCAGTCCTGGAGCTCGCGCAGGTCCTGCGGCGTCCAGGGCGTGCCATCGGGCTTGCGCGCGCCCTCCTTCGCCTCGACCGTCCAGTAGAAGATTTCGCCCAGGCCGGTGGCGGTCGGGCCCATGGCCGGCTCGACGCCGGGCGGCAGCGCGGCCCTGGCCTGCTGCAGGCGTTCGTTCACCAGCTGGCGCGCAAAATAGATGTCGGTGCCGTCCTTGAACACGACCGTCACCTGCGACAGCCCGTATTTTGATAACGAGCGGGTTTGCTCGAGGCCGGGGATGCCGTTCATCAGGCTCTCGATCGGGAAGGTGATGCGCTGCTCGACCTCCAGCGGCGAGTAGCCGGGCGCGCCGCTGTTGATCTGGACCTGCACGTTGGTGATGTCCGGGACCGCGTCGATCGGCAGGCGGCCGTAGTTATAGGCGCCGAGGCCGGCCAGGCAGAGCGCGGCGAAGACCACCAGCCAGCGCCGCGCGATGGCAAATGCAATGAGTTGCTGGAACATGGCTATCCTTTAGTGATCGTGCTCGGCTTCGCCCTTGCCGAGATCGGCCTTGAGCACGAAACTGCCGGCGCTGGCGTAGGGCGTGCCGGCATCGAGTCCCTTGACGATCTCGGTGCGCTTGCCGTCGGAGCGGCCGATGCGCACGTCCTGGGCGCGAAAGCCGGCGCTTGTGCGCACGAAGACCACGCTGCGTTCGTGCACGGTCTGCACCGCTTCGCTGGCCACCGTCACCGGCACATTCGCCGGCTGGCCCATCAAGTCGACATCGGCCAGCATGCCGGGGCGCAGGCGCCCGTCGCGGTTGCGCAGGGTCACGCGCGCCGTGGCCATGCGCGTGGCTTCGCCCAGCACCGGGCCGACGAAGGACACGCTGCCTTCGAGTTCGCGCGGCTGGGCGGCGATGCTCACTTTCGCCGGCATGCCCACGCTCACCTGGGCCAGGCTCGCGCCCGGCACGGCCGCCTCGACCCACACCTGCGACAAGTCGGCCACGGTCAGCAGCAATGTGCTTTCGCCGACCGACTGGCCGGCCGCCACCGGCAGTTCGACCACCACGCCGTCGTACGGGGCGCGCAGGGTGACGCTGCTGGAGACGCCGTCGCCGGCGGCGCCAATGCCGAGCGCGTCGAGCCGGCTCTTCGCGGCCGCCGCGGCGATGCGCGCTTCCTGCAGGGCGGCGTGGGCGGCGTCCAGGTCCTGGCGCGCCGAGATGCCCTGCTCCCACAGGGCTTGCTCGCGCGCGTGGGTGGTCTGCGCCAGCGCCAGGCGTGCGCGGGCGCCGGCATGGTCGGCGCGCCAGCCGGCCACCGCCGGGCTGTTCACCAGCACCAGCGCCTGGCCCTTCCTGACGGCGGCGCCGTTCGATACCAGCACCGACCGCACGATGCCCGCGGCGGGCGCCGCCAGCGCCACGCTGCGTTCGGCATTGGCTTTCACCTGGGCCGGCAGGTGCAGGCGCTCCTGGATCATGGCCGCTTGCGCCCGGTCGACGGCGATGCCGGCGGTCTTGATCTGCGCCGCGCCCATGGCGATGCTGCGTTCGTCCTCATGCGGCGCCGGCGCCGGGCCTTCGCGACCGCTTTCGTGGCCCTCCTCGTGCCGGTCATCGTGGCCATGCGAGTCGGCATGCCCCGCATGTTCGTCGTTCGTGGGAGCGCCCGGCTGGCGCCACAGCATGAGCGCGGCAAGGAGGGCGGCAATCGCGCACATCAGCGCGATCGCGATCGTGTGTTTCCTGTTCATGGTCGTTCCCGTTGGTCTTGTTCGATGGCGGCGCCGGCCAGGCGCGCGAGGTCGGCGTAGGCACGCCAGGCTTCCTGGGTCGCGGCCCACCGGCGCGACTGGACCCGGGCCCAGGTGCGCTGGGCGTCGAGCACGTCGAGGAAGGCGAACTTGCCGTGCTCGAAGCCCCTCAAGGTCAGCTCGTAGGCCGACTGCGCGCTCGGGATCACATCGAGGCGCAGCAGCGCGGCTTCGTCGCGCGCCTGTCCGTAGCGGGTCCAGGCGACGGTGATGGCGGCCACGGCGTCCGCTTCGGCCGCGGCCACCTCGTCGCGCGCCTTGTCGCCGCGGCGCAGGGCCGCCAGCAAATTGCCCCCGTTGCGGTTGAACAGCGGCAGCGGCAGCGAGACGCCGAGCACGGGCTGGCGGCGGCCGACGTCGTCGAGCTTCTGGCTGCCGACGGTGAGCGTCAGGTCGGGCAGGCGCGCGGCGCGCTCGACCCCGGTGTGCGCTTCCTGCGCCGCCAGCTGGCCCCGCGCGCGGCGCACCGGCAGCGCCTGCGCGGCCTCGGCCAGCAGCGCCGCCAGCGGCTTCAGGGCGGGCGGCGCCGCGTCCGCGTTCGATGCCAGCAGCAGCGTCTCGCCCGGCCGTCCGACCAAAGCGCCGAGGCGGGTGCGCGCGATCGCCAGCTCGGCGTCGGCGGCGCTGCGCTCGGTATTGGCGTCGACGGCGGCCAGGCGCGCGCGGGTGGCCTCGATCGGCGCGACCTTGCCGGCCGCCACCTGGCGTTCGGCGACCTCGATGCTGCGCGCGGCCAGGCCGGACAGGGTGCCGGCCAAGGTTTGCCGTTCCTGGGCGGCCAGCACGGCGTGGTAGGCCGCGACCGTCTCGGCGCGCAGTTCCTGGCGCAGCGCCGCTTCTTCGCCCCTGGCCAGGGCGGCGCTGCTTTCGGCCAGCGCCACGCGGGCGCGCCGTTTGCCGCCCAGTTCGATGGGCTGGTTGAGCTGGACGGTGGTGGTGCGGGTGCCGGCCTGCTCGCCTTCGCGCAGGATTTCCAGCGTCGGGTTCGGGTAATGGCCGGCTTGTTCGATGGCGGCGGCGCTGGCGGCGGCTTCGTGGCCGGCGGCGCGCAGGCGTGGGCCGTCGAGCGCGAGGCGGATCGCGCCGGCCAGGTCGATCGGTGCGGACAGCGGGGACGCGGCGGCATGGCCGAACGCCCATGCCGCCACGATCCCGGCGGCGATATGCCGCATGGTGTGGTTTGTCATGCTTGGCTCCTGATGAAATGGAAATCAGGCGCGCAGGGGGCGCGAGCCGGGTGGCTCGGCCGTCAAGGATCCTGCGCGCTAGTCAGCGCGCGCAGGCCACTTGGGACGTTCGGGGCGGGACGCCGGAGGCGAACTCAGGAAGGGAAACACGCCGGCAACCGGCGTCGATTCGTGGCGCTGACCGGGTACGGCCGTGTCGCCGGGAGGCAGGTAGATGATGTGCCCGAGCATGCAGGCCGCGCAATGCGGATCGGCCAGCAGCGCATCGCCGTCACCGGACACGAAGGCCGGTTCCAGCGCCGGCACGCCGGCACCCTGCTGCGCCACGTGGTGGGTCACGCCGGATGGCGTGGTCACGCAGCACTGGTCCGCCATGGCCAGGGCAACCTGGAGCGGATAGACCAGCAGCAAAATGATGAGTACCCAGCGGCGCATTGGTTCGGATGAAGATCGGATAAGGCTCGTGGCCGTCCGCCCCATCATACTTGGTATTCATGCCAGTGGCGAATCGGTCAACAAATCGCCGATCCGGACAAGCTTGTCCGGCAAACAAGGCTGATGTCGGATCCGCCAGACATGGCACGCCGGGAATAACTGTTGAATAACACCCGTTGCCCTACCACAACGGCATCGCGCGGCGACGGCGTTTCCACACGTAAATTTATCGACTTTTCAGGACGTGTTCGCTACAGTCGATCCGTGTGCACGATGCATCGCGCCCGGGTGGACCGCCCGCCGGCCCGCGCCGCCGCACACTGCAGCACCGGCCCCACCGGCCGCGCCGCCCTGCCCTCGCCGCCTGCGCGCCGCGATGGCCCCCTGACGACAACGACACCATGTACCCCATCCATTTTCCTGGCAAGGTAATGCCTTGCGCCGTGCGCGCCAGCCTGCTGGCCCTGTTCGTGACCGCCGCTGCCACGCCAGCGCAGGCGGCCGGGGGCCCTGCCCCGGCCTTCAAGCTGTCGGGCTTCGGCACGCTCGGCGCGGTGCACTCGAGCGAGCGCCATGCCGACTACAGTTCCTCGGCCCTGAAGGCCGACGGCGCCGGGCGTAGCCACGCCTGGAGCGCGGACGTCGACAGCAAGCTCGGCGCCCAGCTCGACTGGCAGATGGCGCCGCGCTGGTCGGCGGTGCTGCAGGTGGTGTCCGAGCAGCGCCTCGACTACAGCTACCGGCCGCGCGTGGAATGGGCCAACGTGAAGTACCAGGCGACGCCGGAACTGGCGCTGCGCGCCGGCCGCATCGCGCTGCCGATGTTCGTCGCGGCCGACTACCGCAAGGTCGGCTACGCCTACCCCTGGGTGCGCACGCCGGTCGAAGTCTACGGCGCGGTGCCACTGTCGAGCAGCGACGGCGCCGACCTCACCTGGCGCTGGAACGGCGAAACCCTGCGCGGCACCACCCAGGTCCTCGCCGGCCGCACCGACATGGCCTTGTACGAAGGCGCGCGCCTGCGCGGCAGCGGCATCGCCGGCCTGTCGCAAACCGTCGAATACGGCGACCTGAGCGTGCGCGCCTCGATGATCACCACCCGCCTGACGGTGTCGCTGTACCCGGAACTGTTCGCCGGCCTGCGCGCCTTTGGCGAGCAAGGCGCGCACATCGCCGACGCGATCGCCACCGAGCGCAAGCGCGCGAACGCCTTCAGCATCGGCCTGAACTACGACCCGGGCAATTGGTTCGTGCTGGCCGAAGCGGGCCACTACCGGGTCGACTCCTTCCTCGGCACCACGCATTCCTTCTACGCCAGCAGCGGCTACCGTTATGGTGCGCTGACGCCCTTCGCCGGCTACGCGCGCATCGCGGGCAAGAAGCCGCCCGGCCCGCACGCGCTGGCGCTCGACGGCCTGGCGCCGCCGTATGCCGCCGCCGGCGGCCAACTGAATCTCGCGCTCGACGGCCTGCTGCGCACCATCGCCTCGCAGGCTACCGTCACGGCCGGCCTGCGCTGGGACGCCGCGCCGAACGTCGCCGTCAAGCTGCAGTACGACCGGGTCACGCCGCGCGCCGGTTCGCGCGGCACCATGATGAACCTGGGCCCGGCCTTCCGCTCCGGCGCGACCGCGCACGTGGCCAGCGCCGCGCTCGACTTCGTGTTCTGAGGCCGCCATGACGCTATCCATCGCCAAGCTGCTCGGCACACTTGTCCTCTCCTGCGCCTGCGCCGCCGCGCAGGCCGGCGACCTGGTCGTGATCGTGTCCGCGCGCAGCAGCATCGACGCGCTGCGTCCCGACCAGGTGGCCGCCATCTTCCTCGGCCAGAGCGCGCGCTTTCCCGGCGGCGCCCTGGCCACCGCGCTCGACCAGCCGATCGGCTCGGAAGAGCGCGACCAGTTCTACCTGCGCGTCACCGGCAAGACCCCGGCCCTGCTGAAGGCCCATTGGTCGAAGCTGGTGTTCACCGGCCGCGGCCAGCCGCCGCGCGAGCTGCCGGGCAGCGCCGCCGTGCGCCGCGCCGTGGCCGACGACCCCGGCCTGGTCGGCTACATCGACCGCGAAGCGCTCGACCCCAGCGTACGCCAGGTCCTGCTGGTGCATTGAGAAGCCCTATGCCAACCCTACCCGCAAAAGCCCGGCGCCTCGCGCGCCGCACCCGCCTCGTGCGCCTGCTCGGACGCGGCCTCGAGACCCATATCGCCCTGCCGGTGTTCGCGCTGCTGCTGGTGGCCGCCATGTGGCTGCTGGCCCTGCGCTTCATCGGCGCCGAGCGCGATGCCGCCGCAGCCGCCGCCCACAGCGCCACCCGGGAGCGCCTCGAGACCTACGAGGCGCAGATGGCGCGCAGCCTGAACGGCATCGACCAGACCCTGAAGGTGCTCAAGTACGCGGTCGAGATGAAGGGCCCGCAGGGCGCGATTCCCGCCCTGCGCGAACAGGGCCTGCTGCCGCCCGGCCTGGTGTTCGTGGTGGCGGTGGCCGACCGCGCCGGCCACGTCGTGGCCAGCAATCCGGGCGAAGGCGCGCTCGACGTCTCGAACACCGCCTATTTCCAGTACCACCGCGACAACGACGAGGGCGAGCCCTTCGTCAGCGCCACCGTGGCCGACGCCGTCAAGGCCGAGCCGCACCTGCACTTCACGCGCCGCATCGACGATGGCGCCGGGCGCTTCGCCGGCATCGCCATCGTCGAAGTCGAGCCGGCCTACTTCACCAGCGCCTACGAGCGTTCGCGCGACGGCGAGTACGGCATGCTGGGCCTGGCCGGCCTCGATGGCGTGATGCGCGCGCTGCGCATCGGCGACGACATCAGCTGGGGCCAGCGCATTGAACTCGGCCAGAGCGCGCCGGGCAGCATCGCCCTGCGCCACGGCACGCCCGACCAGGTGGCGCGCTACACCGGCGTGCAGCGCCTGCACGGCTTCCCGCTGGCGATCGTGGTCGGCCTGGCCCAGGACGAGCAGCTCGCGCCGTTCGAGCAGGCGCGCCGCACCCGGCTCCTGGTGACGGCCGGCGCCAGCGCCCTGCTGCTGCTGGTGGTGGCGGCGATCGCGCTCTGGTCCTGGCAACTGGCCAAGGCCCGGCGCCGCGCCCGCCGCGCCCAGGAAACCTATGCCGCCGCCTCCGAGGGCAGCCTGGACGCCTTTTGCGTGATGCGCACGGTGCGCGACGCGCGCGGCGCGGTGCGCGACTTCGAGATCGAGGCCACCAACTCGGCGGCCGAAGCCATCTTCGGCATGGCGAGCGATGCGCTGCGCGGCCAGCGCCTGTGCGACCTGCTGCCGCACTACCGCGCGAACGGCATCTTCGAGGACATGGCGCAGGTGGTGCACACCGGCCAGGCGCGCGAAGGCGAATGGCAGGCCTCGTCGGCCGCCGCCCAGGGGCGCTGGCTGCAGCGCCAGGTGGTGCCGGTGGAAGACGGCATCGTCGCCATCGTGCGCGACATCACCGAGCGCAAGCTGACCGAGGCGCGCATCGTCCACATGGCGCACCACGACGAGCTCACCGGCCTGCCCAACCGTAACCTGATGCACGACCGTATCGACCAGGCGATCCGCAACGCGGCGCGCGGCGGCAGCGGCGTGGCGCTGGCCTTTGTCGACCTCGATGGCTTCAAGCTGGTCAACGATGGCCTCGGCCACCAGGCCGGCGACGAATTATTGAAGGTGGTGAGCAAGCGCATGGGCGCCTGCCTGCGCCGCAGCGACACGCTGGCGCGCTTCGGCGGCGACGAATTCGTGATCCTGCTGCCCGACGGCGGCCAGGACCCGATGGCGCTCACGCCGCTGCTGGAAAAGATCCGCGTGGCCGTGACCGAGCCGGTGGAAGTGGGCGGCCAGGCGGTGCAGGTGAGCTGCAGCATGGGCGTGGTGATGTACCCGCGCGACGGCGAGGACGCGAGCACCTTGCTGATGAACGCCGACGCCGCGATGTACCGCGCCAAGGACCTGGGCTCGAACAATTTCCAGTTCTATGCGCGCGAGATGAACGCCAGCGTCGAGGAAAAGCTGATGCTGCTCGACGGCTTGCGCCATGCGGTGCAGGAGACGCTCGACGAGGATGGCGCTGCGGTGCCCGAGACAGGCAACCGCTTCCACCTGCTGTACCAGCCGAAGGTCGACCTGAAGACCGGCCGCATCTTCGGCGTGGAGGCGCTGATCCGCTGGCACCATCCGGAACACGGCGTGGTCTCGCCGCAGCGCTTCATCGGCCTGGCCGAGGAAAGCGGCTTGATCGTGCGGATCGGCGAATGGGTGGTGCGCACCGCCTGCCGCCAGGCGCAGACCTGGCGCGCCTGCGGCCTGCCGCCGATCACCGTGTCGGTGAACGTGTCGGCGCGCCAGTTCGAGGAAGCCGGCCTGGTCGAGCGCGTGGCCGCGGCCCTGCAGGATTCCGGCCTGCCGCCCGAGCTGCTCGAACTCGAAGTGACCGAAAGCCTGATCATGCGCGACCTGCAGAAAGCGGTCGGCAAGATGCGCGAGCTGAAAGCCATGGGCGTGTCGCTGTCGGTGGACGACTTCGGCACCGGCTACTCCAGCCTGTCGGCGCTGAAGAGCTTCCCGATCAGCCGGCTGAAGATCGACAAGAGCTTCGTGAGCGAGCTGGCCGAGAACCCGGACGACCAGGCGATTGCGATGGCGGTGATCTCGCTCGGGCACAAGCTGAACCTGAAGGTGATCGCCGAGGGCGTGGAGACCGAGCAGCAGTGCGCCTTCCTGCGCGCGAACGAGTGCGACGAGATGCAGGGCTATTTGTTCAGCAAGCCGGTGACGGCGGGCGAGATCGAGGACATGGTGGAGGAGCACATCGCGCGGCCGGGGGCGTGTGCGAGCTTGCGGCTGGTGGCGGAACGTGAAGCGGCGCCGTTGGCGCTGGCGGGCTGATTCCCCCGACCGGAATCGAAACGGTGTCCGTACGGCCGGCACTGCGTGCCCACGCGCTTGCGTGCGCATCACGCGGACACGTGCGGCGAAGTGTCGCTCGCAACGTTTGCCTCTGACGAAAACCGGTCATGCGGCCGACGCCATGCTTTCAGGCCACGTCGAGAAGCTTGCGCACCAGCGCCTCGGCGTCCACGTCCACATTCATCAGCGCCGCATGCGCCGGCCGCACGAAACCTTCCTCCTGCTGGTGCCGCGCAAACGCCACCAAGCCATCGTAGAAGCCCTCGGTATTCAGCAAGCCGACCGGCTTCGCATGAATCCCCAGCTGGGCCCAGGTCACCATCTCGAACAGCTCTTCCAGCGTGCCGAAGCCGCCAGGCATGGCGATGAAGCCTCCCGACAAATCCGCCATCATCGCTTTGCGTTCGTGCATGTCCTTCACCACGAACAGGCGCGTCAGGCCGGCATGGCCGACTTCGCGCTCGACCAGCGCGCGCGGGATCACGCCGGTGGCTTCGCCGCCCAGGCGCAGCACTTCATCGGCAATCACGCCCATCAGGCCGACCTTGCCGCCGCCATAGACCAGGGCGATGTTGTGGTCGACCAGCGCGCGCGCCAGTTGGCGCGCCGCGTCGGCGTAGAGGGGCTTGGCGCCGTTCGAGGCGCCGCAGTAGACTGCAATGGATTTCATGGAAATGTCCGGCAAGGTGAATCAGGGTCCGGCGTCGCGCGCTTCGTCCGGCAGTTTTTTCAGGTACTCCTCCGACAGCTTCTCGAACAGCAGCCGCGTGTCGCCGCGCAGGTAGGGGCCGAGCATCGACAGCACCTGGTAGCAGCCGCGCGCCAGGGCGTCGGCAATCGCCTGCTGCTCGCTGTACTTGCGCGGGTTGCGCACGTATTCGTAGGACAGCCAGTAGGTGGCGACGACCACCATGTTGGTGGCCATGGCGCTGATCTGCTGGTCGCCGGCGTCGAGCGAGTTTTCGCTGCGCAGGTCTTCGCACAGCTGGCGCGCGACCTTGATCTTGTGGGCCAGGATGGCCTTGAAGTGCAGCTCCAGCTTGCGGTTGCGCGACAGCAGGTCGTTCAGGTCGCGGTAGAAGAAGCGGTAGCGCCAGATCAGCTCGAACATCAGGTGCAGGTAGAGCCAGACGTCTTCCATGTTCGAGCGGCGCCCCGCCGGCACCGTGAGGATGCGCTCGATCTCGGCCTCGAACTGCACGAAGATCGAGTTGACGATGTCGTCTTTGTTGCGGAAGTGGTAGTACAGGTTGCCGGGCGAGATGTTCATCTCCTCGGCAATGACGGTCGTCGTGATGTTCGGCTCGCCGAACTCGTTGAACAGCCTGAGCGAGAGCTCGAGGATGCGTTCACGGGTGCGGCGTGGTGCTTTCTGTAGCATGGAAGGCGGCAGTATTGGTGTCAGCCGCAAGCATAACATCGAACGCCGTGGCGGCGTTACTGGCAAATGCCATCATCCGGTCCTCATCGGCGCCGTCCTTGCGCGCATCTTCCCGCTATTTCGCTGCAGGCTTCTTCGCAGCCGGCTTTTTCGCCGCCACCTTCCTGGCCGCGGCTGGGCGCCTGGCCGCCCCGATCTCGGCCAGCATGCGCTCGAGTTCATCGATGCGGTGGTTCAGCGCCTCGATCTCGCTGCGCGCCGGCACATCGATCACGGCCAGCGCGCGCGCCACGCGTTCCTCGAACACCTGCTCCAGCTTGCCCCAGGTGCCCGATGCGCGGCGGCTGGAGCGCTCGGCCTTGCGCGCCACGGTGTCGGTCGCATCCTCGACCTTGCGCGCGCGCTTTTGCAGCTCGCTGCCGTCGCGCACCAGGCGCGTGAACGCGCGCCCGCCTTCCTGCTGGGCCGCGGCAAAGGCGCCCAGGCCGGCCTGCCAGATCTGCTGGGCCGAACTGCGCACCGCGCGCGCCAGCGCTTCTTCTTCCTGTTCCAGGTCCTCGATCTTCTTGCTCATTGCGTCCCCATCGCTTCCTCGTTGCTTGTCTCCGTCTGCCCCATTGTAGAAGCGCGCGCTAGAAGGCGGGTACTAAACGCCGCGGCGCTGGCGCTGCAGCTGCAGCGCGTCGCGCAGGGCCGCCATCAGCGCCGCGCCCATCCATGGCTTGGCGTAGTAGCGGTCGGCGGCGCCGCTGGCCAGCGCGGCGGCGATCTCGCCTTCCTCCTCGCCCTGGCCCGAGAGCAGGATGCGCACCGTGGCCGGATACAGACGCCCGGCTTCGGCCAGCAGCTCGGCGCCGCTCATGCCGGGCATGAAGTGATCGCTGACGATCACCGCCACCGGCTCGCGCGCCAGCTGCGCCAGCGCCGCCGCGCCCGAGGCGGCGCTGCGCACCTGCCAGCCCTGGTCCGCGACCATGTCGGCCAGCATCTCGAGCATGAAAGCGTCGTCGTCGACCAGCAGCAGGGTCTGCGCCGCCGGCGCAGGCAGGAAAGCCTCGACCGCGCCGGCGAAGCTGCCGGGATCGAATGGCAAGGCGATGCAGCCGTCGAAGCCGGCGTCCAGCAAACGGTCGCGCAGCCCGGCGTCGCCCGGGCCCGCGAGCACCACCAGTGGTCCCTGCCGATGCCCGGCCAGGGCGGCGGCGCCGGGATGGCGCGCATGGCACAGCACCAGGTCCGGCGCCAGCGGATCATGCGTGCCGGTGTTGACGCTGTGGCCGCGCTCGCGCAGCAGGCGCGCCATGCCGGCCGCGGCCGCGGGATCGTCGTCGAGGATGTGGATGCGTGCCGCCACGTTGGCTCCGTAATTCGATGGAGACGGACTGTATCACGTCCGCGTTGCTGCCTACGCGCGCAGCGGATCGCCTGTCTTCAAGGCTGCCAGCTCCAGCATGACGGCGTCGAGGATGCGCGGGTTGCTGCCCAGCGCCACATGGCCGATGCCGCCAAAGGCGCGGTTGCGCGCGCCCGGCAGCTGGCTCGCGGTCTGCGGCGAGATGATGTTGTCGTGGTGCGAATAGATCGACGTGAACAGCGCGCGCCGCCGCGGGCTTTCGCTCGCGGCCAGGTCACGCAGCCAGGCACAGGGCTGGCCGCCGCGGCGCCGCATCTGGGCCGCGTTCACGCCAAGGCCGAAGTTGGCCAGGCCGGTGCCGAAGTGCGGCGTGCCGAGCGTGATCACGCGCAGCACGCGGCCCTCGCCCTGCTCTTCGTACCTGCGCATCCAGGCGCGCGCGACCAGCCCGCCCATGCTGTGCGCGACGATGGCGACCTTGGCGGCGCCGGTCCGGGCGCGCAGCGTCTCGATGGCGCGCTCGACCTGGGCCGTGTAGTGCTCGATGTCGCCCGCCACCGGCACCAGGTCGACCGTGGCGTGGCTGATGCGGGCGCGCTCCAGGCGCCGCGCCAGATGCGCCCAGTAGCCGCTGTTGCAGCCATAGCCGTGCACCAGCAGCACCGGCACTCCGGCGCCACCGTCCAGCACGCGCATGCCTTCGCACGCACGCGGCATGGCCCAGGAGGTGGCGGCCATGCTGGCGCCGAATTCCTCGGCCAGCAGGCGCAGGCGCTGGCGCGGGCCGAGCGCGAACTCGGGCGGCGTCGGGCTGGCGAAGAACGCGGCCAGCAAAAAATTGTTCATGTTGATCGCCAGGCGCACCAGGGCCACGCTGCCCAGGCCCAGCGCCACGGCGGCCAACGGCTGGAGATCGAGCCAGTACCAGCCGGCCAGGCCGATTGCCAGCGCGGCGCAGGCCTGCACCAGCAGGACGATTTGCAGCAGGCGGCGTGCGCTCATGACGCCATCTCCCCGGGAGCCGCCTGCGGGCGCGGCGCCGGCCGGCCCGTGAGCTCGCGGGCCAGGCCGCTCGCCAGGCGCGCGGCCAGGCCATAGATCGACAGCTGCGGATTGGCGCCGATCGAGGTCGGGAACAGCGAGCCATCGTGTACCGACAGGTTGGCCAGATCGCGGTAACGGCCATCGGGGGCGACCACGCCGCGGCGCGCATCGCCGGCCATGGTGCAGCCGCCCATCACGTGGGCCGAGGCCACGCGCGTCATGTGCAGGGCCTGCGGCAAGGCCGCGATGGCGGCCTTCGCTTCGGTCCAGCTGGCGTAGGCGCGCGCGCTTTCGTGGGCGGGACGCACGGCGCTGGCGCCGGCGGCAAACTGGATTTCGGCCATGGTCAACAAGGCGCGCCGTGCGCCGTCCCATAAAAAATCGTTCAAGGGGTAGTCGAGCACGCCGGCGCCGCCCTTCAGGCGCACGCTGCCCCCGCGCGACTCGGCATGGAAACCGTCGCGCAGCAGCGCCAGCATGCCCTGGATGTGCGGGAACTGGCGCATCATTGCGGCGTGGTCGGCGCCGAAGCCGTTCATCGTGGTCGACAGCAGCACCGGGTGCAGCGGCGGCGCTTCCAGCTTGTAGCCGAGCGGGCCGTCGATCGGCGCCGTGTGCAGGAAGTGGTCGGAATACACGGTTTGCGGCGCGCCGGCATAGGCATCCACGCGCTGCGGGAAGATGCCGGCCGAGATCAGGGTCGGATGCAGGAAGGTGCGCGTGCCGAGCAGCGCGTACGGGTCCGGCGCGTTGGAGCGCAGCAGCAGCGCCGGCGAGTTGATGGCGCCGCCGGCCACCACATAGTGCTTGGCGCGCAGGCGCAGCTGGCGCCCGCTCGGCGCCACCCCATCGGCCTGCAAGGCGGTGCACAGCAGTCCCTGCACCCGCTCGCCCTCGATCTCGAAGCGCTCGGCGCGGGCGCGCGTGACCAGCATCGCGCCATGGTCGAGGGCCGACGGGATGGTGGTGACCAGCATCGACTGCTTGGCATTGGTCGGGCAGCCCATGCCGCAGTAGCCGAGGTTCCAGCAGCCTTTCACGTTACGGCGGATCAGGCCGGACGATATGCCCAGCTTGTCGGCGCCGCGCTTGAGCAGGGCGTTGTTCTCGTTCGGCGCGGCCTGCCAGTCGCCCACGCCCAGGCGCGCTTCCATCAGCGCGAACCAGGGCGCCATGGCCTCGGCATCGAAGCCTTCCAGGCCGAACTGGCTGCGCCAATAATCGAGGGTCGGCGCCGGCGTGCGGAAGCTGGACGTCCAGTTGACGGTGGTCGAGCCGCCGACGGTGCGGCCCTGCAGGATCTTGACGCCCTTGTCGGCGGTCTGGCGCGCGGCCGACTCCTGGTAGAGCGATGGGTAGGCCTCGGCTTCGCGCATCTTGAAGTCGCGCGAAGAGCGCAGGGCGCCCTCTTCCACGATCACGACGCCGAGACCGGCCAGCGCCAGGATCTCGGCCGTCACGCCGCCGCCGGCGCCGCTGCCGACGATGACCACGTCCGCGTCCAGCGTGCGGTCAGTCTCCAGGCGCGCGCCGTCGACGATGCGCCAGCCGCGCGCGATGCCTTGCTGGACGGGGTCGGGGATGAAGCCTGTTGCTTGTGCGCTCATGGCCGCCTCCTCACGACAATTCCGGCAGCGGGCCGGGATAGCCGATCGCGCGCCAGCTGGCCGGCTGGGCATACCAGGCGCCGAGCACCAGGTCGTGCAGCGCGCCGTAGGCCGTGCGCAGCAAGGCCAGCCGGTGCAGGCGCCAGTCTTGCAGGAAGCGCGCGACTTCGGCTTCGGACGCCTTGCTCCAGCCGCCGGCGATGCCGGTCAGCAGGCGCCGCGCGGGCGCCAGTGCGAGCAGGCCGAACAGGTCCTGGACTTCCTGTTGCACCGGCAGCGGCAGGTTCGCGATGGCGGCATGGACGCCGTCGACCGCGGCGGCAATGGCGGCCTGGCGCCCGGCGCCGGCCGGCAGCGCGCCGGACAGGATGGCGGGCACGATGGCGCCCAGCGCGGCGCGTGCTTCGCCATCGAGCACGAAGCGTTCTGGAGCGGACTGCGTGGCGCGGTAGATGCCGCCGCCCACGGCCAGCACCAGCGCGCCGATCGCGCCCGCCTTCAGGAAGGATCTGCGGCTTGTCTCCATCTGTCATCCTGGTTGTTATCCGCCCAGTGTACGTCAAGCCTTGCACTTAGGGTGGCCGGCGCCACCAACGCATGCATACCTTCTCATCCGCGCCCAAGGCTTGTACCATAGGCGCATTCAGCTCGACCACGAAAGCGACCATGACCACCCCGACCCTCCTGCGCGCCCTGTGCGCGGCAGCCCTCGCCGGCGCCTGCGCCCTGCCCGCCCACGCCGACAGCGCTTCGTCGGTCGCCTCCAGCGCCGGCTCGGCGTCCTCGGCCAGCATTTCCGATTCGATCGGCGCCTCCAGCGACAGCTCGAGCGGCGACCGCCGCGTGGCCGCCGGCGAGTACCGCGTCATCGACATCGCCCAGGCCCCGGCCAAGGCCGACACCATGCGCATGACCCTGCGCGCCACCGCCGCCGGTCCCACGCGCGAGTTTTATCTCGATGTGCCGAACCGCGCCCTCGCCGCACGCACCGTCCATACGGGCGAACTGGTGCGCGTGAACGAACGCGTCTACGGCTACGAGTTCGCCCACGCCGACGACAAGCGCCCCTTCTTCCTGGCGCTACAGGACGACTGGTACCGCGAGCTGGGCTCGAAGCAAGTCGCGATCTGAGACACCCTGCGATGCAGGGCCTGGCCCGCGCGGGGTTCGCCGCGCTGCTCCTGGGCGCGGGAAATGCCGCCTGGGCCGGCCTGCCGACGTTCTGCGAGCGGCCGCGCGCGGTCACGGCCGCGGAGCAGGACCGCGTCCTGCGCTTTGCCGGCGCGGTGAAGGATGAACTGGAACGTTCAAGCCGGCGCGTGGCCCTGATCGCGCGCGCCGGCGTCGACCTGACCCGCTTCGGCCTGCTCTACTCGCATGCGGGCGTGGCCCTGCGCGACAATCCCGGCAGCCGCTGGGGCGTGCGCCAGCTCTATTACGCCTGCGAGGAAGCGCGCCCGCGCCTGTTCGACCAGGGCATGTCGGGCTTCGTGCTGGGGGCGGAAACGCCGTCGCACGGGCACGTGTCGCTGCTGTTCCCGCCCGATGAAGAGAGCGCGCAGCTGGAGCAGGCCGCGCTCGACAAGCCGCTGGCGCTGGCGCTGCTGGCCGGGCAATACAGCGCCAACGCCTATGCCTTCGGCACGCGCTACCAGAACTGCAATCAATGGGTGGCCGAGCTGCTGGCCAGTGCCTGGGGCAAGCTGCACACCAGGGAACAGGCCCAGGACTGGCTGCGCACGCAAGGCTATGCCGCGGGGCCGGTGCGGATTCCTTCGCATCTGCTGATGTTCGCCGGCCAGTTCGTGCCGCTGGTGCACATGAACGACCATCCGGTCGAGGACGTGTACGCGCTGGCCTTGCAGGTGAGCGTGCCGGATGCGATCGAGCGCTTCGTGCGGCGCCAGGCGCCGCAAACGCGCCACGTCGAGCTCTGCCACGACACGCGGCAGATCGTCGTGCGCCGCGATGGTCCACCGCTCGGCGCGGAATGCCGCGCGATGGCGGGTGACGAGGTCATCGACCTGGCTTCTTGAACACAGAAAAGGAGAGGAAACCGTGCGATTCGATATTTACGGCCGCTTCCAGGTCGAGGTGCGGCGCGAGCACGATGCCTGGACGGCCTGGCGCTCGGAACCTGGCAAGCGCAGCCGCCTGCATGACCTGATCATTCCCGCCCAGCTGCCCGAGGACGAAATCGCCGTCTATCTCGACGATGTATTCCATGAGTACGCCGGCCCGGGCCAGTCGGTACGGCGCGTCCCGGAATAAAGCTAGCGCTTGAGGATCTGGCGCGCGATCCCGCGCAGGATATTCACTTCCTCGGTTTCCAGGCCGGTGCGCGAGAACAGCCGCTTCAGGCGCGGCATCAGCTTGCCGGGATTGTCCGCCTTCAGGAAACCGATCGCCACCAGCGCTTCTTCCAGGTGCGCATACATGCCCTCGACCTGGTCCAGGCTGGCGGCCTCGCCATGGAAGCCGACCGGCGTGGCCGGCAGCGCATCCCCGACAGCGCCCATCCGGCATTCGTAGGCCAGCACCTGGGCTGCCTGCGACAGATTCAGCGACGAGTACGCGGGATTCGCCGGGATATTGATCAGGACGTTGCAGCCCTCGACGATCTGGTTCGGCAAGCCGACCCGCTCGTTGCCGAAGATGAGCGCCGGCCGCAAGTCCCCCTGCCCGGCGATGTGCCCGGCAAAGCTGCGCGGCGACCACACCGGCGGCGAGAATTCGCGCAGGCGCGCCGACACGGCGGCGGCGAAGTTGCAGCCATCGAGCGCCTCGCCGATGCTGCCGGCGATGCGGGCGTTCGACAGCACGTCGATCGCCCCGCTGGCGAAGGCCACCGCTTCCGGGTCGTTCAGGGGGTCGTCGCAACGCGGCGTCACCAGCACCAGTTCGCTGAAACCCATGGTCTTCATGGCGCGCGCCACCGAGCCGACATTCCCGGCGCGGCTGGTCTCGACGAGCACGAAGCGCAGGCGGGCAAAAAGAGACGTGTCGGTTTCGTTCGGGTTCATTTAAAATAGCGCCATCGCGCGGCGACGAACAATGGGATTTTCGGCATCAAGGGCCGGGATTTTAACGGGTTCGGCGCCGCTTTGCTCTTTAATTCACTCGATTCCGACGGTTCACGGCGCCAGACTGCGCGGTGGGCGTCAGCATTTTTTTACGGAAAAAGCTTACATGCACCCAATGCTCAACACGGCCATCAAGGCCGCTCGCCGCGCTGCCACAGTCATCAACCGCGCGTCTTTCGACCTGGACCGCGTTACCGTCTCGGAAAAACAACACAACGATTTCGTCACCGACGTCGACCAGGCTTCCGAGCAAGCCATCGTCGAAACCCTGCTCAAGGCCTACCCTGACCACGCCATCCTGGCCGAAGAGTCGGGCGCCTCGCGCAACCTGAACGACGAAAGCGAATACGTCTGGATCATCGATCCGCTCGACGGCACCACCAACTTCCTGCACGGCTATCCTAACTATTGCATCTCGATCGCGCTGCAGCAGCGCGGCGTGATCACGCAAGCGGTGGTCTACGACCCGGTCCGCAACGACTTGTTCACCGCCAGCAAGGGCGCCGGCGCCTACCTGAACGACAAGCGCATCCGCGTCAAGAACAACGACCGCATCCTGAAATCCCTGCTGGCCGCCGGCCACGGCCCCGACCCGCGCGCGCTGGCCGAATACCTGCGCATGTACGAAGTGGTCGCCTCGCGCTGCCACGGCGTGCGCAGCGCCGGCTCGGCCGCGCTGGAACTGGCGAACGTGGCGTCCGGCCGCGTCGACGGCTACTTCGAGAAAGGCCTCAAGATCTGGGACATCGCCGCGGGTTCCCTGCTGGTCACCGAAGCCGGCGGCATCGTCGGCGAGTTCAACGGCGATTCGCAATACCTGAACAAGGGCGACATCATCGCGGCCGGCCCGAAGGTCTTCGCGCAGATGGTGCCGTTGATGGTCCCCTTCGCGTAATCGCAGAATCGCGTAAAATAGCTGGATTCCAGGCCACCGCGCAACGGCGCATCCGGCCTGATCCAGCAAAGTATTTCCACTCTGCAACAAATTCACTATAATCAGCACGGTGTGGACAGCGCATGGCATGTGCGCCTGCTTGCCCCGAACTGCCCTTCCGATCCTGGCGCCGCTTGCGCCGGCGGCGGAATCAACTTCACCAGAGAATCTATGTCATTTGCTACCCTCGGCTTGTCCGACGCTATTGTTCGCGCAGTTACTGAACAAGGCTATACCACGCCGACCCCGATCCAGGCCCAGGCCATTCCCGCCGTGCTCGGCGGCGGCGACCTGCTGGCCGGCGCCCAGACCGGCACCGGCAAGACCGCCGGCTTCACCCTGCCGCTGCTGCAGCGCCTGTCGACCGACGCCGTCGGCGCGGCCCTGAAAAGCAAGGCGGCGCCACGCGCCGTGCGTGCCCTGATCCTGGCCCCGACCCGCGAACTGGCGGCCCAGGTCGAGGAAAGCGTGCGCCTGTACGGCAAGTACACCAACCTGAACTCGGCCGTGATCTTCGGCGGCGTCGGCATCAACCCGCAGATCAAGCTGCTCAAGCACGGCGTCGACGTGCTGGTGGCCACCCCGGGCCGCCTGCTGGACCACGTCGGCCAGCGCACGGTCGATTTGTCGAAGGTCGAGATCCTGATTCTGGACGAAGCCGACCGCATGCTCGACATGGGCTTCATCCACGACATCAAGAAAGTGCTGGCCGTGTTGCCGCCGAAGCGACAGAACCTGTTGTTCTCGGCCACCTTCTCGGACGAGATCAAGGCCCTGGCCGACAAGCTGCTGAACAACCCGGCGTCGATCGAAGTGGCGCGCCGCAACTCGACCGTGGAAGTCATCGCCCAGAAGATCCACCCGGTCGACCGCGACAAGAAACACCCGATGCTGGCGCACCTGATCAAGGAAAACGACTGGCATCAGGTGCTGGTGTTCACCCGCACCAAGCACGGCGCCAACAAACTGGTCGAGCAGCTGGGCAAGGACGGCATCGGCGCCATGGCCATCCACGGCAACAAGAGCCAGTCGGCACGTACCAAGGCCCTGGCCGAGTTCAAGGACGGCAGCCTGCAAGTGCTGGTGGCCACCGACATCGCCGCGCGCGGCATCGACATCGACCAGCTGCCGCACGTGGTGAACTACGACTTGCCGAACGTGCCGGAAGACTATGTGCACCGCATCGGCCGTACCGGCCGTGCCGGCGCGACGGGCGAAGCCGTGTCGCTGGTCTGCGTCGACGAGCACCAGATGCTGAAAGACATCGAAAAGCTGATCAAGCAGACCCTGCCGCGTCACGTGATCCCGGGCTTCGAGCCGGACATGAACGCCAAGGCCCAGCCGATCCAGCTGCGCAGCGGCGCGCCCGGCCATGGCAACCGTGGTGGCCGTCCAGGCGGCGGCCGTGGCGGCCAGGGCCAGGGGCGTAGCGCGGGCGCGGGTGCCGCTGCCGGCGCTGGTAACGGCGGCCGTGCGGCGGGCGCTGGCGGTGGTGGCAATGGTGCGCGTCCAGCCGGCAACGGCGGCGGCGGCAACCGTGGCGGCAATGGCGGCGGCGCCAGCCGTGGCTCACGCAGCGGCGCAGCGCCGCGCCAGGGCGGCCGCGACCGTTAAACGTCGTTCGCTCCAGACGAAAAGGACAGGACCGGGATACCGGCCTGTCCTTTTTTGTTGCGCGCGGATTGTTGGCGCCGCCCTCGGCGATAGCGCTGATCCCTAGGGTCACGGCCGACAGCGGAATTGGCAGCCACCACGCCGCACGATTGCCCCTCACCGGCGCGATTGCGCCCCGAATGCTACGATAGCGGGCTGTCAACATCCGAGATCCGCCATGCCACGATTCGCTGCCAACCTGAGCACGCTGTTCCCCGAGCTCAGCTTCCTCGACCGCTTCGCGGCGGCGCGAACGGCCGGGTTCGATGCGGTGGAATTCCTTTTCCCCTACGCCTGCGAACCGGAATGGATCGCTGGCCGCCTGGCCCGCTACGACCTGCAACTCGTCCTGCACAATTTCCCGCCAGGCGATTGGGCGGCCGGCGACCGTGGCCTGGCCTGCGACCCGCGCCGCATCGGCGAGTTCCAGGACAGCGTCGAACTCGCCCTGGATTACGCCGACGAGCTCGGCGTCAAGCAATTGCACTGCATGGCAGGCAAGATCCCGCCGAACGTGGCGCCCGAGCGTGCGCATGCCACCTACGTCGACAACTTGCAGTTCGCGGCCGCCAGGCTGAAGGAAAGGAACCTCGACCTGTTGATCGAGCCGATCAACGACCGCGACATACCGGGCTATTTCCTCACCGGTTCGCGCCAGGCTGCCGCCGTCATCGAGGAATGTGGCGCTGACAACCTGTTCCTGCAGTTCGACATCTACCACATGCAGCGCATGGAGGGCGACCTGGCCAACAGCCTGCGCACCCTGCTGCCGCTGATCCGCCACATCCAGCTGGCCGACGTGCCGGGCCGCCACGAACCGGGCAGCGGCGAGATCAACTACCCCTACCTGTTCCGGCTCCTGGACGAGCTCGGCTACCAGGGCTGGATCGGCTGCGAATACAACCCGCAAGGCGATACCGCGCAAGGCCTGGCCTGGCGCACGGAACTGGCGGACTGACGGGCAATCGAAACTGGAGCTGGACAATCGCGGCCGCTTGCGGCACGATTGTCTTTCAACAATTCCGGAGACCGCCATGATCCAGGGACTGCGCACCGTCATCTACCCCGTCACGCAACTGAGCGAGGCCACCGCGTGGTACCGGCGCGTGCTCGACAAGGCGCCCTATTTCGACCAGCCCTTCTATGTGGGCTTCGAGGTGGGCGGCTTCGAGCTGGGCCTGGTTCCCGATGGCGTGCCCGGCAGCGCCGGCGCCACCGCCTACTGGGGCACCTCGGACGCCCACGCCGAAGTGGCGCGTTTGGAAGGTCTGGGCGCCAGCATCGAGTCGCCAGTGGAAGACGTGGGCGACGGCATCAAGGTCGCCACCATCCGCGACCCGTACGGCAACCTGTTCGGCATCATCGAAAATCCGCATTTCGACCTCGGCAAAGTGGCGTAGCCGATTTGCCCTTGAGCGTGTGCGCAAGCACATGAGTCGACTAATAAATTGACTAACTGCAACGCCGCTAACTGCGGCGTTCGCCAGAATGGGTACTTTCCGGACGGCATTTTCGCCGCGTGAAAGGACCCGATGAACCCTTCCCGCTTCGTCGCCACCGCCCTGCTGGGACTTGGCCTGCTCCTTTGCGGCTGCGCCACCACCAGTGGCCCGGTCAGCCTGAGCGAGGTGCGCGAGTTTGCCGACGCCTCGGCCCGCCTGGGCGGCTATGCCGAGCTCTCGCGCCGCTACCGCGACACCTACGGGCGCGAACAGCCCTACCTCCCGGCCACCGCCGACAAGCTGGCGCGCGACAATGACGCCAAGCGCCGCGCCGTCTACGACGACTTCGTCAGCGTGCAAAAGGCGCTGGTGCTCTACATGCAAACCCTGAGCCTGCTGGCGGGCGACACCCGCTACGACTTGTCGGAACGTATCGACGACCTCGGCAATGGCCTGAAAGCGAACACCGAGTCGGCCTTGCAGCAGCGCCATATCGCCGCCTACACCGGCCTGACGCGTTTGCTGACCCGGGCGATCGCTTCGCGCTACCAGAACCGCAGCGTGGAAACCATGGTGCGCGATGGCGACGCCGACGTGCAAGTGCTGCTCGAAGCGATGATCTCGCTCACCCGCCTCTACTACAAGACCAACGAAAACGAAAAGAAGACGGTGCTCGGCATCTTCGACGTCGAGCTGCCCTTCAACACCAGGAGCAGCGACCGCATGCTGGTCACGCTGGCCAAGGTGCATTACCTGAACAAGGCCAGCGAATACAAGCTGATCGACCGCCGCTACGACCTGGCGCTGCAGGGCCTGACCAAAGTGGCGCTCGGGCACCAGAAACTGCGCGAAAACCTGCACAAGCTGTCCGAGGCGGATGTGCGCCTGATGCTGGGCAATTACGCGCGCGACTTGCGGACCATCCGCGAAGGTTTGTCGGGCGACTGACACAGGGGAGACACGATGGACGAGACCAGGACGGCAGCAGCAAACCCAGCAAACCCGGCGAACCCAGCGGAACCAGCGGATACAAGGGGCGAGGCCGACCCCGGCGTGGCCGGCGGCCTGGCCAGCGTCGGCCAGATCGTGGAGCTGGCGGATCAATTGTCCGCCTGCGCAGACCAGTTGCACGAGCGCATACTGCGCGACATCCGCGCCTACCAGGGCCGCACCGTGCCCGCTGCCTTGCAGGACAAGGCGCGCGCGCTGCTGGAAGACGAAGTCGTGCTGCGCCAGCGCGCCAACGGCCTGTATGCCGACGCCGCCACCTACATCGTCAAGTCGCTCGGCACTTCCCAGCGCGGCGTGATCGCGCTGACCACCGAAGCGGCCGAGAAAATCAGCAAGATCACGCTGATCGGCGACATCACCGGCCTGGTCGGCGGCCTGCTGCAGCTGGCCGGCGCCGCCGCCACCGGCCAGGCCGCGTCGGTGATCGGCGCCCTCGACAAGATCCGCGCGCACATGGCCGCCATCGAAGCGAACAAGGCGCCGCCGCCGGCCGGCGCCACCGCCTGAGCCCGCTAATTGGGCGTACCAGGAAGAACATGGACGCAGGCGTGCGCCCATGTTCTTCCGTCCCACATCGCGCTACACTGTCCCCACGATCGTCATGTGGGGAGTGCGCAATGGACCGCTTTCCTTTGCTTCAAGCCGGTACGCATCCCGCGCAAGGCGCCGCCGCGCCGCGGTCCTGAATGCATTCCTCGCCATGGCAGCCCTCGACCAAGGACAACTGGCGCAGTTGCGCACCATGCTGGCGGCGCGGCTTGCCGCGCTGGACGGCCTGAATCCGGATGGCGAACCGCAGCCCGAGGGCGCGCGCGATTTGCCCGTGTCGGAAGTCGAAACCTCGCCCGCCGACAAGGCCACGGTGCGCCTGCTGAACGACCTGGCCCTGGAAGCGGCCGGCCACCATGCGGCGCAGATGCAGGTGCTGCGCCATGCCCTGGCCAAGTTCGAGGACGGCAGCTATGGGCTGTGCGAGGAATGCGGGGGCGATATTGGCTATTCGCGCCTGCAGGCCCGCCCCGAAGCGCGCCTGTGCATTGCCTGCCAGACGCGCTTCGAGAAACGCTGACCACGCTCCCCCGTCTTATCGCATGTGCTGGCCGCCATTGATGGTGATGTCGGCGCCGGTGACGAACCCGGCGGCATCGGAGACCAGGTAGGCCACCAGGGCCGCGACTTCCTCGGGCTCGCCCAGGCGACCGACCGGGATTTGCGGCAAGATCTTGTTCTGCATAATCTCGGCAGGCACCGCGCTGACCATGCGCGTGCGCAGGTAGCCCGGCGACACGGTGTTGACGGTGATGCCGTGGCGCGCCGTTTCCAGCGCCAGCGCCTTGGTAAAGCCGTGCATCCCGGCCTTGGCGGCGGCGTAGTTGGCCTGGCCGAAGGCGCCGGCCTGCGCATTCACCGAGGAGATGTTGACGATGCGCCCCCAGCGCGCGTTCACCATGGGTTCGATCACCTGCCTGCTCATGTTGAACACGCTGTCGAGGTTGGTGGACAACACGGCGCGCCAGTCCTCGGCGCTCATCTTGCGCAGACTGCGGTCGCGTGTGATGCCGGCATTGTTCACCAGCACGTCGATGCGGCCCAACTCGTCCAGCACCTGGGCCACGGTGGCGGCGCAGGCGTCGTGCTCGGTCACGTCGAGCTTCCAGGCGCTGAAGTGGTAGGCGTCGTCGCGCTGGACGGCGAGCCAGCTTTCGGGCGAGGCGTTGTTCGGCGAATACGTGAGTGCGACCGTGAAGCCCGCGTCATGCAGGCGGCGGCACAGGGCTGTGCCAAGCCCGCCCATGCCCCCGGTGATGAATGCCACGCGTTTGTCTTCCATCTCTTTCCCCTTGTCGACGGCCAAGCGGCCGGAACCGAGAAGTCTAGGAGCGCGGCTCCCGCTAACATTGAGATAAATCAAATGCGCAAGCGTCCACGGCGCGTTTGCCATGACCGCCTGCCGAGCTGGATGTACAGGCCCAATGAACGCTCAGTGCACAATATCCGGCGGCAGCGAGGCGTCGAAATCGGCCCAGTCGCCGTCCTCGATGTTGCCGCGTGCACGTTCGATCTGTACCGCGCCGAGCTTGCGCAGCACTTCGATGGCGCGGCCTTCGTCGCCGGCATCGTCGAAGGCGACGGCCACCAGCATGCCGGCCTTGCGCTGCTCGACCGGGGCGCGGCCGCCCTCTTCGCGCTCGCCGGCTTCCTTCATCTTGGAAAAACTGAACAGCGAGCCGACGTGGGCGCCGACCAGGCCGCCGACGATCGGACCCGCCGGCCCGGTGAGCGGCACGGTGGCGGTGCCGACCGCCGCACCGATGGCGCCGCCGGTGGCCGCACCCTGCATCACGCCAACCGGGGTTTCCTTGGCGCCCGGCGAATGGAGGTTGTCGCCGCCGATCGGGGTCATGTCGTGCTGGCCGGCCTGGCTCAGGTAGAAGGCGCTGATGCGCTCCTGGCTGAAACCGGCCTCGGCCAGGGCACGGCGCGCGACCTCGACCTCGTCCTGCAACTCGAAGTGTCCTGCAATGATGGTGGACATGGGATTCTCCTGCGTCTGTAATGACAGCAGGATGCGCCTGCTGGGCTGCTTAATCTGTACGCAAACGCACACTGCCCGGCGCGCCCGGCGCCGTCACTGCCACTGTCCGTACGCCATCCCATAGTCGGGCACCGGCGCCGGCGCCGCGCTCCAGGCGCGCGGATCGATCCGGTAATACTTCAGGAATTCCTCGAACAAGGCGCCATGGCGCTCGGCCAGCCGGTGCGGCTGCTCGAAGAAGGCCTCGGTGGCCACGGCGAAGAATTCGGCCGGGTTGGTGGCGCCGTAATGGTCGAGCACGCCCTGCTGGCCGAACCAGGCGTCGTGGCGCAGCGCCGCGAAGTCGCGCGACAGCACTTCCGACCAGCTGCGGTAGCGCTCGGCGCTGCCAAGGTAGGGTGCACCGTTGGTGCTGCCGGATTCGCTGTCGAGCTGGTGGGCGAATTCGTGCAGGACCACATTGTGACCGGGGTCCTCGCCGCCCGCGCGCCGCACATGGTCCCAGGACAGGATCACGCGCCCGTCGCCCCAGGATTCGCCCAGCAGGTCCTGGCGTTCCTCGCTGACGACCCCGGCTTCGTCGACCTGGCGCCGCGGGACCAGGAAGGCGCCGGGATAGACCAGCACCGAGTGCAGGGTCGGATACACCAGTTCGCCCTTGGTGCCGAGCAGCAATAGGCAGGCCTGGCCGGCGATCGTCACGCGCATCTCGTCGGTGATCTCGAGGCCGGCGCAGCCGACAAAGGTTTTTTCGTGCAGGAAGCGGCGCACCAGGCGTTCGAGACGGGCGCGCTGGCCGGCGTCCATGCCCCGGTATTGCCCGACATTGCGCGCCAGCGTATCCAGCGCCTCCTTGCCCAACGCTTGGGCCAGGGCGCGGCGCAGGCGCCAGCGCGGGATGCCCCAGGCCAGCAAGCCCGCGGCCACCAGCGCGGAAACGGTCAGCAAGGCTTCCATCAGGGCATCCGGCAAGTCAGGAAACGACGGTTCACGCGGCCGCCATGCGCTGGGCCAGGTGGGCATCCAGCTCGTCGGCGCCGCCGATCAACGCGCCGCCAATGAAGACTTGCGGCCAGGTCAGACGGCCGCTGACGGCGCGCAGCACGCTGGTGTTGATCTTCTGGCTTTGCGAGATATCGGTATACCGCAAACGGTGCCGCGCCAGCGCCGCCTTGGCGCGCGCGCAGAACGGGCAGCCGGGGCGCGAGAACATCACGATCGGCTCGGGGGCCTGGGCCTGCGGGTTAATGTGCCGCAGCATGGTGTCGGCATCCGACACGGCAAAGGGGTCATCGTCGCCCTCTTCTTCGATGAACATCTTCTCGATGATGCCGTCGCGCACGAGCATCGAATAGCGCCAGGAACGCTGGCCGAAGCCGAGGTCGCGCTTGTCGACCAGCATGCCCATGCCGCGCGCGAAATCGCCGTTGCCGTCGGGGATGAAGGTAATCGCATCGGCGTCCTGGCCCTGCTTCCACTCGTTCATCACGAAGGCGTCGTTGACCGACACGCAGACGATCTCGTCGACGCCGTTGTCGCGCAGGACGGCCGCCAGTTCGTTGAAACGCGGCAGGTGAGTGGAGGAACAGGTCGGCGTGTAGGCGCCGGGCAGCGCGAAGACCACCACGGTCTTGCCCTTGAACAGCGCATCGCTCGTGAGGTCTTGCCAGGCGTCGTGGGGACGCGTCTTGAAGACGACTTGCGGTACGGGTTTGCCTTCCAGCGATTCGGCACTTGGCAGCATGGGATTTCCTTTCCGGGATCAGGATATCCGCCGCAGTTGGGGACCGTTGGCAGCTTTTCAACTGCCGGGTTCCATTCGTTTTGCTAACAGCGAACGTTAACGGCAAACGCCGCACGAGGCGGCGTTGGCTTGACGACAGCGATCGTCGATTCAGGAAAGGCGCCGCGGGTCTCCACCGCCGCCCCCTTCCGGCAGGCGCAGACAGCGCGTTATTTGGCGACCTGGCCAGGAGCCGGGCCAAACAGGGCGGCGACCAGCGGGTCGCGCGCCACCGGGCTGCGGTTCACGCGGATGGCGTAGTGGGTATCATCGGCCAGGATGTGGAAATGGCGGCCGCTGCCGGCCATGCTCTGCTCGCGCAGGCCAGGACGTTCCTTGCGTGGGGCGGCGCCCTCGCGCTTTGGCTGGCAGATGGCGGCCAGGAAGGCTTTCACGCGTTCCTGGTCGGGGCAGATCTGGTACACGGCCTTGCCCAGGTAGGTGGCGGTGCCTTCGATGTAGCGGGCCAGTTCGATGACGCCGGCTTCGCGCAGGTCGCGGATGTACTTGCGGGCGCCCGATGGCGAGAATTTCAGGAACCATGCGATCTCGTCGGCGAGCATTTCATGGGTCGACAGTTCGTTGATCAGCTTTTGCATGTTCTCGATCCGGCGCTGGGTAGCCGAGGTAGACCGCACACGCTCGATCGGCGCCAGCGAAATCGGGGCGCGTTCGGTCGGTTGCGGCGGCACGCGTTCGATCAGCGCTGAGTTGCTGGAAGTGTGCACTGCGCCGTGGTCGCCTTGCACCGCGTTATGATGGGTCGTTGCATGCATGTTGATGTACTCCGTTGAGATAGAGAGAGACTGTGCGGTCCGGGTCGCTGTTTGTCTGTCTGACACCCTGACAACACCTTGGGTTCCGCTTAACTGATCACAAGATTGCCTGCGTCATCATCCCTGGTCTGTGCGCCAGCCCACATTGGCAAAATTCCATGGAGCATTTCAACAAGAGATCAATTGTGCGAAAGCAAAGGTGTGCAAGAAAAAGTGCGCTTGTTGTATAGTTACAACGACAATATAGAAAATTAGAAACATTCTTCGATTTTTTCTTTTCTGGCTCGCCTCTATATAGAGGGTGAGCGAAATCAAGCGGGCAACGTTGCGTATTTGTCACTCAGCAGTATTCATAGGTGCGCTAGCGCACGGACCCTTCGGAACTCGGCCTCGTATTCTTGACTCCAACATCACTGCAAGGCATGCGATGTCACCCTACCTTTTCAACTAATGGGAGTTTCCTGTGAATAATTCGAAGAAGATCGCCCTGGCCGTCGCCCTGCTCTGCGCCGCTGGCACCTCGCTGGCTCAAGAGGCGTCTGAGGTCATTAACCCATCCTGGTACATCCAGCCTAGCGTTGTCGGCATGAAGCCTGACAGCAACTTCGGCACCGATGACAAGGATTGGGGCGGCGGCCTGAAGTTCGGCAAGGCCGTGCACCCGTACTGGGATATCCAGGTCGGCGCAACCCACGTCCGCACCGAAGACGGCGCAGCACGCTATCGCCAGACCACCCTGGGCGTCGATGCGCTGCTGATGCTGTCGCGTAAACAGTTCCGCCCATTCGTCCTGTTCGGCGTCGGCGCCGAGCGCGACAAGGTTGAAAACCCATTCCGCCGCATCAGCAAGAACTCGCCATACGCCACCGCCGGCGTCGGCTTCCAGGCCAGCCTGAGCCCACAATGGTCGCTGCAAGCCGACATCCGTTCGGTGCGCGGCTTCCTGCGCGACGACCGCGAATACGGCTTCGAGCAAAGCAACAACAAGTACGTGACCGTCGGCCTGAACTACGCGTTCAACCCGCCACCATCGGCACCGGCACCAGCCCCGGCGCCAGTCGTCGAAGCCCCGGCTCCGGCACCAGCGCCAGTCGCCCCGCCGCCACCACCGCCAGCACGCTTCGAAAAAGTGACGATGTCGGCTACCGAACTGTTCGCATTCGACAAAGCTGAACTGCGCATGCCGCAGCCACGCCTGGACGAAATCGCTGCAGCCCTGAGCGCCGACACCAGCATCACCAATGTCGACGTCACCGGCTACACCGACCGCCTGGGTTCGGACAAGTACAACCAGAAGCTGTCGGAACGCCGCGCCAACGCCGTGCGTGACTACCTGGTCAGCAAAGGCATCGACGCCGGCCGCCTGAACGCCGTCGGCAAAGGCGAATCGAATCCTGTCGTCGAGTGCAACGACAAGAAACGTGCTGACCTGATCAAGTGCCTGGAACCAAACCGCCGCGTTGAAGTCGAGCAGATCACCATCGAAAAACGCGTGCAGTAATTCCGGTCCGCCGGCAGGGCAATGCCAATGGCATTGACCCGCTATCCCGGACGTCCTCGCGGCGTCCGGTCCAAGGGGCCATGTGCCCCTTTTTCTTTTCTGGAGATACGGTATGGCCGTTAAAAACTGGGCACCCTATTCACGCCAGCTCATCCATGTGATGAAGTGCGCGGTCAGCGAGTGGCTCGAGCACCGCGCCGCCAGCAAGGGCGCCGCACTGGCCTACTACACCCTGTTCTCGCTGGCCCCGATCCTGGTGCTGGTGATCGCCATCGCCGGCTTCTTCTACGGCGCCGAAGCGGCGCAGGGACAATTGTTCAACGAATTACGCGGCCTCGTCGGCGCACAGGGGGCGGACACGATCCAGGCGATCCTGGCCGGCGCCCGCAACAAGGACAGCGGCCTGATGGCCACCATCATCGCCACCGCGCTGCTGCTGGTCGGCGCCACCTCGGTCTTTGCCGAGCTGAAGGACAGCCTGGACGAGATCTGGGACGTGCCACCGCCGAAAGACGCCAGCTGGTGGGATACGGTGCGTACGCGCCTGCTCTCTTTCGGCCTGATCCTGGTGCTCGGCTTCCTGCTGATGGTATCGCTGGTGGTGAGTGCGGCCATGGCCGTGGTGGAAAATTATTTCGGCGGCATGTACAAGGAAGCGTCGATCATCGTCGGCTGGATTTCCTCGTGCATCAGCTTCCTCGTCATCGCGGTCCTGTTCGGCACCATCTACAAGCTGCTGCCGCGCGTCCACCTGTCCTGGCGCGACGTGACCATCGGCGCCCTCGGCACCGCGGCCATGTTCACGCTGGGTAAATTCGGCATCGGCCTGTACATCGGCAACAGTGGCGCCGCCAGCAGCTTCGGCGCGGCCGGCTCGCTGATCGCCTTGCTGCTGTGGGTGTACTACTCGTCGCAGATCTTCTTCCTCGGCGCCGAGTTCGCGCGCCAGTACGCGCTGCAGCTGGGCAGCTTGCGGCACAAGCCGAAGGAAGAGACCGGGGCGAAGAACGTGAAGCGGATGAGCTGACTTCTGCCCTGCGCATCTGCAACAGCCGCGCGACGTCGCGGCTGTTTGTTTAGTGCGGTCATCGTCAGCGATGGACGAGTATTGAACTGCCGAGTGCATTCGCTGTCCAAGCCGTATCGCCAACGATCTGGATCGCCCATGAAAGCGCCTCGCTTCACGAAGTGGTTTGCAGCACTATCCACACTGAATCAGCCACAGCGGCTGCAGGTACTCGATGCCCTGCGCCCGCCGGCCGAGCTGCACCAGATGGAGTCCGTGGTCACGGCCTGCCGCTTGCCCGAACGCCGCTGCCCTCATTGCCAATGCGAACGCTGGCAGCGGCACGGCCAAGCGAACAAGCTGCAACGCTACCGCTGCCTTGCATGCCGGCGCACTTTCAACGACCTGACGGGCACGCCGCTCGCGCGCCTGCGGCTGCGTGGAAAATGGCAGGCCTGTTACGATGCCCTGCTCAGCTCGCGTTCGGTACGCGCAGCGGCGGACGAGGCGAAGGTGCACCGCAACACGGTCTTTCGCTGGCGCCATCGTTTTCTTGACCGGGTGGAGGACGATCGGCCATGACGCCTGAACGGCATTGTCCAAAGCGACGCGCTGTTCATGCTGGATTCGCAAAACGAACGCGCACCGGTTTCGTGGAGCGTCGTGATCGTGGGTCGGGAACCCGGCGGTTCACGCGGATTTTACTCGCCCAGCAACTCGGCCAGGGCTTCCATGCCCTCGACGCGCTCGGCGACCACCTTCAGCACCACGACCACCGGCACGCCCAGCAGCAGGCCCCACATGCCCCACAGCCAGCCCCAGAACAACAGGCTGACGAACACGGCGGCCGGGTTCATCTTGGCGATCTTGCCGGTCATCCAGGTGGTGACCACCATGCCGACCAGGGTGGCGATGCCCATCGAGGCGCCAGCCACCAGGATGACCATGCGCAGCGACTCGAACTGCATGAAGGCGACCAGGCCGGTGGCCGAGGTGATCAGCAAGGGGCCGAAGTACGGCATGACGTGGGCGACACCGGCGAAGATCGCCCAGGCGCCGGCGTTTTCCAGGCCGATGGCGCGCAGCGCCACCCACATCAGCAACGCCAGCAGGATATTCGTCACCAGCAGCATGAACATGTAGTTCTGGATCGAGGTGTTGATGTCGTCCAGGATATGCACCGTGACTTTTTTGCGCGTCAGCGAGGGCCCGGTCAGCTTGACCAGCTTGCGCTTGAAGGTGTCGCCCGCCAATAACAGGAAGAACACCAGGAACACCACCATGGTCGACTGGGTGACAAACGAGGCCAGGCCAACCGAGCCGGCCAGCAGCCAGTCGGTGATGCGGAAGCTCGGCGAATGCTGGGCCGCCAGCGTGGGGCGGCGCTGGATCAGGCGCGGATTGGCGCCGACGTTCGCGGTGGCTTGCTCGATCTCGGCAGCGGCCTTTTGCACGCGCTGGATGGTCGAGCCCTCGCCGCCGGTGGCGTTGCTGACCAGCTTGGTGACCTTGTGGGTCAGCGTCGGCAGTTCGTCGAGGATATTGAAGAATTCGTCTTGCAGCCGGTATATGGTGGCGCCCATGCCGCCCAGCAGCACGGCGGTGACGATGGTGGCGCCGATCAGGCGCGGAATGCGCAGGCGCTCGAGCCAGCGTACGACGGGACTCAGGGTGTAGGCGATGAAGATGCCGAGCAGTAGCGGCACGAGAAATTTTTGCGCCCATTGCAGCGCGAAGACAAAGGCGACAGTCGCCAGGATGCCGAGTGACAGCCCGCGGGCGTTCACATGGATGGGAAGACGCAGGGCGCCGGAATGCAGGGCCAGGTCGTCGGGATGGTGGCCGGTACTCGAAGAGCCATCCGGCGCCACAGTGTTTACCGTGACGGCCGGACCATGCTCAGGGGCGGCGGAAGGGGTTGGCTCGGCGCTTGCCGAGCTTGGACTGGCGAGTTGCATATGTTTGCCGAATGTTAGTCGCCGGACCGCGCCGCCCCGGCTGCGTGGATTACTTCACGCGGATATCGTTCTTGACCGATGTTACACCCTTGACGCCGCGGGCGATCTGGACGGCTTTCTGTGCATCGCCTGCATCCGACACGAAGCCCGACAGCTGGACGTCGCCCTTGAAGGTCTCGACGTTGATCTCGGTGGCTTTCACGTTCGAATCGGCGGCGAAGGCAGCTTTCACCTTGGCGGTGATGACGCTGTCATCGACGTATTCGCCGGCGCTTTCTTTCTGTGGGCCCGAAGCGCAACCAACCATGGTGAAGGCGAGTGCGCCGGTAAAGACAGCGGTAGCAAGGCGTTGGGTGATTTTCATGATGTATCCCTTTCTTCGTTGGTCAAAAATCTTGGAGTTGTAAAACATGCACTGCTTGCTCACTGCGAGCGGGCCGGTACGTCACTTGCCGTACGCGGTTTTTGCGGTCTGGACACATTGGTCCTTTGCCGCGCCGGCAAACGCATCGCACTTTTCCAGTGCGACCCGGTATTCAGCCGTCAGTTTGTCTTCACGCGCATTGCTGCGCGCTTCGATCATCTTGCGGTCCGCAGTGGCATCGGCCTGGGCGGCGACCAGTGTCGCCTTGGCCTGCTTGATGCACACGTCGCGGTCATTGCCCGCCAGCGCGCCGCAGCGCGCCTTGTCGCGCGCATGGTTGGCGTCGGCGATGCGCATGCGGGCCTGGGTGTAGGCCTTCAATGTATTCTTGTAGGCGGCGCCGGCTTCTTCTTCGGTGCGCACGCGTTCGGCCTTGGCTTCAGCCTCGCACACATCGTGCGGGTTGCCGCTCAGGCTATCGCAGCGCGCTCGCGCCGCCTTGTAATTGGCGGCCGCCATATCCCGCGTCCGCTGGTAGGCCGTCTTGGCATCGGGCACCGCAGCGGTGGCCGCGGCAGTGGCGGCGGGCGTGGCCGGGGTCGTCACGGCCTGGGCCCGTGCATGGCCGGCCCAGGCCAGGGCAGCTCCGAGGATCAGCAGCGCATGCGTATTTTTCATTCTTGTCGTCATGTGTTTCGTTGCTCCGTTTTATGCTTTGATGCTCATCCGTCAGCACCTGAGGTAACGTTTTACGCTGGTTGTCAGCGACTTTCTGTACGCTGTCGAACACAACAGCAAGATTAGCAACTCGGCAACAAAGCGTGCGGCATCGTACAGACGCGCATTGTTTCCATGTTTATTCTGGCCTCACATCATTTGCCAGGAGAACAATATGAAAGTCATCCGCACCCGCACCCTCGCCGCCGCCGTCGTCGCAGCCAGCGCCATCCTCGCCGGTTGCGCCAGCAGCGGCCCGTCGTACAGCAACAATGGTTACAACAATGGCTATAACAACACTGCCTCGATGGGCTACGGCACCATCGAATCGATCCAGGTGACCCAGGCCGAGAACCGCACCAGCGGCGGCGGCGCCGTGGTCGGCGCCCTGGTCGGCGCACTGGCGGGCAACCAGGTCGGCAGCGGCAGCGGCCGTACGGCAGCCACCGTGGCCGGCGGCGTCGCTGGCGCCGCGATCGGCAACAATGTCGAGAAAAACCGGAACGGCGGCAACGGCCAGGAGATGTACCAAGTAAACGTGCGCATGGACAACGGCGAATACCGCAGCGTGGTCCAGGACAGCGCCTACGACCTGCGCGTGGGTAACCGCGTGCGCCTGGTCGACGGCCGCGTCTACCGTTATTAATCGCCAGCCGGCGGCTGCCGGCCTGCCTGCCCTTGCGGCAGTCTATCGAAGCGCCTGCGGGCCGGCCTGCGCCGGCCCGCTCTCTTAGGGAGGTCCTCATGCAAACCCGAACTATTCTCCAGCGCGCCCTGTTCGGCGTGCTCATCGCAGCTGCTGCGCCGCTGGCACTGGCCCAGGCCAGCACCGATGCGAACGTGCCGCCGGCGGCGGCCGGCAAGCAGGCGCGCGAAATGGCGCACGGCGACCCGGTGCGCTGGTACAAGGAAGATACGACGCGCCAGGAACGCATGCGCACGCGCACCAAGGAAATTGGCGCCGCGCTGGACGAAGCGAAGAATGCTTGTAAAAATGGACCGGCGGCCGAACGCCAAGCCTGCCTGAAAGCGGCGCAGGGGACTTGGGAAAGCGAAATGAAAGCGCTGCGCGCTGGAGCGCCGGTGCAGGCAGGGCACTAAAACGCGTGGGCGGCGAAGCCGGCCACCCTGCGGGCTTGTGAAAAAATCGCCATGGCGGCGTTGCCTCGTCTCGCCGTACGCTCCTACTGCCTTCGACTCGGCGCCGGTAGGCCGTAGCCCTTGCCCTGACGATTTTTTCACAAGCGCTACGCTGCCATCGCCCGCGCCACCTCGATCAAGGCAAAAAAAGACGGCGTCCAATCAACGATTGCGACGCCGCTCAAGCCCCACCATATTCTGCCGTCGGCGCCGGGGCGCTTCGGGTGCAGCAACGCAGCCCAGGCCGCGCCACTGTGTTTCGACCTGGCGGTGCTCAGCCCAGTTCGCGCGCTGCCCTGCGCTTTTGCATGAACCAGCCTGCCACGCCCAGCAACACTGCTCCGGCCAGGGCCTGCTTGCCCATGCGCCGCTGGCGCACGAAGTTGAAAGCAGCCAGGCCATAGGGCATGAGCACCGAGATGCTGGTGCCCGTGGGTTTCAGCAGAGCATCAGCCCTGGCCCGCAGTGCCCATGTCGCATGGTCGAAAGCAGAATGTAACATGACTTCGGGCCGCGCGCCGTGTTTCACCTGTGCGCGTGCGTACGCGACGCCGGCACGGTAGAACTCGCCTTCGCGCAGCAGCTCGGCCTTGCGGGTTGCCGGATCGCGGCTGTGCTTGTGACCGGCCAGGCCGGTCGGCTCATCGCTGTGATCCTGGTGTTTCGTGTGATGCTTGTCCATGTTCCCTCCCCTGGTTGACGCTTACAGCAGTGCGTCGCGGTCGTTGCGCAGTTCGTTCATCGTTTCCGGGAGGGCGAGCTTGCCCTGCTTGAGCATCGCCATTCCCTTCAGCACCAGTGCGACGGTGATGACCACGAAGACGAGGAACAGCACCAGCAGGATCTTCCAGCCCATGGCGTCCCAGGCCAGCGCCACGATGGTCGCGGTGCCGTAGGCCAGCGCGAACCACACGGCCAGAACCGCGCCGGCGAAGATCGCCAGCAGTTCGATCGCGTGGTTGCGCACTTCCGACAACTCGAGCGCCGCCAACTCCACGCGGGACACGATGAGGCCGAACAGGTTCTTCGCCAGGCCGGAGATGCCGCCCATGAGTCCAGGACCATGTACAACGGTGTCGGTCTTTTCCATGGCGTTCTCCGGCGACTGTTATTTACGACCCAGGACGATACCGACCAGCAGGCCCACGCTGGCGGCGGCGGCCACGGTGCGCCATGGGTTGTCCTTCACATAGACATCGGCCGTGTGCGCCAGTTCCTTGCTCTTGACAACAGCTTGACCCTGGTACTGGCTGGCCTTGCCCATCGCGCGGTCCAGCAGCTCCATGCCGCGCGAACGCAGTTCGTCGGCCTTGTCGCCGGTGAGCGAAGCGGCTGCGCTCAGCAGCGACTGGGCGTCCTTGACCAGGACTTTCATGTCGGCGCTGGTGGTGTTCAGGCCATTGTCGATCGAGCGGGCGGTGGTGTCTTGCATGATGCACTCCTGTTGTTGGTTATAGGGGTTGGTTGAAACGTGTTACGGCACGAGGAAATCGCGCATGTCGTCGGCGTGCTCTTCCTCGACAGCGAGGATTTCGGTGAGCATCTGGCGCGTGGTCGGGTCCTTGTCGCCGATCGCCTGGATCATCTGGCGGTAGGACTCGATGGCCACGCGCTCGGCGATCAGGTCGGCGCGCACCATGGCCTGGGTGTCGTCCGAATCGTCGTACTCGGCATGCGAACGCGCGGTCAGCGTGGCCGGGTTGAAGTTCGGCGAACCGTTCAGCTGGACGATGCGCTCGGCGATGCGGTCGGCGTGGTCCTGCTCCTGCTGGGCGTGCTCGAGGAACTCGGCCTTCAGCGCGCCGTTGTTCGGGCCACTGACCGTGTAGTAGTGGCGCTTGTAGCGCAGCACGCACAGCAACTCGGTGGCGAGCGCGTCGTTCAGCATGGCGATGACCGCTTCACGGTCGGCCGCGTAGCCTGCGGTGACGGCGCCTTCGTCGAGGTTGGCGGCGGCGCGGCGGATGGCTTCGATGTCGAAACCATGCGCCAGGGGCTTGCCGGTATGTTCCATGATGCTTCCTTTGCTTCGGTAAAGACTGTCCGTGGGCTTATCGGCCGGCAGTACGCTGCGGAATCGGCGCATTGCCGTTCGACAGCACGATCTCGACGCGGCGGTTCAGCTGGCGGTTGCCCGCGTTATCGTTGGCGGCAACCGGGAAGGCTTCGCCGTACGCCTTGGTGGCGATGCGCTGGCGCTCGATGCCCATGCCGGCCAGGGCAGTGGCCACGGCGTTGGCGCGGCGCTGCGACAAGTCCTGGTTGTAGCTCGAGCTGCCGGTGCTGTCGGTAAACCCTTCGACCAGCACGGTGCGTTCCGGGTTCTGCTGCATCACGTCGGCGAGTTTGCGCAGGGTCGAAGTACCGTTCGGCGTCAGGTTCGCTTCGTTGGTGGCGAACAGCACGTCGCCGATGGTCACGACCATGCCGCGCTCGGTTTGCTTGGCGTGCAGCTCGACCAGCATCGCTTCGAGCTTGGCGGCGCGCTCGGCCAGGGCGCGGTTCTGATCGGCGGCGGCGTTGGCCTGCTGCTGGGCAGTCATGGCGGCGGCCTGCGCGGCCTCGGCTTCGCGCTTCGCGCGTTCGGCTTCGGCGGTGCGCGCTTCCAGGCGCACGGCATTCCGTTCCATCGAGGCGTTGGCGATGTTCGCTTCGGCGGCCTTGGCGCGCGCCACTTCCTGGGCGGTGGCGATCTTCTGCTTGGCCACATAGGCCAGGCGGTCGATGTCTTCCAGGCTTTCCTTTTTCGCGGCGGCCGTGTTGGCGGCGTCGAGCGCGGCGCTGGCATCGCGGAATTCCATCGGGGCGTAGGTCGAGACCTGCGGGTTGTTATTTGCCGAAACGAAGTCCGAGCGTGCCTGGTCCAGCGTCGGCGTGGTGGTCGGCGTGCTGCTGCAAGCGGCGAGCAGGATCGCGCTGGCGAAGACGGCTGGTTTCAGGAAACGGTTTTTCATGTTATTGCTCTCCTTGGCAGGCGGCGCCGCAAGCCTTGCGGCGCGGCACTGCGTGATAGCGTCTGGTGGAAAACGGGGCGCGCCGGCGGCGCCGCCCCTGCCCTTCTTGTTACATTCGCCTGTTCGGCCCGCTTATTGCGAATTTGCGCGTTCGACTTCCTGGCGCAGCACGCGCAGGTCTTCGCTCAGCGCGTCCGAGGCGGCGGTTGCCTTGGCCGAGTTCGCCTTACTCTGGGCCAGTTGCGCATCGGCCTGGGCCTGCATGGCCAGCTCGCGCGCCAGCTTGTAGTCGCGTGCGGCCAGGGCTTCGTTGGCGCGCATCATCTTGGCGCGCGCCGCCGTGATCTCGGCCGGGGCCAGTTCGGCGGCGCCCGCCTGCACGGCGTTTTGCACGGCATTGCGCGACACGGCGACGTCGGCCGTGGCCGGGGCCTTCTGGCTGGCGCAGCCAGTCAGGACCAGCATGGCGGCCAACGCACTGGCGCCGGCAAGACGGTTGATCGAGGATTGTTTCAGCATCCTGTTCTCCTGTTTATGTGAGGAAGTTGTTAACGTTATAAACTTGTTACTGAGCTAGTTCGGTTCGCTAGCGCACACTGACCGCAGATCGCCCGCTCATCCTTTCGCAGGGTGCGACAGCGCACATAGAGGGCGAACTTCTTTGCGCTAAGCTGGCCGCAAGACAGACTCCCAGCGAAGGATCGTCATGCCAGTCACGACAACTCCCCAACACAGCAGCGCCAAGCCACACGGCGGCCGCCGCAAGAAAATCATCCTCGGTGCAATCGGCGTAGTGATTGCGATCCCGGTCATTGCCGTCATTTTCATCCTGACCTTTGACTGGAACAAGGCCCGTCCCTGGCTCAACGCCAAGGTCAGCGAAGCCATCGAGCGCCCGTTCGCCATCCGCGGCAACCTCAACGTGGAATGGGAGATCCCGGCGCGCAAGATGGCGCCGGGCGACCGCAACCTGCGCGACTGGGTCCCCTGGCCGCACCTGATCGCGAACGACGTCCACGTCGGCAATCCTGCCCACATGCGGCAGGCCGACATGGCGGCGGTGAAGCAGTTCTCGTTCTCGCTGAACCCGCTCGGCCTGCTGCACCATACGATCGGCATCCCCGTGCTGCGCTTCGACGCGCCGCGCGTGGACCTGGTGCGCACCGACGCCAGCCATTACAACTGGGTCTACAAGAAAGAGGACAAGGAATCGAAGTGGAAGCTCGACCTCGAGCGCGTGGTCCTGACCGACGGCGTGGTCAGCTTCGTCGACGCGGTCACCAAGGCGAACGTCACGGCCCACGTGCGCACCCTGGCGAATGACCCGAAATACGGGGTCGCCTTCGAGGTCGGCGGCAGCTACAACGGCGCCCCGGTGACGGGCGGCGGCAAGCTCGGCCAGGTGCTGTCGCTGAAGGACCAGGACACGCCCTACCCGATCCAGGCCGACATGCGCAGCGGCCCGAGCCGCATCGCGATCGAAGGCACGGTCACGGCGCCGGCCAGGCTGAAAGCCGTCGACTTGCAGCTGCAGCTCGCCGGACGCAGTATGGCGCGCCTGTACAACTTTACCGGCATCACGCTGCCGGAAACCCCGGCCTTCTCCACCTCGGGCCGCCTGCGTGGCGAACTCGACCGTGAATACGGCCGCTGGACCTACGAGGACTTCAAGGGCAAGGTCGGCACCAGCGATATCCACGGCAAGCTGGTCTATGAAGGCGGCAAGCCGCGCGGCAAGCTGTCGGGCAACGTGGCCTCGAACAAACTCGTGTTCGAGGATCTGGGTCCGCTGGTCGGCGCCGACTCGAACGCCAGCAAGAAGGCGCGCGGCGTCGAAGCGGTGCAGCCGGGCGGCAAGGTCTTGCCGGTGGAAGCGTTCCGCACCGAGCGCTGGAAAGCCATGGACGCCGATGTGAAATATGCAGCGGACAAGATTGTCCGCGAGAAGACCCTGCCGATCAGCAAGCTCTCGGCCCACCTGATCATGAAGGACGGCGTGATCACCCTGGCGCCGCTCGACTTCGGCGTGGCCGGCGGCACCTTGCGCTCGACCATCCGCCTGGACGGCAGCGGCGCGGCCGGCAACACGATCGCCGCCACGGCCAAGGTCTCGGCGCGCCACATCCAGATCAAGCAGCTGTTCCCGACCATCGAGCAGATGCAGGCGACCGTTGGCCAGGTCAACGGCGACGCGCAATTGTCGGCCACCGGCACCTCGGTCGCCTCGCTGCTGGGCACCTCGAACGGCGAGGTCAAGGCACTGGTGAACCAGGGCACGATCAGCAAGATGCTGCTCGAAATGGCCGGCCTGAATGTCGGCAACATCGTCCTGACCAAGCTGTTCGGCGACAAGCCGGTGGAACTGAACTGCCTGGCCGCCGACTTCGACGTCAAGAAGGGCGTGATGCAGTCGCAGGTGTTCGTGGTCGATACGAAAGAAGCGATCATCAACGTCAGCGGCAACGTCAACCTCGGCAACGAGGGCATGGACCTGACCGTGAAACCCGAGACCAAGGCGCTGCGCCTGTTCACGCTGCGCGCCCCGCTGTATGTGCGCGGCACCTTCAGCGACCCCGACGTGTCGGTCGACAAGAAGACGCTGGCCCTGAAGGCGGGCGGCGCGGCGGTACTGGCGACGATTGCGGCGCCGGTGGCGGCCCTGCTCCCGCTGATCAACACCGGTCCGGGCGAGAACAGCGATTGCGCCAAGCTGGTGGCGCTGGCGAATACCAAGCCGACCGCACCGCCGCCAGGCAAGACCAAAAAGTAAAAAACCCGATCGAGGCCAGCCATAGTGTGTGTTGCCGAACAGATCATATTTGTGTGCCGGCCTATTCTGTACCCATCGCCGACGTGGAAACGTGGCATTCGAGGAAACTGCATGACGCACTGGAAACCGGTCATGGCGCTGATCGCGGCCCTGGGCTTCGGGAGCATGGCCAGCGGCTGTGCTTCCTCCGGCAACGTGCCGGGACGAAGCGAGGCCAGGGTTGTGGACGACACCACGATCACGACCGGCGTGCAGGCGGCGATCGGCAAGGCGCCGGAGCTGCAGGCAGCGGACATCGATGTCGCCACCCGCGAAGGCATCGTCAGGCTGAGCGGTTATGTCGGCTCGGCAGAGAATGTGGCAACCGCAGCGTCGGTTGCGCGCACCGTGAAGGGCGTCAAGTCGGTTTATAACGACCTGCGCCTGAAGTAAAACCCCACCCAAGGAGAACATCATGAAAACCATCAAACAACTGGCAGTGAGCGCAAGCATCGCAACCCTGGCCCTGGGCCTGACCGGCTGCGCCGGCATGTCGCAGCAGGACAAGAACACCGCCATCGGCGCCGGCGCCGGTGCAGTGGTCGGCGGCGTCCTGACCGGTGGATCGGCAGTCGGCACCGTCGGCGGCGCAGCTGTCGGCGGCGTGATCGGCAACCAGACCGGCAAGACCAACTAAGCTGGTCTCTGCACGATGCGATGACGCCCCGCTTGCGGGGCGTTGTTGTTTGTGGGAAGTGTGTCGCGGATGCGATGTCGAAATTAGTACAGCCCGCCCTGCCTGGCAAACGCTATCGGCACCTGGCGGCTGCAGGGTGGGCGTGCGCCGCCTGGCCGCGTGGGCGGCGCGCACGGCGCAGGACTGCGCACAGCTGGGTGGAGCCGGCCGACCCGCCTAGACGAACGCCGTCGACACCGCCCCGGCCGCCGCGTCCTTGACGATCTCGTAGCAGGTGCAGGCCGATGCTGCCAGCCCGACCGGGTCGAGGATCTCGATGTTGCCGCGGCTGTAGATGATCAAGCCGTGCTGCTGGAGCGCGCTGGCCGCCTTGGTGACGCCGACCCGGCGCACGCCCAGCGCATGGGCCAGGAACTCGTGCGTCAGGTGGAACTTGTCGGACTGCAGGCGATCGCGTGTGATCAGCAGCGAGCGCGCCAGGCGCGCTTCGAGCACGTGGAAGCGGCTGCAGACGGCGATCTGGATCGCCTGCGCCAGCAAGGTATCGGTGTAGCGGTAGAGCACGCGCTGCAGCGCCGGGTTGCGTGCGAACTCGGCGCGGAAATCGCTGCTCTTCATGCGGCTGGCGCTGCCGGGACGCTGGACCACGGCGCGCACCTGCGCCGTCTGGTGCCCGAGCGCGACCGTGGCGCCGAGCATGCCTTCGCGCCCGACCAGGCCGACCTCGAGCGTCATGCGCCCGCCCGCCACCCCGAGCAGGGAGATCAGGCAATCGTGTGGAAAATAAATGTGCTGGAAAGGCTCGCCGGCTTCGGACAAGACCTCTCCGGCTTCGACCTTCACCTGGTCGAGCATCGTCAATACCTGGGCCAGCTCCTGCGGCGGGAGCGCGGCCAGCAGCAAATTGGCGTTGTGCTCGGCGACGTCGTGGGACGCTGCAAAATTCATCGGACCCTCTTGGTAGGCCGCGCGCATGCCGCCCTCCTCGAAAGGGGCGGCGCGCCGCAGCGGATACATTTGCAAACAATTTCGATCAGAGTAAAGCCTGCCATAGGGGGAAGTATGTTCGGTGACGCACGGAATAGCTTGTTGTTCCTGAGGACAATCCTATTGTCGGCCTGGCATTGCGCCTGGCCGGCGCGGGCCGTACACGCGGCTTGCAACTGCGTCGAGGACTAGCCATGAACAACAATATTCCGAATCCCCCGGTGCGGACCCAGCACCATCCCCTGCTCCTGATCGCCGCCATCGCGGTGGTGCTGTTCTGCCTGGTCGGCACCGCCGCCATCATGGGCTGGATCCCGTCTTCGGTCGGCGGCAACAGCGGCCGCCAGCTGAACGAAGCCGACCGCGCCGCCCTGGCGGCCAGCCTGCCGCCGGCGGGCACCGGCGCACCGGTCCTCGCCGCCAGCGGGGCCGATCCGCTGACCCAGCAGGCGGCCGGCACGGCAGCCTACCCGGCCCAGCAGCTGGCCCAGGGCTACGCGCCTTCGGCGCCAGTGGCCGAGCCTGCCCCTGCTCCTGCCCCGGTCACGCATCCAAAAGCCGCGCACCGGCCCGTGCAAGTCGCCGCCGCCGACACCCCGAAACATTGCGGCACCTGCGGCAACGTGGAATCGGTGCGCGCCATCAAGCAGCGCGCCCAGGGCAGCGGCCTGGGCGCGGCCGGCGGCGCTGTGGTCGGCGGCCTGCTCGGCAACCAGATCGGCGGCGGCCACGGCCGGCAGTTGGCCACCGTCGCCGGCGCCATCGGCGGCGCCGTGGTCGGCAACCAGGTCGAGGGCAATATGAAGGCCACCACCAGCTACGAGATTCGCGTACGCCTGGACAACGGCACCCTGCGCACCTTCCACCAGAACAGCCAGCCGCAATGGCGCGACGGCGACCGCGTGCGCATCGTCAAGGGACGCCTGCGCGCCGCCTGATCTCCTTGCTCCCCTTTCCAGGCCGGCCATCCGCAAGGATGCCCGGCCTTGATATTTACTCCAATGCAATGTGTGGCAACGCACGGACTTATTGATGAGCTGGACCGAGAATGCTTGAGAACCGGAAACAAAAACTGGCTAAATGCCAACACCTGGCGCTTGTGAAAAAAACCTCGGGGCAAGGGATACGGCCGACCGGCGCCGAGTCGAAGGCAGTACGAGCGTACGGCGAGACGAGGCAACGCCGCCATGGCGATTTTTTCGCAAGCGCCGGTGCAGGAACTCGGATACCAATCATCGAAAAGGGGATTACCATGAATAGCCTCGCATGGATCGGCATTATCGTCTGGGGATTGGTCGTGACGGCGTTCGGCCTGGTGTTGGCGGGCCCACCGCTGCAGGCGGGCCACGACGTCGCGCCGCACGACGTGACGCTGCTGGTGGCCGGCGGCATGCTGACCTGCCTGATCGGCGTGGTCGGCCTGCTCGGTGTCATGGGCTGGATACCTGGCCTGCAGCATGCCGGGATGCAAAAAGAACAAAAATCTCGCGCATAATGTGGGCCATCGAACGGTTCTGCTGAGCAGCACGCCCCATACTGGATTCACCGCGCCACTCACGGCGTTCATGTTCTGAGGAGACTCATCATGCTGTATACCATTGCTATCGTTCTGGTCGTCCTGTGGCTGCTGGGCCTGGTCACTTCGTACACCATCGGCGGCTTCATCCACATCCTGCTGGTCGTTGCCGTGATCATGATCCTGGTGCGCCTGATCAGCGGCCGAGGCATATAGGCGCCAGCGCATGACTGACGCGCGCATGCGTCATCGTGCCGCGCGCGGTTGCAGCGTCAACCGCCTGCGCCAACAGAAGTTGTGTGACCAATCCGTTTCGCGGACGTGCCCGCAGGGTGCGCCTACGAAACGGATTTTTTTATTCAAGGAGAGCAATATGACTACCCAACTCACCAAATCCGTCATTGCAGCCACCGTCCTCGCGCTTGGCGTGAGCGGCTGCGCCGACATGAACGCCACCCAGCGCGGCACCGCCACCGGCGCCGGCGCCGGTGCGGCCCTCGGCGCACTGATCGGCGGCACCACCGGCGGCGGCGGCGGCGGCCGTGCCGCCAAGGGCGCGGTCCTCGGCGGCGCTGCCGGCGCCGTGATCGGCAACATCTGGTCGAAGCGCATGGAGCAGCAGAAGCAGGCCATGGAGCAAGCCACGCAAGGTACCGGCGTCCAGGTGTCCCAGACCTCGGACAACCGCCTGAAACTGGAAATCCCGAGCGACATTTCGTTTGACACGGGCCGGTCCGACATCAAGTCGAACTTCCAGCCCATCCTGCAACGCTTTGCCGGCACCCTGCAGGACAACCCGAACACGAATGTCGTCATCATCGGCCATACCGACAATACCGGCAGCGTGTCGATCAACCAGCCGCTGTCGGTCGACCGCGCCTCGCGCACCCGCGACTACCTGGCGGGCCGCGGCGTGAACCCGAACCGTATCACCATCGAAGGCCGCGCCGACCGCGAGCCGATCGCCAACAACGGCGATGCCGCTGGCCGCGCGCGCAACCGCCGCGTCGAGATCTACGTCGCCGAACCGGGCCGCGGCTAATCCGCTCCCTCCCCCGCAGCCCATGCATACAGCGTATGCATGGGCTGTTTTTGTATGGCGCTGTCACCGTTAACGATGGATCAGCATTGAACTGTTGAGCGCAGTCCCGGTCGAACCCGTATCGCCAACGATATCGGACGACCATGAAAGCGCCGCGCTTCACGAGTTGGTTTGCAGCACTCCCCGCATTGAACAAGCCCGATCGGCTCACAGTGCTGGACGCCCCGCTGCCCGCACTGCCGATGCGAACATTGGCATCGCCATGGTCACGCGAACGGCTCCTGGATCCGCAGGTCCTGCCATCGGCCCCATCCATAGTCAACGGTAACAGCGCCTGTTGCATAGACAAGCCCTCCGCTTCCCGTGCATCGTCCCATCACCGCAGGGCATACCTGTTGTGTTAACCAAACAAATATCCAATCGAATTTGACATTTGTTTATCGGAAATGCTTTTATGTTGCCTCAAGCGCAGCTACCTGCTTGAGCAATCTGTCTAACAGCAACATACGAAATGCCAGCGCCATGGTCCGCCACAAGCGGGGAGCCAGGCGAATTGCATCCGTGAACAGAAGCATCGGAGATTTTTTTGACTAAGCAGCATCTCGCAGTAAAGCGCAGCGTCGTCGCTGTGGCCCTGACCCTGGCATCGACCAGCGTTGTTTTCGCGCAGCAGGAAGCTGCCGCGCCCGTCACCAAGGTGTACGTGACCGGTTCCAACATCAAGCGCGCCGACAAGGAAGGCTCCTCGCCGGTCGGCGTCTTGAACGCCAAGCAGATCGAAGCAACCGGCGCGAACACCGTCGCCGAACTGCTGCACTCGATCCCTGCCTTCGGCTCGGGCACCTCGAACGACATCACCGATGGTTCGTTCTCGAAAGGCACCTCGACCGCCTCGCTGCGCGGCCTGGGCTCGTCCTCGACCCTGATCCTGCTGAACGGCCGCCGCATCACGGCATCGGCCTATGCCGACCCGAACCAGGGCAAGTCGGCCGTGTATGACCTGAACAGCATCCCGGTCTCGGCCATCGACCGCGTCGAGATCTTCAAGGATGGCGCCTCGGCCGTGTACGGCTCGGACGCGATCGCCGGCGTCATCAACTTCATCACCAAGACCGACTACCAGGGCGCCGAGATCAAGGCCTCGACCAGCGCCAACGATGACGGCGAGTTCGCTCGCAACAACGTCAACGGCGTGTTCGGCTTTGGCGACCTCGACAAGGACCGCTACAACGCGTTCCTCTCCTTCGACCTGGCGCAGCGCAGCCGCACCGGCATCAAGGACGTCGAGGACATCAAGAAGGGCATGTACTCGGACATCAACGCGCGCCTGAACCCGTACTCGAGCTATGTCTCGGACCAGGCCTTCTTCTTCCGCGAGCGCACCCCGGGCGCGCGTAACTTCGCCACTACCCTGGCGAATGCATCGGGCATCGTCAACCGCCTCGATTGCGATCCGTCGCAGCGAGTCACCGGCAACCGCGCAGCCAACAACCTGACCGCGACCTCGCTGCTGAACGGCCGCACCTTCTGCAACTACGACGCCAACGAAAACAGCGAAGCGCAGAGCAAGGGCAAGGACGCCAACATCCTGGGCCGCCTGACCGTCCAGATCACCCCGGACATCACCTCGTTCACCGAAGTCGGCTACAGCCGCGTCGACCGCGAATACACCGGCAACCCATCGACCATCTCGTCGACCGCCCCGACCACCGTGTTCCGCACCGACGGCCTGCCGAGCGACTACCAGGTGATCCTGCCGGTCGGCCACGCCGACAATCCGTTCGCCGACTCGCGCGCCGCCCTGGCCTACCGCTTCACCAACACCAACGGCGGTGCGCGCAACGTCAACGAAGCCTACCGCCTGCTGACCGGCCTGAAAGGCACCACCGGCCGCTTCGACTGGGAAACCGGCCTGCTGCTGAACCGCAGCGAGCGCACCGAAACCATGCGCGGCATGCTGTACCGCCCGACCATCGACCGCATCGTCAGCGAAGGCCGCACCCTGGCCCAGACCGCGGCCGATCCGAGCGTCGTGCGTGACGTCGTCAACGAGGGCTATGCCCAGGTCGCCCAGTTCGATGCCAAGGCATCGACCACCATCGGCACCCTGGCCGGCGGCGACATCGGCCTGGCCTTCGGCGGCGAAATCCGCCAGGAAAAGCTGTCGATGACCCCGGACACCCAGACCCAGATGGGCAACATCGTCGGCCTGGCGAACTCGCTGGTCCAGGGCCAGCGCATGGTCAAGTCGGCCTTCGTCGAAGTGCGTACCCCGTTCACCAAGAACTTCGAAATGGACTTCGCCGGCCGTTACGACAGGTACCCGAACGATTCGAGCTTCGTGCCGAAAGTCGGCGCCAAGTTCACCGTCAACGACAAGCTGACCTTCCGCTCGACCTATGCCGAAGGCTTCCGCGCCCCGGCCCTGTCGCAGATCGCCAAGGGCGGCGTGCAGTCGTTCTCGACCGTCGCCGACACCGTGCGCTGCCCGAACGCCAAGGATCCGCTGCCAGGCGCCTCGGACGCCGACTGCTCGCGCCGCATCTCGAGCATGTCGCAGGCCAACCCTGACCTGAAGCCGGAAACCTCGAAGAGCTTCTCGTTCGGCGCGATCATCAACCCGACCCGCAACCTCGACATCCTGATCGACTACTACAAGATCCGCAAGGAAGACGAGACCGCGCTGCTGTCGGCTGGCTATGTCATCGATCACCCGGACCTGTATCCGGGCCTGGCGATCCGCGACAACAACCCGGCCAACCTGCTGCGTGACGCGAACGGCGCGGCGATTCCGAACAGCGGTCCGCTGAGCGCTGTCAACCGCTACTACGTGAACCAGGGTTCGACCGAAGTGTCGGGCCTCGACTTCGAAGTGGCGCACCGCCTGTCGCTGGGCGACAAGGGCCGCCTGTCGACCAAGTTCGACTACAACTACGCGATCTCGTACAAGCGCGCCGAAATGCCGGGCGACCACGAGAACAACCTGGTTGGCACCAACGGCGGCCTGGCTGACTGGGCGACCTCGGTGGGCGACATCCCGCGCCACCGCGCCACCCTGTCGACCGCCTGGACCATGGGCGTGCACACGGTGACCGGCTCGATCGACTACGTGTCGCCAGTCTCGCTGTACCGCCGCTACGACAACGCCGAGCGCTTCGCTACCCCGTTCTGCTACTACGGCAGCGGCAGCGCGCCAAGCGGCCAGCAGGTCGGCGGCCTGCCGAAGTTCACGAACTACGTGAACGACTGCTCGGTGAAAGAGTGGACCACCTTCAACGTGGGCTACACCTACACCGGCTTCAAGAACTGGACCCTGTCGGGCAACATCCGCAACCTGTTCGATACCGCGGCGCCTTACGATCCACGCTACCCGGTCGAAGGTTTCAACACCCAGCTGCACAATGGCATGGGCCGTTACTTCCGCCTGACCGCCGGCTACCGCTTCTGATCGACGTTTGATCGCAGCGTAGTCTGAGCTGAAACCGCCCGGCCTCACCGCCGGGCGGTTTTTTTATGCTTGACCGGTTCGTGCATGACGGGGATGTGATCCAGCACAAGGGCGGACCCGACGCCGCGCAAGCCGCAGCGTCTGCCAGCAGGCGATAGTGGCTTCCCTCGAGCAATATTTCCTGAAGCTACTCCCTTACCATGCGCGATTCCTGCCAGGCCACCGAACCCGTCGCTGTCGCGCCAAGCGCCCTGTGGCGCCCCTCGGTGGTGGCCGCCTGGAGCCTGGTCTTCACTCCCGCCTTTGGTTCCTGGCTCCTGATGCACAACTGGCAGGTTCTAGGCCAGCCACAGGCCGCCGGCCGGGCCCGGCTCTGGCTGCGCGCCAGCCTGGCCATGCTGGCCCTGCAATTGCTGGCCGGCGCCATCAACCGACGCCTGAACGGCGACTCGCCGCTGGTGGCCTGGCTGGCGCTGGCCTGGCTGCTGCTGTGGCTGCTGGGCGCGGCCTGGCCGCAATGGATCGCGGTGCGGCGCCGGTACGGCCGCGGCTATCCGCGGCGCGGCTGGAACGGCGCGCTGGGCCTGGCGGTGCTGCTGGGCGGCGTCTGCTGGGCCGCCGGCTTCCTGTTCAGCGCGCTGCTGCTCTCCTTCACCTGAATCGGCGTTCCTGGCCCCGGCGCCACACCGGCTGCCATCATCGGTTATAGTGCCGGCCCGGCTTGCGCGTCGTCACGCCTTGCCGCTCGCACTATTTCTCGCAATCACCTGTTCAGTGTGTACGTTGCCGTACCAAACGCGGCGGCCTCAACGCGTACACTGTCTGTCAAGAAACCGGATTCCTTATGCTCGCCATCCTAGAACGCATCGACCCGCACAGCGACCGCCTCGACCTGCTGGTCGAGCTGGTGTGCAGCCTGCGCCCCAAGCGGGGCGATAGCGGGCAGGCGCGTGCCAACGTGCGCACCCTGGCCCAGCTTCTGCGCGGCAATCCGCAGCAGGCCTGGGCCCTGCGCAGCTACATCGTGAACCTGCTCGAGAAGCGCCGCCATACCAGCCTGTACAGCGATGTCGGCATCCTCTCGAACGATGGCTTCTTTACCGAGCTGATGCGCCGCATCGCTTACCGGGTGCTGCCGCCGGCGCTGGACGACATCTACCTGTCGGACGCGCTGGCCGGCGTGCTGTATGCCGAGGACGACCACGCATGGATCCGCGCCGTGCCCGACGCCGACTGGCTGGCCCTGTTCGACGTCGTGGCGTATGCGCCGCCGCCGCAGGACGCCAAGGCCGACCGCGCGCGCTACGTGACCTTGTCCGGCATACTCGATGCGATCCGCACCCTGTCCTGCCGCGTCTGCGCGCTGGGCCTGGAGCCGCTGCTGGTGCACAGCTACAGCGAGATCGAGGACTTTGACTCGCCCTTCCTGATGCAGAACATCGAGGTCAACGCCTACCTCGACGCCTATGCGCGCCATCTCGACGGCGTGACCACCCACCCCGACGATCCGCGCCACCTGCTGGTGATGCTGGACCAGTGCGACGAAGTCGTGGCCAAGATCCGCCGCAACTCGCTGTCGGTCGGCACCAGCGTGGCGCTGACCTATGTGCTGGTGGCGATCACCCAGAGCATCGCGCGCCTGCGCAAGCTGCTGTTCCTGGTCGACGCCAGCGAGGCCGCCCAGCCGCCGGTGGTGCATGCGCCGCTGGCTCTGGAGGAACCCGACAGCCCGGGCTACAGCGGCACCCTGCTGCCGGCCACGGTGGCGCAGCCGGCTGCGTTCGAGGTGAGCGCGCGCCGCGCCGCCGCCCTGGCCCTGGCCCAGGAACTGATCGAGGCGCACAACACCAAGTACCAGGTGGGCGGCCTGTTCCGCGAAAACATCCACCTGCTGGCGCGCAACGTGACCGAAAACGCCAGCCGCACCGGCGAGCACTACATCGCCGAAAGCCGCGCCGGCCTGCGCCGCATGTTCGGCGCCTCGGCCGGGGCCGGCTTCATCGTTGGCTTCATGGCGATGTTCAAGATCCTGCTGGGCTACCTGCGCGCCGCGCCGCTGGTCGAATCCTTCCTGTTCAGCATGAATTACTCGCTCGGCTTCATGCTGGTCCACATGCTGCACTGGACAATTGCCACCAAGCAGCCGGCGATGACGGCCCAGCGCATCGCCGCCGGCCTGCACAGCCGCGACGGCCGCGGCATCGATTTCGACAGCATGGCCGAGCTGGTGAACAAGGTGTTCCGGACCCAGATCGTCTCGGTGCTGGGCAACGTCGTGGTCGCGTTCCCGACGGCGCTCGTGATCGCGATTGCCGTCCAGCAGATGACCGGCCACCACCTGGTGAACCCGGAGAAAGCGCACCACTTGCTGCACGACATCGATCCCTTCCATACGCCGGCCCTGTTCTACGCCGCCATTGCCGGCGTCTGGCTGTTCGTCGCCGGCCTGATTTCCGGCTACTACGACAACAAGGCCCTGTACACGCGCATGGGCCAGCGCGTGCGCCAGCTGCGCTGGCTGGGCTGGCTGCTGGGCGCCGAACGGCGCGCGCGGGTGTCGGTCTACGTCGAGGACAACCTGGGCGGCCTGATGGGTAACTTCTTCTTCGGCATCCTGCTCGGCACCACCGGCACCGTCGGCTACCTGCTCGGGCTGCCGCTCGACATCCGCCACGTCACCTTCTCGACCGCGAACTTCGCCACGGCCCTGGTCGCCCTCGACTACCAGATGAGCTGGCAGATGATCGCGAATGCCACTGCCGGCGTGGCCCTGATCGGCGCCGTGAACTTGCTGGTCAGCTTCAACCTGGCGCTGTGGGTGGCGCTGCGCGCACGGAATATCCGCTTTACGCGCAGCATCCTCCTGATGCGCGCACTGGGCCGGCGCTTCCTGCATGCGCCGCTCGATTTCTTCATGGGCCCGCGCGATGTCGACATCGTCGACGTGCCCCTGGACTCCAACCAAGGACAGCATAAATGAACAAGCAACGCACTGCGATGTGGATTGCCGCGCTCGCCTTCCTGGGCGTGGCCGCTTCCTGCAAGACCCTGCCGAACGCCGCGCACCTGCCCGAGACGCCGAACAAGGCGGTGCCGACGGTGGCCACGGCCAAGGGCACGCTGTCGCAGGCGCAATCGTCGAAGCTGCTGTCGCGGCGCTGGGCGAACGCCACGCCGGACCTGAAGTCGCTCGCCGTGCTCGAGGAGCAGGCCACCGGCGTGCCCCTGATCGCCGGCAACAACGTGACGCTGCTGTTCGACGGCCCGGCCACGCTGCGCGCCATGATCGAGGCGGTGCGCGCGGCCAAGACCTCGATCAACCTGGAAACCTATATCTTCGACCAGGACCCGATCGGCCTGCAGTTCGCCGAGCTGCTGATGGAAAAGCGGCGCCAGGGCGTGGTGGTGAACGTGATGTACGACAGCGTCGGCACCATCGGCACGCCGCAAGCCTTCTTCGACAACATGCGCGCCGCCGGCGTCAACATGCTGGCCTTCAATCCCATCAACCCCGCCAAGGCCAATGGCAACTGGTCGATCAACAACCGCGACCACCGCAAGATCCTGGTGGTGGACGGCAGCGTCGGCTTCACCGGCGGCATCAACATCAGCGCCGACTATGCCAACAGTTCGCTGTTCCGCTCGGGCCGCAAGAACAAGAACATCAACAAGGACAAGGTTGGCTGGCGCGACACCCATGTGCGTATCGAGGGCCCGGCCGTCGCCACGCTGCAATATGCTTTCGTCAACAACTGGGTGCAGCAGGCAGCGGGCGAACTGCTGCCTGCCGAATATTTCCCGCGCCTGGCCCCGGCCGGCGACAAGTTCCTGCGCGTGCTGGCCACCCAGCCGGGCGGCCATTCGGAAATCTACAAGTCGCTGATGGTGGCGATCAACGAGGCCAGGAAGTCGGTGCATGTGACCTCGGCCTATTTCGTGCCCGACCAGCAGATCGTCGACGCCCTGATCGCGGCCGCGAAGCGCGGCGTGGACGTGAAACTGGTGCTGCCGGGCGTGTCCGACCACGGCCTGGTGATGCAGGCCGGCCGCGCCTTCTACGAACAATTGCTCGCGGGCGGAGTGAAGATCTTCCAGCTGCAGGTCGCGGTGCTGCACGCCAAGACCGTCGTGGTCGACGGCGCCTGGTCGACCATCGGCTCCGCCAACATCGACCGCCGCAGCTTCATCCACAACTACGAACTGAACGTGGTCGTGATCGACCCCGCTTTCGGCCGCGACATGGAAGCCGCCTTCAACGAAGACCTGCGCTCCTCCAAAGAAATCACCCTGGAACAATGGCGCGACCGCCCATGGTCCGACCGCGTGAAAGAATGGGCCTCGCGCCTGACCGAATACTGGATCTGATGCACCTACTCGGCCGCAACAGCCGGGGTCAACCTGACCCCAGCCGTTGATGGTGATGCCAGCCGTTGGTGTTGATTCCAGCCGTTGGTGTGGATTCGGGCAGTTGGGTGGCGCCGGGCTGTGGATTTAGCCGCCGGCGCGCTTGGGGCGGTGGCCTTGGGTGGCGAGTTGCGCCATCACCAGGTCGCAATGGTCGCCCTGCACTTCGATCACGCCATCCTTGACGGTGCCGCCGCTGCCGCAGGCGGTGCGCAGCTGCTTGCCGAGTGCGGCGAGTCCGGTGGCGTCGAGGGCCAGGCCCTTGACGACGGTGACGGTCTTGCCACCCTTCTTCTGGCGCGATACGCGCACCACGCCGTCGCCCAGGATGGCTGACGCTGCCTTGCACTGGCAGCCTGCCAGCGGCTGGCGGCAGCCGGGACACATGCGGCCGCTTTCGGTGGAATAGACCAGGCCGCCGTTGGAACTGTGCTTCATGCTCGATTGTTTCGCGTGGAGAAACCGCGAGTGTAGCAGCTCACGCGTCAAATTCCGGCGGCCAGCATGCCCTCGCTGGCCGGCGCCCACACGTTTCCGCCGCGCACGAATTTTTCGGTGAGCACCACGCGGTAGCCGCCGTTCACCGCGTCCCAGCCATAGCGGTCGACCTCGACCCGCTCGGGTTCCACCCGCAGCACGTTGAAGGAATTGGTTTCGCCGCGCCCGCGGGTCGAGGTGGCCGTGCCGGCCTGCACCACCAGCGCGGCGTAGGCGTCGATCTGGTAGCGCGTGGCGGTGCTGGCCGCGTGGCTCACGTGCATGTGGCCGGCCAGCAGGACATCGACGCCGCATTGGGCAAACACCTCCATCGCCATCGGCGCCCGGTTGACCAGGTCGCGCTCCTCGAAGCTTTCGGGCAAGTCGAAGGGGTGGTGGGTGACCACGATGCGCGTGATGCGGGCCGGCAGCCCGCCCAGGCGTTCCTGGATGCGCGCCACTTGCTCCTTGTTGACGCGTCCATCCTTGATGGTCAGCGAGCGCGCCGTGTTGACGCCGACCACGGCGATCTCGTCGTCGAGGAAGACCGGGTCGAGGTCGTCGGTGATGTAGCGTTTGTAGCGGTCGAGCGGTTTGGCGAAGCGCCGGAACACGTTGTACAGGGAAATATCGTGATTGCCCGGCACGACGATCTGGGGCCCGGGCAAGGTGTCGAGGAAGGCCTTGGCCTCCTCGAATTCTTCGCTGCGGGCGCGCTGGGTCAGGTCGCCCGAGACCACCAGCACGTCGGGGGCGATCTGGTGGACCAGGTTGCGCAGCGGTTCCAGCAGGGCCGGGTCGACACGGCCGAAATGCAGGTCGGACAAATGCACAAGTGTACGCATCAGGGTTTCTCGCTCAGGTTAAGGGAAGCACGGCGCAAGCGCCCGGCCTGGCGCCGCCGCAGCGTGGCCACGCCGGTGACGCAGATCGATAGCCAGGCACAGCCTTCGGCCATGGCCGCCAGCACGTCGGACAAATAATGGGCGCCAAGGTACAGGCGCGAGCCGGCCACCAGCAGCACCATCAGGCAAGCCAGCAGGATCCAGCCGGCGCGCGCACGCCAGCGCGGTGCGTGGCGCACCAGGTAGCAGGCCAGCAGCCCGTACAGGAGCGTGGCCGCGACGGTATGGCCACTGGGGAAACTATAGGTGCTCAAGGTGAGGATCGGCTCGTGGAAATGCGGTCGGGCGCGCTCGAAGGTGTGCTTCATGAGGACGTTCAGGACCATGCCGCCCGGGACCGTGACGAGCAGGGTCAGCATCCAGTGGCGCGCGCCGCGCCGCGCCAGCCACCAGCCGGCCAGGGCTGTGAGCCCGAGCACGCCGGGCGTGCTGTGCAGCTGGGTCAGCACCATCAGCGCATCGCGCAGCAGGTCGTTGCCGTGGGCGTGCGCGTGCAGCCAGTTGGCAAGGTCGACGTCGAGCTGAGTGATGGGCGCGCCGGCCACCACGGCCCCCGCGATGCGCGCGAAGCCCGCCATTGCCAGCAGCAGCGCCAGCACGCCCAGCGTCAGGTGCAGGCCGAATTCTTCTTCCGGCGAAAAGCGGGCAAGCGCAAACCGGTGCAGGCGGGAGACTAAAGATTGCTCTGTCGGAGACACATGATGTTGCATGGCAAAAAAACCACAATTAAAATATTTCACTGGTTGTTTGTACAGTACCTGTAGATTTATACAGTGGTTATGCTATTCTGTACTCACTTGACCAACACGACAAAACACAAGGGATCCGTCAATGACCACTCTGAACAACTCCTTCGGCCTGGAATACGCTCCTGCTCCATTCATGATGCGCTTCGGCCAGCGCGAACTCACCGTCACCCGTGACTTCCGCAAGCGCTTCTACCCGGTCAATCCGGTCATCGAATGCGACACCGGTATCGAAGCCGGCCATGTCGAGGTCCTGTTGTTCGGCCGCTGGCTGCTGATCCTCTCGAAAGCCCACTAAGTTTCATTCAAACCTTCCCCGACCGGCGCGCTTTGCGCCGTGCCGGCGGGGTTGCTCCTGGCGGCCTGCTGCGCTGACGCGCTGATGCAGCGGCCGCCGGACGCCAGTTCGAGCACGCACCGATGCTGACGATCCATTTCCGGCGGCAGCGCATCGGTGGCCATCCAGCCTTTCCTCAAGCACGCATCCGCCCCGCATCCCTTCCGCCCGATGCTATCAGTGAACGCGGCCATATCGCGCACAACTGCCCGGCACGCGCTTCCCTTCCCCTCGCCTTCCCCTCCCGAACGACGCGCACCGGCCCTACAGCGCGCCAGCCCGGCAAAAAATGCCTTGAAATACACGGCATGATCACGACTGTGATTGTTCGCGTAATGATTCGACAATACCTGGCCGCCGTCTGTGCGCAATCGCGCAAGACACGGCCCTTTGTCCCCACCCCACAGGAAAGGAACACGTCATGTCCGTCAAACTCCGCAAGATCAACGAACAAGTCATCGTCATCACCGGCGCCAGCAGCGGCATCGGCCTGACCACCGCGCGCATGGCCGCCGAGCAAGGGGCGAAGCTGGTGCTGGCTTCGCGCAACGGCGACGCCCTCGACCAGCTGGCCAGCGAACTGCGGCGCCAGGGTTGCCAGGTAGCGACTGTCGCCGCCGACGTCGGCAATGTCAACGATGTCGAGCGCATCGGCGCCACTGCCATCGAGCGCTTCGGCCGCATCGATACCTGGGTCAACAATGCCGGCGTCGGCACCTTCGGCCGCCTGGAAGAAGTGGCGCTGGAAGACCACATGCGCCTGTTCCAGACCAATTTCTGGGGCGTGGTGAACGGCTCGCTGGAAGCGGTCAAGCGCATGAAGCAGCACGGCGGCGCCGCCCTCATCAACGTGGGCAGCGAGGTGTCGGACCGCGCCGCGCCGCTGCAGGGCATGTACACGGCCTCGAAGCACGCCGTGAAAGGCTTTACGGAAGCGCTGCGCATGGAGCTGGAGAAAGACGACGCGCAGATCTCGGTGACCCTGGTGAAGCCGGCCGCGATCGACACCATGTTCGCGCTGCACGCGAAGAACTACATGGAGAAGGAAGCGGTGCTGCCGGCGCCCGTGTATGCGCCGGAAATCGTGGCCAAGGCCATCCTGTACTGCGCCCAGCATCCGAAGCGCGATATCTTTGTCGGCGGCGCCTCGAAGATGATTTCCTCGGGCAACGCCTACATGCCGCGCCTGCTCGACAAGTACATGAACGCCTCGATGTTCAAGCAGCAGAAATCGCAGTACGACAAGCAGCCGGGCCGCAGCGACGCGCTGCACGCGCCCGACCCGAGCCAGGCACTGCGCCAGCGCCAGGGCATGACCGAGCGCCATGTGGCGGAAAGCTCGGCCTACACCGCGCTGGCGCTGCGCTCGAAACCCGTCACCACCGCCCTGCTGGCCGGTGGCGCCCTGTTCGGCGCCTTATTCGCGGCCCGTGGGCTCTCGCGGCGGCTGGCTCGCTAGGAAGTCGGTATCGTCTTCCGTGAGCGGCAGGTCGGGGATGGATTCGATACGGTCGGTATCGATATCGGCGCCATCCCTGGCCACCGTGTCGCGGCCGGCGGCGGCGCGTTCGCCGGTGCCGCCCATGTCGGTGTCGCCCGAGAAATCGGCGTCGCCGACGTCGGGGCCGGCGGTGTCGCCGGCGTGGCTGGCTTCCAGGTCCGAGGTCGTGCCTTCATCGAGTTGAATCAATTGATCGTCGTCGAGGTTGCCCGCGAAGCCGGGGCCGCCGACGACGTCGCTGCCGGTATCGGAAATATCGCTCGGGCCAAGGGCGTCGGTGCCGTGGCCCTTGCCCAGGCTGCGGTCGGGTGCTTCCGGAAAGTTGTCCGGATCGAGGGTGCTGGCTCCAGTCATGAATGCCTCCATAAAGTGTGGGTGGATGGTGTCAGGCTACAGCGTTTCCCGCCCGCGCGTCGCAGCGCATGGCAGGCCTGCAAGAACGTTAAACGCGTTCGAGAAAACCCCGGGACAAGGCGCATCGTCGAACAGTCCGGGAGTACGGCGAGACGAATGCAACGCAGTCATGGGGCTTTCTCGAACTTTCAGAAAGCGTGGCGCATGCCGATGTTGAAGGCCTTGTTACCGCTGCCCGGCGCGCTGGCGTTGCCAACCGTATAGCCGGCGCCGTTGCGGTTCCGGATGTGCGAGTAGGCCGCGTAGAAATCGGTGCGGCGCGACAGCGCGTAGCTGGCGCCGAAGGCGGCCTGGTTGGCGTCCTGGTTGGCCAGGTCGCGGTCGTCCTTGCGGATATACGAGGCCAGCAGGGTGATCGCGTTATCGACCGGCACCGCCATGCCGAGCAGCACGTCGCGGCTGCTGTTCGACGGCGTGCGCGCCATGCCGGCGCCGTAGGGATTGTCCGGATTGAACAGCGGCGAGTTGGCGATGCCGCGGCTCATGCTGTAGGCGGCGTAGGCGGTGCCGAAGCCCATGCGCAGGTTCGCGGCCACGATCGAATTGCGGGAGATGGTCTCGTTGGCGGTCTTGTAATTCAGCTGCGCACGCACCGCGCCCTGGTTGCGGTGCGCCGCGCGCACGGTCAGCGGGCCGCTGGTCAAGCCCACCGTCATGCCCCAGGCGCGGCCGGCGGGCGAGGTATCGATGTCGCGCGCGGTCCAGGACGCGCCGGCCGACAAGCCGTTCCGCAAGGTCTTGTAGTACTGCACGCTGTTGTCGGTCCGGCGCGGTCCGCCGATCAGGTTGGTGGCGCTGCCGGCGGTGCCGCCCTTGAACGGGTCGGCCACGTCGGTCAATGCGAGGTATTGCAGGTTGTACTGGCGGCCGATCGTGATGGCGCCGAATTCGCCGGACAGACCGACCCAGGCCTGGTGCTCCAGGCGTTCGCGGCCCTGCTCGCTGACAGGACGGTCATTCGCACCATGGCCGGTGTCGAGCCTGAGTTCGGTTTCGAGGCCGAATACGGCCGAGGTATTCTCGCCGACTTTTTCGCTGCCCTGCAGGCCGATGCGCGACGTCGACGCGACGCCGCTGCCGACGCGCGTGGTGCAGCCATTGGCGCAACCGCGCTCGCCGACCACGCCGGCATCGAGCACGCCGTACGTGGTCACGCCGCTCTGCGCGCAAGCCGCAGCGGCACTTCCTCCCAGCACAGCAAATGTGAAAAGCGACTTCAGCATGACGTATCCCCTCTACGCCTCTACATTACGCTTCTCCTGGCAGGTTCATCTGTCGATTACCCCACATACGGCTCACCAGAATGGCTCGCCTTTTTGTAGGTACAATCCGACGTAATTACGCTGCGGCAACTTTTCCCGCTGCGGACGCCAGGGCGACTGCATTCTTGCCGCCGCGCTTGGCCACGTACATGGCCCCGTCCGCGCGCGCCAGCCAGCTGTCCAGGTCAGGCGTATCGCCCGGCAAATGGAGTGCGACACCGATACTGGCGGCCACCGACACCGTCGCTTTCTTCAGCGTATACGGATGACGCAGGTCGTCCAGCAGGCTGCGCGCCTTTTCCTCGGCATCGCCCAGGTTCGCCAGGCCCTCGAGCACCACCACGAACTCGTCGCCCGCCAGGCGCGCCACGGTATCGGTGCGCCGCACCGCCTCGGCGATGCGCGAACCGAACTGGCGCAGCAGTTCGTCGCCCTCTTCGTGCCCATGGGTATCGTTGACGGCCTTGAAGCCGTCCATGTCCAGGAACAGCAGCGCGCAGGGCTTGCCGTTGCGGCCGGCCCGCCCCATCGCCGCCGGCAGGATGTCCATCAGCGCGCGCCGGTTCGGCAGGCCGGTCAGCACATCGCGCAGCAGCAGCGCGTGCAGCTCGGCCGTGCGCAAGGCGACGGTGGATTCGAGCTGCAGGTTCATCGTTTCCAGCGCTTCGCGGTGCGCCTCCTCGCTGTGCACCAGTTCGCGCATCGCCTGCGACAGCACCTGCGCTTCATGGAAGCCGGCCACCACCGGGATCTCGGGCGCCGGACGGCCGGCATCGGTCTCGTGGGCCGCCTGTTCGATGGCGTTGCTCAGCGCATCCATCGGCTGCGTCAGGCGCCGCGCCAGCAGCGCCGCGCAGCCGGCCAGGATGGCCGCCATCAGCACGCTGAGCCAGAACATGCGGCGCTCCAGCACGCGCGCCTCGGCCAGCGCCGCATCCTCGGTATGGCGCACCAGCACCGACCACCTCAGGGTGACCGGATCGCCATCGACGCCGGTACGGCTGTAGCCGGTCAGGTAAGTCTTGCCATCGGGCCCGACCTCGCCCATGGAACCGGTTTCGCCTTTCGCGGCCACGCGCAGGCTGGCGCTGTCGATGCGCTTTTCGATCAGGTCTTCCGGCCCGAGCAGCACGGTGCCGTCGTCGCGCACCACCAGCACCTCGGCGCCATATTCGCGCAAGGCCGGCGTCAACAGCTCGCGCGCGCGCTTGCGCGCCCACTGCCAGCTCATGTGTACGCCGACCACGCCCACGAACTCGCCCTTGCCATTCTTCAGCGGCGCCGACACATCGACGAAGCGCCAGGGGTCCGGCGACTTCGGCAGCAGCTTGCCGAGCATCACGGCAGGATGGTAGTCGGACGCATGCAAGCCATTGCGTCCCGCCTGGAACCAGGGCCGCGCATCGACCTGCGCCCCTTCCAGCAGGCGGCCGGTGGACGCCATCAGGCGCCCGTTCTTGTCGGTAACGCCAATCCAGGCGTACTCCGGCACCGAGCGCTGCAAGGATTCGAGGGCATTGCGGGTCAGGTCGACGTCGCTCATCGAGCGCACCTGCGGCAGCTCGGACAGCAGCTTGACGTTGGCGGCGGCATTGCCGATTGCGCGGTTGAGCGAATCGCGCATCTGCCACGACAGCTGCTGCAGGCGCACCTGCGCTTCCTTGCGCGCCTGCTGGTGTGCGAAGTGGCTGACCAGGGCCAGGTGCAGGAGCATGGTCAGTGCCACGGCGAAGCTGACCACGAGCATGGTCAGGGTGGCCAGGCGTGGCGGACGTTTAACGGAAGCGCGAGGTCGTTTGAAAGGGTTGGTCAGCACGTCGTCTTAATTCTTTCGAACAATCCGACATGATGCCTTGTTAACCGCAGGAAATAAAATGCCTTTACATTTTAGCGACAGACTGACGGTCACAATCGCGGCAGACCAGGGATAACGTTGTTCACGTGCTACACCTCCTCTATAACAGTCAGGCTGTCATGGAGGTTCGAGGAAGTCCATCCACGAGGAATCGCTGCTGGAGGAAGGGTTCGCCTTCAGTCTGAGTCGCAGTTGCTCGTTCGCCCTTGCTTCCGCCTCGTCCCGGAGCTGTTCGATCGCGAGGTACTGCCGATGCAGGTCATTGAAGAGCTGAGGATTCAGCCGCGTCGTCCTGTCGATGCACATTCCATCCAATGGATAAAGACGATCGCCCCGAACCACATTGATGATTTCGTTGCGGGTGATGTAGATGATCATGTCTTCCGTGATCACGATTTCCGCACGGCCTATCCCAGCCACTTCGATGTCACCCGCAACCTGCGTCTTGTCCTGGGATTTGGTCGGATGGGTATGTGCCAGAACCATGTGACCGTCCGGGCTGCGCACGGCGCCAGGCCGGCCTTGCGAAAACACGTGGCGGCTTCCAGCGCGTAGCGTCAGCGCGATTTCCGCACCCCAGATCGCGCTGAGTGCGAACAAATCCTCCGGCGTCACCGTATTGGCGGCGATCGGAAGCGCCACATCCATCCTCAGATTTTCCAGCAAGAACTGCAGTGGCGCCGAGCGCACGACGCTGTACTGCGTGCGTCTCCAATTGGCGTAGGGGTCGTAATAGACGATCGGCGCCCGATACACCGCGTTGCTCAGATCCGTGAAGAAGCGTCCATAGTCCAGGAAACCATACTGACCGCTGTGACGCTCGAGGAAGCCGCGCAGGAAGTCTTGGTTGGGGAAGGCGTAGCCGGCGGCCTCCAGCCAACGGCTGGCCGACGTCGCGTTCGGCGTGACCATCCGGAGGGGCTTCACCGCATTGGCGCCGAGTCCGCCAGTGCCCAG
>Ga0265780_10000442_pt1 | contig 64832 bp, 60 predicted proteins | sample P1T30metagenome_FD_192432 | JGI IMG/M metagenome (GOLD analysis project Ga0265780, IMG submission 192432) | Plant litter microbial communities from East Loma Ridge, Irvine, California - P1 T30 | ecosystem: Environmental > Terrestrial > Plant litter > Unclassified | place: USA: California... | reverse complement strand
GTCGGCACAAAAGGACAACACTCCTCCATCCGCACTCAAGAATTCCAAGTCGAGTGAAACCAACGGCTCCGGTCCTAAACCGGCACTCAAAGCCAATGGAAACAAGGAGAGTTCCGGATCTGTCAAACTAGCCCCCCCACTCGCCCCCTTCACTGGAAATGGTAACGGTGTCAACGGTGGCAGCAGTACTCAGAGCAAGACAGGAGACCGAAAGGTCTCGGGAGATCACAAGAAATCCGAAGACAAGTCAAAGAGTGGAGACGACGCCAAGACCGCTGGCCAAACTACTGATGGCTTGAACGCCGGTACGTGGAAACAGGGCAAGAGGGCCAAGTCGGTTATGAGTACCCAGAGTAGGAAAAGCAGGTACGGAGGAGATGAGGATGCCGAGCCAATGTATGAGGTTCACAAGCGGAAATGGGAGGCTGTGAGTGAATGTGCTGGTCGCTGAGAAGATAGCTGACAAGTAGTTCCATGCCAATTCGGGTGTGAGGACCATTGTTGGTGAGGTTGGCGGTGTCCCAAATGGTAAGCTCTTCATACCGACCACTTCACGAAACTGATAGCATAGTGCGGATGTTGTTCAAGTCGGGACACAAGAATGTTTCTGTCTCGCGGCAATTCGCTATCAAGAACGGCATGGTCGACTCCAAGGTGTGTTCCAATTCTTCTCGGCGTAGCTCGAGCTGATGAGCAGTACGGGATGGGATCAGGTGGTTATACCGGCCTGAAGGTCCTGGGCAATATCTCCATTACCGTCGGATCAAAGACCTCGACTCACTTGGCAATGATCAGTGAGGAAGAGCACTTCGATGTTGTCCTAGGTCGAACATGGTTAGAAAAGACCGGTATCAAGTGAGTGCCTAACAAGATTGTAACAGCTTGGCTGATGGACAGGGTCGACTCAATTGATCAGACTCTTTTAACCTACATGGATAACGGAGAAGTAATCCCTTGTGACATCGTCGTATTGAAGGATGACCAGGGAAACAAGATCTTGATCACTTAGAAACAGCCAGAGATGCTTGTAGCGTAAATCTGCGTGTTTAATTTACCTATCTGTCTACCCTCAGGTTGTAGGGTCTCTGAAATAATAGATGTTTAATACACTGTGTGCCCAAAAAATGGATATCTTGATAGGCATGCCAAGGAGATTCCAACTCATACACCCGAAACCGAATGTCTCGGTTCCACTTCAAGTAGTCAACAACTCTTACCTCACGACCTGTAACAAAGTCTGTCTCGCCTATTGAAACAACGTGACGATTCATATCACTACCAGGCAGGGCAGAAATGAGTCATGCTACTCCACGATGTCACACCTAAAGCAAGCGACACATGTTCCAGTTGGGCGTAAACAATAGGGCCAACCAACTCGGGCATGACTACATATACTGATTAAACTGACGCCGATATCTCTTTTCATACTCATCCACTCTTCTCTCAAGTTGTATCTACATACTGTACTCACTCTCATTCATATAATCTCTAAAGAATCAAAAGCACTGGTTGTCATCGTTATCTAAATCACCGAGTGATCGATACGTCCTATATTTCATCCCATCCCAAAATCAACAACACTATCACAACGATATATATCAACTAAAACACGCTTTTTCACCGAGAACCAAAATGTCACGAACAATCATCGCTATCCTTGCTCTCCTTCCCCTCCTCGCTACTTCTGCCCCGCTGCCAGAGGCGCTTTTAAATGGTCTTCTTGGACATGGTCATCGACCCACCTCTTCAGGTGCTGGACTAGGTCTTGATGCTGCTGCATTGAACGAGTACAAGGGGACAGGTATGGGTCGACCATCAGGCTACGGCGGTATCTTCAAACGAAACCTTCTAGGCGGATTGGGTGATCTAGGAGGTGCTGGTATCCTGGACGGTGCCAGTACTCTAGGTGGCGCCGGTTCCGGTGCTGGTATCCTAGGTGGCACCGACCCACTAAGTGGTGCTGGTGCTGGGATCTTAGGTGGAGGAGACCTTTTAGGAGGCGCCGATATTCTAGGTGGATCCGGTCCTCTAGGAGACGCCCTAGGTCCTCTCGACCCAGTCACCAACGTCCTTGAACCTATCACCGGACCTCTCTCTCCAGCCCTCAAGCCCTTGGCTATTCTCGGTATCGATATCGATCTCCTCACTCCTACCGATCTCCTATGCGCCAAGGTCGAAGGAGAGTTCATCAACAAGGCTTACGCTCTCGGTTGTGTTTGTCTAGGTCAGGATGGATTGTTGTTGACTGCCGAAGCTGGAGTCACTGTTGTAGATGGTCTTGTCGACTGGATCACTGCCGAGGTATGTTTATCCCATTGAGTATGTTACGACGACTTATGTATAGGTAAACTTATCTGGGTTCAACTCTTTATACCCGGAATACGGTATCCCCACTTGTGACAGGAACTCAGAGGACGATGGAGGAGAGTTCCGATGTCCGTTAGGCAAAGAGCGAAAAGCGAATGGTGTACGTCCTTTTGAATGGTTCAAGACGATATATTAACCAATTTAGAAATGCGCTGCTATCCTCATCGCATCTCCTCCCGTTCGATCCTCGACTGCCGGCTCTACCGCTTCTCCTAGCCCAGCAATCACACCCGCCAACACCGATCCTACCCCCGCACCAAGTCCTTCTGTGGTAGTAGCCTCAGACCCAGCTGCTCCACCAGCCGCTCCTGCTCCTGCTCCTACCCCGGCTCCCTCTCCCGTCCCATCAGCTGGAAACAACGGTAACGGCAACGGCAACGGAAATGGAGATGGTAACGGAAACAAAGGCGACTCTCCAGTTAATGCCAATTCTACTCCAGTGGACAATGGAGATGGTGAGGATGATCTCCCTTATTGCGACGAGATCGATGGATATTCAGCTACCGATGCTGATGATTCAGGTGAGGGCGATGGTGAATGGATTCAAGTCACTAGTATGACTTCTACCGAGACTATTACGATCCCAGCTACTGCCTTTGTATGTCTTCCTTCATCATTCATGTCATGACATCGACCGTGGCTGACTCATAGGTTCAAATGCAGACAGAGACTGTCACTGTTACTTCCACTTCTACATCTACCATCACCTCAATAGTCACCGAGACCAAGACTGAAACCACCAACAACTGTCAACAGACTTTCGCAGCTGCTTCAGCACCCCAAACTGCCCCAGCTCCCAGTAGCGGTGACACCAACAACAGCAATAACGCTCCCGCTCCCGCTCCCGCTGCTGCCGCCGCCCCTGCTCCATCATCAGGCCCATCTCCCATCGATGCCGCTGCCGCTCCTTCCACCCCCACACCCACCCCTACTGAGGGCGACGACGCGTTCAGACCTAATGGTAACCGATTGAACAGCAAGCCTCGACCTACTCCTGCCTGTCCCCCTGGACAAGTCTTTGGGGCTACCATGTGCTGTCGACTGGATCAGGTCGAGAGAGACGGTTCATGCGGATGCAAGGAAGGGTGAGCTCAGATATTTTCAACGTCGCGAGCTATCAAGCTGATCAGCAGATTCCAAAACCTGATTGACCTATGTGTCGAAATCTGCCTCCCTCCCCTTACTCTAGTCGGTGGCAAATGTCTGAAACTCGACTTGGGGATCGCCTCTGACCTAACAAAGGACTTAGGTCTAGGATCAACGTCCGACCTTCTAGGTGGTGTCCTCGGTAACGGACATGGTGATGCTCTTGGAGGTATCCTAGGTGGAGCTGGTGACCTAGGAGGATTAGTCGGAGGTGGCTCAGGCTTAGGATCAGGATCAGGATCACCACTAGGCCGTCTTAGTCTATTGTAATCGGCCCAAAGAGTGAGATGGAGATGATCAACATGACATGTCGAACAATAATCACTTGTCATGCTGGTCATTCATGAGATTAGTTTAGTTCAAAAATAGTGTTTGATCATTATTCGTTTCGAGATGTGAAATATCTCCTCTTTACACTTCGGAAAAAGTGACAGATAGAGTCGAGTGGACTTTGTACTACATTGTATCAATATGCAATATGTTGTTTTCATCTGCAACTCGGGCAGTCCTGAGTGACGATAGATAATTCATGTAGATAGTGTAAGATATAGAAGATATATGTGTGACTCAATCGATGTCGTTGGTACTGCAGCAAAATCGTGAGTCACGAGCTTTGAGATCGACTACAACCCTTCGCCTTCCTCCTGACAATACAAACGATACACCACGATCATCGTATCACCACCATCACACACTACCTTACGAAGGCGGTACGCCACGATACGACTGGTCCATTATGACCACTGAGTGTGGTCGGTATTCCATGAATCATCACCATAATGATCGTTCCAGCCATTGTTACCGAGTTTATCATACGATGATCGGTCCTTCCTGGTAATGGTGTTGCTTCATCCAGACTCATCAGCGACGACTGTTCCCCATCCATCTCTACCAGGTTCATCAGTCGCCCATGCCCTATCAGCATGCACAGGACCCCAACCATCTTCACCAGAATAGTCCGGACCCCATTCACCCTCCTCCAATTCTTCCTCGCCAGATGTCGTCCAGCAACTACCTCCAGCTCGCAGTTGTTCTTGCCCCTGACCTCGACCCATTCTCATAAATTCCGATGGTTGGCCTTGGTGTACTGCTTCCGACCCCTGCTCTTGCTTCACGAACACACTCCCAATCCTGTCCAGAAGACTTGCAATGTCCAGACAATCGTTACCGGCCGGGGCTCGTGTATCGACACTCTTGGAAGGAAAGATCGCAGATTCGGTAGCAGATCCTGCGACTGGGGCATCCAAATTTGGTCTCTGGTTCGGCATCCAGTCCAGATGTGGAGGGGCTTCTCGTCGAGCTTTCGGTTCAGCACCCGAAGTCCCTTGTCGCGGTATCGGTCCGGCGGTCTCTGATTTCCCTCCCTGCCGACCCTTCATCTCCCCTGCCTGTACCTTCATGTCTGGCTGCTCCTGGACTGGCCTCATAGCCGCCTCTCGCCTAAGTTTTGCAACGAGTTTCTCTAAAAGAGCTAAATGGTTTCTTTGCCTATTGAGTCTGCCTTTCTGATCTTTGATGGTTTTCTCTGAAGCGGTCACTTTGAGATCGACGTTATTTGCGGTGGGCTTCGGGGACACCGAGGCTTTGGTCTTTGTGACCAAATCGGCGTTGCGCTTCTCCAAGTCATGGATGTAATTTCTCTGCCGATCGATCTTTCCCTTCTGCTCGCCGCTAAGTTTGTTGATGGCGAACAACTTGCCTTTTTGTTCGTCGATGACTTTATTGAGTGCGGCAATAGCATTGCCCAGGTCAGGCTTGGGAGGGAGAGTCGGCTTGACCGGGACTTGCGCTTGGCTTTTGACTTTCGCGAGTTGTTTCAAGAGTCGCTTCGTTTCTTCTCTCGATCGAGCCAATTCGTTGTCCTTGTCTTTGATCGCTTGTTTATCCTTTTGCGCAGTGGCTGGGGCTGCTTCTAATTGTTGTCGCAGTGGGTCTCCTGATGGACCGCTCCCGGTTGAGCTGGTCCCATTGATGTTTCGTGGACCGGTCGGTGTCCCAGCTACTGTGATTAGCTAACATACTGTACATGCGGCTTATCCCAGTACTTGCCTGGTGGTCCGGAGGTGTCGACCGATGACTGACTACGGATCTTTCCAACCGTCGGGCTCATGGTCATCAAAGGGGTTTTGGTGACCAGCAAATCCCGTTTCCATATATCCATGTAAGGGACGAAGTCAACATCCAAGCAAGTCCTTAAGGTCCCCACAGCGACTAAAAGCTGCTTCTCCCTATCAACCGCCGCCTTATTCACCAATGCATTGAGCATGTCCGCCGATGCTTGCTGTAGGGTGCCAATAGCTTCCAGTGGTATGGTAGGTCTTGACCCGCTGGTATCAGAGATTTTCATGAGGTCGGAGGACATTGTCGGTAGCCCTATGAAGGATGACGAGAGGGCTTGTGGAGAAGAAGTATCGCTGGTCGATAGATCGGTATTCCTGAAATCGACCGCAGTCTGACGAGCGAATTTGGTACTTGGTACAGTCAACCCGGGATTATGGGCGGTATCAAGGGGAGGTGGCGAGCCAGGGACAGATGGACCGTGAGATGCTTTGACCTTTTTGTCGACTAGGTTCTCAAGATCTTCGAAGGGAATTCGCTTCGTCGGAACGGCGGTATTGGCGGTAGATCTGAATTGAGCGAATTGGAGCGGAACCGCCAGGGATTCCAAGGTCGGAAAGAACGAGGTGAGTTGCTGACGAATGACGCTGGGGTTCTCGAGGTCGGAAGAAGGCTCTGTAGGAGGATTGACGGGACCGGAAAGTGTCGCTTGATCGTTCGCAGCGACCTGCTTGGGTGTGGTCATATCCTGGACTGTATGTGAGGTGTGTCACTGCTGTATCTTGATAACGATAGGAGGAATGTCAAAGACTGAAGGGGTGAGTCAGTGCGTGGGATGAGGGCGTAGTGAGGGGCGTGGTTTGACCAGGTACCATCATTTTCACACAGGTCGGTGCTCACCTCACTCATCACCTAGATGATGCAGACGGTAGAGTCACAGGATACGATTCCGTCCTGTAGACAAAGAGGGACCAATGTCACACTGACCAAGAGCGATTCTGAGGACGAGCGAGAGTGGATAGTCGATTCAATCAGAAAGCCGATACGTCGTATTCAGCCTTTCCACCCGACATCTTGCCGCAAGATATTGGCAGGTAGCTGCTGGGAGAATCACAATGGTACCTCTGATCGACCTTTAGCTTTCGTTGAATGTGACTCTCATCATGGATGTAGTTCACGCAGTCAAGTTGCCGATTGGTGTTATCGTCAAGTCACCGTGTGAAAGCCAAGATCTAGTACCCAAGACCAGTAGTTCTCGACTCTAAGGTCTACATGTCTGCACTGGTGTGATATGGTACTGCAGCTACAAAAGAACAGCTCTTCAGACTATCTACTCAGCGTCGCCCTACTTCATCCGATCTACTTGATCGCACATCCGTCCCGACTTTCTTCCTTTGCCCGCCATCTGCTTCATCCCAGTCTTCTGCCCATTTGCTCGTAAAGACACGTTGTAAGCTTCCATCCGCAATTCTGACGATCCATCGTTACCCTCCAAGACCACAATCTGACCCCTTCCTCGTACTGGTATCTCAGGCAATGCCGATCGAGCAGAAACAGCCTTCATATACGAAAGTTGACATCTCGGTCCGGTCGAGATCTGCTTCGATTTTGATGACGATGGAAAGTTATAGTCGATGCTTCGCTCGCTCGTGCCCAAACTCATCGAGCTCTCGGCTTGTGGCCAGGGCGGTCGGATGTTTGGACTGTTGCAAGCCCGAACTTTTGATATCCCGGTGATGAAACCGCTTTCGTTGATGGGATGTTGATGTGATTGCTCACTCGCTTGCTGAGCATCTAGCTTTCCGTCAAGCCTCACTCTAATGGTGTTCGCCATCTTCGCAGACTTGCTCGTCGCCGCAGCTTCTCGTCCTCGAGTCTTTTCCTGTTCCAACTCTTCCGACATCTTCTTCCACTCAGCGGCTCTCGCATTCTTCTTCAACTCCTTCCCCACCCCAGGCAACGATTGTTGTCCTGCGATTTGCGAAGTAATGTGTATAATCTTCGGCGCCGTGATAACGGATGTAAGCGTCGGTTCTGTGATGGACGGAAGGCCCACTCTGACCGATAGGGGTACCGGTGGGCAGCGCTCGGCTGAGATTGACGGTGTTGAGATAGTTTTAGGGCTAGTCGAACTGGTCTTACCCTTCTTGTTGCCTTCTGCAGCCGTCCTGGTAGACTTCTTGAGCTTGGCACATTGCGCCAGCAACGACGTGATCGTCGACGCTTGCGCTTTTATCTTCTCCTTCAGGGATCGGTTCGCGGCTCGCAAGTACGTCGTTTCCGGACTGCTATCGTGGTTGGTCACGGTTGGTGCGGACTGAAATTTGACATTGGCTGCTTGAAGCTCCTCCTCGAGACGGCTGACTTGTTCAGTCATGGTCGTGTGATTTATTCGCAGATCTTCGAGCTCGGTTTCCTTGTCCGCGAGATCTTCCTCTTGCCTTTGTCGAAGGTGGACCAAGCCGCGTAATGGACCAATCCCGGATGATGTGATGAGATCAGTCAGCGTTGGGCCATCCAGATCCACACCGAAATAGTCAGCATGGCTTTCGCTTGGACTGCTTCAGAGACCTACCGAGAGGAGAGACCCTTCCATCGTACACGAATGGATATACGGGTGATGCCGAGGTAGGCGTCATCTCGCCTCTCGCCAAGACACTATCGCCTTTTCTCCCAGTCATCTGGCCACCAAAGTGGATTTGATGGCATGTCTCCAAAGTCTTCAACGCGACCAGAAGATGCTTCTCCACATCTCCTCCGTCCTCGCTACTCAATGCCCTTCCCATAGCTGTCAGAGCTTTTCGAGCCTCGACAATCGCATCTGAGGTCGAGGGGCGGTCGACGTAGGATCCGGTGACATGGGAGTCTGCGACGAAGGTGAGAGGGGTAACAGCGGACTGAGGCGGTGAAGGGTAGTCGCGGACGGTGATACCGTTAAGTCTGCACTCTCGAATAAACTCATCCGTATCCACTTCAGGCTCAGCCGGCAGAGCGTGAACTCGACGTTCGCCGATAGCGAGAGGTGGGACGGACGATGATTTGAGTCGCTTAGATATGTCGTCTTGGGATTCTTCTAGAGCGCTCCGTTTGATTTTGTGTGAAATATGTCTGGGATCAGCATCCAGTACTTCCGGTATCTCGACAGGATTCGGGATCGATTGACGAAGGATATCAGTCGATTGGGGCTGATTGTATCGCAATGAAGCGGTGTCGTATATCGTGTGATGACTGGAGACTCCTTTCTCCTCTATAGATTGGCGATGATGCACCATATGTATCTTCAGAATCGAGGTGAATGTACAGTGAGATGGTTGCAGAAGTTGAGCAGAAACGCATGCTTGACTCCATGAATCAGGGTTCACCTCCGTGTGTGTGTGCAGGATAGCTCTTCAACCCACTTCCCACCCGACTGATTGTCCAGGTCATCTGCCGTCTGCACCTCAGATATGAGGTGGTCTTATTGTAGGTGGTCCTCATCGTCATGTTGTCTTCGATGGTAACTGTCTACAGTCGCTGGTTGATTCACGACTTTAGAGCCCGGGGGGTTGCTTGAACCGTGGGAAAGTGGTAGGCCTTTGTATTGGCTTGCTGAATCACTGTGCATACATACATACCGACAATATGGATACGAACAGCCCCTTAGCAGATGACTAGCAGATACCTAGTGAGCTTGTATTTTGTACGATTTCCAACGATCTTAATATCGATCAACCAGTATATACCTCGCCCAACCAACATAAATCTTGACGCACCCTCCTCCCGCTGCCCTACTTCGATACCTCCTTCCCTTTGGCCGTCTTCCTTGACGTACCCGCGGATATCAATGATTCCAAACGAATTAGCGAGAGGCCGCCGATTCGTCGCCTCCATTGATCCCTGACGTAGACCCATCGTTTTGAACAGGCGTACTGTGCTGTGACGTGTGCAGCGGACTTCCCGAAGCGTCTGGGTTCGATTTCGGTGGCAGACAAGCAGCCGGTAGCGATTTTGGCGGGAAAGGAGAGATAGGCACGACGCGGCCGTGAATATTCACGCAGTGGGTCACTCTCCCTTGGATGAGGAGCCAACGAGGGAATTTGTGGACTCGAGATACCACCATCTTGAATGGGCGGCTCGATGTTCTCGGAAAAGTTGCATGTAGGGTAGACGACAACACAGCGGGAGCAGTCGAATTGACCGGATCAGTCGACGTTGCAGATACGACACCCACGTACGTCCACGCTTCTCTACGACGATGCGATACTGACATACAGGCTTACCATGATCGATGTCTGCGGGACCACATTACGTCGAATGCAATCCCGCTGGGCCGAAGGTCGGTAGTGGCTAGTGGATATGTTGAGGTAGCGTCCGAGGCAGCCTTTCCTCGCTCCACCTTCTCGTTCCCCATCTGCTCACTCTCTCCACTCTGGCTTATGTTCGATCTTCCCTTGATTGGGTCAGTAGCCTGTCCCGCCCTCAATTTCTCGTCTGCTTCCCTCAACCTCTCCTCCTCCCGTAGCTTCTGTGAAGTGTACAGAGCCTGCTGTGCTCGTTCTCTGGCAAGCTTTGCTGCCTTCTTTCGACCTTTCTTTCCCATACCAGGCGGCGCGGGTGGTCCTGCCGGATTCTTCCTGACAATAGGTACGTTCACGGCAACATTGCTCGTGATGATCGTTCCGTTGGATTCATTTGCGGGCTGACTGCTTCGGGCGTTGATGGATGGCGCGGAATCCGAATGTTGTTCTCCTGTCTCTCTGGTCGCTTCCGCCTTTTGCATTCCTCCAGCCTCGTCATGTTTCGCCGCCTCCTTTAACTTTTCGCACTTGGCCATCAGTTCATTTATAGCTAGTGCCTGGTTTTTTATTTTCTTCCTCAGCGATGAGATGGTGTCTCCGTTCGGTTCCTGCTGAGAAACGCGCTTGCGCTCGGAGTTTGAAGAGGTCGTTACGAGAGCTGGATTGCCATCGGATGCGAGTTCATGGGTCAACCGGGCATCTTTAAGCTCGAGAGCTCGACAGCGGCTATTCAGGCTTGCACTCTTGTATGTGGCCTTGTTTAGCGATACGGGCACGTCTTCCGCCATTCGTTGAAGACGGTTGACTTGGTCGTTGGCTCGAGCAATCTCTTCTTGAAGCCCGATGATCACCAGATCCGAGGCTGATTTAGCGGCTTTAGCAGCGAGTCTCGCCGTTTCGACATGTTGTTTCAACTCCTGAGCCTGCTTGTCTCTGGCTACGTTTAGCGAGACCTGGACATCGCTTAACCCTTGTTGAAAGCGGATGACTTGGTCGTCGGCTCGAGCCTTGCCCTCTTGAAGCCTAGAAATCACCAGATCCGAATCAGATTTAGCGGCCTCAGCAGCGAGTCTAGCCAGTTCGACGTTGTCTTTGAGCTCTTGAGCTTGCTTGGTCGTTTGATCCCTCTCCCTCTCCAACACACCGATCTTCTTTCCCGAATCTACTCTTTCGCATTCGGCTTTAGTTTCTGCTTGCCGAACACGCTGATTCAGAGCTATGGATTGTTCATCGAGATCGTTGTTCTTTCGGGCCAGAACGACGACTTCATAGGTGACCCTCCGGAACTCTTTTCGCAGTACGCCGATTTGTATGTCTTTCTCTTGGATCGCTTTGGCCTGCTCCTCCTGGATTCGGTTCGACTCTTGTCTGGGCATAGTTTGAGCTTCGTTAAGCGTAGAGCGCTCCGCTAGAGTATCAGCATCTGGCTCATATATCGGTTTCCGTACGTACCAGAGAGTTGCGGACCGGTTGACTCTTGCATCTTGTCGACCACGATTACCGATCGCTGAGCCTCCTTCACCGGTATCTCTTGGCTTCCATCTGCCCCGTTCATCAAAGACATAGCATTGCCTTCTTTCCCCTTATCGGTGTGCCCATCTCGACAAGAGGAGAAGTGTCCATCGCGACATGATACCAAAACTTCGATGGCTTTCGAAAGATGCCTCTCTGCGCGAGTCTTGTCCGCCTTGCCCAGCATACCTTTCATTGCTGTCAAAGCATCTCGTGCCGTGGATATCGCCTTTGACGGTGTCTCCAACACCGATGAAACCTCTCGTTCGCTGGCTGTGGATTCGTCTACATCTTGAGCGACAGGAATAGGCGTGAGGGGAGTAAGGGTGGGGACACTCGACGAAGGAGGTCGACCGCTAGAGAGTGCTAATCCGTTGTTGAGACCATTGATGATGATTTGCCTTCGAGCTGCCGGGCTGAGTTCAACGCCTGCGGTAGCAAGCGTTGGACGAGAGCGACTAGGAAGACCATCTCTAGTCTTGAATCGCTTGGAGTTCTGACCGGTTGACCCTTCGGAAACGGTTCGTTTCGTCGGGATGGCGGTAATCTCGTCAGACATATCGGATGATCACACCACAGGTGGACTTGTCTCGAGAGGTATGATGTATTGTAGCAATTGACAACAGATACTGACGAGGGGATGAAGCCGTTCGGAGGGTGATGTTGTCGGTTTCAGAATCCCAGCTTCGAAGTCGAAGTCAATGAAATGAACTCGTCGTCGGCTTACTTGCTTGGGATCAGCGCCAATCGTTGATGCGTTGAAGTCCAGTATTCGGTTGAAGCTAAGAGGGTTGAGTGAAGGTGGACAGATCAGTCAATTCATCAGAGTGAAGCGAGAATGAAGGATCATCGGATATTTGTGTGTGTGTGTGTCTCCCAATGGTCACCCCTGTATTCTGACCGGGAATCGCCCGAGCTCGCCCCAGTGTCAAGCCCATATCACATCAGCCTGCCTATCAGCAAGATCCTTGGCGGCTGTTGCGATCGCCTGTATGGTGGTCAAGGCATATAGTCCATACAGGAGATGTAGTAGGCGATCAAATTGATTACGGATTCTAGACCGTGCGAAAGTGAGCTTCGGTTCTATAGTCAGTTTAGGCGATAAACATTGTCAATGTATACATGCCACGAGATATAAACTGCACTATACCCGACGCGATCTCACCGTATTCATCATCCATTATACTCCAGATTCCATCGATCCGCCGGGGCACGTCCAAGCCATCATTGCGTATAGTACACTCCCCAGCCATCGCTACTATTGTATTGAGGATACACATTTGGCGTTCCGATCTCCCCTCGCTCAATCTTGACCTGTGTCAGTCGAGGTCCAGTCGGCACAGAAGGTTTCGGCGGAAGTGAAGGTTCAGCTTTCGTATTGACGACCGATCTTTCCCAGTGACTTCGAGAATCGTCGTGTTTTGATCGATGCTTAGCAGTCCCGCTCAAGCTCCTATAAGCATCGCTTTGTCGGGTGTGTTCACTAGATGGTCGACTTTCGTTTGTGATCATCGGAGGGGCAAGGATACTGCTTGTATCGCTCCCACAGGCGACGTCGTGTCTGCTAGATTCGAGTCGGGGAGTTTGGCTTCTTGGTTTGAGTTCCCAAGTGTCTTGACAAGTCGATTCAATTTTCTCTCCATTACCGACATTTCCTCCTTCCCGTTTCTCTTCGCTGTGACGTTCCCCTCTGATCTGCTCATATGAGATACCGGCAGATCTGAGCTTCTCCTTCAGATGAGCATTCTTCTCGAGTAGACTGCTAAGCTGAGATTTCTGACTCTCTATTTTATTGACGTGATCCTTGTTCAGGCGTCGTAGAGCTGCCATTTCGAGGTCCGAGGCCGGTTTGGCAATTTTGGCGGGCTGGGGATGCGCCGATAATTGGGAAAGACGAGCATCTAGGCGTTTGATCTCTTCTTCTGATCGAGCGATCTCGTTGTCCTTGTGTTTGAGATCCTGGTCCTGTCTATCCAATCTGGCTCGAGCATGCGCTAGCTGGCCTCGAAGGGTATCTCGTGAAGGTGGAACTCCAAAGGCAATGGGGATGGTGGGAGTGGATGTGATCATTGTCGGTGGGGTCTGTACTATATCATCATCAGCTCAACTCCCTTGATTCATGACCATGAACTTACCAGATTGTGTGGGTATCGAAATGGGGTGATGCGGGTTCGCCGATTCGAGAACAGCAGACAAGGGAGGGATCATTTGACTAGATCTCGCCTTCTCTTCCGCATCCGCTTTCCAAGCATCTATGTGAGGCAAGAACTCAACATTCAAACACGTCCTCAACGTCCCCACTGCTACCTGGAATTGCTTCTCCCTGTCCGCCGCCCCCTTTCGTACGAGTGCCAACAAGAGATCTTTTGCAACTTGCTGTATCGTTTCAATACCCTCAATCGGCCAAGGTGGGCAAGCAGAAGATCTGGATTGTCGGCAAGCTAGATCGGAGGGAGTGATGTTGATACCATTTGCGGCGCATTCTGCCATAAAGTCCCTGACTGTATCTCTTGAGGACAGAGCAGGCGATGCTGATACTGGTGTAGGCGGTGGTGCTGCGATGATGGCGGGTGATTCGAGCAAGAAGGGACGTGCGTGATCCGCCTTAACCCGTTTATTCAGGTCTGCTTGTTGGTCGTCACATGCGTTTCGCTTGCTGCTCTGATGACTAGCACCGCCATTCCTCTGTAGTGGGGTGTCAGGAGTGGCATTGACGGGTTTTGGCTTGACTCGATTCAAACCAGCGATTCGTGGATCGACGGAGATAGGTACGCCTTTGTTATCGTACAATGTTGGTTGTGCCGGTAATGGCATCTTTGACTTGTAACTGCGGGCAGTGGAGTGAGTGTAGGTATAAGAGTGAATGGGTAAGAAGTCAACAATATCGTAATCATGGGGGCGTGGATGTTGATTGATATTTCTCAGATTAAGGTACCATCAATTCAACACAACGCTCCACGCCTCGACTCAAATGAGATAGGGAAGATTTGTCCATATAGAATATCATGGTCGACTTCACCTGTGACCATTGGGCGAATTTCTGGATCTCATTCCGATTATATCGATAGGCTTCAGGAGTATTGAAGTGATCACGTCTCTCGTCCCCAGTTGTTGTCGCCTCCAGTCAACTGTCGACCGTGAGAAAGTCACCGTGTATACGCCGACGCCGCAACCCTTGTATATATGCATGTTGGATATCAAGCAAGCTATTCAATCTCAAAGTCTCTTCTTCACAGCGCAGGAATCGAGCTTTCATACGCCAGGACCAGTCTGCAGACTTTTAAAACATTACTTGCCTCTGCAACACGTCGCCACGATCTTCCGGGCATTCCCTTTCGGACAGTATGGTACCTTACTTGTCCTCTCCTATCGTATCCACCTACCCAGAGCCTCGATTGGATACGACAGAAGAACATAGGTATCGAGTGCGAGGAGGCGTCGAATTCCTTGGACCAGTAGGAATAGCTTTCGACTGTGCTCTCGATCTTTCCCAGGGACTTCGATGATCGTCATCGTTTGTGACGGTAGCTCTCCTGAGGCGATTGCTGACACCTTCGAGGCCATCTTGCAACGGTTCGGCCAGACTCTGAACCTTACCACGGTCGATCCAAGTTGCCTTGGGGGGGCTGATGATGCGGTCACTTTCGCTCTTAGCTAAGAGATCTTGAAAATTGCCGAACTTGGTAGCGATGTCGCCTGGACTATGTTTGGGAGTCATCTGCGCTCTCCGGGGTCGTGTAGATCCACCTTTGACTGCGTGGGTATTTGTAGGACTCGACTGGGCACTGTCGTAGTGTTTATGGGTAGTTTGATCATCATTCTCCGATTTTCCGACCTTGACCACATTCTGTCTATTGATCTTAATGATTTTCGAAGGCGACAATAATTTGTTGTCTTGGTAGTGACCCTCTGGTCCTTCCTTGGTATACACTGCTTGTGCTCGCTGTTGGTGGATTTCTGGCTCTTCCTGCTCCTCCAGCTCCGGTCGGCTACCAACGTTCACCGCTGGCTTCAACGACTTTCGTCTTTCCATAGACTCATTCGCCTGATCTCTGAGTACGTCCTCGGAGAGACTCTCATCACATTCTTCCCATGCCGCCTCTCTGTCATCCATTTGTTCCTGTCCCTCAACCGCCATACCCCGGATTGATTCGAGTGGATCATCATCAAGTCCAGCCGGTATACCAGCTTCTTGAAGAAGCTGTCTCATCCTCTCATTGTGTGCTTGCTTGATGTCAAGTTGGGTCCGCTGGTATATGATCTCCCTCTTCTGGAGCTGATTCTTTCGTATCAATGTCGCGACAGTACCAGTAGGTCGAGGTACTTGCGCTTGAGATTGACTGGACGACTGAACGTATCGAGCAAGTCGGTCGATAGCTCGCTGTTTGTCCCCTTCGAGTCGTTCATTATCTGCTTCTAGCCGAAAAATCTCGCCTTCCAATTGCTTGTTGAGCTCTTCCGATCGGCTGCACTTATCCTCCAACTCCTTCTTCTCCATCGAAAGTCGAGTGATGGCGTTTTTTCTGAGCTCGAGAACTTGCGCTTGGAGTTTGGTATCGTCTGCCTGACGTTTGAGTTGATCTGCTTGATTTGAAATGGTCGCTCGGGCTAACGTGAGTTGGGCTTTTGAAGCTTCTCGGGAAGGAGGTTTTGCGAGTATTTGTGTGCCAGAGTCGGCATTCTTTGGACCAGTCGGGACAGGCTCTATCAGCATCAGCATTTTTCAGGAGGATATGTAGATGACTTACTTGTGACCAGCGGTATCTTCCGAGCGTTTCGGGAAGAAGGTCTGGCGAGCAACTCCGCGGGAGAGTTTACGTTCTTCGGACCTGTCGGGATTGGCACTATCACCATCAGCGTCGATGAAAAGGTATATGAATGACTTACTTGTGACTAGTGGTATGCTGAATGAAATAGGTTTGGGAATATCTCCGGCTGGAGCTGAAGAAATAGCAGGCTGAGCCATGGTGGATGTAAAGACGACCGTGGGCAGGTCGGCAGCCGCCCTCCGTGCATCTACATGGGGAGCGAAATGTACCTGAAGACACATGTTCAATATACCAACCGCTGATAATAGCTGATTCTCCCGGTGTGCAGCGTCATTGTTGCTTATCGCCTGGGCCAAGTTTGCAGATACCCTCTGGAGTGTGCTGATAGCCTCGATGGAAATTGGGGGAACGGCGTTTTGACGAGAGGGAATATGGGTATCCTCTACTCCAACACGAAGCGCTTCGATTGCACTCCTCGCCGTTGTCACTGAGAGCTCCAAGGTGCTAGGTGCGGCCACGACGGCAGTAGTGACGACCGGAGTATGGGGCGGAGTCGGGATTTGGGCGCGATCCACGCACGAGGCTGATATTCCGACTGGCTGATCGGTGGTTTCTTGCACCGCAGAATAAGAATCGGCCGTGGTGCTGCTGATCATCGTCGGTTGATGCATGATATCCTTTTGACGAAGATCGATGTCATGGTCGGCTGAGTCTTCGAGAGACAGGTCCGTATGATTGGCATTGGCATGACCTATGTCGGCGATCAATGGGGTTGGGGGTGGAGTATCGTTGGAGACGGCGGGAGGCGCCTTCTGAGTAGGAGTCGGAGTGTGTCTCGACGTCAAGTGGCTACTAGCGTGATTGTGGAAGGTGTCGACCTGTGTATTTGCTGGGCAATTCGCCTCGAGATCCTGCCCAGTAGTTGCGGAAGTGACGTTCAAACTTGGAGCAGGGCGACGGCTCTTTCCAAAGATATCAGAGAGAGCTTCCTGGACGGGTATACGGTGCTTGGATCCGAGAGGAACGGATTGCGATATCGATACGCTGCCAGAGTCGCCGGTAAGGATATGGTCGACCTCATTGGCGAAGCCTTCTTCTTCTTTCAAGACAGTAGTCAAGGAGCTGGTAGCAGACATCGGAGTCGGATGACGAGTTTTGCTGAAATTCGCAGAGAGAGCTTTATGGACAAAAATATCAGGTTGTTCGTTGGGGGAACCAAGACTGGGGCCTGCTCGGTTTCCGACTTCGCTTCGTGATGAATCCCTAATCTTCTCCGCCGCGCCGTGAATCGAAACATCTTTAATTTGCGGTTTCGCCTGACTCAAGTCCAGCGGGGAAGCTGTATCGATGAGGCTGGATAACGAGGTTGAATGATGGGTTTGAAAGCATGATATGGGTGTGATCGACTCGAGTTTCGATTTCGACCGTTTGCTCACGTCGTCCTGTGTAGGCTGGGCGTGACGCTTCGACCCGCTTAGCCTACTTCGGCCAGACTTCCGAGATTTCTGTCTCGATGGAGTGGATCGGAATGTCGGACCAGGGGAAGCCTGGTGAGGAACGCGTGACAATCCAGGTATCTGGGTATGCGATTCGAAGGTAACCTGTATTCCTTGACCTCTCCGCAGTTCGTAACTCGGCTCCCCTGTAAGGTGTCCGTAGTTCTCAGTTAGGTATGGCTCCAGCTCCATTCCGTGATGAATGAGAAGATCAAGATATGAGAAATGTAAAAGCAATGGACGTTGAGGTCAGGGGTGTTTGTTGTTTCCACACACGACACAAAAGGTCGCCTGATCCCATCTCGTCACATCCTCTCGGTAACCTCGATAGAATGGGTATGAGCAGCATAATCGAGCCGTGATTATAAGATTCATGCCACCCATGCTCACCTCTTGATCTCAGTACAGTCAATATTGTGCACAGGAGGAGTTGTGAACTGTATGACTGGGTCCGAGCACACTGTGTGGTGCACCGTGAGAAACCTTTCATCCCTCCGCGTCTGGGCTTGTTCCTGAATCCTGAATGATGATGAGGAGCACAATCACTGCGTTAGACATACGAGTACTTGTTGATATCATATAACCCGTAGAGTGGACTCATAGAGCATACATATATCAAGTACCTCAGGAAAACCCATCAAGTTCAACAGCATGTCTCGCTTCGTCAGACCGGTATGTCACTATCTCTCAAACCTTCGGTGCTTATCGCAAAACCCCATCCTTCCCCACTCGACCTTGGCATTCACTGACATCTAGTCTAAATACCGTCATGTGTACGGTGAGAAAGCAAAAGTTCATTACGAGAACGTCAAAATCAGTGGAAGTGCTTGGGATACAGATGTTGTTGCTGCAGGAGGGAAGTACGTTTCCGTAAACTGGCAAGCGTCAGGAGGAGGTGTAAGTGTTCCACTCATGCTTCTACGGTAGGGAACCTGATAAGATAGGCTTTCTGTATTTTACCTTCTTTCTCCCCCTATACTGCTCCCTCGCCAGCTGGATTCCCCACCAAGTTGCCGGATATCCTACCTTTGGCCAGGGGTCACACTGGACCTGTATTGGATACTGCCTGGTCTCCTTTCGACGACAACCTCGTCGTCTCCGGTAGTGAGGATGGAAAGAGTAAGCTTACCCTCGTATATCCATCGGGTCAGCTGATGGGTAGTCTGTATCTGGAAAGTCCAGGACTCCCTGTTTGAGGGATGGGGGGAGGAGGGATGGGTCGCCGAGGACCTGAGTCCAGACGGAAAGCTGAATGCCGGAGGAAGGTAAGCTATCTTGCAATTCCGCAGGTTCATAAGCTAATAATTTAGGAAAGTCGGACAGGTGATCTTCCACCCAACTGCCTCAAACGTCCTCACCTCTGCGTCCGGTGATCACCTCGTTAAGATCTGGGATATTGATCAAGGAGATTCCCCCAAGATCACCTTGAAGGGCCACAACGATACTATTCAGAGTCTAGCCTGGAACGCTGTGGGAACGACCCTCGCTACTGTGGGTACTCTCTCTGCGCATGATCTCATGCTAATTGGTAGGTATGCCGAGACAAGAAGTTGCGGCTGTTTGATCCCCGATCTGGAGCTGATCCAGTGAGGGTCACCGATGGACATGCTGGTGTCAAGGGATCGAGGGTTGTCTGGCTCGGAGATAGAGACAGGATCGTTACTACCGGAGTAAGCTGCTCCCGTCTCTCAATATATGAAGCTGATCAAGCAGTTCAGCAGGATGTCGGACCGTCAATTGGGTTTGTGGGATACTTCCAGCTTAACCAATTTGAGCATGGAATCTGTCGATACTAGCTCGTAAGCTGAAGTTCGCTGATTCGAGGACGAGCTAATCAATGAGGGGTATGCTCATGCCTTTCTATGCCGAGGGTAATGATGTTCTCTTTGTCGCTGGAAAGGGGTAAGCGTGATGCTGCTCGGTCGAGCGAAATGCTAATAGCAGTGATGGTAATATTCGATACTACGAGTACGAGAATGACTCGCTCCACTTCTTGACAGAGTACAAGTCTGCGGATCCTCGTGCGTCAACCCGCAGTATGCGAGATCATAAAGACTAATAGACAGAACGAGGAATGACCTTCCTCCCTCGACGAGCTCTCGAAGTCGATCAAAACGAGATTGCCCGAGCATACAAGCTATATGGCTCTTCAGTCGAGCCAGTCAGCTTCATCGTTCCCCGAAAAGCAGAGAGTTTCCAATCGGAGTAAGCTTTCCTTATCGCTTCTAACGTCCGAGCTGATAGGCAGTATCTTCCCACCTGCCTACTCTGCTGAACCGGCACTATCGGCATCCGATTTCTTCTCCGGTAAATCCGCTCAACCCAAATTGATCGACCTTGAAACCAAGGCTATCTCATCCTCATCCGCACCCGTCGCAGCTGCCCCCGCTGCCGCCGCCAAATCGTCGCCTACCGAATCGGCTCCTACCAAATCCCAATCAGCTCCTGCTAATTACCACACTCCTACCGCTCCCAAGAAGGTGGAACCTGTTTCGGCATTCAAGGAGGAGTTCTCCCCAGAGTCCTCGCCTGAGGTCGCGCCCAAGAAGGAGAACGAGGCTGTTGAAGCAAAGAGTCTGGAGATTGAGCAGCCAGAGAGTGAAGATGAGACGCCCGCTCCCGCTCCCGTTTCTGCCGCCCCTGCTCCTGTGGTCGCAGCTTCTGCCATGAAGGAGGAACCGAAAGTCAAGGAAATTCCAGCCCCTTCCAAGAGTGAAGTTACTGCTGTAAGCTACTACGTCCTCTTCGATGTTAGTCCTAGCTGACATTTCAGCCTCAGAACCAATTACTTGTCAAGAAGTTGTCGGACAAGGCTACCACCCCTACACGTGGATCAGCTCTTGCAGCTGGCTACGACCTCTATGCAGCGGAAGATAAGGTCGTTCCTGCCAATGGCAAGGTTCTCGTTGATCTACAATTGAGTATAGCAGTTCCAGAGGGTACCTATGGTCGAGTTGCACCTAGATCTGGTCTAGGTACGTTGTGTCATCGCTCTGCAACGAGGTGATGATTACTGATACTGATGTTTAGCTGTGAAACACTCGATACATACGGGTGCTGGTGTTATTGATGCGGATTACAGAGGACCAGTGATGGTTCTGCTCTTTAACCTCGGGACTGAGGACTTCAAGGGTGAGCTTTCGACATCCGGTAAGGGGCAAGCTGACAGATAGTGGTTAAAGGAGACCGTATTGCTCAATTGGTCCTTGAGAAGGTCTGTTTGGCCGATATTATTGAGACTGATGTATGTCCCTTCTCCCTTCTCCCTGAATTCGTGAAGAGTGGACGAGACGCTGATGAATAGGACCTTGATGTCACCGCAAGGGGATCTGGCGGATTTGGATCTACTGGAGGGTTTGGAAAAGCTTGAGTGAGGGTGGGAGTAGAGTACGAGTAATAATCTTGTAGAAATGGGAAACGCATATCCAGATAGTCGTGATCGAGAGTGGCTTTTATCAAACACTGGAGATAGGACCATAGGTCCACCTGCCAAGACCGCTGACCGTAACGATATTCATGCTTTTTTTTCATACTACAACGAATGTATCTGGTGATGCCAGTGGTATATGGGAATACAATAATGACTTATACAACCTGTCCCTGTAGTGAATGACTACAACCCCCTCTCTCCCACAACTCCAACGATGACAGTAATATCTATCGATCAGCTCCATTTCCCCTAGTACCACCAGAAAGGAAGAAGAGGGGAATCGACATACCATCTTTTTTCCCTCCCACGAAATCTATTCCCTCCTCAATAGCCCTTTCCATAAATGGACTAACGGCTCCAGTCTGTTCACTTATTTGCCTAGCTTTCGCACATAATGCTTCGGACACTGATTGTGGGTCAAATTTGGGTAATGATGAGGGTGAGGACGGGCGGGATGTCGAGGAGGATGGCGAAGCGAAAGTTGCTAGGACATCTAGGATATCTTCGTCGTACTATCGTTCAGCCGAGGGACCTAAGCTGATATGCCCAGACAACTTACAAGGTTATCCATGAGCCCATCCGAACCTAGAACTACGATATCTTCACGCTCTACAGGGACTCGGAACGACATTGCATCTTTCATCGGTTCATCCCTTGAATGAGTTCCCACCTGTCGTCAGTTCTGCTCTTGTAACCCAGGTAGATGACTCACTTGAAGGGGGTGATTGAAGGCATGTTGCATTTCGCTTGTACGTAGTATCACCTCTCCATTCCGGATGAGGAGGAGGGCACAATCGCCTAGATTCGCTAGACACAATGTTGAGTGATATAGCAGAGCTAGGATACAGGTCGATGACCCTCTGATACCCTACAAATCAGCTCATACCTCACAAGGGCGAAAGTAGCTGACCTCGGACATGACACATGAAAGACATTTCTCGAATCCCCGCTGCATAATTTCGACAGCATCCAATTTCCGCCTCTTCATCCCTTCCTCCAGACCCACCGCATCATCCTCTTGAGTCTTACTATCTCTCCAAGTCTCACTCCAGCTTTTCTTCCCTTTATTTCCACTGGATACCGGTTCTGTATAGATAACATCCCCTTTCCACCATAGATCAATTTCTTCCCGAATGAAATGGGTCAATAACCTCGACCAGCGCGCCGCATTGGCTCCTCCCCTTCCTGATCTCGCCCAGCCACCTACTCCATCTGCTATACACATTGAATCGGGTCGAGTAAAATATGCGTCTTCCCCAACTTGGACCGACAACAGTTCGGCAGGTGCCGCGATATCCTCCAGCGCAAACGTCCGAGGTGGCGGAGGGCGCTCACGGCCAGACGGAGAGGTCCGAGGTGGTGTAGCTGGTGGTCTGACTTTAGCTAGTCCGGTTGCGCCTATACGGAATTCGAGAGAGCTCGAGTATGTTGATGTAACCTCAGTATCGGGCTGGTAAGGCGGCGTTGTTGTATCCCGTAATTCTGGGAACGAAGAGGCATAATGATTGAGCAGAGCATGCGAAGACGAAGTAGTATTCTGTTGAGCAGGAGCAGAGGTAGAAAAGACAGTATGTTCCGCTGTCTTCCTCATTTTGACACTCCCAGGCCCAGGTGAAGGTGGTTGTTGTGGTACAAGTCCCACTTCTGGCTCGGTCGCTTGAGAACGTGACGAAGTCCAGAATGACCATGCTGATTGTGTGTCGGTGAATGAGAATGTATCAGATAATATCGACGGCGGTATCGAGATGCCAGGGAATGGCATCTGTAAATCTATAGTCCCACTTCCGCTCCCACTTCCACTGCTATTCGTATTCAGAGTAGGAGCAGTTGATGATGTATAGCTCCGTGTGAATTGATGACGAAAGGAATCGGTTATTCGAAAAGGACGAGGCGCGGGCATGAGCATCGCCGAAGGGCGTGCTGTGGGTAGTGGTATAAGAGGGACGCGGCGGCCAGGTCGATAGGGAATAACAATATCATCTCGGATAGTAGCAGCAGGAGCGAATGGGTCGAAATAAGCCGTGGGTGGATCCCATTGGGGGATAAGTGATAGGTGGGCGTGAGGTGATGAAGTGTTGTTTTCTGCTTCAAAGACAGTAGGTGGTAGTGGTACAGTCGACGTCGATGTCGAGGAGCTTGACGCTGCTCGAGCAGAAGCAGCGTATTGAGAGACAATAGGTGCCAGTTGTACTGCACTAGGTGAAGAAGTGGTATGTTTGGCCTGTCCTAGAGTCCGGCGTAATTCCCTACCCATCCCCGGCTTCGGGCGCGACATCTTGCTTCGACTATGATCGTTCGAGGGGGCGAGCTATAGGAAAGAGGTGTTGATTGTATCAAGCAAGCCCAGGGGGGCTGTCTATCAAGTCATGCAGCTTGTGCCTCTATGATTTCTGGGTGATAATGATAAAGAGGTGTTGAGTAAGTAGATCAGTTGATTGCCCGCGTCATATTACCATTTACGGCAAGAATTACGGTACCCGATACATTCCGGGTTATTCAAGTGGCAACCGCTATGCTACGGAGGCAGTGAACACAAGAAATGCATGTATATCTGTACAGGATTAACACATATGAATGCGAGCCAAGAGATATAACCAAGAGAAGTCGTGACGGGATCGTTCGAGTCGTTTCGGGGAATGGTAAATTATTATATATGGATACCGGCGAATCATGAGAGGGACCACTTCATCTTTAACCCATCCAGCCATCTTAGGTAAAGTAGGTCCGCAAGGGGACTTCGATTATTGATAAGCCCTTCTTCCTGTTTCGCTTTCGAATGAAGTCGGTCTTCTTCTTCACTTGAGCGTGACGAGGTGGGAGAGGTCGGGGAAGCAACGTTGATTGCAAGACGGGACGAGGGAATATGCTGAGCCATCGACATGTTCCGGATATGCGAGTGGACAATATCGTTTCTGATCATCAGCTTCGTCGTCTCGGGGTGGAGATAGCGTGGACTCACGATCTTATACCGCCAAGGACATCTATTACCAGCTTATATGCCAGTTCGGGGTTCGCAGCCCCAAGATCCGCGAAACCTTTCCTGACCAGGTTAAGCGCCTCGAGAGTTTGAGCATCATGATCTTCACCAGACGTCTCCGTCGTCAGCTAACTTTCATCAGTTGCATAGAAGCTTACAGAGTCCAATACACCCAAAATGACCTCTTCGACCAACACCTCCCCAGCCCTGCCCTTTTCAGTGATAGGCTGACGCCTCGGTACAGGAGGTACGATCTCATGAGGTGTGGTCTGACGCCTGACCGAGCCAGAACCCATGAAATCAGCAGATAAGCGAGACGTGCGTGTTTTGTCGACATTCTTGATAGGTCTGACGGTAGACAAACTGTCATTAGCCGTACTCCGGTCAAGCAAGAGAGACATACCCATCCCCTATATCACCTTCTTTCATGATTGTGCCTCTTGCATTCTGCCTTTCTCGCCATGTCGATTTCCCAGATGCAGGGCTTGCTGTTGGTGATCCTGATTCTGGAGTCTGGGGTGAAGAGCCTAGCGAAGCTGTACGCTGATCGGACCCGTCCAACATCGGTAGGGATGTTGCTGATGCCTTTTATCAGCCATGACATGTAGGCTCAGACTCACATTCAAAGTATTCAAGTCGCCACCAATGACACTTCCCTGCCTGACTCTAGTCGTTCCATCCCATACTTCCACCTCCTCATTCTCGAGATCCCACTCTTCCTCATCGTCATCAAGTGCACCTAGGTCCAACTCGATTGGCATACCAGCGATGGTCCCTCGGATAGTATCGTCAAAGTTCCACTCGCTTCGGACTGTACCGTTACCCACTACTGTTGACGCGTCGTGATTCCCAGCTTGCCTGTTCAGAGTCTTGGAGGGACTGCTGTTCTTGCTTGGCTTCTGCTTGGATTTCCAGCTTTGGTATCGATTCACCAGCTCAACTAGGTGTGATGTTCGGCGAGCACCTCGAATGAATCTATGTTGTAGCAGCTCCCGTGCTGTAGCTCGCTGACATGTCAGCTGATGGATCTTGCTTACGGAAGTCGGAAGCTTACATTTGTAGGCTCTTTCTGCAAACAAGCTTCGATGAAGCTTCTGAAATCCTCACTCCAACCTTCATTCGCGTCCAATCTAGGCGCTTTGGCCTTTGGAATCAAGAACAATACCCTCATGGGATGGTACTCTGCCAAAGGCGGTTCTCCTTTTGCCATCTCGATAGCTGTAATCCCCAAAGACCAAATATCGGCGCGAACATCGTAGCCTGCTTGGCGGATTACTTCCGGTGCCATCCAGAAAGGAGTACCGACGAATGTGTGTCGTTGTGATTTATGTGATGATAGCTGTGCTGCAACTCCGAAATCGGCTCACAATATCAGCACGGAATCATACTCTGTCAGGTCCACCTACCAAGCTTGACATCTCCATTGTCCGCTAGCAGGACATTTGCCGCTTTGATATCTCGATGGATTTTGCCCTCATCGTGTAGATACGATAACCCGAACAGGAGCTCCCGACAGACAATAGCGATCTGCGCCTCTGTGCACGTCCCCGGTTTCAGCTATATTGTTAGCCCTGCATAGCCATGCGAACCACCTCACTCACCAGATCTAGACAACTACCGCCTGCTAGGTACTCCATTACGATCCATAGTCTGTATCCTCGGACAAAGGAGCCGTAGTATTTCGTTACGTAGGGTGACGAAACCGCTGATAAATGGGCGATTTCAGCTTGAATCTCAGAGATATCATCATCTGTCGACTCGAGATCTATAGTCAGTCACCGGATTCAGTCGGCTGGACTTACCAATCATCTTGATGGCAACAATCTCTTTCGTGATGTTATGGGAAGCCTTCCATACTGTTCCAAAGGATCCTGTCCCCAGCTTTTCCAGTAACGTGTACGCGACCGAAGGGTCCGCTTTCGACGTAGACTCATTCATTTCGGAGAAGTCAGAAGGGGTGTAGAGGAAAAGGGTGGGCGGCGAAGAGAGAACAGAGTCAAGTGTAGGATTCGAAGATAAAGTGATGAAAGCTGAAACAAGCCTGTTTTGTTTATACTTGACCTATTGCGGCGAAGGGTGAGACCGGTCCGAGACAGGCGATCAGGACGGATTCGTCAATGATTCGATAGAGTCGCAGTTGTTGATTCAGTAGCAAATAAAGATAGTGACGAAAGCGATGACGATTCTACTCTGTGAATCAGTCACTACGCAAAAGGGGATGCGAGGCAAGGAAGCGAATAAGGTACAAGGGGGAATGTGTAGATGTATACACGGAAGGAACCTTGTTTCAAGGGATTATAGGGGACATGCCGCAACAGACACGATCTCGCGAACGAAGGATTTGATGCGGAAGAGGAGAAATTTCGGAGACAAAGAGTATGGTAAACCTGAGTCTGCGCATTGAAATGCATGGCCAGACACTCTGTGCTTGGTATTCCAGGTATGACTGAAACTTGCGGTGTCTGACGCGAAGAGGAGATGGGAGAACGTACGTACGATGACGACGAGGTCTCTCACAGTTCGCTTCTTCGATATATGATTCCAGCTTTTACTCGCCCAAGGAGCTCGTCGATCGGGCTCTTTTGTTGATGGTCGTGTGCTGAGTTCTCTTTGTTTACGGTTGATCCGTAACGAGTCGGTCTAGGCCGCGAAAGAGGTCGCGGGGCGCTCGAGTTCTGGGGTCCGATATGTTTCCCAAAAGATTTCTTGCGCTGCTCGATTCGACTAGACTAATGTGATTACTAGAGATGGAGTGTGTATGATGCTGTCATTGATACCTGTTACAACGTCGCGTCCTGTCTCGAGATTGATTTCTGGAAAATCATTCCCTAATGTAGTAATTACCTAATAGTGAGACTGACAATTGAATCAATCACTTCGGAGCTTGTCCCAACTTTTAGCCGGGTCTGAATCATTTGAATGACGCATCTTGATAAACCAATCTCGTCTCTGCAAATTCATATACAACCTATTATATATACCGCCTATGCTCATCAGCTTCGACAGATAACACATACAACATGGTAGATATCAAGGGAAAGGGTCGTGCGACAGAGCCTCAGCAAATAGAAGATCAGCATTGGGGACCGCTCAGAGATAGTGAGCGATGGACCGCTGCTGGAGAATGGCAAGCTAGTCGAAAGAGAGCAAAGGCGGACAAACGTAGCTGGGACTATGGTAAGCTGTCTTCATCACGATACTAGAGTGAGCTGAGCAATGAAGTCCTCAGTAGTGGAGTCGCCGGAGGTATCGCAGGATGCGTGGTATGTTTCTCGTCCAGTGAACAGCTTGGGAGCTCACACGACAGGCAAAAACAGCTATAGCACCGCTGGATAGAGTCAAAATTCTATTCCAAACCTCTAATCCAGAATTCCAGAAGTATGCAGGTATGTTGGACTTACCACAACACAGTTGTGACAGGCTGACAAGCAGGATCGCCGATGGGTCTCGTACACGCTTCCACGCGTATATACCGGACAAACGGCTTTCGAGGATTATTTCAAGGTCACTCAGCAACATTGTTACGGATCTTCCCATATGCTGGAGTCAAGTTCATGACTTATGATTGGGCAGAGTCGGTATGTCGCATGTCTGATGTCTGGACTAGCTGATCCTTCAGGTTCTGATACCAACGCCCGACAAGCGGACACCAGGGAGATTCTTCGTCGCAGGTGCTGTCTCTGGTATGTATCAGCTCAAGCCTCCTAGACTGTGAGCTCATATTTCAGGGGTGACATCTGTTCTGTTCACCTACCCCCTTGAACTCATACGAGTCCGCCTGGCATTTCAGACGAGAGAAGCAGAACGGACAACATTACGCCAAGCAGTCAAATCGATATACCACGAATCGAAACTCCCCGCTCATTCATCAGCTACATCATCCATATCGGCATTCACACGTTCAATACCCTTATACCCCTTTTATCGCGGTTTCTCAGTCTCAATCATCGGAATGATACCTTATGCCGGGGTCTCATTTCTCACATACGGCACTTTAAAACGTTATGTCGGAACTTGGTTCCCGTATCTTGAGGAACGCAAGACAGTTCGTGATCTTGGATGTGGAGCTATCGCTGGAGCAGTCAGTCAAACGGCATCGTATCCTTTCGAGGTGATCAGGCGAAGGATGCAAGTTGGGGGTGTGGCGCCGGCTGGTGGTGTCAGCTGGCGAGATGCTATAAATGCCATCTACGGACCAAAAGGATGGAGAGGATTCTTTGTTGGACTTAGTATTGGGTACTTGAAGGTGATACCCATGACTAGGTAAGTACGCTGTCTTTCTCGCAACGTAGCTGAACAAGTAGTATATCATTCGCCACATGGCAACTGATGAAGCGTATGATGGAGATTTAGAACGCACGATATCCCGCATGCATGGCCAAACAGGCTATGACACACTCAAACTCCACAACTATAGGCTCTAATACTCACAAACAGTCCTTTGCAAATCATCAATGAAAGGACATATAGGATCTCGGATCCAAAGCCTCCTCGAAAGCCATTGGGCCTACGTACGGGTAAATGCCCTCCCAACAGGCTCTGTGCTCATTACGCCTGGTTTGGAGTCGGCTACGGAGCTATCGGTCCTGGGAGTGGGTGAAAGGTGCAACATTCCGAGAGGCGGTGCACATCCATTCATCAAACGTGGAGCTGGCGCGTCCGCCGCGTTGAAGCCTTCGTCCCATTGATGCGAGTTAGGCCTGATTGTTCAAGCGCTCAGCATAAGAAGGTGTTACTCATAGTGGACGTTTCGATCTTTCATTCATTCATTCTTGCATCCATCTAGCCACGTCGATCTTTCAAACAGCTTGCAACACGTCGGATTCGACAAGATATCATTGACACCGCTCAAAGCCTGGACGATCTCGAATATGGATTGTTTCGGTTTCACCATCGGTACTACTACGAGCAAAGCGCGCTCAAGGCGGTCCAGATCTCGCTCAGGCGACCACACCTCGCGATCTCTGGATAGACGGGGTGGGCGTGAGACGACTCGTGACCGCCGCTCCCCTCGGCCCGGAGAGAATGGAGATGGTTACGACTATCATCCCCCTAGTCGGTATCCATCACAGCGCTCGCGTGGAAACACAGGCTCCGGCGAACGTAATACTACTGTTGGAGGATCTCATCCGCACGACAGCCGCAAGGTACAGCGTTATCGTGACCCAAACTATCCTGCCATTGGGACTAGCCGCGGCCGCCGTGAGACTCGGACCAGTCGACTTTCTGGGTCTCCACCACCCTCCCGGACTGAGTACTTGGGACGTCAGAGATCTGCATCGCACGAGCCGATCCGTGCACGTTCCTCCCGACAGGCTGCTGCAGCGCAAAACTCAGACAAACATGACGGACCGGGGGGATATCGTGTTCCCGATCGGGCGAAAGTCCCATCGGGCTTGAATGTTCGTTCTGGACAAGGCTCAAATCCACGTGGTAATGCGCGGGCCCGGGACGCCGGGTCATTCGACACGCCTACCGCAGTCACTCCAGACCGTCGAGACTGCAAGCGCGACATTAAGACAAATAACAACTTCTCCTACCCCGGAGCGGAGGATGATAAGGATTCAAAGGGAGAGCCCAACAAGCTTCCCTTGGATTACTGGGCCGGATTCATGAGCGATGTGGAGAGGGACGTTGCGTGGACAACAGTCAAGCATGACCTTGCCCTGACTTACGGATCGAACATGGATGGTCAGTCATAAAGCAGTCTCGTTGAATGAGGCTTTCCTGACTCTCGCTAGGTATTCTTCGTTCTCTTACCGAAAATCAACGAGTCGCTGTTGTTCTATTCAAGTTGGGCTCCATCGGAGAGTTGTCGAAACGATTTGATGCAGACGTTGCTGAGCCAGTCCGCACGTGGCAAGACAGTATCTTCCCCGCGATAACGAGAGGAGATAAGCGCGCAGGCCGATACATTCGCAGTATTCTGTCAGGACAATGGCTAGAACAGACAATGGAGATGGAAAGCAAGACTAGAGAGCCATTCTACGATACCGCTTGTCGAGAACGAGAACAACAATTACAAAGAGAGCTCATCGATGTTCAGACGAGCAAGAACACCCCTGACTCGGCTGCGAACAACGGCCTATCTGTAGAGACAAGATTGACGGGGAACTTGAGGGAGAAACACGGACCGGAGCACCTGTTCAAAGCTGCTCAACAGCGAAGGTCTATCAGAGACCGGTGATGCGATGACAGCAATCAGTATCTTTATTCAGTACTTGCGCTAGATGGCTCATGAAGACAAGCGATTCTTTGATTTTATCTCCCTTCCAAGACATACAGCATGATCTAGGATGCTAGACATAAGTCTGACCTATTGCCGTTAGAGACCCTTCTGAGATCGATGGCTAGCAAACAGCGCCCTCGCTCCAGGACCTCCTCAACTTTCTGTCCGTGTACATGTTACACGTATCTCTTCAAGTGCCGTGTCTGCAAACCTCTATATACGCTCTCGGTGAGAAGTCTACGCATCGCTCCGGTCCTGGACGTGTGGGTATCGTGATTGTTCCATAGCGTGGCAGGAGATGCCATCGATACGACCAAAGCTGGGCTGACGGAGGAACCCTCTCCTATTGGAATGTCTCCCGTCTTGACTGACACATTCTGATAATCCCAACACTAGCGTCTCTGATGCCGTCTCAGCTGCTTGCTTTGTCCAGTACCTTCACACGCTCCTGGCCACGATTCGTTACGTTCTTCTGCTCGGGATCCTTATGCATGCCATACCTTTCTTGATTTGTTGCTCCTTTGAATTGGAGCCGCAGCCAAACATCAGCCTTGAACAAGGGGGATTAGCCCGGCCGGATGTTCCTCAGTCTCGCCACTGACCCCTTGGCCTCAAAGGAAAGAACGTCTCACGAGAGTGGTTGGGTACGATCGGAATACTACTGCTGTGCGCTGGGATCAGGGGTTGTGTCTCTCTTGTTTCGTATCCTCAGAGAACATAAAGCCTTCACCAGACCGAGTTGCCAGCCGAAATACATGTCTACCCGAACTGTTGCTCCCGAAGGGTCGTTCTACAGATACAACTACAGCCTCAAGAGATATGTTCCTGAAGAGCGTGTTCGCCATACGTGGAAAGAGGGTGGGACGTACGATACTGCATCACGACGTCGCATTTCGCTCGCTTCGAGCAGTCCATACAAACACCCACGAGAGACTTGTGACCGCGATACCCGATACAGTATGGTAAAGCGGCCGACGGTACCCAGTTCCGATGATTTCACCGGTGGGTCGAGATCCAAAGGTGAGTATTGCACTCAGATGCAACGAGATCAGCCGGACTGATGACAATGTAGTAGGCCCCACCTCTGGGCCGGTGACACCGCAATCGCATTATGATCACTCGTGCGAAGCGATCCCGAGGAACGTACCAGGCTCTTACAGGCACCGCATGCGGTCGACCATTATCGCTCAACCAGTGAACAGCAGATCGAGTGGCCAAGTCAGTTTCCCATCAAGGACCTCACGGTCTTCAGGGACCATTGAGCCGAAATATAGGACCGCCACGATCCAACGCGGATCAAACGTCATGGTTTTACATGGGCGGAGGTGACCACTACATGTCGACCGGAACCCGTCGGTCTTCCTAAGCTGCACGTGAACGAAAGTAAGCTCGCGGAAGATCCAGACTATGGAGAATTCGTGAGAAAGGCAAGATTGCAGGATCAGAGCAGGATTGAGGTGTATGAGGACCCAGATGGGGAAGATAGGCGTGGGTAGGGATTTGTGTTGATTGCTGCTTGTGTTGATATGAATGGCCGTATATTTGGGCATCCCGGGACTCTTCGTGCTTCGTGGCGCCTGTTCAACGTGTCCATACGAATCGAGATAGTGTGGACGAGTTCGGCTTCGGGTTCGTTACCGCGTCGTGGCACATGCATCGTTCCGAAAGACGATCTCATGTCGGAGAGGCGGCATACCGAGGTTTGACGGTGCGCCGTGGACGGCAACGATCTCTCTTCCTGACCTAAAAGGCCCTTCTCGTGTCCTTGAGACCGGAAGAGGAACAGATAGCCATTATCGGATGACATAACAACTTACAAAACAATCTACCCAACTCTATCCCAAAGATCCTCATCATCCTCACCTAACACATCCCTTCCAGCATCATTCGCAGGAGCCACCGGCCTTCTTTCTGGTTCCTCATCCACCTCATCCGTAAATATGGGTGCATAGCCGGTAGCTCCTCTTCCAGCTAATGTCCGTCTACTCCCTCCCTGTAATTGACGTTCAGCGACTGCTTCGTCGTCCGATAAATCCAAATCTAGGTCTAGTGCGAGGGATGCCGTACGTGCTTGGGATAGGTCGATTGGTTTGGGTGGGTTCAGAACTGAGTGGCCGGACCTATACTATCAGCGAGGGTGTCCTGAGTGGAGAAAGTCAGCATTACCGGCGTAGGATATTGCCCAGTCTGAGGAATTGAACCGCATTTCGGATGACAAGTAGGATAGTATCGAATATTTCCTCCTCTGAAATTCTCAGCGCAGTCAACTTTTGGGAGATATTAACTTACCTCTAGCACCCTCTGAACATGGCCAAATGAAGACCAGTATCAAAGTCAAGGAACAGAAAGCTACTAGCAGTAGATCCAGGACGTTCAGTATCGTCATTGGGTATTTCTGCCATTCAGCTTCCTCCTCGTATTGTGGACCAGCTGGCTCACCTTCCCATATGCCACCCATCTAGTCGACACCTCCGCTACCATCATCCCGTTAATCACTATTTCCAGAATATGCCAAACCGGCGGTGGACATATGCCCTTGTCTGATTCTATCAGCTCGGCCTTGTGGTAGTTTGGCAGGGCTCACGGGTTGCCATCAAGCTCATCACCACCGTCGTCAGACTCAAAGACATCATGATAAAGTAGAACAGTATATAGTATCGACTAAAGATGATCCGGTTTGCTACCCCCTTTAATCGTTCTGAAGTCTGAATGGTGTATTGGGACTTGAATGCCAGCTGAGCCGGTCGAGCTGGACGCGCTTGATTTGTTTCAGGCGTATCTTCATCTGAGCGATATTCGAAGTCGTCTGCCGTCAAGTTCTGTGCTTCTGGATCTTGTCTGGACATGGTGTATGGTATGATAGTATATCAGCATTAGCGGTTCAAGGCGGTTAGGTTAGATCATGTCGTGGCTTGAGGCGGCTGTGGCAGACCGAGTGGCAGTGGCGGGTAACCTCCTTTCATTCACCCATCTAAGACTTCCTTTGCGATATGCCCCCAGGAGCTGATCATCTCTGCTGATCGGATGATTCATATCTGCATGTTCATTAGCTACCCTGTAATGCTTCCCAACATATAATGATATCTGACGGTCTGAAAATAAGCTGTAAGTAAATCTATAGCTCAGTGTGCTAACCTCACCAGTGGTGATAGCAGCAATTATCACATTCATGGGTTCGATCACACTAAGTCTATTGGTATATACTAGAATCAAGAAGAGGAAGAGCACATCAAAAGGTGAAGGAGATCATAGTTTCCAGCCTTCGGTCGATACCGATAGCGGCGATTGGGCTCGGTTTTCACTCCGGCCGCCTCCTAGGACGATGTGCGAAATGCCTCCTCCTGTCTTACATCAGCCCTCACCTCCCTCATCCAACGGTCTGATCTACACCGAGCAAGCTATCGACTTCACTAGGATCGGCACGAGCAAGGAAGGCGATACTCGACAACGTCTCCAATCGATAGTATCCACTCTCTCCAATCACCATTTACCCGCCGATCCCTCTTCAGAAGCCTTAGACCATTTCCGAGCGGATCGAATTGGTTCTGTAGATGATCCACACCTTTTGAAAGGTTCCAGGAGGCCAAGTATGGTGAGTCTCAGTGACAGTCAGGGAAGAAAGAAAAGCGGCACTTCTACCCTCGGCACCCTGGACGATCCAAGTGTGACTTCGTTCACTATCGAGCGAGCTCAACGAGCTAGTCTATCGGTCAAGAAGGTAGCATTGGGAGGTATGGAAGAGATTGTGCCGTATATCACTGGTGCAACGATGGAACCGCCCTCACCGACCGATCTGGATCAACGTTTCGCCAAGCCGATTTCAGTTTTGGCGCGGCCCCCTTCTCAAATCGACTTTACCCAGCCAAAAGGTACTCCTCCAAGACAAGGAGATAATCTCGTAGCTGCGCGAAATCCCCTCGTACCCGGCTCGACCACTTTGCGAGACAATAGAGATAATATGCTGGCTCCTGAAGACCGTGAAAGCCCTTCCCTTCCCAGACCTCTCGAACGGGAACGACTTCCGATGATCGATATTTCGCCCTTGATTTCGCCTAAGACCCTTGACCCTTCTGCCCATCCCAGCGGTCAGGAGCAGGCTCGAGTAGAGAATGTCACCACCACTCCAAGTCGATGGGGTAGGACCAAGACGAAACGTCGGCCCGACTCTATCATCCTAGCACATCTTCGATCTCCCAAACTCGGTGGTCATTTTGGTACTGGCCACCTGCACCCCCACTCGACAGGCTCGCCACCTATCGCTGAAGCTCTCGATGGCTTGACAGCTGGTATAGCCACCTCAGTACTAGCCATGAAATCAGCAGGTGGATCCACCAACTTCCCTTACTCCCTCCCACCGTCTGCCAGTTCGGCATCGAAGAACGATATACCGAAAACACCTCGTACAGCCACTAGCGAGGGATGTCATTCGGCAGTATCAGATGTCGAAAGTGCACAGCTGTTTCAAGCTTGGAAAGGCTCTGCGCCTCCAGTTCATATCGAAGAGCCAGTGCCAGCAATCAAGCGAGGACTGAGTGTACAGGCGAATACGGCTCGACCCAGGCCGGAAGCATTACGGAGAGCAGGGACGAAAGATGGTGATATCGATATGGAGATTGTACTGAATGGAAGTAGTCTAGTACCTGCGACCGTTCAAGGCGATGGACAATTATCCGTCGTCCGACCTGTTGTTATCTTGACGCCGAACACAGCTCGAGAGAAGGATTTCGGTGTCGGACAGCCCGGTCACCTCAAACGGGCAAGCTTGACGCCGAGCTTCGCTTCCGACTCCTCATCGGCATCGTCAAAGAGCAAGATCACATACCTCGCCGATGTTGTCAAGGAGCAAAGAAGGTCGTCGACGTTGAGCGTAGTTGGCGCATGAGGTACAGCTTTCAGTACATCCAGTAGATCAAGCACATCAATGCATCTGTTTTTTACTCCCTTGCACAAAGTACTTATCTCTAGCGATGAGTTCCGACGAACCTCCATGATGAGATTGCGCGTTCCTTACCGCTCAATCCTCCTCGCTGTCTTCCATCTCGATCGCCCTGGACACTTCAGCAACTGCGGCGCCGACCCCCTCGAACACGGTATCCGGATGATTCTCCTCTTTCCAAGCCAGCAATACTTGCCAAGCATTCTTTCCTACATCGACTCCTCGTCCGACCAATGGTTCACTTCCGCCATGGACTCGCTTCATTTCGAACATCACCGACAAAGGTACGGTCAGACCTTCGTAGTAGGTCGCATCCTCCCATTGAGGGTAATCCGAGGTAGCATAACTCGCCTGGGTGGAAGTCGGATCAGTATTCTCTTGAATGATCGCTCGAGAGTAGGTTCTGATGTGCAATAGCTCAGTCCCGTCATCAGACTTCAGAGTCGTGATGATCATACCGTGAGTCCCGGTTGATTCCCATTGTGGTACAGGGACGAATTCCGACGATCCGTTCTCCGGCATGAATTGTATGACGTCGAAATGTTGGAGACCGAGGATATTGAGTGCTTGAGCTTGCGGTATAGGTTGAGCCGATCCGATGTGATCGTTGAAAGTAGCGTGTTGAGCCTTGACAGATGCCCTGCTGGTCGCTTGCGTAGCAGTGCGGATCCCTAAGGACTTGAGATTGACGAATACTTCGTGTCTTGGAAGATAGACCTCCTGCTCAGATCAGCGTTGAGACGAAGCTAGTCCGCGAGGAACTGACCTCAAGTCTTTCTTGCGACAAGTCGAAAAGCGGAGATGCGTAGATCAAGACCTGCAAGGCAAATAGTTGTCCGTCACCATGTCTATAAGCAAAAGCCATCAGACCCAAGGCTAAGGGCATTGGCCGTTCAGACACGTTCCATAGGAGATAAGAGAGAGTATGATGATGAATGATTTCCGCGATAACAGACGTCCCGAGGCCGTCATCATCGACTACATCGTTGACGGTCAAGCTTAACTTGACCAAATTGTTCGCAAGGATGACGTTGAGGATTAGCGCTGATGGGAAATCGTTGTCTTCATCCACAGAACAGTCGATGGTCGCTTCTCGAAGCGTTCTATGATAGCCCGCTCGGACGTGGTCCAATCGCGGGTCTACATCTACATCGTGGAGACAGTCACATCCGTCCTCATATGACCTCGGTTCCGCGTGGGAGGAAGCGTCGTAGGTGAGATCGCTTGAAATTTTGACTACTTCCAATCTCGGCGCTCTGATAAGCAAGAGTTCCGGAAGACAGCTGCATTCCCAACTTTCGAGACTCGAGGTGACCTTGACCAGGTTGGGGAAGCTGTACTGCTTGACAGACCCGAAGCCGGCGAGCTTGGACCAGAAGGTGTCTCCTCGTGTCGGGGTCCACTGATCTCGATAGATATGATCTCGTGATTTGATGATTTCGATTTCGGTGACATATTTCCTGGCGAGACTAAGGATTTGTACGATGGCGTTATTGGCTTCAACCCTAGGCTCGATTACCAGCTTCTTGACATAACGCCATCTCTCAACTCCCCTCGACAGCGACATGATCATTTCCTCCGCCCTTCTCCTGGCCTCAGCTCTGCCAGCCAACTCGACCCTCATTGATCGTCTTTTTGCCCAAGCGACGTACTCGTCCGACCCGTATTCGATATCAGGTCGAATGAGGACAGGTTCACCCCAATAAGTCGGAATTGATAAGGTAATATCACGATAGATCCTCGATTCGGCAGGTTGATGTAATGATCGATGAACGAAGAGTAAATTGATTGCGGTTTTCTGATCAAGTTGAGCGCAGACGTCGGACATGACTTCTCTTGGAAGGGAGAGCAGGGATCTGGGTGGACTGAGAGGAGAGGTTTTCGGGCTCGGTGGATGAGTCTGCATTTTCTGATGGTTAGCTTGGACAGCCACCAACGGGCGTATTTAGCTCACCGTGAGATCGGTTTTCATGTACCGTGTTACGATTTCGGAGGGTGAGTGAGTCAGGGTTTGATGAGGATGTGATGGTAGAGGGAAGTAAGGTAGAAGTACAGAAGGAAGAGAAATGAAATCAAGAACGTTGAGTGAATACCTTGAAGAACCGTACGCACAGACGTTGAGTGATCAATCACGAAACATAAACATGACATTCGCCACTCTGACCAAACAGTACAGTCCTGTATCTATATAAGCATGCCCCTCCTCCTACTAATCCCTTCTACAGGCACACTGGCCTTCCGTACTCTAGGCTTAGACAGCCACTCGTTCAAAGCCTGCTTATCCATCTCTTTCGAAGGTGACGAGAGACTCTCATGACTCCCTTGCCTCAGTTCCGAAGCATGGCCTAACTCAGAGTAATTATAACCGAAGGCATTGTCTTCTGACGATTCCTTGATGGGTGATGGAGTACTTGGATGGTATCTGGCGAACGAATGACTAGGAGAAGGAGTCGTCGTAAACGGTGAACCGGCGGGCGAAGGCTGGAGGTGATCGTACCGGTAACTACTGGTCGATGGAGTATCGGAAGGTCGCCTAGTAGAGAGAGACTGACGGGGTCGAGGCGGAGGGGAAAGTGAGCTAGGTAAAACTTCCTCTTCATCCAATCTTGGCGGAGTCTCGAAAGACCGCCGATTATGCCTGGGAGGAGGAGATAACCCAAATGACATCCTTCCTATTCTCTTATCTCCTTCTTCATCCACCCCCTCCGTGTAGTACTCTGGAATGACGGATGATCGACTATGACCCGAATCAGAACTTGCTCGACGTCTAGTTACCAATTTCGCCAATTCCTCCGGAGGTATGATATGCGCCAATGCACTTTCCCTTCTGACTTTCCCATCCAGGCTATTCCTATTACTCGCGGACGAAGTAGTAGCAGCAGTCTTGTCGGTCCACGAGAATGTAGGGTCTTCGAGAGCAAGGAAAGATAAAGCCGTCATGCCATGTTTCCGAGATTGTGATTTATCGACCGAAAATGACGAGTCGAATCTTTTCGGGAGGTTTGCATGAGGTTCATCTCTAGCGGATAGACGAGGCCGAGGAGAAGAGGGTGGTGGTGTATCAAGGGGTGAAAGAGGCTGGGTGAATGCCGGAGGGGAAGAATGGTGCATGTGAGACAGGGTGGGAGATTCACCATTATTGGTTCGTTTGGCTCGGAGAAGCCTGGTGATGCTGTCGGATTGTTTGAGCGAGGTCTTGAGGGACCTAGTGCGAGGAGATGCAGTGGGTATTGGCGGTAGTGGACGTTGATGAATAGGGGTAGGTGATGTAGGAGGACTGAACGATGAGCACCATTTCCGGGTTGAGTGGGCTTCTGGACCTACCTCAAGATGACACTCTCAGGTATATCATGCTTCCTGACCGTATCTGCGCTATCTCTCGTATACTTTGCCTTCACCGGTGAGTCCAAAACAATCGGTACGTCCATAGCCGACATTGCAGATCCTGATGAAACAACCCTTTCTACATGTATCTTGAGCGGGGGCAGTGAACGACCGGGCGCTCTTGGTGGAATCTGAGGAGCATTGATCATCTCCTTGTCGATCGAGTAGTGGACCTCGTACAGTGGCTGAAGACCGTCATAAGAGGGTTTCGGCTTCAGAGAACCATTCTTGGACTTTACACTCTTTTCCGAAATGGGTCGACCTTTCTTGCGGGATTCCCTCCATGACCTGACTGAGTTGGCGACTTCTTCAATACTCGCTCCATCCTTGTGATGGCCAGCAGTAATGATAGTGGTAGGTGAATAAGGGGTGGTCATTATGCCATACTGCTTGAAATTCCGATTATAGAGTCCAGCTTGATTCCGCTGGGAATCAAGAACTCCAAACTCCCATCCATCCTCCATGCCCCCATTCAACTCTTCCAATATTTCGAGAGCGGTCAACTGTTCCTCGTCAGGGTCGACATAGGTATTTGACAGGCATGCGCTATCGGTCGCGGAAATCGATGAGGGAGAGAGGGATTGGATCCGCGTCATCTCGGGAAGGCGGACGGAGCCAAGAGTAGGGGATTCATCAACGGTAGCATCGTGGCTTGGTTGAGAACGATTTGTGAAACCATGAACGGCACTCCTTTTGGTACGGGGGGATTCGGGGCTAGGATAGAAGAATTCTCGAGGGGTCGTAGCGGTATGTGACGAAGCCACGTTGAAGCTGGTCGAGGTGGGTGAGTGATGTGTTGGCATACCCGTTGGCGGCGGAGCCATCATTGGTAACTTCATCGTATCCCTCCTCTCCCTATCTGTCCTTATGTCATCGCCCTCAATCACCCCTTGGATACTCGGCATCGCCCCATGACTTCTTAGCCTGACTGATCCAGCTCTTGATTCGGTAGCACGAGTGACCGAACGATTAGGTTCTCGACTTAGACTCTGACCTCTGGACCGCTGGGCGTTGTTCGAGATCGACGTTTGTCCACCACCGAATGGCGTAAAAGACTGTTTCATCGCTTTCATCTTTGCTTCTTCATCGAGACGTAGTACCATATCGATTGGATCTTCCGATCGTATGACCTTCATCTCTCTAGCACCAAAGACACTAGGGTCGAGGGGAGGTGGGCGAGGTGGTGGAGCTTGATCCACTCCAAAGGGCGAGAAAGAACGTGTAATGGCTTGGACCCTAGCTTCAGAGTCTAGTCGTAATACCATATCGATAAGATCTTCAGCTCTAACGACTTGAAGTCGATGACCAAAGATAGCAGGATCAAGTGGAGCAGGACGTGGTTTAGAGCGTGTTGCCATACCGGTAGGTGGTTTAGGTAATTGTTGTGCGTGAGCGGGAGCCGAAGGACGTCGGGAAGCCGAAGCGGGCGGATCAGTGTCGAATGGGAGGAAAGACGTGTTGACCTTCTTGTCCTTGTTCTTATCCTGGTCCTTATCCTTTTCCTTCCCAATCCTTTTTTTGGTGAATGACCTCATTATCCTTCCACTCAATTGTTCTTGACTCGGAGCCTTTTTCAATCGCCTCGGCTCCTTGGCCTTGGTACTGTCGAAGCTGATGTGACTCTGACTACTGGTCGAAGGCGGCGTAGGTAGAGCTTCAAGCGTAGGGAGTGCGTACAAGTCGATAGGAGTTGGACGACGTCTCTGATGGGAGTATGAGTCGGGTCGAAAGGCAGTCGAAGTAGTGGTTGAGGGTGGACTGGCGTTACTCGGGTGTCGATGGAAAGAAAGACGAGGAGATGATTGAATAGGGAATGACAGGAATGAAGAAGATAGATTGGGTGTCATCATTCTTGACCTGGAGAGTGTGTTGTCTTACATCTGGTATCTGGAGTTAGGGCAGTAGGAGTAAGAGTAAGAGTGTTACAGCATATCTCCGTTGGCTGAATGTTACTTTAGCTTAGCCCTTTGATGATACCCGCTTTGACCATCTTAAAGGGAGATGAAGCCACACACACACCCCTTAGACTTCAAAGACAATTGACTCCCGAACGGCCCCTTCATCATCGATTCCAGATGTCATCTTCCATCACAGCATCGTAGCATGCAGTATCGGTGCGTGTACGATGATACCGAATAGCCCATCTTCAATATGAAAGAGGATGTTTGAGTGTGACCGCAGACTCACCCCCATCCCCTCTCTCCTGATATTCCAGGAGTCAGGCACAAGCTCGGACATGTTTGAACCTCTTCTCCGACGGAAGGATGGGGCGATTAGAGTATGATATACAACTGAAACGACACGAGTACAAGCTCTAATTAAGCGATCTGCTATCCCCTGACTACCGATATCCTAGTCCTCTTACTACCAGGAGCATCTACAACACTCATTGAAGGCGGTGGACGCTTTTCGCCAGGCGTCACTCCCGGTTCCCTTCTTCTTCTCTCCCGGATCTCTCGCGCCCTCTCTACTGCATGCGCTAACTTCTTGGCTCGGGGACTATTGGGGTCGTCGCCAGGGTGTGGATTTGCGGCTAGTCGACGGGTGGGAGCGGATTTGATAGGTCGCGTCGCGGTGATATCGGTGACGTAAGGTTTGGTTGATTTAAGGTGATTATCGGATTTAGCCTTGACTAGAGGTGGGTCTGTTCGGGCAATGTTTGCACTGTTGGCTGTTGATACAGGGCGCAAGTCAGCCAGGACTCCTTTGGGCTTTGTACCCAAAGAAGCGGTTGTCTGGACGATAGGCTGGCGATGAGTGTCTTGGGAGGCTTTAACCGGGACCCGGGGTTGCGAGGTGGCGGTACGGGACGGCACACGGGTAGTCGACTGAGTCGCCGGGCGAGGTGCTGTAGATGGTGCGGCTCGATTGGTATTGTCCGCTCTCGCCGACTCGACATTGCGAGCAGCTCCAGTCATGGTCGAATGTAGGCGTGAGTGTTCTACTGTGGTCGGACGAGTAGGCGACCTCTTTTCGCAGGCTTCGATCAAGTGTTGAATCTTGCTGCTACTGGGCGTTGGAGCATGTAGTTGGCTATCCGTGATCTCGATTATCTCCTGATCTTCGTAATCTACCTGTGTCAAATCGATGATACTCTCGCCAAGAGAGACGGTAGGAGCAGGACTGCCTTTGAAGGTCTTCAACAGCGAAGCCAGTTTACTGATGTAGGGTGCCGAGATACTTTGCACGCGAATAAGTGGATATTGAAGTGTGAAGTGATAGACGAGCAGGATGACCGAGGAGACGAGTTCAATCGAGAGGTCGATGGGCGCTTCGTACTCCCGTAAAGTTGGCTGGATTAGATTGATGTAGATAGTCTCCGATGCCTAGCTATCAGCTTCGATACGTGACGGCAAGCTGACTTACTGAAACCCTAGCTAGGAGGAATCCAGCTACCGCGATACTTCGCAAGAGGGAATATATTGGCAGCCAGCCAAGTAATTTATCCGGTATTCCACCCAGTTGTTGAACCAGGATCTATCTCGTCAGCCATAAGCATACAGGGCTGCGCAGAGTCTACGTACGAATGAGACCCAGCATATAAGGGAATCTCGCATTGCTCTCCTGCGAGTGCGTTGGCCCACTGCTCGACCATTGGGTCTGATTAGACGTAAAGCTCGGAAAGTGTCGAGGAGGTTGCACGAGAGCCTTACAATCAGCTTTGTACTGACAAGGCAGTCGCGGAACCTACCAGACTGTGGTCGTCGTGATTCCCCGTCGAGCTAGATGATACCATACCCCAGCCGCTACGGCTTCCGGTATGATTGAGCTCATTGCTTGTGTCGATGTATCGAAATCAACAGCTCGAATGAAATCACTCGCGTCGACGTTCATCAATTGGGATTAAATGTATAAAATGCTATTGTAAATAATCCCACGGTACATTGAACCAAACCCCCACCTGTTGAAGCTATTCTCTCTTGTTCTTTACCTTTCACCTTTCTATCTCCTCTTTTTCCCATATCCCATTTGTATTCATCATGTCCGGTGTAGACTATCAACAATTCGTAGGGTACATCAGCTCCTACTCTCATGGGACACAAAGCTGATTTATCAGAAAACCATTCCAGGTTATCTCTCACCTCGGTATTCGATATACCGGGATCTTTGATCATATCGATCAACAAGCACAGACTGTCTGTCTGGGGTCTGGTAAGCTACCTCATCCTGATGATAGATGTGAGCTGACAATCAGTGTGGAATTGGGGAACAGAAGATCGTTCAGTTACCAAGAAATTCCCACCAACGAAAAAGAACCTAGGATGGGTTCGATTCAAGTAAGCTCGCCTGTTCTCTTTTCACAGCAGCCAGCTAATAGTATAGAACAGACGGGATTGAGTCTCTCTCTGTGATTGAGAATTACGTTGAACCCAATTACGAATCGGAAGCTCAGCTTGCTGATCCCACTCTTCTATCAGTTGTAAGTCTTGTTCTCGTCATCCACCATATTTACCTTCTCCTTCATCCCTTCTCATATTCCTCAAGAGCTATACTGTAGCTGCTTCCCTGCACCCACCCTCTCACCCATTTCCTGATGAAACATTTTTCGGATGTAATTGCCTTCGGGCTACTGTCCGAGAGCGCAAAACCCATGTGGACAACTCCGTTGCCTTCCTTCTGATTTATCTATCTCCTACTTTGATCTTTTAACACCTTCATCAAGGTTCAAAGCTGACGAAGTAGAGCGAGCATAGACCAGGTGGCCCATCGCGGGCACCTTATACCCATGGTGCACCTCCTCCCCCCAGTCATCAGCAATACCAACAGCAACAACACCAACAATCTCAGTTGTCACCACCTCACCAGAACCGTCACGATCTCCCATCTCGACCTCATCATCAAGAACGACAATCATCAATCTCCACGACAATGGATCGAGTTCAGCAATCCCTTTCTGATCTCGCTACTCGTCCCGGAGCAGTCCCTGACACCGCGTTCGACTTTTCATCCACTCGTCAATTCGAGGAAAATCGGGAAGACCATCGAGGGCCCAACCAAATCGAGAATGGCGCAGAAGCAGGCTCGTCTCGACCACAGGCAGCTCGAGGAGCTTCAGATGACAAGAAGGCTGGGGCATACAAGAAGTCTAATGACTTCTTTGACGGTCTATCTGGCGAGACGGCGAAGGTTGGCAGAAACGAGGAGAGGGACAGGAATCTCGATACATTTGGCGAGGCTGGCGGGTACAGAACCGATGAGCATGTTAACCATCGAGGGGGCCGAGGCGGACGTGGTGGTTTCGGCGGTAGGGGCGGGTACGGTGGCCGAGGAGGTTATGGCCAGCAAGGCCAGAATGGTGGTGGCTTTGGTGGACGAGGTGGATATGGCGGTGGTGGAGGAAGAGGCGGTTACGACGGACACAATGGTCGTGGTGGAGGACACGGTGGTCGAGGAGGGGGTGGTGGGGATGGAGGGTTCAGAGGCGGTCGACCTAATCGTGGACTAGCGCCCACTCAGACCGCCTTCGACTAAGTGCGAGGGAACGATCAGAAGAAATAACGGCAAAGAAGGAAATCGAATCAAAAGATTGTAACATGACGACAAGGACTGAAGAAGGCAGGAAATTATAACAGCATGGTAGTCTATAGCATCACCGGCAACAGTTGTCACAGCATGAAGAATGAATGTATATAACGCCCCTTCTACTATGATTCTATGATTCGCTTCTGATGGATCGAACAGCCTTGACTCCTTCAGTCCAAACGAAATCTATGAGTCCAGCTAATCCATTCCTGACCCATTCGTTATTCCGCCAAATACTCCTCCAACCCATAGCTAGCCCTGCACCGAATACCACTCCCCCAATAACCTGTTCTTTTGTATGATATCCCAATTTGACCCGACTCCAGATTCCGCCTAGCCAATAAGCTAGTAAGAATCCAATAAAGGCATTTGAATAGAAGAATCCTTCGAAATCAACAACAACGCCGCCGATCCGAATAGCATTGGTTACACTTCCAGTTGGGGTTGATAGGAGGATTGGAAGGAGGTAGAAGAAGTAAAAAGATAGTGCCGTAGCGTGTGTCGAGGGGAATCCGTATGTCTTTTTGGGCCTGACGGGGGATGAGGAAGATTCTTTTGGTGGTGGACGAGGATCACGGATGAATCCTTTGACTAGCTTTGCTGGTTATCAGTGATGACTCATTGGTGTGGCAGAGTGGATTCACCAGTGAGAGAAGAGCCTAAAGCGCCGATAGAGAACCATGCAACATGCGCATTACGGGTGAGGGTGAGCACCAAAGCTGTTGATGCTGTTACCGTTACATGTGTCTGCCGTTAACTTCATATACGCTACATGCAGACATTATATGAGAACAGCATACTTACCTGATCGAAGAACCAAAGTAACGTCGAAGGGTATTGACTTGGTTTCTTAGGTTTAAAGAGACCCATGATGCTTCGAAGACACAACTGATTGTGTACTGTACTTACAGTAGTGCATAGGGTCGACAGTCACTTAACTTGAAAGCCGGAAAGATCCGATCAAGATAGAAAGTTGATCCGAGGTAGATTCATGGCCACTCTGTACCTCTATTCTATCCGACCATCGAAAACATACAACACTCGCTGTTCTCCAAACGTATTCTCTGGATCATCAATAGCGTATATCGTTCCTATCAGCCTCAATAAAGCAAAATGCCTCAAGAAGCGTGTATAGAAATCAAACAGGAACTAGTAGCTTGCGTTATCCGATCAGATTGGTGAGTTCCCCTCCAGGTCTTGTTATTTCAAAGCTCCATCCCTTCGCAACTCAATTCCATGCCATATCCAGATCGTGAATTAACGACTTAGTGTTCTCAAGTCAGATCGATCGATATCTGATTGCATCAAGAACCGCCAAGATCTACCTGCAAGATGCCAGCATCTAATTACTTCTTTTACAGACTGTAAACGCGGCATGGTATGTCTATCTCTACATCCATTTCACTCCTCAAAGCCATGTCGAACCTTCTGGATGCCGAACACTTGAGCTGACGTTACTAGTTGGATATGCGTAGACGATTTAGAGGGAATCATTTAAGTGATCAGGAGAAATTAGGCGATAGGGGAAGCACAGGTGTGGTAGGGAACGTTGAAGTTACACCAGAGAGTAGATGACCCAAGACTGGAGTCATCATAGATGGGGTAGAGCTATAACCACTCATATTGTATTATATTCATGAATCATGATCATGTTGGTATTGGTATTGGTACTGATACAAATGCTGCGTCTTTCTGTCTACTCGATCTAGCTCTAATTCCACATCTTACAACTAATCCCCTTGAATCTTCGCTCAGTCGTCGGGATTGACGTTCTTGGCAGGAATGAAGAATGTGAGGACACCACCTGCGTCGTTGATATCACCTAACCGTCAGTGCTCTTGTGTCAGTGATCTTGTCAAGCCTGAAGACTTACCGATGTAGACATAGGCAATCACACAATGGCGTTCGCAGATACCTAGACATCAGCTCGATGGATCACACCCGCCAACTGATGCAGACGTACATGCAATAGCAGTCCCTCCGACCAGATGACTCGTTAAGAACTTTTGCAATGCCTTGATGGATACTGTCGTGCTGTACATTTGATTCTTTGGCCGTCCTTGACTTTGATCCGCATCGGCTGCACCTCAGCTATGTCTCTGTAGAGTCCCCAGTAGCTCACCAGTTGAAGTTGGGATATGAAGCCTTTGCCATGTTGTAGTCAGATCCACACTTCTTGAGTCGACCGATAGCTCCAACGTGCCTTCCTGATTTGTCAGCTTCCAGCCATTTTAATCAGCTACTGATAGCTTACCAAATTGGCAGACAGCTTGACATCACTAGCCATCTGACCGAGTCTCGAGACGATATTTCTGAGATCGACAAGACTGGGCAAGAGGATGTGGATCTAATCATCAGTCCTCCTCTCACAGCGGGAAGATCAGCAGGCAGACTGACATCAGGGGGTGGACAGAGTGGTTCGTTCAATTCCTGTTGACGCCGAGGTGTGAGAATATGAATTTTGACCTCGTGCGAAATCGTCATCGCATTATCGTGAGCGCTCTGATCTTTAGCTACATTCCATACAAGGGATTCTATAGCTTACTTTGCCTCTTATCTCAAAAGCCCAAATTGGGGCATTATCGCTCTGCCGTCGATTCAGCTTGAGCGTCACTTCTCCTTCTGTCAAAGCTGAGCGAGAATCGTTGTATGTAGCCGGTACTATCCATCAGCTCCATTGAACGATACGCGTGAAACAACTGACCTGATGATTCACAGCTTTTGAGGACTCTTAGGAGAGCTTCGACCTGGATCTCGAGCCAGATTTCATTATTGTTATTCGATTCTATACGGTAATTGCTGAACAGGGTATCCTATCTTGTGAGCTTGGGGTGGGATCAAGATACCGGTAGCTTACCACTTTCACTTGTCTGTCAGATCAGCTTAGTCGACTTGAAAACCTACAAGCTGACTTACGACCAGACTTGTACACCTTCTCTTCCTTCATTTCCTGGTACGATAAAGTGGACGGTATCTGTCGAGAGGCGAATGATGCATAGCTTCGATAAGGCATTGAGTGATCGTACTATTTCTGTTGGTCAGCTATCGAGCCGTGGAGTCAAGCGTCGCGTAGCCTACTATGTAGTAAGCCGACATTGGCAATTACTGTCCGAAATCGCATTGCGCCACGAACGTTGGTTCCGCAGCATCCGCGGTATAGATCAGTAATTCTCTTTGAGATGTGTTCGATGCGGTATCGTGCTGATTTCGAGTTTGGATGCAGTAGTCACTTATCGTCAGCGCATGAGGTGTAGTCAGGCGGGGGAGAGACAGCCAAAAGAGAAATCGCGTGAATCTAATGTTCGCGTCAGTTTCCCACGATCTAATCTACCCAAAGTGGGAATTAAGGTATAGCTAAGTAGCTGTGCATCTCTTGGCTTCGCATCCTTCACTTAACTTCACTCTTTTAACCTATATCCAACAACACAACTATAACAATGTACGTTCAGCTGGAAACCGTCGGTTCAACGCCAGCTGATAAACAGGTCGAACGAACCGTACGATCCTTATATCCCTTCTGGCTCTAATGCCGGTGTTGGACCCTCTGGACAGCCCCAGGGACAGAGCAATCAGAAGGTGCGTCAAGATTATGATTGATGCACGAGTAGCTCACCATGTCTTTCTCGACCGCCTTTGTTACCGCATTAATCTCTCTTCTCGTTACGCATTTCGTGGTCTCGTAAATTTCCGAACGACAGATCCAGAACATTCAAGCCCAAATTGACGAGACTGTTGATGTGAGTCTGCTGTAGAGGTCGCCATGACGCTCAAAGAGCTGACCAATAGGTCATGCACCAGAACATCACGAAAGTTGCCGAGAGGGGAGAAAGGCTAGATGCTCTACAGGACAAGACCGGTATGTGGACGCTATCTGCAACAGAATCACCCGTAACCAGAAGTGGACTAACAAAAAGATAATCTCGCGGTATCAGCCCAAGGTTTCCGACGCGGGGCAAACCGTGTCCGTAAGCAGATGTGGTATGTTTCTTATACCTATCATATTCATGATAAATGCTGAGAGTACAGGTGGAAAGATATGCGAATGCGAATCATTATTGGTATTGGAATCTGTGTTTTGCTCGTCGTCATTATCGTTCCTATCGTCAAGGCGTAAGCTTCCTGTTACTTTCTGCGGCTCATGAAGCTGATCCGTTAGTGTAACGAAGAACGACAAAAAGTGATCGGTGGGATTTCAAGATACACGGGAATTGGGGGCAGAGGATACTACCTGGTGTTGTATATACCTTTGAACAAATATGCAGACTGAATGACCGAACTGGGTATGGGGAGAACGAGCTTTGCGTGAAAAGTATGGTGGCTGGCACCGAGGAGACGACTCTCTGGTCTATTTCTGGATTGAGAGATCGACGCTGATCTGCTTCACGCATGATCGACGATGAAAAGTAGCAGATATCATGCTATGCATTAACAAGATATGATCACAAATCCCTAAGATAGTACACTTCTACAAAACATCTCTACACCAAGCAAGCCACTAGAAACCGGAACCCTCGTAGAAATTGGTACCATGTGTGGTAGCCTTGACTTTACCAGATCTGATGGTCCAATCTCCGAATCGTTCACCTTCCTGCCTTTCTAGCGCGTATTGCTTGATCATAGGTTTTAGGATGGCAAGGATCTCGGGTTCGGTGACCTGTTCGCGGAATGGCTTGTTTAGCCTTGTACCAAGGTGGTTTCCTCCCAACATCATCTGATAGATTAGCTTTTGGAAAGTGTGTACAAAGAGAAGGGAACGTACCATATAAGATCCTGGTGCTTTACCCACAAAGGCGACCTCTGCGGCCCATGGTCGAGCACATCCGTTGGGACAACCAGTCATTCTCATGACGATGGAGTCGTTCCTTAATCCTGCCTCTTCACAGATGCCCTCAACTTTGCCAACGAGTAATGGCAAGTATCGCTCTGATTCAGCCATGGCCAATCCACAAGTAGGGAAAGCGACACAAGCTGATGAACTGAGTCGGATACCGGAATGATCGATATTGTCGAGACCCCATTTAGCGAGTAATCGCTTCATGTTGTCGAGCTCTGATGGTGGGACATCAGACAAGATGACGTGCTGATTGGCGGTCAGACGGAAGACACCCTTGTGTGCCTTTGCGACCTCTCGCATACCCTCTTTGAACTTGTGTCCGAGTGTTGGTGAATCTTCGACTCGACCGTTCTCGATGAAAATGGTGAAATGCCAATTTCCATCGTGACCCTGTTGCCAACCGTACTGATCCAAGTTCGAGTTGAAAGTGTATGGACGAGCTGGTTCGAGAGATTTACCGAATCGTCGTTCGACATCGGCCTTGAAGACAGGTAATGTCATTCGATCAACAGTGTACTTTAGTCGAGCATTCTTTCGGTCTGCTCGGTTTCCGTTATCCCTCTGAGTTAACATGATGGCCTCGGCAATCTTGTTTCCATCTTCCTTCTTGACGAAACCAAGGACATCGGCCAGACGAGGATATGTCTTTTTGTTGGAGTGAGTGACACCCATACCACCACCAGCGGTAACGTTGTATCCCTCGACGGCACCATTGGCATCGACGATAGCGATGAATCCAACATCGTTGGTCAAAATATCAACCGAGTTGTCGGGTGGAACAGCGACGGCGATCTTGAACTTTCGAGGAAGGTAGGTAGGACCGTATAGTGGCTCAAAGTCCTGGACGGCGTCACCTCCGACCTTCTTCTTGTCAAGCCAGATCTCGTGGTAGGCGGTGGTACTGGGCAGAAGGTGCTCGGATAGACCCTTTGAGAACTCGTAGACTTCCTTGTGAAGGGGCGAGACAGATGGGTTGACGGAACACTGGACGTTTCGGTCTACCAGTCAGCTGAGAACAGAACAAATGACGATGTTACGTACTGACATCACCACAAGCGGCGATGGAATCGAGACAACTCCTGTTAATGGCCTGCATAGCAGGCTTGAGGTGCTTCTTGATGATACCGTGGAACTGGAAGGTCTGGTTGTCAGCACAAGAGCTCTATCAGTGAGATGTGGGACTCACCTGACGGGTGGTCAACTTGAAGGTAGAGTTTCCGTGCTCATCAGAGATGTCGTCCATGTGTAGCCACTGCTCGGGTGTGCAGACACCTCCGGGTAGTCGGACTCGAATCATGAAAGAGTAAGCGGGTTCGAGGCCCTGCTCCTTGAGCGAATCTCGAATATCTCGGTCGTCCTGAAAACATTAGCTTACTCCTTGGCTAGGACAAAGAAGCTTACCTGCATGTAGGTACCGTGGAACTTTGTCAATTGACCATCAGAGGGACCGATAGCACCGGTGGTAGTATCGGCCAGACCGTCAAGGATGGTTCCTCGGAGGTAGTTACTAGCAGTCTTGATGTGCTCATTGGCAACAGTCTCTTCCTGAGCCTCGACGACCTCGACACTGTCGACACCCAACGATCGCCATAGACCAGCTTCGAAAGGCTTGTATCCAGTCATGTATCCATCAGGATCGGAATCGTCTCCTAGTCCCAAAGGAAGTAGTTCGGGGAAACCGGCAGAAGTAAGTCGGGCAAACATGTCCTTACCAGCCTTGTTGTAGTAGATGTAATCTTCCTTTCGGGGCCAGTACTTGGAGTCTCCCATGGCGAAGACGGTGAATTTGGTCTCGGTAGACTCGACCTTGGGGAGTTTACCGATAGCCTTGAAGAATTCTCGACCGTTCTGAGGTGCTTCTCCCTGACCGGCAGTGGAAGTGATGAGGAGGATGTTCTTTTCCTCGGCGAAAGTCTCGGTGATTGAGTGAGCAATCTCGTCCATGACCTTGATGGTAGCGGCGACACCACGCATCTTGGCCCTTCCAACAAGTCGCTTAGCGACCTTCTCGGCGTTTCCACCATCAGAAGCGTATAGAACAAGGAGACCAGGTCCATCGAGAGAGTTGAGCAAAGCGTCATAAGCGGCTCGGGCCTTTTCCTTTCGCTGGGCAACGAGATCGGTACCGACGGAAGAAACGATCGAGCTATCGATAGCGGGAGTGGCGAGAGTGAGCTGAGAGAGATGCGATTGTCGGTCTAAGAACTCAGACAAGACAGTTTTGATGTGGGCGGAATCAAGAGTGAATCGCTTGTCCTCGGCAGACAGTGGGTTCCATCGGAACATAGGCCACCAACCACCAGAGACAGCTCGTTTGGTCTCCTTGAGTCTCTCGAGGGGACCAGTCTTTTCATCTCCACCAACAACTTCTCCATCCTCCTTTTCTCCCCATGGCAAATAAGCCAAGACAAGACCAGGTCCGGGGTAAGACTCGGCTTCACGCATAGCGTTCAAGACACCAGCGTAATCGGCGTAGACGGCGACGGAAGCCACGTAGACATCTCCCATGTTGAGAGCGTATAGAGCGAGATCCTTCTTTCTGTCCTTTGGCTGTTGAGCTGGGGCATTGGGCGAGAATGGCGAAGGAGCAGTCTCGTAGACAAGCAGGTTGATGTCGAGAGCGGAGGCGAGAGCGTGATGAAGACCTGATGAAGCGAGATCGGTAGCCCACGAGTTAGAGATGACGATCCAAAGAGCTCGTTTCTCCCAGTGTCCACTCTGTCCTAGCTTGACGAGCTCAGCCTCGTCACCGGCAGCTGATGAACCGATAGAGGATTCGACCTTCTTTCCAGCCTCTTCTGATCCAGCCTCATCCCTGACGACTAGCCAGTGAGCAAGAGCCTCATGGACAGCCTGACGTGTGCCAGATACCTTGAGAACTTTCTTGGCGAGTGTGACGAGCTTCTCTCGCTCTTGTCGGATAGCAACAGCTTTACCGAAAGCGTATAATGGAGAAGTGGTCTCGTTGGCGTGCAAGTGTTTGGGGTCGTTCAAAATCTCGAGGGGACTTGGGGAAGAATCGAGTAGAGCAGTGTAGGTGGACTCGGCAGAGGGAATGACGATCGAAGAAGAAGAGATGGAGCCGGTGTTAAGGGGTTTGCCGATCTTGGAGATTGGCGAGTCGGAAGCAATGGCAGAAGAGATTTCCGAAGAAGAAACGCCCGATCCAACAAGTATAGATCGAGGAGTTGATTCCTCTAGAGCGTCCACGACAGAAGCCCATGCAGCTCCGAATTTTCCGTCACCTCCCTCGACAACAACGACATCCTTGCCCTTGGCAGCACTGGCGATCTTGTCCTTGGGTAGCGGGCTAACAAGCGAGATATCGAGAACGTTTTCGCTCTCGATTGCCGAAGTCGTAAAGTTGATGACTAGCTTGGAAGACTCGCCCGATCGGTGTTCGAATGGCTTCTGGACTCGACGTGTGACTTTCAGTAACGATAACGAAGTGATCTCGTATGAGTTTCGTAGATGTCCATCGAGCTCTCCCTCATCGCTGTGCCCATTCAGTTTAGGAGAAGCGATCTCGCCATCGAGCCATGCTCGAGCATCCGTGACCTCGCTGACGGTACCATCAAGAGCGGAAGGGGCGATAAAGTGGTATACGACTACTTTTTCATCCTTGGCCACTCTGAGAGCGATGAGTCCATGATCGTATGCTTCCTGAGCGGATCGAGAGATGATTACAAGCGATCGATTGGATCGGGGTGGGGAAACAGTCTTGGCACCTAAGATGTGGATCACACCCTGTGTTGTGCGTGGTAGAGATGCAAGGTAGGTGGTATTGGTAAGGAGCGATGCAGAAGTGGGGAGGGGTAGGTATGGGTTAAGCTTGGTAGCTGACGAAGAGGTGGTAGAGATGGGGTGAGTGTATGTTTGTGTAGGAAGCTTGGCCAATGCTTCGATGAGTGCCATGATGGGTGAAGTGGATGGGAGTGGTGGAGTGTAGTAGTGATCGAGTATTATGATATAAAAAGTACGATCTGGATCAATAGCTAACTTGTCCGAATTTATTGAAATTGCGTGCTCTCGCGCTGAATGGCCGGCCAACGAGAAGTAAAGCATTTCCGAATCACCGTGCCTGAGATCGGACCGAAGTGCGGGTGCATGTAGCATGGCTTGTGGGGGATGGTATGAAAATGTATGCATATACAAATTGGACAGAGCAAGTATCGCACTTGCAATGTATACCTCAATTTACAAGAGACTCTTACAACAGATAGCGACTCTCACGCAATATTGCAAGTGACCAAGAAGAGATGTCATCGCTCTGACTCTGCGGGCCTAAAATCAATAAGGACCGTCGTAGCCTCCAGACCTCTGCCCGCCATTCGATCCCCTTTTGCTTCTCTGCCGACGACGCTGGGGTCCTATTCCATAGTCTGATGAGTCGGAATTAGAGCTATAAGGCGAGCGGGGTCGAGGCGGAAGAGTGTATATCGGGCCAGTAGGAGCTGAATGTGAAAGGCTGTATCTTGGACCGATAGGAACTGAATGAGGGTCACGTGGGCCGGTAGATCTCGAGGGCAACCTGGAAGTATCCGAGCGGGGTGTAGGGGAATTAAGGAGTGACGGAGAGTTTCGATGGGAAGGGGCGCGGGACGAATGGGTCGAAGGTGTAGTGAGCTTGAACGACGGGACTTGGGGTTCGAAAGCAGATATTGTGGTCGGACGGGGTATCTTGTTTGACATCATCTCCACAAGAGTCCTTCTCTGAGGATGTAGTAATTGTTGTTCTCCATACTTCTGACCCCTCGTTCGAGCTTTGACTAAGTCGTCTAGTTTGATCCATACCTTGGGTGAAATCAGGTCATCGAGGTATTTATCCAAACGGCAGATTGTATCGAAACCAATCTTCTCGTCATGGCGGTATGGAACTCGAAGAGCACCTATATACGCTAGGAACATATCGGCAGCATGTTCAACGCCATCTCTTGGTGTCTCATGTCGAGCTCGTGGTGGGTAGGTGGACGGTTTCGGAAAGGTGTAACAACATCCAAGCAAAGCGAGGGTTTCGGTTGTCGTCATTGTTCGGATAATAGCCTTACATTAGCTCAACTCCACTCGATAACGAGTTTCACTGACATCAATAGCGTCGACATCTCTAAAAGGTCCAGGAGCCAGATCTTGTACTTTCTCCATGACTCTAGCTTTGAAATATAGATATCCTCTCTGAGCGAGCGATATCAATGTATGTTTGCTTTCATCCCAAGTCTTGACGTCTTCACCGAATCGGTCCATAGGTCTGGGTTCTGAGGTGATGATCGCAGCTAGCACGGCGTCGTATAGGAATGGAAGTTGAGGTAGATGATTGATCTTGAAGGGGCAAAGCGATTTGGCGAATTTAGGTAATGGCGAAAGAGGTTTAGCGAGTCTTGTGAAGGACTCCTGCATCAGAGGTGGGAGGACCGGTTTGGCCAGACGATGGGAGTCTGTTGGAGAAGCGTTGATAGTTGATGGGGTTGTTTGTTTTTGCCTGGATAGGTTGAAGCTCGAACGTTGTTGGCAGGTCTGTGTGTGTGTGTGTGTGTGTGTGTGTGTGTGTGTGTGTGTGTGTGTTTGTGCGTTGTCAGTAAAGTGCTTTCCTCAGACGTCGTCGAGGGTCACCTTAGAGCAGAGAGAGACTGAGCAAGGAGTATAGCCATCTGCTAGCCGATGTGTCATCGACTTCTGGCCTTGTTCAGACTATTCGACATTTTCAGTAGACAATAATAATATCAGGCTTAATGTAACGGGTAGTTCCCCTTTTGCGGGGCACCATCTGCCTCCACTTTCGACCTCCCTTTCGGTCAACGCTCAATCATCTACTTTGTCGACCTTGCGATCGTATACCTATACCTATACCTATACATACCCGCCTCTCAACTTCCTGAATCTGGATCATCATGACCAGTTCTATTTCACCTGAAGATGGCGTGGACCGAAGAGCGCATCCTTTGCCCCCGAAGATTCCAGGCTGGGAACCGCTACACTTGACGTTTCGACATGCCAAGTTGCCCGACCTACCCGTAGTACACGACCAGCATGTTTGGAACATACTCCAGTGTCAGAATTACGAGAAGTCACATAAACCATCAGGACACTCTATCAAGACCCTGGCTTGGATGGGTGATGCCGTGCTTTACCTTGCTTCTACAAAAGCTTGTTTGAGGGCTGGAGTGAATAGTGGGGATCATAAGCAACTGCAGGTGAGTCCTTATGGTTTCTATAGGTACTATGGCAACGGGTTTGACATATCAGAGCATTCGGGGCGGCTTGACGACAAATCGTACATTCTCATACCTCACTCTATCATATCGAATCCATAATCTCCTTGACAAGTCTCAATTTCCGAATCAAAAGCGGTACGCAGATTATTTTGAAGCGTACGTCGGAGCGGCATGGATCTACGCATCAGAAACGAAAGACCTGGATCATGTCCGAGAAATCGAAAACTTCCTCTCTCAACTATTCAAACCTAGAATCTGGCCGGCATTGGAGAGTCTAACCAACGGATCCACGGATCTCGTCACTGCTGTTCAATTCGATCAGAGTCTGAAATACGTAGGAGAAGATGATGATGATGACGAAGTGGCGATCTTCGAAATACCACCTGCTCGTTTGGTCACAACGAAAAAAGCAACGAAAGCTCTGAAGCGGTTGAGCAAAAAAGAGAGACGTCGAAAACAGGCCGATATTCTCGAACGGAATCGGCAGCTCGACATTGCCGACCGCATAAAAGCAAAGAGATCGGCCTGGTCAAACGGCGGGTATACTACTCCAATTAAGTATCATTCTCAAGCGGGACCGTCTCGAGCATCGATCATGAGAGATCGATCGGCAGAAAGGCGACGACAATCTGCTATAACTAATCGAGTCGCTCAGAAATTAAACGCTCGATCGCGACAGCCATATGCGACTCCCATTAAATCAAAACTAGGCCCTCAGTCTAACGATGCTGTTTCCTGCAAGATCTTTCGGCTTAAACCCGGTGATACGGTCGAGGAGGAGGTCGATATGGACCTGGATAGTGAATGGGAGGATGTGAAGATCGTTCCCAAGCCGACTACATTGACTAAGATCGATAAAGATACCGGTGGCCTTGGTGGGACTGCAGGACTACCTATCGTTGTGTAAGTAGAATGTTGACCGGTTGTGCCATGGCTGACCCGCCAGCGATTGAGGTCATCTTCCTCGATCCCCTTCCACCCCTATCAGTCGTTACGAAACACGCTTTCCCATACATATCGCATATGCCTTACGATACTTAACGATCATTACGAATCTAGTCACACCGATTCGACATGTTTACAGACACATACAGATAATATATACATAACACGATGCCGGATTACAACACGTACTGTACATACCAACACAAATACCATAATACAGTCATGCAATATCTACCCCACACCCGACTCCCACCAATTGCCTCTGTCCTGCACTACGAGATTCGGAGGCCTCGCCTGAGCCCAGCGCGGCCCAGCAGGACCAGTAGGTATTTGACCTTCGGGTGCATCCCTTTTCCAGGCCACCCCATGTGTCTTCATCGCCGGCCCGTCTCTGTTCCAGGCAAGCGCCTTGGTGGGAGCGGGAAAAGAAGGCGGTCGGTATTCTTCAGGCTTGACTACCTTTACATCCATCCTCATTGGTGGCGGTGCACTGACTTCCTGGCGGGAGATGGTGGGAGCAGCTGGATGAGCCATGTATCGATCGTAATCTTCTTCTTGCTCATCAGTTGATGCGTATCCACCCAGACTCGCAGTATATGGCTCCGGGTTAGAGATGACTGATGCTGAAGGGAGGACTTCGGAGAGCTCACCCAGATTGAAGATAGATCGATGAGGTCGAGCAGACTGAGTAACTGATGGATCTGTAGATGTGAAGTCTGCGACGGAGTTGGAGATGATGGTAGGTAAGGCAGGTCGGCCCGTTTGCTTCAACCTCCTTTCAGTCAGGGATGTAGCCCGATCTTGGGTCGATAGAAGTGATTCAGTCCGCCTTGTTTCGGCCCTAGGAGAAGGCGAATGGGGTAAAGTGGATTGGCGGGATTTCGGCATGCTCGAAGACTTGCTTGGAGCGTAGTACGATTCGCCGACCACACTGCCAGTATCCCTCTCACCCTTCCCCGGCCTTCCCAGACTTTTCGACTGATGTTTGGAAGGCACCGTTTCGTGATTCTCGGGCGAAAAGCGATCATGCGTATGTCGACGTTGCGGCATTGGTCTTTGGTTCTGCTGAGTCTGACGCATCGACTCGTGTCGCAATCGCCCGGATTGAGGCGGGGGCGGAAGTGCTTCCACTACCTTTGTCCTTTTGGGAGGAAGGCGTAGTGTCATGACCCTGGCACTGGCAGGAGGAGGGACGTGTTGGGTACTTATGACTTTGTGATATTTCTCTTGGTGGGAAGGTGATTGAGTACCAAAATAATCCGGCTCGGCTGACATTGGTTTCGTTGACCCAGATGCCCATTCCCATTCGTGTTGTTGTTGGATGGAGAGTCCATTCGCGCTTGAAGGGTGTTGTAGCTGAGCGGGATTGAAGGCAGAGGGAGCATGTGGACTGGTAGCTGATCGTGGCGTTGAGAGACCAAGGTGGACGGATCGAGGTGTGTTTTGACCAGAACGAATGGTAGGTGAATTGGGAGCGGAGGTGTATGAGCCGATGTATTGACCGTTCAGATTGGTCCATCCTAGATGTGTAATTGTAGCGACCGAAGACGCTTTTCCAGATATCATACTACCGCTGTAGCCTGTACTACTCGCTTGACTACCTAGTCCCATACCTGGAAAGTAACTTTGTTGGTAAGAAGGCGCAAAGCCTTGGGAGAGAGGGGACTGCGGATGATTTGGGAGCATGCCACCAGCCCATGGGTGGTGTTGTTGAGCAAAATGGGAGTTTGAACGATTGCCCATCCCTGTGGATGGTGCGGCGATTGAGCCTGGAGGGACGATCTGTGATGGGCGGGGGTAGATGGATCCTCCACCTTGCTGCATCGGATCGAGTGGGCTCGAATACGGATCCTGGACATTCTGCCATGAGCCACCTCGTGAGAGACCAGGGATGGCCCCGGACATGTAAGCGTCTGGGTTGATTCCCATCGTATTCTGAAATGGGTGAGTTGATGAAGATGGATGAAATGAAACACCCACGATGATGAAAGATCAATAAATCGGGGACAATCGACTCGAGATGCGTCGACGAAGGCTCCGACCGATACCAAGGGTGGAGCCCGAGGCGACCGTATCGTTTATTTTTGTGTGAAAGGGACCTCCGGATGCTTCGGCGTAATGGAAAGAAACTGGTTCCCACTCCACGTATACCGACCCTTTACAAACACGATCGTGAGGTTTCAGATTGATTTCCACGTCAATCAGAAAGATAAGCTTAGTATTGATATACACAATTGAAGAGATGGAAAGACCTAGACGCCCCTCCCAAACGGACGAAGCAGGGGCTTATCAACGTTCTTGATGAGTGATACAAAGGAGGTAGATAAGGCGTAGTCAATGTCAGATAAGACGCCATATTTGGGGTTTGTTATTGCGACATTGGTGAGGGAGTAAGGAGGTAATGATGAAAGGATGGAAGTTCAATGTCGTTTCGTCGGCTTCGGCGGAAGGGACGAACGTTCATGGGAGGTATGGAAGGATTCTTTTCATCCTTGGCGGACATGACCAGGATCTCCATGAATATGGATGGCCTTTGATATCCAAAGAGAGAACATGTCTGATTTGATGAGCCTATAATGGACCATTGTCCCCTCGACGTCTGCGCCGGACGATCGGTGAACAGGAACGTTATTGTACTGATGGACTTCCACGAGATTTGCCCCTTACCAAGGTACGCGAGAGGCACCTACGTCCATTTCTGTCACCACTGTGACCCGGAAACCATTCGACGAAAGATCGTCATGTCAGCTCGCGGATGCTCGTATAATCGCTAATTTCAGTGAATGAGAGGGTCAGGGACAGGGTACAATAAAAGACAGAGGCAAGAGAGGAATTTTCTAGGGGTCGTTATTACGCAGCTCACTGGTCATCTTTGTATCCAGTCATGCACGTTCCACCCTTTTCTTCAATATTCTAGTTGTGCCTGTGACGGTCGAGTAAGGTTTTCAGGAACGCAAGAGAAAAACACGTCAACAAAGCACAGTCAATATTTTTAGGGGCAAGCAGGTGCGCAGCATACATACTTGGCAATGTAGATAGACATGCATGCGGTTCGCCTTGGCTGGCTTGACAGCATGTGAGGTGATGATCTACCTGTACGAGTAGAATACCCCCTTTTGAATGATTCATCTTCATACAAATTCCCTTTGAATGAAAGATCGCCGCTGGAATTCCGAAAGTTACGGTTTAATCCGAGGAAATTACGTACTGCCTTTATCCGTCTCTTGGTCAGCCGCAGCGACCATATAACATCAAGTCAGCAGCGGATCATGTATGTGGAGAGCATGTACGTAGGGTGAGCGTCGTAGGGTATGACTTACTAGACTCCTGAGGCTACCAGCATATGCAGTATTTCATAAGCATAGCTAAGCAAACTAAGACATCATAGCCTTGAACGAATGATCTGCCATTTTCTGCCGCTTGCCGTTCCTCATCCTTTCGGCCCGGAGCACAAAGAATTACATTCAACCTCTTACCCCCTTCTCATACTCGTCTCTTACACATCTACTTGCCATATCATATACTTGTCATCACATCATCCACTATTCTCCATCCTCCATTATACATATCTTTCAGTCATCAAAATACGACCCCACGTCTGACGTCAAGAAATAAGGAATAAGCGCGTCTTAGCGAGTATACTCCGGATTTTTACCAAGCGTTTCATCAGCTCCTTTCTCCTACACACAGACTTTATACACAGCCCTTTTTCGCCCAGTACAACATTCGAATAGCTGGAGACATAGCTTGGACCTCGTCTTACAACTCTACCTACCACTACTGTTCCACAACACCCAACCACCGAAAATGACAGTCTCCACCCCACGCAATCCACCTCCTCAAACGCCCTACTATTCCAACTATTCTCAAAATGGTGGCGTCTCTCCCACCAACGGAACATCGAAACTCCCAGATGTCCCGGAACAATCCAACGGCACAGAGACTCCTGCACCAAAAAAGGAACAGAGGTTGATTGTCGTCAGTAATAGATTGCCAGTGACTATCAGCAAAGACGCCAATGGCGAGTACCAATTTGCCATGTCGAGTGGTGGTCTTGTCTCGGCTTTGTCGGGATGTAAGAAGAGCATGAGCTTTACTTGGATTGGTTGGCCCGGAAAACATGTAAGCTGCCTTTCATCTCGCCGGGACCTGGAGTGTAAGCTGACATGTAGATCCCTGAAGCCGACCGAGCGCATGTCGAAAAGAGGTTATTGGAAGAGTACAGTTGTTATCCGGTCTATCTTCCAGATGATATCGCTGAGCAGCACTACAATGGTGAGCGGACCATGAACGAGCGATATTTTCAAGCTGACCCATAGGTTTTTCCAACTCCATTCTGTGGCCATTGTTCCACTACCACCCCGGAGAGATGAACTTCAACGCCGCGCACTGGAAAGCCTACCGAGAGGCTAATTTGATGTTTGCAGATGTCGTCGCCAGCATGTGTTCCGCTGGTGACATGGTATGGGTGCAGGACTACCATCTCATGCTTCTTCCCATGTTGCTCCGAACAATGATTTCAGGCGCCTCATCACAAGGTTCAATGGTCCAACACGAACTCGGCCGAGTTAAGGAGGGTCTCGACACTGGCGCTCTTGGACTGACCAAAAACGAGACGGATCACGATGAAGGTGTGGAAATGTTGGAAGATGTCGGAGAAGATGAGCCACTGCAAATTGAACCCAAGTCGAAGACTCCGGTTTCAAGGATGAAGCGACCTGGAATGCAGAGGGGTCTTTCGTCATTCCAGCAACAGGAGATCAAGGCCAAGGAGAAGGGCAAAGAGGGCATCAGGATTGGTTTCTTCTTGCACACCCCTTTCCCATCTAGCGAGATCTACAGGTGAGTACCGTAGATTCGTGATTGGGAGAAAAGCTAACTTGACAGGATCCTTCCTGTCCGTCGTGAAATCCTACTTGGTGTTCTACAATGTGATCTCATCGGGTGAGTTCCCATCGTTGACTTTGAAGAAGCAAGACGGCTGACAACCAGTTTCCACACCTACGACTACGCTCGACACTTCTTGTCATCTTGCACTCGAATTCTGGGACTCGAGACTGAACCAAACGGAATCGACTTTGAAGGACGATTCGCACAAGTCGGTACATTCCCTATTGGTATCGACCCATACGCTTTCGTCGAAGCTGTCAAGAAGCCCAGTGTCCTGGAAAGGACCAGGAGTCTGGAAGCCAAATTTGAAGGCAAAAAGGTCATTATCGGAGTAGATCGACTGGATTACATCAAGGGATTGCCTCAGAAGCTGCAGAGTTTCGAGGTCTTCCTTTCGCAAAACCCAGAATGGGTCGAAAAGGTGAGCTGGTTGGCACCTGTCGTGTCGGATAAGCTGATCTCAGGTCGTACTTGTCCAATTGGCCATCCCTTCTCGACAGGATGTCGAAGAGTACCAAAATCTTCGGGCTTGCGTCAATGAGCTAGTCGGTAAAATCAATGGTCGATTCGGTACCGTCGACCATACCCCTATTCATTACCTACATCGATCGGTACCATTCGAAGAGCTCAACTCGATGTTTGCCATGTCCGACGCCTGTCTGATTACGAGTACCAGGGATGGTATGAACTTGGTATGTCGCCCATACCTTCAAGACATCAGTGCTGATGTCAGGTCGCATATGAGTACATCTCGACACAAGAGCAGAGACACGGTTCTTTGATCTTATCTGAATTCGCCGGTGCAGCTCAGAGTTTGGCTGGTTCACTCATCATCAATCCTTGTGAGTTCACCTTTGATCTGCTGGGATTAGGCTGACAACCAAGGGGACTGCCAGCAGACTGCCGACAGTATCCTCAACGCTTTGACGCTGAGTGCGGAACAGCGTGCTTCCAACTGGGACAAGCTTTGGAATGTGAGTCTGATCCCCGGCCAGAGTGAAATGGAGACATCAGCTGACCGTCAGTACGTCAGCAAATACACGTCAGAAGCATGGGGTACATCCTTCGTCAATGAATGTACGTCAGTTGAATGTGCAAGTCTGACTTTCAGTGACAAACCTCTCTGGCCACCGACCTGCCGGTCCCAGTATTCCTGGCCGAAAGAAATCTGGTAGTCTCAGCCGAGCTTCTAGTCGAGCATCAATGGCAAGGAGGTCAAGCCACGGGCATAGCTTGAACAACACCAGGGACGCTAGGGATGTCATGACATAGTCTGACCAGTAGAGACTAATGGGCGAATTAGATTTGGGTAATATGTATACACGGAATAACGAGGACGAGTTGAGTAGATCTGACACGAAGAGTTTAGGGTTTTATAGCAGTATCATGATGCATACATGAGGTCTTTTTCTTTATTTTAGGCTCTACTCTTACTCTAGAGCAGCTAAGAAATTGATCAATTGCTCCAAGATCATCTTTTGTAATGGAACCTGTACTTCTCCTTCTTCATCCTCGTCATCTTCGATATTATCTCTGAACTCTGTCTGGTCAGCATGTCCCCCAAGTTGAACCCCGAATCAAGCCACATACCTTCAAGGACTTTGACGACATTGGCAAAAGATTGTGATTTCCTCTTGAGCATTGTATGAGCATGAGCTCGAGCCTTTATTGTCAGCTGGGAGATCAATTTAAGAGAGAGATAGCTTACCCCATCTTCCTCCATACAGACCCATGCTAGGACGTAATCGGCATTTTGTAAAGATGATAGTCCAGCATCCAGTCTTCTAGAATACCATTCCGCTTCATCCTCATCTGTAACTTCCTCCTCGTTCGCAGCCATGACCTGTCATCAGTACCCCTTCAACCACAGCGAGAAGAGGGAGACGTACCTGTCTTTCGGAAGCGATATCCCGATCCACAGACCTCAATTTCCCTACTGCAGCTTCCCTCATTTCCAATAACCTTTCGACTTTCTCGTAGTCGTTTTCAACGAATTTCGCTAATAGTCGTATACGAGGGGGAGTATCTGATTCGAGATTCGTGAATAGTGAAACGAGAATACCGAGTAGGTGTTCTTCATCTTCAAAAGAGGAGGTTGCACCTAGTTTCTTCTTTTTGCCCTCGCCCTGGATGTTAGTTGTGTGTTCAGGGTGGGAGGCAATAGCTTACTTTGCCCATGAATGCTGGGAAGAAAGTCTTGAGACCCAGAACTTCGACAAACTTTTCACAATTCGCTGCTCCTGCTTCTGATTGCATGGCGTAAGAGAGTACTTTGATAGCTCTCGTCTTTGCTAGTAATTTCTCCCTGTTTATCAGCGCCTATTTTGACGGATGACATCTGAGGGAATGGAGTTGTCACCCACTTCATCAATATAACCATGAGCTCGACTCCTTCCGCTTCTAGGAATGCCGTCTTCATTTCAGGCTCGGCGAGCAGAGAGCATAAGCAGTTGAAGATGTTCTCCATGAATTCCACCTCTTCCCCATTCGCAGGATCCTTCTTTCTATACCGCTGCTACATCAGCTGGATTCTCAAGTCGGGAGGAGACATACCGCAACGATCTGCAAGAAAGTATCAACACCCTCCAATTCCCCAACTTTGAGCGCTATCGTCCTTCCTTCCTGTAGTACGATAGAGAGGATCTCACTGGCATACTGTTTGTTGCTGTCGTACGCTTTCTGAGCCACTCGCTTGAGCAGCCATGGAAGCAGAGATGTGTTTTCGACAATCTGTTCGGCGAGAGGCGGCATGAATGATAGAAGGTTTTCGAGTACTCCGAGGATATGGAATACTCCTTGCGAATCCGTATCTTCCTTCTCGTCCAGTCTGCTGAGATTCGCAACAAGTAGGTCGAGTAAAGAATTGTTGAGCTACAGGTCAGTATTGCAGCGCCAGCCCCCAAAGTCTCGACTCACTAGCTCGTCAATAAGCTCGCCCATGGCCATCCTTGTCTTGGTAGCCATTCCAGAACTACCCTCCGCCTCCTCTGCCAAATCATCAACCTCAGCTCCTACATCTTCATCCGTTAATTCCTGGATTATCTCAATAACATCAATCGCTATATCCGTATTCTCATGACTGAGCAGATTTGCTAGTAGAGCTAAAGCGCCGGATTTGACTAGTTCGGGATAGAAAAGCGGTGGGTTTTGGGTGAGCGGTAGGAATTGTTTCAGAGCTGCGTCAAGGTCTGCCTCTGATTCGATAAATCTGATCATCAGCCGAGTCAGGGCCATAATAGAAGAGAGAACCTACTTCGAAGGGTCGTCTGGATATTTACCACGCTGTTCTGCGTTCTTGCCGACTGAACGTTCAAATTTACCAATCTGCCGACGAAGGGCGGGTAATGTCATAGCTGCAATCTGATTCTCAGTTTGGTCCATACGATGAAGTTCTGGCAGCTCACCTCTCCGTCCTCGTCCCCGGCTCTATCGAATATATTCAAGATTTGCTGTATCCTGTCAATTATGCTCGTGAGCAAGTGTTCCAGCGTACCTGCTGCTCATTGTTCAGACCACCTCCGAAGAACCTTCCATCCTCATCCTCGTCTCCATCATCAATATCAGGCGCATCTGTACGGTCAGCTCTAGTGAATTGTTATGTTTGTAGCAGAGCTGACCAGGGGCATATTCCATCTCCTCATCCTCTTCCTCGCCCACCGTCGCAGCTTTGCCTTTTCCTTTCCCGTTCGCTTCGGCTGGCTGCGCATCTGAGGATGGACCATCTTCAGCTGCTCGATATCGCTTCAGTAGTTCTGCAGGTCAGCTTGCCATCAAACGGTAGACCGAAGCTGGACTTACCGGGAGCAGGGGCGTCTGGAAATTTACGTTTGTTGCCAGCACCCGAAGGTAG
>Ga0265780_10000441_pt1 | contig 65013 bp, 44 predicted proteins | sample P1T30metagenome_FD_192432 | JGI IMG/M metagenome (GOLD analysis project Ga0265780, IMG submission 192432) | Plant litter microbial communities from East Loma Ridge, Irvine, California - P1 T30 | ecosystem: Environmental > Terrestrial > Plant litter > Unclassified | place: USA: California... | reverse complement strand
GGCGAAAACCGATGTCCTGCTGAAACCTGCCGCCAGCGGTTCGTTCACGCTCGATATCACGTCGGACAACACCACTGCTGCCACCGTGTCGTTCTCGGTTGGCGCCGGCACCACGGCCGATGATTTCGCAGCAGGAATCAGCGCCATCAATGCGCAAAGCGCCAAGACTGGCGTCAGTGCATCGTACGACAGCAAAAATGGTGGCATCAAGCTGTCCAATTCGAGCGGCAGCGATATCAAGATCGACAACAAGAACCTGGCCGCGGGTGCCGCAGTCGGGATGCAGACCACCGCAGCCGATGGCACGTTGAACGCGTCGACCTCCATCGCTGGTGCAGCAAGCGGCGTGGCAGTCGGTTCGATCACGCTCGACTCCGAGAAAAGCTTCTCGGCCACCGATGCCCGTACCGGCGTCGCCAGCCTGGCCGGCGCTTCGGCCCTGAAATCGGTCGCCACGCTCGACATCTCGACCTTCGAAGGCGCCCAGCAAGCCATCAAGATCGCCGATGCCGCCCTGTCGTCGGTCAACGGCCAGCGCGCCCAGTACGGCGCTCTGCAGTCGCGCTTCTCGTCGGCCATCGCCAACCTGGCCACCACGACGGAAAACCTGTCGGCATCGAAGTCGCGCATCACCGACACCGACTTCGCAGCGGAAACGGCCAGCCTGACCCGCGGCCAGATCCTGCAGCAGGCTGGTACGGCCATGCTGGCCCAGGCCAACTCGCTGCCAAACGGCGTGTTGTCCCTGCTGCGCGGTTAATCGCACAGCGCAAGTAGCAAGATGGACCGACTCCCCGCCTGAATGATTTCAGCCGGGGATTTTTGACGAGGGATCGAGCATGAACATCCAGCTGACTGCATTTACGAGCATCACCAAACCCGAAGAACGCAGCGCAGCCGTGGCGGCGCCGGGGACGGCATCGGCCGCCGCCGTCAAGGCGAACTCGGCGCCGGACGACACCGGCGAGGCAAAGTCCGCCAACGGCGCCGAGCCCACCAAGGCCGAACTGAAGACGGCAGTCGACAAACTCAACCAGTCCATGACGGCTGCCTCGCAGGACCTGGAGTTTTCGGTCGACGAAGACACCAAGCAAACCGTGGTCAAGCTGATCGACCGCAACACCCTGGAGGTGCTGCGCCAGATGCCGTCCAAGGAAGCGCTCGAGATCGCCAAGTCGTTCGACAAGGCCATGGGCAAGCTGATCGACCAGCGCGCGTGAGCTTTCCCCGCGCAGGCGGGGATCCATCGCACTTCACCGCATCGCCGCCGCATCCATGCCGGCAGTGTCAATACGCCAGCGATATCAATTCACCATCTGATTCCCGAAAATAGTTTTAAATAGTTAAATAGCGCCTAAAACCTGCTCTCAAGTACGGTTTGATTCTGCCGATAATGACTTACATTATCCCTTTCGCAGGAGAACGCCTTGGGTATTTCATCAGCCGGTATTGGTTCAGGACTCGACGTCGAAGGCATCATCACGAAGCTGATGCAGGTCGAGGCTGCGCCATTGGACACCTACGATAAAAAAACGGCGGCTTTCAATGCCAAGCTCACTGCACTGGGCAAGCTGGGCAGCAGCGTCGGTGCGTTCCAGAATTCCCTCTCCACGCTGACCAGCGCCTCCGCCTTCAATGCCCTGTCGGCCAACGCCGCCGATACCGGGATCGTCTCGCCGACTGCCACCGCGGACGCCGTCGCGGGCAGCTACAGCGTCAATGTCAGCCAGCTGGCGCAGGCGCAGAGCCTCAATTCCAAAGGCGTGGCCACCACCACGGCGCAGATTGGCAGTGGCGCCACGACCACGTTGTCGTTCCAGTTCGGCACGGTTTCGTCCGGCACCTTCGGCGTGGCTGGCGCCAGCCTGGGCGCCGCCACGGCGTCGAACGGCATTGCCAACGGTTCGCTGACCATCAACGGCAAAGCCATCGCCACCGACGGCACCACCACCAGCGCCAAGGCGCTGGCGGCAGCCATCAATGCCAAGAGCGCAGACACCGGCGTGACCGCCAGCGCCGCCGCCACCGCCACTTCGGGAACCCTGTTTGCCGGTTTCGGCAACATCGACACCTCCGATGGCGGCACCTACACCCTCAATATCAACGGCATCGCACTCGGTTCGCAAGCGGCTGGCGTGGCTGGTGGCGATGGCGTCACGGCAGCATCGCTGGATGCCACGCTGGGCAGCGCCAACGCCACCACGAACGCGCTGGCTGCCGCAAAAATCACCTTTACCGGCACCGCCGCGGGCGGCGACCTGAAATTTTTTGCCGCCGACGGCAGTAACCTGGAGATCAGCGAAACCGTCGTCGGCACCACCAGGGGCGGCATCGGCAACAGCGGCACGGCCAACGCCGGCTCGAGCGCGGTGGCCACCAGCGCCGTCACCATGACATCGACTGGCGGCAACCCGATCACGGTTGCCGGCAGCAACCCGGCCATGGCCGGCTTGACTGCCGGCAGCAGCGGCAGCTACAGCGGCGCGGGCTTTGCCCAGGACGGTTCCCAGGCCAGCGCGATCGTCACCCTCGGCGCGGCCAACCAGTCGCTGGCCGGTATCCGCGACGCCATCAACAAGGCCAATATCGGCGTCTCCGCCAGTATCGTCTCGGACGGCAGCGACACGCCGTACCACCTGGTGCTGACGTCCACCAAGACCGGCGAAACGTCGAGCATGAAGATCACCGTCAGCGACGCCAACGGCGGCACGGCCGATGCCGGACTGTCCAGCCTGCTGACGTACGATCCTGCCGGCACCCAGGCGCTGACCCAGACCACGGCTGCGCAAAGCACCAAGCTGACGGTCAACGGCATTGCGGTGACCAGCGCCAGCAACAGCGTGACCGGCGCCATCCAGGGCGTGACCCTCGCGCTTGGCGGCGTGGGCTCGACCAGCGTGGTGATTTCCAAAAACACGGCAGCAGTCAACACGGGCGTCACGGCGTTTGTCAAAGCCTACAACGACCTGAACACGACGATCAAGGGCCTGACCTCGTACAACGCCGAGACCAAGTCGGGCGGCGCCCTGCTGGGCGACTCGGGCACGCTGTCGATCCAGACGCGCCTGCGCCAGCAACTGGGCAAGGCCGTCGAAGGCCTGGGCGGCAGCCTGACCACCCTGAGCCAGGTCGGCATCAGCTTCCAGAAAGATGGCAGCCTGGCGCTCGATTCGACCAAGCTGCAAAAAGCGATCACGGAAAATTTTGCCGACATCGCGGGGCTGTTTTCCGCCATCGGCTCGGCCAGCGACAGCCTGGTCAGCGTCTCGGCCACCGGTGCCGCCACCAAGCCTGGCACGTATGCGCTGAACGTCACCACGCTGGCGACCCAGGGCGCCCTGACCGGTGCGGCTGCCTTGCCGCCCACCACCGTCATCGCACCGAACACGGTGTGGAGCGTGACGTTGAACCAGACCGACCCGGTGGGTGAAAACCGCGTCTCGGACGTGGCGCTGACGGCCGGCAGTTATTCCCCCAAGGAGCTGGCCGCACTGCTGCGTTCGGCAATCAATGGCAATGCCAGCTTCGCCGGCAATGGCGACACGGTGGAAACGTCCATCGACAACGACGGCAAGCTGGTGCTGTCGTCGAGCCGGTACGGTTCCATTTCGAATATCGCCGTCGCCAGCAAAACCGGCACCGCCGTCGCCGACCTGTTTGGCGCATCGGCGCCGACCGTGGGCGTGGACATTGCCGGGACGCTGGGTGGCCAGACAGTCACCGGCTCCGGGCAAACAATGACGGGCGCCGCCGGATCGAACATGGACGGCATCAAACTGCTGGTCAAGGGCGGCGTCACCGGTGACCGCGGCACGGTGACGTTTTCGCAGGGTTACGCTTTCCAGCTGACCACCCTGGCCGACAGCTTCATCGGCAACGACGGCCTGATTGCAGGACGCACGTCCGGCCTGAACACCAGCATCAAGGCCATCGCCACGCAGAAGCAGACATTCAGCGACCGCCTGACCGACATTGAAAAACGCTACCGCGCACAGTACAGCGCGCTCGACGTGTCGCTGGCATCGATGCAAAGTACCCAGTCTTACCTGACCCAGCAGCTGGCAGCCATCGCTGCCAACAGCTGATCCGGCCAGACGCCATTTACAGATTAAACAGGAGCACCACATGTTTGGATCATCACCCCGCGGCGTCAACGCCTATGCCAAGGTCGGCCTCGAGACCAACATCAGCTCGGCCTCGCCGCACAAGCTGATCGTCATGCTGTACGACGGCGCGCTGGTGGCCATCCTGAAAGCGCTGACCCACATGAAGTCGGGTAACATCGCCGAGAAAGGCAAGGCCGTGTCGCACGCCATTGCCATCATCGACAACGGCCTGCGCGCCAGCCTGGACCGCAACGCGGGCGGCCAGATCGCCCAGAGCCTCGATTCACTGTACGATTACATGAGCCGCCAGCTGTTGCTGGGCAACCTGGAAAACAAGCCGGAAAAGCTCGAAGAAGTGCAGCGCCTGCTGGCTGACCTGCGCGGCGCGTGGAACACGATCGGCGAAACGCCGGCCGTGGCTGCGCCGCAGGCCGACGCGAACCGCGCCCCGCTGATGGCGAGCGCCTGAGAAAGAAGTGTTGACCATGACCAGCGAAGACATCCTCACCGTGTACGAATCCGTGGCCGACCTGACCGGCCAGATGCTGGCCGCTGCCGACAGCAGCGACTGGGAGCGCCTGGTTGCGCTCGAACAGCAGTGCAGCGCAAGGGTCAGCACGTTGCGTGCCAGTGAAGCCGGCCAGCCTTTGACTGCGACGGCCCGCCAGCGCAAGGTTGCCCTGATCAAAAAAGTGCTGGCGGACGACCGCCGCATCCGCGACCTGACCGAACCCTGGATGGCGCAGCTGTCCAAGCTGATCAGCAGCAACGGCACCCAGCGCCGCCTGGCCAACGCCTACGGCGTGTTCTGATCGCGCCACTCTTGAATAACCACGCATAAATGGTACTGCCGCGGATCGATGCACAGGGGCCGCGCCAGGTCGCGCCCCTTGAACCGGTCCGCCCTGTCGCGCCGGTTGGCGACGCGCGCCAGGAAGCGCTCGACCGTACCATGTCAAGCCTGATCGGGCGGACCGTTCCCGTCGCCGTGCTGGCAAAAATGACGGATGGCACGTTCCTCGTGCGCGTGGCCGGCAACGCGGCCCGCATGGCGCTGCCCGAGGGCGCGCAGCCCGGCACGGAAGTTCCCCTGAAAGTCATTGCCGGCGAACCGCGCCCGGCGTTCCAGCTGACCGGCGCCCTGCTGCCGCGCACGCCGCTGACGTATTCTCCGGGCGCCGCCGCGCCCCTGCCCGGCAGCGCCGAAATGGCCGAGCTGCCCACGGCCGACCTGGCGCGCGTGGCCGTCAAGGGAGCAGCGCCTGGCGCCGCGTCGCTGACCCCTGCCGCAGCAGCGCCAGGCGACCCGAAGACGGCGCCGCAGCTCAGCCCCACCGGCCGGGCGCTGGGCGACGTGCTGGGCGCGGCTTTGAAACTGCCGCAGCCAACCGAGGCGCGCATTGCCACTGCCCCGATTGCCGCGGCGCCCACCGCCGACACGCAAAAAATCGCCGATGGCCTGCAGCACGCGATCGACAAATCCGGCATGTTTTACGAGTCGCATCTGGCCGAATGGGCCGGCGGCGAACGCCCGCTGGCCGAACTGAAGGGCGAGCCGCAGATGGCCACCGGGCGCCAAGCCATGGAAGCCGTACGCCAGGGCGTCCCCGCCGATCCCGCCACCGCGCAATTGATCAGCCAGCAGCTGGCCACGCAGGAGCAGGGCCGCGTCAGCTGGCAGGGCCAGCTGTGGCCAGGCCAGGCCATGCAATGGGACATTACACGCGACGGGCCGGAAGGTGGCGGCGGGCACGGCGGCGACCGGGAAGCTGCCGCGCCGTGGCGCAGCCAGCTGACGCTGCGCTTTGCGGCGCTGGGCGAACTGGGGGCGAACATCGTGCTGTCCGGCGGCCAGGTGCACATCCGCCTGCAGGCCGGCAGCGACGCCTCGGGCGACCTGCTGCGCACCCATGCTGCGCGCCTGCAGGAGGCGCTGGCCGCAGCCGGCACGCCAGCGGCAACCCTGGCCATCCTCGACCCGGCCTCGCCTGGAGGACAGGCCGCAGCGCCGGCCGCGGCACCCGCCGCCGGCGCTGCGGCTGCCGCTGCTTATTCCAGCCAGCATGGCTGACGTGTCCGTCACGAAGCGGCGCCAGAATGCCGTGGCGCTGGCCTACGCCAATGGCGACCGCGCGCCCAAAGTAGTCGCCCGCGGCCAGGGCCTGGTGGCTGAGCAGATCATCGCCCGCGCGCAGGAAGCCGGCGTGTTCGTCCATGAATCGAAGGAGCTGGTGAGCCTGCTGATGGACGTCGACCTGGACCGGGAAATTCCCCCGGCACTTTATCGTGTCATTGCGGAACTATTGGCATGGTTATATCATATTGAATCTGCGCAAAAATCCGGTATGCCGCTGCCTGATGTACCGGAAGCAGTCCAACAACTCGACAGGCAGGCCCCATGATCGACGCAATCGCGGACCCCGAATTAGACAACTGGCACGACTACGAAATCGGTTCGCCCCGCGAGATCGCCTCGCTGCTGCGCCAGATCGGCGAAAAAAACCAGCCGCTGCGCATGCTGCTGCAAGGCGGCCAGGACGTGTGCGTCACCTCATTGCTGGACATGGACGCCGCTACCGGCACCATGCTGCTCGACTGCGCAATCGACCGCGCCCAGAACCTGCGCATTCTGGCCAGCCAGCGCCTGCGTTTCGAGACCACGCTCGACAAGGTCCGCATCGTGTTCATGGCCGGGCACGTCGAATCGGCCACCTACGAGAACCGCCCTGCCCTGCGCTGCGCCATCCCCGCCACGCTGATCCGCCTGCAGCGGCGCGAGTTCTACCGCATGGAAACGCCCCTGGCCAGTCCGCTGCGCGTGACGGTTCCGCTGCTCAAGGAAGGCGGCGGCATCGGCGAAGCATTTACCCTGTCGGATATCAGCCTGGGCGGGCTCGCACTGCTGGATAACAAACTTTTACTCGGCTTCGGCCCGGGACACACACTCACGGGCTGCACGCTGGCGTTGCCGGACGGCGCAGTAGGCACCGCGCTGGTGGTGCGCAACACAACCGAATTGACACTGCTGAACGGCAAGCGCTGCCGGCGCGTCGGGTGCGCATTTGCGGATTTGTCGCGGGGGAGCCTGGCCAGTGTGCAGCGCTATATCACCAGGCTGGAGCGGGAACGCAATGCCAGGCAGGCCGGGCTGGAATAGCGCCTCCCCGCTACGCGTTCAGATTTACTGTCTTATCACGCCGGCACACTCGTGTCGTCTGCGTGGATTTATCCAGCATCGGTTGCCCTTCAAGTTCTTCCTTCATACGCCGCCGGCGAGATACCACCCTATCCGAACCGCTCGCCCGGCTTGCCATCATCATTGACCAAACGCGGCTGACTCGCGTCAAGTGCCCCCGGCGCCCTGCATGGAAAGAAAAAAAGGCACGGGTCTGTTGAGACCCGTGCCTTTTTAGTGATTGACGTTCACCGGGCAAAACGCCCGGCTGCCATCAACGTTTGAAGAAACGCATGACCGAACTCAAAACGCGGTTCGTTGGATAAGGAAGTCCCGCGTCGTTCACCGATTCGCATGCGCCCTGATCGGCATCTCCCTCGCACACGACCGGTTTGACGGCTTCCTTACCTTCACGCAATGCGGCCAGAGCCTGCTCGAGCGTCAAGGTGCTGCCAGGAAGTTGCGACGTTCCGTTCGAACCGAAGGCGGTGCTGGCGTCGAAACCGCCAGCAATGCCAGCCTGCAGCGTGACGGAGGCGCCGAAACTGCCCGCCGTCTGCCGCGTGGCGCTCTCTTGAATCGCTTTCACTTGCTCCGCGATCACAACCCCGGTATTGCCGCCAACTGGACCGTTGCCGGTGCCTGGATTGGTGCCCGTGCCTGGCGTCGTGCCCGTGCTCGGCGTGGTGCCCGTGCTCGGCGTCGTGCCCGTGCCTGGCTCCGTCACCGGTGGGGTGACAGTGCCCGGCGTTGTGCCCGTGCCTGGATCCGTCACCGGCGGGGTGACAGTGCCTGGCGTCGTGCCCGTGCCTGGATCCGTCACCGGCGGGGTGACAGTACCTGGCGTCGTGCCCGTGCCTGGATCCGTCACCGGAGGGGTGACAGTACCTGGCGTCGTGCCCGTGCCTGGATCCGTCACCGGAGGGGTGACAGTACCTGGCGTCGTGCCCGTGCCTGGATCCGTCACCGGCGGGGTGACAGTGCCCGGCGTGGTGGCGCCAGCGTTGATCGTCATGTTGCCAAATGTGACGTTCATCGCATAGTTGGCGCCGGCCGACAGGGAACCCTGCGTGATGGCATAGTTGCCGACTGCTTCACCTGAATCACGCACTGCCACACCGCTGATGCTATCGCCTGCAACCAAGCCTGAGCCACTCATCGTGTAAGTCAGGGCAGGATCGAGCGTACCAACGTTTTTCGATACGTCATCCAGCTTGACAAGAAGATCGCGCTTCGAAATGGTGCCAGCTGCATCGATGAGCGACACGACGTAGTTCGCATTGCCATTGCCATCATTCAAGGAGTAATCACCCACCTTCAGGTTGCGTTCTCCAGCGTTCTTGCTATCAAACATCTGTGTTGCAGTGACGGTGTCGCCAGCCACCAGGCCCGAAACATGGACTTGGCTTGCCGAAGCAGTGGTGCCATCGTACATCTTGCTGTCAGCAGAGGCGGTCAACGTCAATTGTGCCCGACCGATGTCGGCTACACCGCGCACCGTGTCCGATGCCAACACGTAATTGCCGAAGCTATTGTTGGCAAGAGTAAAGCCTGTCAAATCGACGCTCTTGCCCGTGCCGGCATTACGGTCGGCCAGGGTACCCGTCATGGACGTCCCGTCGATCGTCACGCCATCGGCTGCCAGCAGCGCCAGGGTCGAAGCATCGCCTTGTGCGGCACGCAGGGCCAGCGTGCCCTGCTGGTTGGCAGCCAGCTCGGTCGTGCCGTCGTACGTCTTGGAGCCTCGTCCAGACGTAGTAACTGACACTGCACGTGGCGTAATCGCGCCAACTGCGGCGGTAACATGATCCTGCAGCAGCAGGTAGTTGCCGGCGTCTTCCCCAGTCAACCGCATGCCGTTCACGCTTACCAGCTTGCCAGTACCGACGTTGCGGTCATCGTAGTTCGTTGAGGTGGCTGAAACCGCGAGGTCGTCGCCGCGCACCACGCCAGCAAGGTTGGTACCCAACAATGCGGCGATATTCGTGCCGTCATAGACCTTCGACACCGTACCCGTCAGGGCGCCCGACAATTCCTTGCGGGAGATCTTGCCAGCCGCAGAGACCAGAGTCACCGCATAATTGCCGCCATCATTACCGTCTTCAACTTTCCAGCCGTTTGCCGTCAGGCTGCGGTTGCCCGCATTCTTGCTGTCGAACGCCTGAGTAGCGCTGGCGGTGTCGGTGGACACCAGGCCGCTGATACCAACTGCTACGCTCGACGACGTGGTGCCGTCGTAGACCTTGCTATCCGCACCAGCGGTCAGGACCAGTTTGGCTTTGGTAATATTGGCGACAGCATTGGCACGCGTGTTCAACGTATAGTTGGCGGCGCCAGCACCGTTCAGTGCAAAACCGCTGACGATGATTGCTTTACCGTTGCCTGCGTTCTTATCAGCAAACTCCAGGCCGCCAAGTGCGGTGTCGATCCCTACCCCATCTTCTGCATACACACCGGTCAGGCTACCAATATTGCCGACCACCGTCGTGGTGCCGTCGTAGACTTTGTTGGCGACTGTCGCATTGATCGAAACCGACTTGGCAGTAATCGTGCCTGCTGCAGCATCGCCGATTTGAACTACATAGTTGCCGCCGCGATTGCCGTCAGTGACGTTCCAGCCATTCACCTGCAGCGTCCGGTCGCCTGCATTAAAGTCGCTGAACGCCTGTGTGGCGTTGACTGCATCGCCAGCCACCAGCCCCGAGGCCATAACCACGCCGTTTGAGGCAGTGGTACGGTCGTAGACTTTCGTATCCGTTACTGCGTTCAGGACCAAGGTCTTTGCTGCAATAGAACCGGCCGTCGGTGCTGCCAGGATGACAGCGTAGTTACCGCCGCCATTGCCATCATCGATCGCCCAGCTATTGCTTATCACCTGCAGGCCACGGGTGCCCGCATTTCGGCTGTCAAAAGCCTGGCTGGCGCCTGCAAAACTATCGTCACCCAGCAGGCCCGAAGCTGTCACGATACCAGTCGAGCCGGTCGTGCCATCATAGGTCTTGCTGTCCGCGCCAGCCTTCAGCACCAAGTTGGCTTTGGTAATGTTAGCGACGCCGTTAGCCAGGGTACCGAGCTGGTAGTTGCCCGCATCGGCACCGTTAAGCGCATAGCCAGTCACCGTGACGGCCTTGCCATTACCGGCATTCTTGTCAGCAAAAGTGATTGAACCACTATTGGTATCGATGCCGACCGTGTCGCCTGAAATCACGCCTGACAGACCATCAACCCGGCCTTGCGCGTTAATTGTCGCGTCATAAACCTTGTTACGAACCTGCACATTCGCCGAGATGGTCTTGGCAGTGATGCTGCCTGCTGCTGCGTTGCCCACTTCTACCGAGTAGTTAGCACCACCATTGCCGTCAGCGATGCTGTAGTTAGCGACCTGCAGTGTGCGGCCGCCTGCATTCTTGCCGTCGAACGTTTGGATAGCGTTGATTGTATCGCCGGTTACCAGACCCACAGCCTGAACGATACCGTTCGATGCAGTCGTACCGTCATAGACTTTGGTGTCCGCAACTGCATTCAGATTCAAAGCCTTGGTGGCGATGGTGCCCGCTGTTGGTGCTGCCAGCGTTACGGCGTAGTTGCCGCCTCCATTACTGTCTTCAATGGTCCAGCTGTTATTCACAACCTGCAAACCGCGGGAACCAGCGTTCTTGTTGTCAAACACTTGGGCGGCGCCCAGGAAGCTGTCGCTGCCTAACAAACCCGAGGCAGAGACGACCCCGGTGGAAACGGTGGTGCCATCATAGGTCTTGCTATCGGTACTGGCAGTCAGGACCAGGTTCGCTTTGGTGATATTAGCGACACCGTTGGCCAGGTTGGCCAATTGGTAGTTGCCAGCATCCGCGCCATTAAGCTTAAAGCCGCTGATGGTAACTGCCTTACCGTTACCAACGTTCTTGTCTGCAAAAGCAATCACGCCATTTGAACGATCGATACCCACGGTGTCGCCAGTGACGATGCCGGTAAGACCGTCGACACTGCCACTGGCATTAAGTGTCGCGTCATAGACCTTGTTGCCGACAAAGGCATTGGCCGCAATGGTCTTGGCCGTAATGCTGCCAGTTGCCGCATCGCCCAGCGCTACCACATAGTTGGCGCCGTTGTTGCCGTCAGCAACAGCGTAATTGACAATTTGCAGCGTGCGGTTGCCCGCATTTTTGCCGTCGAATACCTGCACAGCATTGACCGTGTCGCCTGCCACCAAGCCCGAAGCCTGCACCGCGGCTGCTGAAGCAGTCGTGCCGTCGTAGACTTTGGTGTCGCCCACCGCGTTCAAAGTCAGCGCTTTTGCTGCAATAGAACCTGCCGTTGGCACTGCCAAGGTCACAGCGTAGTTGCCGCCGCCGTTGCTATCATCAATGCTCCAGCTGTTATTCACGACCTGCAAACCACGGGAACCAGCGTTCCTGCTGTCGAACGTCTGAGCGGCGCCCAGGAAGCTGTCGCTGCCCAGCAGACCTGAGGCGGTAACGATGCCAGCAGAACTGGTGGTGCCGTCGTAGACTTTGCTGTCGGTGCCCGCAGTCAGCACAAGACTGGCCTTGGTGATGTTTGCTACGCCATTGGCCACACTTGCCAATTGGTAGTTGCCGGCATCTGCGCCATCAAGCGTAAAGCCGCTGATCGTCACTGCCTTGCCATTACCAACATTTTTGTCGGCAAAAGCGATCACACCATTTGAACGGTCGATGCCAACCATGTCGCCGGCAACAAGGCCCGTGAGGCCGTCGACGCTGCCGTTGGCGTTGCGGGTTGCATCGTATACTTTGTCGCCGATGACTGCGTTTGCTGCAATCGTCTTCGCCGTGATTGTGCCTGCAGCAGTGCCACCCAGTGCGACCACGTAGTTGGCGCCACCGTTACCGTCAGCCACTGCATAGTTGGCAACCTGCAAAGTACGGCCGCCAGTGTTTTTACTGTCGAACGTCTGTGCAGCAGTCAGCGTGTCGCCGGTCACCAAGCCAAGGGCCTGCACCACGCCGCCTGACGCTGTGCTTCCGTCGTAGACTTTGGTATCGGCCACCGCGCTCAAGGTCAGTGCCTTGGCGACAATGGAACCGGCCGTCGGCGCTGCCAGCGTCACCGCATAGTTACCGCCGCGATTGTCATCGTTGATGATCCAGGAGCCGTCCACCACCTGCAGACCACGGTTGCCCGCGTTCTTGCTGTCGAATACCTGCGCGGCGCTTGCCAGACTGTCGCTGCCAAGCAGACCCGAGGCGGTGACGATGCCGGTTGAACCGGTTGTGCCATCGTAGGTCTTGCTGTCGGTGCCCGCAGTCAGCACCAGGTTGGCCCTGGTGATATTGGCCACGCCATTGGCCACATTGGCCAGCTGGTAGTTGGATGCATCGGCGCCGTCGAGCGTAAAGCCACTGACCGTCACGGCCTTGCCATTGCCGACGTTCTTGTCAGCAAAAGCAATCACGCCGTTCACACTGTTAATGCCGACAACATCGCCATTCACTACGCCGGTCAATCCACCAACGTTACCAACCGCATTGCTCGTAGCGTCATACACCTTGTCGGTGACCAGTGCATTGGCCGCGATTGTTTTGGCAGTGATCGTGCCGGCAGCATTCGCGCCAAAGCCTACCGAATAATTCGCGCCGCCATTGCCGTCGGTAACAACATAATTGGCAACCTGCAGCGTGCGGTTGCCCGCATTCTTGCCGTCGAATACCTGCGTCGCATTGAACGTGTCACCACCCACCAGGCCCAGGGCTTGTACAACACCTGCAGAGGTGGTCAAGCCGTCATAAACTTTGGTATCAGCCACCGCGTTCAAAGTCAGTGCCTTCGCTGCAATGGAGCCCGCTGTCGGCGCTGCCAAAGTAACGGCATAGTTACCGCCGCCATTACCGTCGTTGATGGTCCAGGTCTGGTCCACCACTTGCAAGCCGCGAGCGCCTGCATTCTTGCTGTCGAACGCCTGTTTAGCGCTGAGCAGGCTATCGGTTCCGAAGAAACCCGAAGCTGTCACGATGCCAGTGGAGCTGGTCGTGCCGTCGTAGGTTTTGCTATCCGTGCCGGCCGTCAGTACCAGGCTGGCTTTGGTGATGGCAGCCACACCGTTGGCCACATCGGCGAGCTGGTAGTTGCCGGCATCTGCACCGTTGAGTGCAAAACCACTCACCGTCACGGCCTTGCCGGCGCCAACATTCTTGTCGGCAAAAGCAATGACGCCATTGGTAGTGTCAATGCTGACAGCATCGCCAGCAACGACCCCTGTAAGGCCATCGACATTGCCAATCGCCGCCATGGTAGCGTCATAGACTTTGTCACTGATCACTGCATTTGCCGCAATCGTTTTAGCCGTGATGATACCGGCAGCGCCTGCACCATACCGCACGACATAGTTACCACCGCTATTTCCGTCGTCAATGTTGCTCGACACAACTTGCAGTGTGTGGCCGCCCGCATTTACACCATCAAAAGCTTGAGTGGCAGTGACTGCGTCACCTGCAACCAAACCTGCAACCTGAACCACGCCTGCCGATGCATTGGTACGATCGTAGACCTTGGTGTCAGCGACTGCGGTCAAAGTCAACGCTTTTGCTGCAATGGATCCAGCCGTCGGTGCTGCCAGCGTGACGGCGTAGTTACCGCCGCTGTTGCCGTCGTTGATGTTCCATGTCTGATCGACCACTTGCAGGCCGCGAGCACCCGCATTCTTGCTGTCGAAGGCCTGGACCGCGCCCAGGAAGGCATCGCTGCCAAGCAAGCCGGACGCAGTAACGACGCCAGTCGAAACAGTCGCGCCGTCGTAGGTTTTACTATCCGTGCCGGCCGTCAGTACCAGATTGGCACGGGTAATGGCAGCAACGCCGTTGGCCACAGCGGCCAACTGATAATTGTCTGCATCGGCGCCGTTGAGAGTGTAGCCGCTCACCGTCACAGCTTTGCCAGCACCAACATTCTTGTCAGCGAAGGCAATCACGCCATTGGTGGTATCGATACCGACAGCATCCCCTGCGACCACGCCTGTGAGACCACCAACGGTGCCGACGGCTGCCGTAGTGGCATCGTAGACTTTGTTGTTGATCGTTGCGTCAGCCGAAATCGTCTTGGCAGTAATCGTGCCGGCGACGCCAGCGCCATAACCGATCACGTAGTTCGCGCCGTTATTACCGTCGTTCACACTCTGGCTGGCTACCTGCAACGTGCGGCCGCCGGCATTCTTGGTATCGAATGCCTGAATGGCGTCGACAGTGTCGCCTGCCACCAGGCCGCGTGCCAGGACCACGCCTGCCGAAGCTGTCGTGCCGTCATAGATTTTTGTGTCGGCCACTGCGGTCAACGTCAATGCCTTGGCAACAATGGAACCTGCCGTTGGTGCCGCCAGCGTCACGGCATAGTTACCGCCGAGGTTGCCGTCGTTAATGGTCCACGACTGGTCCACTACCTGCAGGCCGCGTGCGCCGGCATTCTTGCTGTCGAATGCCTGGTTGGCACTCACGAGGCTGTCGCTGCCAAGAAGGCCGGAAGCCGTCACGGTGCCGATCGAACTGGTCGTGCCGTCATACACCTTGCTGTCTGTGCCAGCGGTCAATACCAAGCCTGCGCGGGAAATGTTGGCGACACCGTTGGCCACAGCAGCAAGCTGGTAGTTACCTGCATCAGCACCGTTCAGTGCATAGCCGCTCACTGTCACCGCTTTGCCATTGCCAGCATTCTTGTCGATAAAAGCAACGACGCCATGGGTGTTGTCGATGCCTACCACATCGCCAGCAACGACACCGGACAGGCTGCCGACATTGCCGGTTGCTGCCGTCGTTGCATCGTAGACCTTGTCGGCAATGATGGCGTTTGCCGAAATGGTTTTCGCCGTGATGTTGCCAGCAGCGCCCGCACCATAGCTGACAATGTAGTTCGCGCCGCCATTGCCGTCAGTAACAGCGTAGGTGTCAACCTGCAGCGAACGGCCACCAGCGTTTTTGCTGTCAAACACCTGGGTAGCGTTGACCGCGTCGCCCGCCACCAGGCCGGTAGCCTGAACTGTGCCGGCCGACGTTGTGGTGCCATCGTAAACTTTGGTGTCGGACACGGCGTTCAAGGTGAGCGCCTTGGCCGTAATGGAGCCCGCTGTCGGTGCAGCCAGCGTAACGTCATAGTTCCCACCACGATTGCCGTCGTTAATGGCCCAGCTCTGATCGATTACCTGCAGGCCGCGTGCGCCAGCGTTCCTGCTATCAAACGCCTGCGCGGCGCTGGACAGGCTGTCGTTGCCCAACAGGCCCGAAGCGGTTACTACACCGGTCGAACCAGTGGTGCCGTCGTAGACTTTTGAGTCTGCGCCAGCAGTCAGAACCAGACCTGCACGGGTAATGTTAGCCACCCCGTTGGCCAGGTTGGCAAGTTGGTAGTTACCGGCATCAGTGCCATTGAGCGCGTATCCACTGACCGTCACAGCTTTGCCATTACCGGCGTTCTTATCCGCAAAAGCAAGCACGCCAGCGGTGTTGTCGATGCCTACTACATCACCTGCGACGACACCGGTCAGACCGCCGACGTTGCCCACGGCTGCAGTTGTCGCATCGTAGACCTTGTCGGCGACAGTCGCATTCGCCGAAATCGTTTTGGCTGTGATCGTACCGCTCGCGCCAGCGCCGTAGCCGACGATATAGTTGGCGCCGCCATTGCCGTCGGTAACGGCGTAGCTTGCAACCTGCAGCGTGCGCCCGCCTGCATTCTTGCTGTCGAATGTCTGGGTGGCATTGACAGTGTCGCCGGCAACCAGGCCCAGGGCGTGGACCGTACCGTTCGACGTGGTGGTACCGTCGTACACCTTGGTATCGCCGGCAGCGCTCAGAGTCAACGTTTTGGCCAGGATGGCGCCAGCCGTTGGCGCCGCCAGCGTGACAGCATAGTTGCCGCCATTATTGCCATCGTTGATGGCCCAGCTCTGATCGACTACTTGCAAACCGCGTGAACCGGCATTTTTGCTGTCGAACGCTTGCGTAACGCTGACCAGGCTGTCGCTGCCGAACAGGCCGGCAGCCATCACAACGCCGGTCGAACCGGTGGTGCCGTCATACACCTTGCTATCGGTGCCAGCGGTCAGCACCAGGCTTGCTTTGGTAATGGCAGCGACGCCATTGGCCATCGCGCCCAGACGGTAGTTGCCTGCATCTGCACCGTTCAGAGCATAGCCAGTCACAGTGACTGCCTTGCCGGCGCCGACGTTCTTGTCAAGGAAAGCAATTACGCCATTGGTGCTATCAACACCAACCGCGTCACCGGCAACAACGCCGCTCAGGCCATTGACCGTGCCCACGGCGCTCAACGTGGCATCATAGATCTTGTCATTGATGAATGCCGTGGCGCCGATCGTTTTAGGCGTGATGACGCCCGTCGCGGTCTGGCCCAGGTTGACGCTGTAGTTGGCGCCATTGTTGCCATCGACGATGGTCCAGCCATTCACTTGCAGTGCCTGCGTGCCTGCATTCTTGTTCAGGAAAACCTGGGTGCCGGTAACCGAGTCGCCGGTGACCAGGCCAGATGCCTGCACGGCGCCTGCGGAGGCGGTGGTGCCGTCGTAGACCTTGGCGTCGCCCACGGCGATCAGAGTCAGCGCTTTCGGGGTGATGTTGCCCGTGCTGCTGCTGATGGCCGAGAGCTGGTAATTGGCGGCGTCAGCGCCGCTGAGAGCAGCGCCGGAAACCGTGACAACCTTGTTCGTGCCGACATTGCGGTCCTGGAAGGCGAGCGTGCCGCCCACCAGGCCGACATTGTCGCCTGCAATGACGTTCGTCAATGCACCAAGGGTGCTGCCGGTTGCAGTACTGGTGCCGTCATATACCTTGTCGGCTACCGTGGCGCTGGTCGATACCAGGCGCTGCGTGACAACGCCGGTCGCTGCCGATGCAGTCGAGTTGACGGTGTAGTTCGAGGCATCGACGCCGCCAATGGCCAGGCCAGTCACCGTTACCGTCTTGCCGTAGCCGGTGTTCTTGTTATCGTACGTGCCTGCCGTAGGATTGCTCAGCGTAATGGTGTCGCCATCGACAATACCTGCCAGGGCGTAGTTGCCGGCACCCAGCGTGGCGGAGGTGGTGCCGTCATAGACTTTCGACACGGAACCCGTCAATGTTGCTGTCAGGCCTTTGGCCGTGATGGCGCCAATATTGCCTGTAGCGCTGTTGTTGGCAACGGTGTAGCCGTAAATGCGGACGTTTCCACTACGGGTCACTGTCGCGATGTCGTCAGCAAAAATCGCTTTGCCAGTGCCCACATCCTTGGTGTCGTACGTTGCCGTCGAATAGACCGTTGCGGTATCGCTACCCAGCAAGCCAGTGACGGTGTAGTTGGATTGGCCCAGAAGCGCTGCGGTCGTGCCGTCATATACTTTGCTGCTGGTGCCTTTCAAGGCGACCGTCAGCTTTGGTGCAATCGTGTACATCAAACCATTGCCGGTTCCGGACGGGTTCGTTACAGCGTAGTAAGCGTTGTACTGCTTGAAGCTGTTGACCAGGCCACCCAGCATGTCGGTTGCCGGATCCTGTGACCAGATCAGCCAGCGGCCATTCGGGGTGGACAGTGCGCCAGCGCCACCGTTATTGACAAATTTCGTACCCGTGACAAGCTGCAACGGTGCGACTGTGTCGTTGCCAGTAGCCGTGATCGAGCCGCCGGATGCAATGGTCAGATCGCCAGCCGTCTGCACCACGCCTGTACCAACCGTGCTGGCTGACTGAATGGTCAGCGCCCGGTTCGTATTGAAAGCCAGGTTGCCGGAGATGTTCAGCGGACCCATCGCGGAAAATGCATTACCCGCGCGGTTAAAGAAAACGTTCGTTGCGGTACCCGACAAGGTGTCAGCCGTAATGTTGGTCGCTTGCGTAAAGGTGCCGCTACCGCCCAGCACCAGGCCATTGGTGGCGATCAGGCCAGCCGTGGCGCCGCCATCGTCGACGTTGAAAATGCCGCCGGACGCCAGGATCAGCTTGGAGCCAAAACTGTTGTATCCGGTGACTGCCTTCAAGGTGACATTCGTTGCAGCAGTATTACCAACCCGGATCGCCGAGTAATTGCTGCGCATCGTATTGTTGGAAATGATGGCGCCAAGCATATCGCTGTCCACCGTCAAAATGCCCGTGGTACCTGCCGTGAAAGCCACTTCGCCGCTAGTTTTGGCCAGCAGGGCGCCGCTCGCGCTGTTCAGGAAAGCACGGTTAGCACTAAAACCAATGCGGCCAGTTGTTGCGGCCGAGCCAACTGTCGCAGCGCCACCTGCACCCTGGAAAATACCGTAAGTCGTGCCTGCACCTGCCGTACCGCCGATCAGAATATTACCGCCGCCTGTTGCATCGACAATGGCTGTGCCCGCGACACCGTTCAGGTACACGCCATAATTGGTCGTGCCTGTGCTACTGCCGCCATAACCATTTACTTGTAATAATCCGCTTGACGCAGAGGCTACCTGACCGCCGTTAACGGAAACGCCCGAGCCGACGCTATTGGCGCCGCCGCTGATCGACAAAATTCCTGCACCGCCCGAGAGCAAAACCTTGCCGCCTGAAAGAAGGTCAACACCACTCGCACCGGAAGCTTGGCTTACGCCGTAAATAGTAACGTTGCCCGACGCGGCTGAGAGTGTACCGCCGGTAACAGCCACGCCTTGCCCGCCTGCAGTGGAGCCGAGACCATACACATATAGGTTTCCAAACCCGGTGGTCGACAATGCTCCGCTTGACATGGTATAGCCTGCGCCAGTTGTGCTCATGCCGCGCAATTCGATATCACCGCCGCCGGCAACCAGCATGCCATTTGTGATAGCAATACCGGTACCGGTCGATTTAAGCAGATTTGTAAAACCGGCGCCGTTAACATTAGGATCGACCATTGTACCCAATACAGCAGAACCGCCTCGGATGGTGATCTTGCCGCCCTTCGTCGTAATGGCGTTGTTGACGGTGACTGTGCCGGTTGCCGCATCGGCTGAACGGCTATTTAGCATCGTATTGAGCGCACCACCGTTGCTGGTAATCGCATTGGCCACGATGACGTTGCCAGCCGATTTCAGCGTCAGGTTGGAAACCACGGTCGCTGCAGCTGTCTTCGTGATTTGCGCCGGCGTGAGGTCGCTAACCGAGGCCAAAGTGATATCGCCGTTGCCGGCAGTGGTGATTGCACCGGTGCTGAGAGACGTAGCCGCACTTACTGTCGTTGCATCGTTGGTCGCCAAATTAATCGCACCCGTCGTTACCGCTCCGGACGTAGAGCTGATGTTGACCGCGCCAGTTGGCCCGCTCTGGCTGATCGGCATGCCGTTTAAGACAATGCTTTGGTTCCCGTTGATGTTAATCGCGCCGGTACTAGTGATAGAGCCAGAAGTGAAATCACCATAGATACTATAAGGCACGCCGTTACTAGCGATTGCAGTCATGCTCAAGCCGCCGGTGCCTGCAGCGATATTCAGCTTACTGGTAGTATTACCGTTGAAAGACCAGTCCAGAGCCCCATTGGCGCCGTTGCTGTTTCCTCCTGTACCTCCGCCCGAGGCGAAAATGTTCACCGATCCCGTCCCGCCGGTTGTGATTGCCAGCCCTGGGACAAGGTCCACCAGCATTCCAGACCAGCCTCCAGTTGCCATGCCCGCCAGGCTAATGTTGCCACTTGTAGAAGTAATCGACTCCGAGCCACCTCCATTCAGAAGCAGGCCAAAATTATTGCTTGCCGTACCCTGTACAGTGATAGCGCCGCTGCCGGTGGTCAGCGCAGAGTTGCTATAAATATTGACGCCTGGACCGTTTGTCCCTGTCCCGGTGATGGAGATTGCGCCCGAGGTGGTTGTGATAGCAGGAACCGTGCTAGTGGTCGCTTGCATCAGCACACCCGGACCGCCGGCCGACGTACCCTGGATAACAACTGCTCCCGCCCCGCTGCTTACCTTTCCGGCTAACGTAACGCCTTGCGCAGCTGTCGACGTGCCGGTAAGAGCTATTGCGCCACCCCCGCTATTCACAATGCTGGTACCGCCCAATGCAACACCGCCATAGCTTCCCGTAGCAGTTGAGGCGATGTTGTTGCCCATCAAGGTAATCGCTCCGCCGCCTGTATTCACCGTGACGGGGGTTGAACCGGTATCGGTCGTCGTACCAATGTAAACCGGAGCCGTGCCAGCGACATTGGAGATCGCAGCGCCGCTGTTTGCCGGGCCATTGCCACCCCAACCATTGAGGGTACCCCCATTCGTGGTGATATCGTTATAGATGTAGATCAGCCCGACTGCTGTTCCAGTCGTGTCAGCAGCGCGGCTATTTAAATTAACATTAAGCGTACCGGTGGTTGAAGAAATTGCGCCTCCAACAGTTACGTTTCCTGCAGACTTCACAGTCAGAGTTGAAGTCCCTGTCCCAGAATTCTTGGTAATTATCGGCGTCGTGTAATTTGAACCCGAATTTAACAAGATGTCGCCATTGCCACTTGCAGTAATCGTTCCGGTTCCAAGTGTTGTAGCCGACGTTAGTAAGACGTTACTATTGCCAGTAATATTGATTCCGCGAATGTTGATGTAGTTATTCGAATTGATAGTCGTTGCGTCGTTAGAGGCAACGTTAAGACCTCCTATATCGACAAAGTCATACAACCCGATTTTCACTGTGCCAGTAGGCCCAGTTTGGTTAATAGAGGCATTCACGGCAGAAAAAGCTTGCCTGTTCACCATATCAATGGCACCTGAACTTGCAAACGATGAGCCCGCAGTAAGGTTGCCGTAAATACTATACCATCCGTTGCTTGTATTAGAGGCTTTTACTGCCAATCCACCAGTCCCCGCAGTTACATTGAAAGTACTCGCGGTATTAGAATCGCCAAAGTTAATTCCAGCGACAGCGTAATTTGTCGCATTTGAACTAGCGCCGTTTCCAGTAATACTGATCGCGCCTGTACTGCTCGTGCTTATTGCGGTCCTTCCAGTTTGCAATATTCCATCGTAGGTGGTTGCAGTGCCGGTAATAGCAATATTGCCACTTGCTGAAGTAATCCCTCCATTAGCAAGCTGAATACCGCGAGCACCAGTACCGTTGATGCTTACAGCGCCAGTGCCTGTCATAATTGTGCTTGCGAGACTAATGCCAGTACCATTAGGCCCACCTGTCGGCGCTGTCGTACCCACCAAGGTCACCGTTCCTGCAGATGTCGAAATAGCCCCACTGCTCTGAATACCATCATTTGTGCCAGAAGAACCCGTCAATACAATATTGCCCGTCGTAGAACTGATCGCACCTAATGCCTCAATTCCTGCAACATTGCCTACACCAATGCCAGTAAGATTGATACTACCAGCTTCCGTTGAAATTCGATTAGTACCAAGGGCATAACCTGAGGAAGAGGTAGCCTTCAAAGTGATGCTACCGCTCCCCTTCGTGACGATCCCGCTGACATTTGCGACACCGTAAACCAAATTCGGTGCCGTGTTGCTGCTCGAATTCCGGGAGCCCACCATCGTAATTGAGCCACCATTAGCATCAATAAGCCCTGATACGTATGCTCCAGCATTACCTGACGTTGAAGCAGCACCAAATTTATCGTTAACGCCACCCTTGCCACCAGTAGCGACAAAGTCACCGCCATTGGTTGACACGCCGCCCGTGAAGTAGATATAGCCTTCGTTAGTCAAGGTATCGACTGCGTCGTTTGCGCGACTGGTTAATAAGACATTCAGCTTTCCTGCCTGTGTTGCAGTACTAATCGAATTCCCGGTTATATTGTTGCCCGCCGCGATATTTAGCGTGGACGTGCCCGTAGCAGTGGCTGTTTTTGCGACTGTTGCTATTGAAACTTTACCTGCAGCTTTTAAGGTCACATTACTATTACCACTTAACGTAATCGCACCCGTTGTCAGGTTTGCACCAGAATTAAGTGTAGTCGAATTATTAGAAGCAATATTTACTGCGCCTAATGCAGTAAAGTCGCTTGATGAACCAATATTAATAACGCCGCTAGTGCCAGTCTGATTGATTGTCGCTGCACCAATACTCATTGCAGCAATATTGCCCATGTCAACCGCGCCGGAGCTGTTAAAATAAGACGCGGCAGTTAGGTTATTACCAAAGAGGCTATAATTACCTGTCGTCGCATTGGTACCCTTGACTGTCAAACCACCGGTTCCAGCGCTGGCCATAAATGTGCTTGTGCCATTGACGTATCCAAAATTAATACCAGCAGTGGCGCTGTTTTGAATGGCACTACTACCACCGGCACCGATGATGCTCAGGGAACCCGTATTACCAGTTGAAATACTTGTAGTACCTTCTTGGAAGATGCCATAGTACAAGCCGCCAGAGCCGTTAAAGGAAAGGTTGCCGCTCGTCGAATTAACAGCACCGTTATAGAACTGAAGCCCGGCAAGACCTGCACCGGTAACATTGATTCCCCCTGTACCAGTTGTAATCGTGCCGCTTACATAAGTTCCCGTTCCGTTACCACCTGTGGTTGCAGTCGCTGTGCCAGTAATACTCACATTGCCGTTGCCGGTGCTGATCGACGCCTGGGTAGCTACGCCATATTCAACAGTAGATGTGCCAACCAGGTTGATGTTACCGCTCGTTGAACTAATCGCTCCCAGATTATCAATACCACGAACATTACCCGAGCCCGTCCCAGTAAGCGTAATTGCACCGCTTTCTGTGGAAATTTGATACGTTGTAAGGGCACGGGAAAAATCCGAAGATGCTCTTAACGTGACGCTGCCGGTACCCTTGGTAACGATTCCACCAACGTTATAAAGACCGTATCCCAAATTCGGCGCAGCTGTATTTCCGCCAGTACGCGAACCCACCATTGTGACTGAACCACCACCGGCATCAAGCTTGCCACCGACATATATACCGGCATTACCGGAGGTAGATGCAGCGCCGTATTTGTCATTCAGGCCACCCTTCCCACCAGTAGCAGTGAAGTCGCCGCCATTGGTCGTGATAGCGCCTCCAAGGCTGATATAGCCTTCATTCGTCAGGGTATCAACTGTATCATTAGCGCGACTGAGAAGAGAGACATTTAATTTGCCTGCTTGCGCTGCGGTTGTAATGCTGCCTACCGTGATGGAATTTGACGACGTGATGTTCAACGACGATGTGCCTGTTGCTGACGCAGCCTTGACGATGGGTGCAGATATATACGTGTTATTTCCGGAGGTTAAAGAGACATTGGTATTCCCTTGAAGATTCATCCCACGAACCGATATATCCTTGCCGGCTGTGATAGTTGTTGCATCATTCGAAGCAATGTTGAGTGCACCCACGTAAGCAATGTTGTTAGTGGATCCGATCTTGACAGTACCGGTGGTACCGGTCTGATTGATTGTCGATTCATTCGTGAGATCCACCGCCGCAGCATTGGCAATGTCGATCGCACCGGCGCTGTTAAATGACGAGCCTACTTGTAGTCCATTGCCAAAGATTGCGTAGGTGTTGGCCGCAGTGCTGGTACCCTTAATGGTTAAACCACCCGTACCAGCACTTGCGACAAACTTACTAGAGCTATTCGCATAACCCAGACCGATGTCAGTGACGCCGCTATTACCGCTATAAGCTACTCCGCCGCCAGTACCAATAAAACTGAGAGCGCCTGTGCCGGCTGTGGTGATGGAGGTAGTGCCGGATTGTAAGATACCTTCGTAGTTGGTGCTGGTTCCGGTAATAGCAATATTGCCATTGGCTGAGGTGATGCCGCCTGCAAAAAATTGAACAGCACGTGCACCTGTACCGGAGATGTTCACCGCGCCACTGCCGGTCGTAATCGAACTACTGGTCATAAATAAACCAGTGCCCGCATTACCGGTTGGGGCTGCTGTGCCGGTGAGGGTTACCGAGCCAGTATCGGTGGAAATCGTACCGCTGCTAAGAATTCCGTACTGCGTACCCGTTGTACCATTCAACGTAATATTACCGCTGGTTGAACGGATCGCACTCAGAGCTTGAATACCAGCAACGTTTCCAACGCCCACACCCGTCAGGGTAATTGCACCTGCTTCGGTCGAGATATTATTCGGACCCAGTCCATAACCGGAGGTCGATGTCGCCTTCAGCGTCACACTACCAGTACCTTTGGTAACGATGTTATTGCTGGCGATACCATAGACGACGTTAGGTGCAGCCGAACTGCTACTGTTACGCGAGCCGACCATACTGACCGAACCACCACCGGCATCAAGCTTTCCCACCACATTAATACCCGCATTGCCCGAGGTTGAGGTGGCGCCAAACTTGTCATTCAGGCCGCCTTTACCGCCAGTCACGATGACATCACCGCCATTGGTGCTGATGTCACCGCCCAAAATGACATAACCCTCATTTGTCAGGGTATCGACCGCGTCATTCGCCCGACTTAGGAGCGATACATTCAGTTTACCTGCCGTCGACGTGATCTTGTCGTTGAGGACGATGCTGCCATTCGCTTGTAGCGACAGAGTTGCATCGCCGCCAGCAATCTTGGAAATCGCGGCGCCCGATGCTTGCGTAATGTTGCCAGTGCCGGTCGTCGTAGCAGTGGTAGCGGTTTGAATCGTCACGCTGGTGCCAGCGTTCAGCGAATTATTGATATCCGCTACATTAACGGTTGACGTATTAGCAACAGGCGTAAAAATTGACGGCGCGGTGCCGCCAAAAGTGCCGCCGGCAGTGGTGCCGGTGGAAATGGTGATGTCGCTCGGATCAAGCAGCCACTCGCCCGCCTTGCCGCTCAAGCCACGCGCATCCGCCTGGCCAGCCGATACCAGAATATTCTTGGAAGACGTTTCAATTTTGCCGCCGTCAACTGCGCCATGTGCGTCAATCGAACCGGCAAAATTCGTATAATTATCCGACCACAGCACGGCTTTGCCGCCTGCGCCCTGGACACCCGACACGTTGATTCTGGCGCCATCAGCCATCACCACCGCGTTCGAATGAGCGATGTCGTGGTCCGCTACTTTCAACGACGCCTCCGCGCCGCCTTGCCAGTCGCCACCCACCAGCACGCTGCCGCCCGTGGAACCCGATGCATCCAGCATCGCGCCCTTGTCCAGAAGGACATTTTGGGCGCTCACCTCGATGGCGCCGCCCTTGCCGTCTGCCTTGCGTGCAGTAATAGTGCCCGAAACATCCACTTCGCCGCCGTCGCCGGCGCTCAGGAACACGCGGCCATCCTTGCTGGTCACGCCTTGGGCGTTGATAATACCGGTCGTATTGCCAGCCAGCGCGTAGACGTTACCGCCCTGCGCGCGCAGTTCGGCCTCGGCCGCCTTGATCGCGCCGCTGTTGGTGACCGCGGTGTTCTTGCCGCCTACCACCACCGAGAACTTGCCGCTGTCCAGTGCTTGGTCGCGCAGCATGACTTCGTAACCGGCCAGCAGTCCCACAGAACCTTTTTCTGCCGCAATCTCGCCGTGGTTTTCGACTTTCGATGCGATCAGGGCGACATCGCCACCCAGGCTGCCGATCTTGCCGTAGTTAAGGATGGGTGCTTCGCTGCTGCCGGCGAGCGTCTGGCTGCCACCGGCGAGAAAACTTTCATTGGTCATGTCCTGCGTGGAGCCGACAAAGCGCCCGCCCACGTCGATCTGGCCGGTCTTGCCGACCACGATGCCATTCTTGTTGATCAGGTAGACCGAACCGGTTGCCGACAGCAGGCCGTCGATATTACTGACGGACGATCCGGTCACGCGGTTCAGCGTGGCGCCCTTGCCGTTTTCAATGCGGACGCTCCCCTTGTTCGCAATCGAAAAGTTATTCCAGTTGATGATCGCCCGGTCCGACAGCTGTGTGATCAGCATACCGTTGGCGGTGCCGCCAATGTTTGCCGCGCCGGCCACAACCTGCCCGCCCGAAGGCATCCCCTGCGCTTTGGCGGCAAGGAAAGGAAACATTGCGATCAGCAGGCCAACCATGGGAAGGGCGGCGAGAGATGGGTAAAGACGACGACGAGTAGACAGGCGAGTAGACATACTGGATATTCCTAATGATTGAGATACACGCGACGACGGCGCAGCGCACGATTGCGGCATGCCAGTCATGGCGATTTCGAGGCGGCGCCTTTGGCACTCCTGTCAGGGAGCGACGCTCGGACGCGTTGGTTAACAATTCCGTAAAAGCCGGGATCACGCGCCCGGGCGCCCTCCCCATCCGTTGATGACGTCAACGGCCTGGGGAGGTCGGGCCGGTCGACGATCAGTCAGCCAGGGCAGCGCCGGTTTGCGAAGCGGTTGCCGCTTGCGCGCCAGTGCGGCGGGCCAGCAGCAAGTTCCAGCGCTGCAGCGACAGCAGGTGTGCATGCACGCCCACCATGGCGCCGCTGCGGACCAGTTCGGCCAGCTGGGCGTCGGTCAGGTCCACCAGGCGCTCTTCGGCAACGGCGAAATATTCGGCGATGGGTTCCGCGCTGCCGTCGACGACGAACGAGGTGTTCTTCACTTCGAACAGGCCGGCATCCTGCAGCATCTTGATGAAGGCGCTGGTGCGCACCGTCTCGGCCTGGAATTCGGTCAGGAAGTCGATGGCGTGCTGGGTGAACGCGGTCGGCGCACCGTCGGCAAACAGGGCTTCGCCCTCGCCTTCGGTCACAAAACCGGCTTCGTCGCGGTCGATGCAGACGACGAACTGTTCTGCACCGGCGCTGGCCAGCGTGAACGGGTGGCGGCGCAGGTAAGCCGGCACATACGCGCCGGATTCAAACTGGCCGTCCTTGATGAAGAAGTTTTGGCCTTCAGCCAGGCCCATCACGGCCAGCGGGGTCTTTTCTTCGCCGGCGAAAATGATTGGGTAATGCATCATTGCCTGGGCGAATTCGCCGACCAGCAATGGCACCATGTGGATGCCCTGGGCTTTGGCGAACGGCGTGCTGCCGGCCTGGTAGCGCAGTGCGGCGTGGGCGTCGGCGTTGAGCGCTTCAGGCTTGCCGTACATGAATTGGGTACCGGTCAGGGCGAGGTTGTCGTTGGCGTTGGTGTTCGTGGTCATGATCTTAATCCTTGAATAGTTGAATGAGTCAGCGTGTGACGTGATCGGAACTTACTGGGCTGCCGGGGTGGCCTAGTTGCGGCGGGCCAGCAGCAGGTTCCAGCGCTGCAGCGACAGCAGGTGCGCATGCACGCCTACCATGGCGCCGCTGCGGACCATGCCGGCCAGCTGTTCGTCGCTCAATGCGGCGAGGCGGTCTTCGGCGATGGCGAAGTATTCGGCGATCGGCTCCTGCTTGCCGTCGACGACGAACGAGGTGTTCTTCACTTCGAACAGGTCAGCGTCAAGCAGCATCTTGATGAAGGCGCTGGTGCGCACCGTCTCGGCCTGGAATTCCGTCAGGAAGGCCATGGCATGCTTGGTGAACGCAGTCGGCTCGCCGTCGGCAAACAGGGCTTCGCCCTCGCCTTCGGTCACAAAGCCGGCTTCGTCGCGGTCGATGCAAACAACGAACTGTTCTTCCGTGGCGCCGGCCAGCGTGAACGGGTGGCGGCGCAGGTAAGCCGGCACGTAGGCGCCGTCTTCGAACTGGCCGTCCTTGATGAAGAAGTTCTGGCCGGCGGCCAGGCCCATCACGGCCAGCGGGGTCTTTTCTTCGCCGGCAAAAATGATTGGGTAGTGCGTCATCGCCTGGGCGAATTCGCCCACCAGCAATGGCACCATGTGGATACCCTGGGCCTTGGCAAACGGCGCGCTGCCCGACTGGTAGCGCAGGCCGGCGTGCACGTCGGCATTGAGCGCTTCCGGCTTGCCGTACATGAACTGGGTGCCGCTCAAGGCGAGCGTGTCTTTGGCGGTCTTGCTGGTCTTGGTGTTCTTGGTAGTCTTGGTCATGATATGGGTTCTTTAATGTGCGGATCGAGCAAAAAGAAACTGCTTAGAAATTGATGGTGAGGCGGGCTTGCAAACGCCAGTCGCCACGTTTTGTGTGCTGGCCATCCTTCAGCGCCACGGCGGTGTTCAGCCCTGCGCTGACAGACTGGCCCAGCGTGTAATCGGCGCCGACACCTGCAGCGGCAACCGTGGCGTTGGTTTTCCGTTCCAGGTCGCGGCCATGGCCGACGTCGAGGAAGGCAAACGGCGCGAGCTGGTCATCCGGCCCGCTGACGCGCTTCAACATGTTGAAAGGCGCCAGGCGCAGTTCGTTGCGGGACACGATCCCGGCGTCGAAGCTGCCGTCTTCCGACGAATAGCCGCGCACCAGCCCGTCGCCCCCGATACCGATCTGGGCCGACAGCGGCAGCACCTTGCTGGCGTACTGGCCAAATAGCTGCCCGCTGTACACCATGTCGTACGGCAGGCGCGCGGCGCCGGACAGGTCGACGGCGACATAGGAATACTTGTCCGATTTGACACGCCCGTTGGTCAGCTCGGCCAGGCGTTCGCCGGAGCTGCGGTCGCTGATGCCGCCCGGGCTGGCATGCAGGTTCACCGCAGCGGTCAACTGGCCGCCAACGCCCTGCCAGCCCTTGGACCAGCCAGCCAGGACTTGCCAGGCATCTGCCGACAGGTCGAGTGCGCTTTCCCCGCCAAAAAACACTTCGCGGCGCTGGCGCTTTGCTTCGACGCCCAGCAGGACATCGCCGGAGCCTGCTGGCAGGCCAAGCCCGGACAAGGCCATCCGGTAGCCCAGCGTTGCCTCACTCGTACGCTGGCGCACCGAGAAGTCGGCGTTGACGTCCTGGTTGGTCAGCGCATCGCTGAACGTGAATTCGATGTCCTGGCGGGCAAACGTAGGAACGTAGACCCGGACACCCTGCGACAGGTAGCGGGCGGGCGTGTTGAAAAAGCTGCCGTCGCCATGCCAGAAGTCACTGCTGCCAGTGAGCTGGTAGGAGTAATACGCATCACGCAGACCAGGCAAGGCCGCGACCGTACCGACAAAAGTGCGGGACAGGCCCGTGCTTGGCGAACCGCTGTTGGCCCAGCCGGCGAAAAAACGGTAAGGGCGGCGCGGTACGACATCCAGCGTCAGGTCGGTTGCCAGTTCACTCGACGCCGGGGAAAACAGTGCCCGCACTTCGCGGAACGGGTTGCGGTTGAGCCAGTCGAGGTCTTCGGTCAGCACACTGCTGACGACCGGATCGCCCTGCTTGAGCCGGACGCCGCCAACGACTGCGGCAGCGCTGCTTCCTTCGACGCCGCGTGCAGCGACTTTCCCGGCACGAAACTCGGTCACGCGGATCTGCAGGACCCCGCCACTGATTTCCTGCTCGGGGGTCGACAGCGACACGAACGGCCGCTGCACGCTGCGCGACTGGCCCGCTATTTCTGCCTGGATCTCGGCAATCAGTTTGCGCGACAGCGGCTGGCCGATGAACCGCGCCAGCGCATCGCGTGTCTGCTTGCGGTCGAGGATCGACACCTTGTCCAGATAGACGCCGTTGGCAATCGTGGCAGTGTTGGACGCTGCATCTTTTGCGCCAAGCAGGACGATTGCGCGCAGGTTGACGCCAAGCGGCGTTGCGTCTTCCGATTCCGGGACGGCATTCGGCGCGACGATAGGGGCAGCCGAGACGGCCGGCACCGGCGGCAGGTTGCGCTCGACGGCAGTCTGCGCGCTTGCGTCCGGCGCCACCACCATTCCGATGGCCACTGCACAGCTTAAAGAAATGTAGATTTCACGTTGCATAAGTATTCGATCGACGTAATAAAAACCAGTTATGAAAATCGGCAAATGCCAGAAACGCCATGTTGCTAACGCCTGCTTCCGCCGCATATTTCCTCTTCACCAGACCCAGGTTTTTCTGCCTGGCTGAATGTCTTGCCATAGACAAAGATTAGCGTGCGGAAACATATTTTTGTTTTCAATCGGCCATTTGCGTATTGCTTCAGACCATGATTGGCGGCCTGTGGAAATTCACCAACGCCGCTTGTTGTCGATGAAATAAAAGCTGCAGCAAGGTGTTGTTCACTATGAAAACCGGGGTCGCGGTTGCGTTCGTTTGGCATGACGCGGGGGCGCTGACTGCACTAGTTCCCTGTTTGGCGAGGTGTGCGTGCTGCAACCACTCCGGCCAGGCGCCGGCTTATTTCAAAAAGGATTTTTGTGCGTCAGGCGGGGCAGTAGCGGCGCCGGCCGCTGCCGGCCTTTGGCGGAAGCACGCTATGCAGGCAGCAATGGAAATAATGCGGCGCCAGGCACTGAACGCACCTGGGTTGCCAAGGTCTGGCCGGCCTGTCAATCGGCCGGGGACTGGGAGCTAAACTGGCGCCGTGAAATACGGACGGCGATCACCCATCAGTTCGCGCAGCGTCCCGATGTTGATGCTGGTCTTTTCGTGGATGCGGATGAGCATGAATGCGCTGACATAAGCGTGACGGTGCCGGATCTTGCTGATTACCGGTGGCATCACATCCAGGGCGCGGGCCAATGCAGCGTCATTCTTGGCGTGCAGGTGAAGGCTGGCGACGTTCAACAGATTGTCCGGATCGTATTGAAAGTCGCTCGGACCTTTGGTAGCTCGGCTGTTCAATTTGATTCCTCGAAATTGTTGGCACCGTACGCCACGGCGCCCCTGGTGGGTGCGATACGCCAGTCGCGCTTTTTTGCCGGAGCCGGCACGTGCCATTCATTGAACCAGCGGCCCTCGTCTCCCATCAGGTAGCGCAATTCCTTGATGCTTAACTGCGTCGCCTCATGCATCCTGATCAGCACAAACGCCGAGACTGGAATGACCCGATGGCGCAGTTTGCTGATGACGGGCGCCTTCACATCGATCGCGAGGGCCAGCTGCGCGTCGGTTCTCACGTGCAGCCGGTCTTTCAGTTCATCGAGCAGCCGGTCGGGGTCATAAGTTGGCAACGAACAAAGCGTGCTCTTCTCCATACAACGATCGCTTTCAAAGATATTGGTATTCAAATCCCTGGAAGGATTTGAATCGGACTGCAAGAAATGAACAGGCATTCATCGTTCATCGACATGGCCTGATTCAATGAAAACCATGCAGGAACAATATGGCCGATGGCCAATCACGCTTTTTTGAATACCCTCGAAAAGCTTTGATGCAGACAATTTGGTTCTGGGTAGCAATGCCCCCAACAAATTGCCGGCCGTCGTATTGCCTTTATTTGTCGAGGCTCAGCGAGTGATGCGACACCTGCGTCAGCGGGCCGGCCTGGCCATGGCGAGCAGCATTGCGCCGCTCGCGCATCACCATGACGCGCAGGATGGTGCCGTTGATCCGGTTGCCGCTCATCTGGGGCCGGATGGTCACGTATGTCCGCATGCCGTTCTTGAGGTACCAGGCCTCAAGACGGGCGCGCACGGTCATCAGCAATTCCGCTGGCAAAAACGTGGCGTCCAGCAGTCCATGCAAAATGGCGTCGATCGCCCTCACCTCTTCGTTGAACACGAGGGGATTGACCACGGGAGCCGCATGTGCTTCCTGACTGGCCTGCAGGCCAGATCCGTTCAGGAACTTGTGCACGATGGCGTCGAGCTCCATTGCCAATGAAGGACTCGTAAAGTCAATGCAATGCAACGGCGAAGCAAGCAGCAGGCCGGTAGACTCCGCCGACGGGCGTGCCTTCCTGCTGGGCGGCAACGATGCGGGTCGAGTAGTGGTCGCAGATTCCATCGGGCACTTTCTATTGAGAGAACAAACAAGGGCACGAAGGTGGGGCGCACGCGTCAGGCCAGTGTGTCAATCATGAAGTATTTGCTCGATGGGAATGTTTCCACAGACCACAATTACATTGCGAAAAGAAATAATTTCACCGCTCTTCGAGTGAGTGGCTGTCGTGACGAACTTTCGCGCGTCACGACGCTTCCGAAGACATGGCCAGGACCGGCGCGGTTTTTTCCAGATAGCCGAGTACCTCTGCCAGCGTCAGGCGAAACTGTTCCATCATCGTTTCCAGCTCAGCCTTGAAGGCGCGCCCTCCGCCGCTGGCCGGCGCGTAGGTAAGCGGCGTCAGGGCGGCAACCAGGTCGGTCGCCCCGATCGTGCCCGCCAATGCGCGCAGGTCATGGATGGCGCTTGATGCCAGGCGGTGATCCGATGCGGCCGCGGCGCGCTTGAATACATCGGCCGTGGCGGGATAAGCATCGACAAAGCGGCGCAAGATGGTGCGGTACAAGCTGACATTACCACGCAGGCGCCCCAATGCCTGCGCCACGTCCAGACTCGTGGACGGACTGGCATGCCCGCGCGCCAAGCCAGGCTTTGGTACCGGGCCGGAGCGCGCAGCAAGTGGATGCCACTTTGCCAGCATGGCGGCAAACTCGGCCTCGTCAAGGGGAACGGCAAGCCAGCCGCTCATGCGGGAGGAAGCGAATGCCGCGCCTATATCCGATAGCTGGCGGGACATGCCAATCATGGGCACGCGGGCATGGCGTGTGTCGGTGCGCATGCTCAGCAGTGCTTCCGCCAGCATTGGGTCCGCCAGGTCGCAATCGCACAGCACCAGGTCGAACCGCTGCACGTTGGAACACAGAATCGCATCGAAGCCGCTACTCACGACATGCATGGTCGCGCCACTGTGACGCAGGAGGTGGCGTATGGTCTCGATCGTGGTCGCGCTTTGTGCAATGATCATCACGTCGAACGTCGTTGAAAGATATTTTTTCATTGGTTTGCTACCTCGGTTGTTTTTGCCGGGCCATCAAATGCCCGTTCAGGTATTGCTCAGCCGTATCAAGGCTGGAAAGTCAAGCCGGTCGGCGGCGAAAATGACCGCTTCGGCAAACGCCATTTCCGGCACTGACGTCGAATGCAGTAACAGCGCATTGGCCCAGGCGCCAATATCGGTGACCAGCCCGAGGCCGGTCAGGCGTGCAAGTTCAGCCCGCAAAGCCGGCGCAATTGCGACACTGGCGGACGCCGCATCTGTCTCGTCGCGATCCGAGCTTCGCCTGCCCCGCCCGCGCGCGTCCTGCCATTCAAGCCCGAGGACGTCGCCCACGGTTTTCAGGATGTGCCGGTGATCTGCAGGCTTTTGCAGCGTCTTTGTAAAGCTGTAGCGGCGTGGCAGCCGTTTCGGACGCTCCGGCAGGCTGCCGGACAGGAGCAGCACAGGCCTGGAAGGATCGGCGTCCACGGAAACGCGCAGCACATCCCAGCCGCTTCCGTCTTGCATATTCTGGTCAGTGACGACCAGGTCGACGCTCTGGTCCAGCATGCCGACGGCTTCACCCCCGGAGCGGGCAATCAGTACCCGGAACCCCATATCCTCCAGCAGCGTCGACAGCAAAATGATATTTTCCTGCGTGTCTTCAGCGACCAGGATCGTACGCTCGGCCCCTTTGTAACGCCGCCGTACCGGCAATGGCACCGTGTTGACAGGCGCATGGGACGCGCTTCGTGGCTGTACGCACACGTCACCGGCAGGCAGCGAAAGGGGCGATCCCGGCGCTAGCTCCCTCGGCTGTGCCGCCAGCCGCATGCCGCCATCCTCCACCATTGCCTGCACGCGCAGGGCTGCCTCGGTAATCACGTTGGCAATCTCCTCAGGCGTGATGGCCTGGGAGTGGCTCGGGATCAGGCGCGCATAGCCCAGGATGGTATGCAGCTGCGAACGGAATTCGTGGTGCCGGCTGCGGCTTTCGGCGCTGGACTTTTTTTCAGCAGATTCGGGCTCAGCAATTTCCGCGCGCAACGGGTCAAGACTGTCTTTGCTCACTGCGCCCCTGGGTGTCAAACGTGGCGTCGCGCCGTAATGGCATTGCATCCGCCTCGGCGCGCAGGCCCCTCACCTGTCCGGGTGTTTTGCCGTAGCGGAGGCGAAAGGCCGTCGTGAAATTCCCCGAATGAAGATAACCCACGTGCTCACTGATGAGCCGGATGGGAATATCGGTATCGGTCAGCAGGCTGTGCGCATGTTTCAGCCGCATTTCGCGCAGGTACCGAAATACAGGCAATTTCAGCTCGTTTTGAAATGCCGTATTGAGCGTTGTTTCGTTGCTGCCGACCAGCCGCGCAAGTTGCGCAGGAGTCGGCGCATCGGCCAGGTCGCGCAGCAGGTAGTCGACAGCAAGCTGGACAAGCGCCGACAGTGGACCAACCTCATCGGGCGCGCTCGCAGCGGGCGCTTCTGCAACCGGCACGGATGCTGTTTTTTTGGGCAGATGCAGCCGGATGCGCATCAATACCTCCTCGTCCGTACTGAACGGCTTGGGAATGTAATCGACCGCCCCCAGCCGCAGTCCTTCGACCCGCTGCTCCGGCCGATTCAGTGCCGTGAGAAAAATCACGGGAATATGCTGGGTCTGCGGGTTGGATTTCAGCATCCGGCAGACGCCAAAACCATCCACACCAGGCATGGTCACGTCCAGCAAAATGAGGTCGGGCGCATTGAGCAAGGCCTTCCGGTACCCGTCCATTCCATCCAGTGCAATGGCCAGCCGAAACTCATTTTTTTTCAATAGTTCGACCAGCAAACGCTGCTCGGTCATGGAGTCGTCGATCAATAATACCAATGGTACCAAAGGCTTGTTCATATGCTTCTCCTGAATACCCGTGTATCGCACATCATTATTGTGGACATTTATAACGGCACCAAACCTGCCAGCTTCATATCGATCAGCGTGCCGCTGAATGGATCATGGATGTCACATCAATTGTAACGTTTTATTTCGAGCATCCATGTGTAATTCAGTAAATATACATAAGATTGTGACGACCCCGGAGAAAGTGCGATTTTATTTAATCGAAAATTTTGATTAAGCAACTAGTCAGGACGATAGCGGTAATGATTTATTTTATTTAATATATTTACATACACATTCTTCATGGGTACTAAAAGTAACTCTTGGTGATAATAAATTTTGCGTACTGAAACCAATACGAAAAACACACGCACGCTGAATATACGTGAATTCTATCGGAATGAATTTCATGCGTAAAGGGTAGTACGCACTAGTTGTCGCGAATATTGGACATCATCAACCTGGCGATGCAACAAGCTCGAAAGTTAATGCTGACCCGAGCTTCCGGACATAGCATGAAAGCCGCCTCCCTGGGAAACAACACCGGTTCAAAAGCGGTTTCACGAACGGTGAGCTGGAACTTTCCAAGCAGCGCAGGGCAATCGCGTGCGCTACCTTCCTCATTGCACCATGGCAAAGTAACCGCGATACAGGAAAAGCATAGCCAATCGGATACCGGAATTTGACAGTTATTCTGCGAAGTATTTAAAATTAATTAAAAGAAAACAAGTCCGCGCAGTCATGCCTTATCGAATTATTGACCAACTGTATTTACTAAATGGCTTTGCACCCCTGTCCTGACGGGAATCCAGCGCATCAATGTGACCAGCAACTCGTCGATATCGAGCGGCTTGGCGATATGATCATCCATGCCTGCGGCAATGCATGTTTCCCGGTCACCCGTCATCGCGTTGGCGGTAGTCGCGATAATCGGAAGGTGCCGGAATCGCGGATCGCTGCGTATATGGCGCGTCGCCTCAAGTCCATTCATCACCGGCATCTGCCAATCCATGATCACGGCGTCGTAGTCATTGCTGCCAACCATGGCAATTGCTTCCTCGCCGTTGCGCGCCAATTCCACGACCAGTCCAGCGGAGCTTAATACTTCCAATGCAATTTCCTGGTTGATGTCATTATCTTCAACAAGCAGGATACGTGCGCCACTGATGGCAGCCACAATTGCGTCGTAATCGAGCGGCGACGTCTCACCGATATGCCTTGATTGCTGGCGATCGACGGCGCCGGGTATTACATGGAGCAGCTTTTCAGCGTCCACGGGATGATCAAGCACGCCAACGATATGGGCGCTGAGCGATGGCGCCGCCAGTAGAACCTCGGTCTGCCTGTTGGCCAGGACAATGATCGAGGTCTCGGCAATATGCGGGGTCGACTTGATCTTGCGCACGATTGCCTGTCCATCCAGTGCCGGCGTGTCCCAGTCGAGGACAAGAAACGCAAACGCTTCGCCATGCTGCTTTGCCGCTTCAAGGCGGTCCAGGCAGGCAACGCACGTCGCCACGGACGTTACATCGACAGACACACTGTTCAGGGCGGTCGTCAATGCATCGAGCGTCATGCCATCGGCGACGACAAGCGCGCGCAACGGGCGCAAGTCACGCGCCGGTACTGGCTCATTTCGTAGCTCGGAAGCCTCGCCAAATTGGGCGGTGAACACGAACCGGGTGCCGCTGGGCGACCGCTGTTCGGCCCAGATGGCGCCGTGCATCATGTTTACCAGGCTGCGCGAAATGGTCAAACCCAGTCCGGTGCCGCCATGGCGCCGGTTGGTCGATGAATCAGCCTGCTCGAAAGCGTCGAACAGTGTGGCAAGCTGGCTCTCGTCGATGCCAATACCTGTGTCGTCGACAATAAATCGCAACTGCGTGCTGTGCTGCGCGACAAAATCCAGTGAAATATGCAAAGTGACACGGCCGTCCATCGTGAATTTGATGGCATTGCCGAGGAGATTGAGCAGTACCTGCCGTAGCCGGTGTTCGTCTCCGACGAGAAACGGCGGCACATCGTCCTCGACCAGGAGCTCGAACGCCAGCCCTTTTTCCTGCGCCTTGTAGCCCAGTAACGCCGAGACGTACGTCAGCACATCGGCAATGCTGAATCGGCGCGATTCGAAATGGAGTTTACCTGCTTCGATTTTGGAATAGTCGAGGATGTCGTCGATAATCCCTGTCAAACCGTTGGCTGCACTCTGCGATTTTTTCAGGTAGTTGCGCTGTTTTTCGCTCAGCTCGGTGCGCATGGCAAGGGCAGTCATGCCAAGCACCGCGTTGATCGGCGTGCGGATTTCATGGCTCATGTTCGCAAGAAATTCGCTTTTGCTGCGGTTGGCGCTTTCCGCTGCCAGCTTTGCGTCAAGTAAGGCCTGTTCCATCACTACCTGCTCGGTAATGTCATTCCCGAATGAAATCACCGCAATGCTGAAAGCAGTGGAAGGATGCAGCACGCTGTTTTTCCATTCAATGGTGCGCAGCGCGCCAGACTTGCAGCGCAGTTGTTGTCGGGTTGAATTGGGAACAGTATGCGGCGCTGCCACACTCGGGTCGCATTGCCAGACTTCCAGGTCCACCATCACCGTCATCTCGCTCCACCTTTTACCGATGACGTCTGCGCGCGCGTACCCGCTCACCGCTTCGGCCATGGCATTGAAAATGGTGATGGCGCCAGTGCGATCGAGCGCCACGACAATGACATTGGCGGTCTCGATGAGACGTTCCAGCAACGCCAGTGCGCGCCGTCGTTCTTCGCTGGAACGGTGACGTTCGGAAAGCCGCGCGCGCAAGCTCTCGCTCATGTCGTTCAACGCATGGAGCAACTGTCCAGTCTCGTCATTGTGTTCATAGGCAATTTTTTCGCTCAAATCACCCGCGGCGACACGCCGGGCAAGTGCAACGGCCTTGGAAAGCGGCAAGACGATGCTGCGGCGAATCTGGCCCGCAAACGCGAGCAGCACGACCAGGAATCCCAGCAGCGTGCCGTACAGGGCAAACCTGACGCGCTGTAACTCCTCGATCGAGCGCGTATGGATGGCGTCAGTCTCTACGCGGGTGGCAGCGACCATGGCGTTGATTGCCTGCTGATGCCGCTCGAACTGCCCTTCCATCCGCTGCAGGACGGCCCGCCGGGCGGCGTCGTTGCGCGAGGCTACGGCCGGCAGCAGCTCCTCGAATGCGGTCTTGTAGAAAAGCGTCGCCTGCGTGTCGAGGTCGCCCAATAGTTCTGCCTTGATGTGCGGCGCCAGCTGCGTTGTTTGCCAGTAGGCGCGGCGCGTGACATATTCGTGCTCGTACTGTCGCAGCCGTTTGATCAGCGGCGGGCGCTCGCTTTCAGCGGCCACATTGATTTCCAGGCAAAGCAGATAGGATTCGACGATATAGGTGACCGGCGGCTGGATATCGACGCGCAGTCTTTCGACCAGCGTAAACCGCCCGTCAAGTTCCCCGCCGACGCGGTATTTTTCGAACGTTCCGATGGAAAATGCTGCGAACATGGCGATGCCAAGTACGAACATCGCGACCAGCAGATTCAAGCGATATGTGAATGTCAGATTGCGTAGCATGAACGTTACCTAATCGGCGGCTGGCCGCGCGGCACAGTCGGTATATGCCATACCGCAAGTCCACGCGACGAAAAGCAGTCCAAAGTTTCCGTCTAGACATATTCCTATGGTAGACCTCGGGATAGGGCCGAGGTATGCGCGGGAACGCCATTGGTTTGCGCGCCAACATTTGCATGGTCGCGCGAAAACCGCGAGACGCCAGTTTATAGAATGCGTCTCGCCGGACCCGCACAACTAGCGCGGTGATGTTGTTAATTAGTCTATTGACAAATCAATCAGATGACTTCCAGAGTGGTTGCAGCGCAGAACAGCGACCGCGAGTCGGCCAGCAGGGAGCCATAGGCGGCGCCTGGCACGGGACGTGAAAACAGATAGCCTTGCTGGTGGATGCAGCCATGCGCGGTGAAGAAATCGGACTGCGCCGTCGTTTCGACACCCTCGGCCACGGCGCGCAGTCCAAACTCGCGCCCGAGAACGATGATTGTCTTTGCCAGCACGGCATCCGGCCCGCCGCGCGCTGCATTCGTGATGAACGTACGGTCGATTTTCAGCTCATGCACCGGCAGGCGCCGCAAGTAGCCAAGTGAAGAATAGCCGGTACCGAAATCGTCGATCGACAAGCTGAAACCGCGGGCCCGCAGCTTTTCCAGCACAGCCACGCTGGTGTCGACGTCCTGCATCAGCAGGGTCTCCGTCATTTCCAGCTTCAGGCTGTCTGGCGACAGATGGTACTGCCGCAGCAGGGCGTCGAGCTTGCCGACCAGTCCGGAATCGAGCAGGCTGGTGGTCGGCAAATTGATCGACAGCGGCAAGCTGCGCAGGCCTGCCTGCTGCCAGTCGCGCAGGCTGCGGCACGCCTCCGCCAACACCCAGTCGGTCAGCGCACCCATCAGGCCGCTTTGCTCGGCAACGCCCAGGAAGACCTCCGCCCCGAGCAGGCCACGCAGCGGGTGCTGCCAGCGTATCAACGCTTCCGCACCGGTCAGGGTCCGTGCGGCCGCGTCGACCAGCGGCTGGAAGTGCAAGCGCAATTCGCGGTTGACGATCGCACGGCGCAGGTCCGATTCGATCTGCAGCCGCTCGGTCGCCAGCGTGTTCATCGTTTCGTTGAAGAAGCGGTAGTGCCCCCCGCCGCAACGGCCGGCCGCTGCGGCAGCTTGCGCGGCGCAGTGCGCGAGGTTGCCGGGCGTGGCCGCACTGCCCGGCGCGCAGGCAATGCCAATGCTGGCGGAAAGCGACAGGTCGTGCGTGGCCGTGGGCAGCGCATCGGATAGTCCGGCCAGGATACGGCGGGACATGTCACGCAAGTCGTCGAGGCTGTAAAAGCCAATCAGGCAGCAGGCAAACGACGACGGGCCGATGCGTGCCAGCACGGCGTCGTGCGAAAAGGCGGCATCGCGCGATGGTTTCACCCGCAGGCCGCAGAGGATGGACAGGCGCTGGGCCACCATCGCGAGAACGCAGTCGGCCTGGACCCGGCCCATGGCCTCGCTGATTGACGTGAAGCGATCCAGGCTGATATGCAGCAGATTGCAATCACTGCCTTCCAGGCCCGCGCGCGCAAACAGGGGCGCAATGAGCGTATCGAAGTAATCGTGATTGGGCAGGCCGGTCACGGCATCGACGTTCGCCAGCCGGTGAATGGTTTGCCTGGTGCGCGCCTGTTCGGTGACATCACGGACGACTCCTTCCATGCCAAGCCGGCGCCCCTGTTCGTCGATGACCGGCGTGGCGTGCTCGAACAGGTCGGCGACCTGGCCATCGTCCCGCATGACCTGGAACTGCAGCTCGTAGGCAATGCCGTGCTCGGCCAGTTTGCTGCGGGCCCGTGCGACGCGTTCACGGTCGCAAGGCGCCACGCGTGCCGTCAGGGCGTGCAGGTCCGTGGGCGCCGGCGCACAGGACGCTATTCCCAGCAAGTGGGCAAGCCGGCGTGAACATGTCACGGCGCCGCCTGGGCCGCTTTCCCAGTGACCGATGCCGGCCGTATCCTGCGCGTGCGCCAGGCTGGCATCCTCGCAGTGTTCGCCGGCGGTCACTGCGCGGCTGCGGACGGCATGGCGCACGCGGTAGGACAGCAGGGTGAGGTTGACCGGCTTGGAGATGAAATCTTTCGCGCCTGCAGAAAAACCCCGTTCGATCGACTGCGGGTCTTCAAGGCTGGTGAGCAGAAAAATAGGAATCGTGGCGCCAGCGATGGATGCGTGGATCGCCCGGCACACGTCGAAGCCATTTCCTCCTTCCATCATCACATCCATTAAAACCAGGTGGAAGCGCCCTGCTGCAAACATGCGCAGGCCCGCTTCGCCACTACCCGCTTCCGTGACGAGAAAGCCGTCTTTGCGCAGCCAGCGTGCAACGAGGCGCCGCACGGCGGCATCCTCGTCAATGAGCAAAAGATGTGTATGTAGCGGATTCACTTGCATGACAACGCTCGCATTTGAACGGCCAGGACAGTTGGCCGCCGGTGGAATGGACTGCATACCGCATCACGCAGGATGTTCAGTAGTGCAAAATTTCCGCCGATCATGCAACACTAATTGCCACTGGACAATTGCAAGCCAATTGAAAAACACTGACCGGGATCATTTTGGCAGGGCCGCCACATGAGGTTAACGAATTGTCTGTAGCAAACCAATCAGCGTCCCGGGGAAAGCGAATACGCGCGCAAGAAGTTACTCTGAGAACACAAAAGTGGATGCAAGGACACACATGCCCTGCGCGCACGCTGCTCGCTTCTTATTATTTACTTTACCTGGAGTTTGAATGTATCTGACCATCTGGGCCGTGCTGGCCATGCTTGCTGTGTACTTCTGGACTGGCGCCAATGCTCCTTATTCTCGCAAATCCTACCAATGGAGTTATCCGAGGGGGAGCTATTGGGAAGCAATGCCGGCCAGCTCGCATGGTCCGGCCAACCTGGTTCTTCAACTTGCGCTGCTGGTGACGCCGCTATGCGTGTTCGCGTTCCTCGATGTGCATTTGTCAGCGGCATACGGCTTGTTGTGGTGCGCCTGCCGCCTGGTTCATCGGCTTGGTTTCTGCGCGGCCCCCGCTCCGCGCGCCGCAGGCTTCCTGCTGGGTATGGTGCCATGCATGTTGCTGGTCGGCGGCACGGTGAGCGAACTGTTACCCGTCTGATTGCATGGGCAGGTGCTACCTGCCCTGCCCTCCCTGCCTTCGCGCGTGACGGTGCGCGCTTCGTCATTGCGCACCACTGCGCACTACTGCGCCGGCTTACCTGCGCCTGACAAAGAAGGCAATCATTCCAATACCTGCTCCCAGCAATAAAATGGTGGCGGGCTCGCCCACTTCGTCTGGCGCAGGCGCCGCGTCTGCAACACGCGTCATGGCGATGCCGTTGACGAACTCCATGCCGGAGTCCATACCGCCCGTCAATCCAGCCCAGGCTTGGTCAGGAGCGCCGTCGATGGCGCCATTCCGGGCGTTGATCATGCTGCCTGCGCCATCGATGGCGGCCTCGCCCGCGAACACGGAAAAACTGTCCGGATCAAGTCCAGTAAGTGGCGTTGCCGAAACAGGTTGGATGGTTGCGAGCGCAAAGAGCACGGCGAGCGCGTAATTTTTATTCATACGAGAATTCATCCTTTTGGAACCAGGAAATCGAAGCATTCGCAAGCGGGCGAACCATCGTATGGTCGTCGGTACCCGGCATCTTTCGAGGAACGAAAGGCGATGCCGTAAGATAACCTTACTTTCCAGGAGGAATTTTTTAAACGCGTTGAATGAGTTTGCGCAGGATTATGAAAGTGGTGGCGCGGTCGTGTATCACATGTGTACAGCCAGGGACATGTCCCTGGAAGCGCAGTGCCTTACACCTGCATATTCATGATCTCGTGATACGCCGACACCATCTTGTTGCGCACCTGCACGGTGGCCTGGAACGCGATGCTGGACTTTTGCATGGCAATCATCGTGTCCGACAAGTTCACGCTTTCATCGCCCATGGCAAACCGCTTGCCCAGCTCTTCCGAGGCATTCTGGGCGTTGCTGACCTGGGTGAGGGAAGCTTTCAAGGCGTCGGAAAAGTCGACTTTGGTCGACGGCGTGGGCGCGAGGCTGGCAGGCGCCAGCGGGCTCGCGGCCGGCTTGGTGGCGGCAGCCTTGAGTTGCTCCATCATGGCCTGGATGCGGCTGTTGTCGATGCCGCCGATGGCGCCAATGCTCATTGCAAAATCTCCCGTTTGATCGTCGCCACCTGCGCATGACGTGCACAAGTGAACTCAGGCTGCCAGAATACCCCGCGCATCCGAAAACGTTGCCTACGAGCAGGACTGCAAATCACGCGCTATTCAACCGTTTGAATGTTGCCATACGGCTTCATAATGCGTGCTACTTCCTATTCTCCCGGACCCTCCGACATGGCAACTGCCGACGACCTTCTCGATCCACCTGCACGGCAGCCGTTCCTGGAGACGCCGTTCGGACGCAATATTGCGATCGGCGTGGCGGCAGCGGTCGTCATTGCGTTGATGGTGTCGGTGTGGATGTGGAGCCAGCAGCCGGAATACAAGATCCTGTTCGCCAATTACAACGACCGCGACGGCGGCGCCATCACCGCGTCGCTCGACCAGATGGGCGTGAAGTACAAGTTTTCCGAAGGCGGCACTGCCATCCTGATCAATTCGGAGCAGGTGCACGACGTGCGCCTGAAACTGGCGGCGCAAGGTTTGCCCAAAGGCGGCAACGTCGGCTTCGAGCTGATGGAAAACCAGAAGCTGGGCGTGTCGCAGTTTCTCGAGCAGGTCAATTACCAGCGTTCGCTCGAAGGCGAACTGGCCAAATCGATCCAGTCGCTGGGCGCCGTGTCTGCTGCGCGCGTGCACCTGGCGCTGCCAAAGCCATCCGTGTTCGTGCGCGACGTGCAAAAGCCGACCGCGTCGGTCTTGCTGAACCTGCAGTCGGGGCGCGCCATCGATCCGGCCCAGGTCAGCGCGATCGTTCACCTGGTCGCGTCGAGCGTGCCGGAACTGCTGACGTCGAACGTTACTGTGGTCGACCAGAACGGCAACTTGCTGTCCGACACCAGCAAAGCTGCCGGCAGCAAGCAGCTCGATCCGAACCAGCTGAAATATGTCGACGCAGTCCAGGCCGGCATCGTCAAGCAGGTCGAGTCGCTGATCAAGCCGCTGGTGGGCGAAAACAATGTGCGCGCCGAAGCGATGGCGGAAATCGACTTCGCGCAGGTCGATACCGCCGCAGAAAGTTTTAAACCCAACTCGCCGCCGGAGCCGCAGGCGATCCGCAGCCAGCAGACGTCGGAAGCGAACGGCCCGGGCGGCGCCGGCGCGTCCGGCGTGCCGGGTGCGCTGTCGAACCAGCCGCCAGGCACGGCCACGGCGCCCATCGATGGCGCGCCGCCTGCCACCCCTGCAGCCACGCCGGCCGCCGGCCCGACCCGCAAGGACGCCACCACGAATTACGAAGTGGACAAGACCGTGCGTTACGAACAGCGTCCGATGGGCGGCATCAAGCGCCTGTCCGTCGGCGTGGTGGTCAATTACCGCCGCATCGTCGACGCGAAAACAGGTAAAGTGACGGTGCGTCCTCTTGCCGCCGCGGAAGTGGCCCAGATCAATGAACTGGTACGCCAGGCGATGGGGTATTCGAAGGAACGGGGCGACACCCTGAATGTCACGAATGCGCCGTTCGACGGCGTCGACAAACCGGCCGAGCCGATTGCCGAGATTCCGTTCTGGAAGGATCCCGAGAATCTGCCGCTGGGCGTGCGCCTGCTGAAGTACCTGGTGGCGGCCATCGTGCTGGCCTTCCTGTGGTTCCGCGTGCTGCGTCCGATGCTGCGCCCGGTGTTTCGCAAGATCGACCATATCAACGACGACGCCGAGAGCGCCGACGCCCGCGAAGAGGCGGAACAGGAGCAGGCGCGCCTGGCGGTCGAGGAAGCGCTCGCCACGGCCGAACCGCCGCCGGAAGCGCCGGGGCAGCAGGGTTACCGCGAGAACCTCGCGCTGGCCAAGACGCTGGCGCAAAACGACCCGCGCGTGGTCGCCAATGTAGTCAAAGCCTGGGTAGGTGCAGAATGAGTAATGATGGCGGAATCCAGAAGGCAGCAATTTTGATGCTGGCCCTGGGCGAGAGCGAGGCGGCAGAGGTGATGAAATTCCTCGGCCCGCGCGAAGTATTGAAACTGGGCGCCGCGATGGCGACCATGAAGGCCGTGCAGCACGAACAGGTGGTGGACGTGCTGGAAGCATTCCGCGGCCAGACCGAACTCAATTCCACTGTGGGCCTCGATTCGGACGAATACATCCGGCAAGTGCTGACCAAGGCGCTGGGCGACGACAAGGCGTCGGTGCTGCTGAACCGCATTTTGGGCGGCAAGGATGCCTCCGGCATCGAATCGCTGAAATGGATGGATGCGAACTCCGTTTCCGAGCTGATCCGCAACGAACACCCGCAGATCATTGCCACCATCCTGGTGCACCTCGAGCGCGACCAGGCGTGCGAAATCCTGGCCAATTTCACCGACCGCCTGCGCAACGACGTGGTGCTGCGCATTGCCACGCTCGACGGCGTGCAGCCGGCGGCGCTGCGCGAACTCAATGATGTGCTGACCAAGCTGTTGTCGGGTAACGAGAACATCAAGAAGTCGTCGCTGGGCGGCGTGCGCGCGGCAGCGGAGATCCTCAACTTCATGAGCGGCGAGCAGGAAAGCTCGGTGATGGACAACATCAAGAACTACGACAACGACATGGCCCAGAAGATCATGGACGAGATGTTCGTGTTCGACAACGTGATCGACATCGACGACCGCGGTATCCAGCTGCTGCTGCGCGAAGTGCAGTCGGAAATGCTGATCATTGCGCTGAAGGGCGCGTCGCAGGACCTGCGCGAAAAAATCTTCCGCAACATGAGCCAGCGCGCCGGCGAAATGATGCGCGAAGACCTTGAATCAAAAGGCCCGGTGCGCCTGTCCGAAGTGGAATCGCAACAGAAACAGATTTTGCAGATCGTGCGCCGCCTGGCGGACGAAGGCCAGATCGTACTGGGCGGCAAAGGCGAGGATTCGTTTGTCTGATACCCCAAAAGAATTGCAAAGCGCGTACCAGCGCTGGGAAATGGCCTCGTTTGGCGACAACCGGCCCAGCGTGGTCGCACGCAATGCGCCGCCGCCCCCTGCCGCCCCGCTGCCCCCGGAACTGATTCCCCCCACCGAAGAAGAGCTGGCCGCCATCCGCGCCAATGCGCATGCGGACGGCGAAGCGATCGGTTTCGAAGCGGGCAGCAATGCCGGCTATATCGACGGCCTGGCAAAGGGCCGCGCCGAAGCGGCCGAAGAACTGGCGCACCTGCAAACCATTTCCGCCACCTTTGCCAGGGCGCTGGCGACTGCCGACGAAGTCATCGCCAACGACGTGTTGGAGCTGGCCCTGCACCTGGCGCGCGGCATGCTGCGCGTGGCGCTGCCAGTCAAACCCGAACTGTTGCTGCCAATCGTGCGCGACGCGATCGCCTACCTGCCGGTGGTCCAGCAACCGGCCGTGCTGATGCTCAACCCGCTCGACGTCGACCTGGTGCGCGGCGCCATGGGCGACGACATCGACAAGGGCGGCTGGCGCGTCATCGAAGACGCCTCCATCGAACGCGGCGGCTGCAAGGTCGACACGGCCAGCAACCAGATCGACGCCCAGGTCGAAGCCCGCTGGAAACGCCTGAACGACGCCCTGGCCAAAGACGTCGACTGGCTCGACCACTAAACCCAAACCGGGGTCAGGTCTGCCAACACGCCATTTTTGAACTTAAATTGCAAATTGATGTCGCCCGTTTAATGCGACAACATCCGCGATGCAACGACACCTAACCCCAAACCGGGGTCAGGTCTGCCAACACGTCATTTTTGAACTTAAATTGCAAATTGATGTCGCCTGTTTAATGCGACAACATCCGCGATGCAAAGTTCCCCAATGACCGATTGGTAGACCTGACCCCGGTTTTTTTGAAAGCCTGAAAGAGCGATGGAAGCCGATAAACACACGTCCCGCTGGCGGGCTTACCTGAAGGATTGCGAGGCGCTGGTGGGCTTCGTGGAGCCGATGGCGATTTCAGGGCGCATCACGCGCGTGACCGGCCTGGTGATGGAGTGCGTCGGGCTGCGCCTGGCGGTGGGCGCCGCGTGCACGGTGCCGATGCCGAACGGCTCGCGGGTGGAAGCGGAAGTCGTGGGGTTTGACGGTGAACGCCTGTTCATGATGCCGCAAAGCGATATCGAAGGCCTGGTGCCGGGCCAGCGCGTATTTCCGGTCGAACCGATGATTCCGCCGCCAGGCAGCGTCACCCACGCGCGGCGCCGTCCCAGCGACCGCGCGCGCCACCTTCCCGTGGGCATGCAGTTGCTGGGCCGGGTCGTGGACGGCGCCGGTCGCCCGCTCGACAGCAAGGGCCCGCTGAATACCACTGAAAGTGCGCCCATCAACGCGCGCCCGATCAATCCGCTCGACCGCGCGCCCATCGTCGATACGCTTGACGTGGGGGTGCGTGCAATCAACGGCATGCTCACTGTCGGCAAGGGCCAGCGCCTGGGGCTGTTCGCCGGTACCGGCGTCGGCAAATCCGTGTTGCTGGGAATGATCGCGCGCTATACGACAGCCGACGTCATCGTCGTCGGCCTGATTGGCGAACGGGGCCGCGAGGTGAAGGAATTTATCGACCAGATCCTCGGCCCCGACGGCCGCGCCCGTTCGGCCGTGGTGGCCGCGCCGGCCGACAGTCCGCCGCTGCTGCGCCTGCAAGGGGCGGCCTACGCCACCGCCATTGCCGAGCACTTCCGCGACCAGGGCAAAAGCGTGTTGCTGATCATGGATTCGCTGACCCGCTACGCCATGGCCCAGCGCGAAATTGCGCTGGCCATCGGCGAGCCGCCGGCCACCAAGGGCTATCCGCCATCGGTATTCGCCAAGCTGCCGGTGCTGGTCGAGCGCGCGGGGAACGGCATGGAAGGCGGCGGCTCGATCACGGCGTTCTACACCGTGCTGTCCGAGGGCGACGACCAGCAGGATCCGATTGCCGACGCCGCACGCGGTATCCTCGACGGCCACATCGTCCTGAACCGGCGCCTGGCCGAAGCGGGCCACTACCCCGCCATCGACATCGAGCAATCGATCAGCCGCGCCATGCACATGATCACGTCCCACGACCACCAGCTCGCCGCGCGCAAGCTGAAACAGCTGTATTCGCGCTTCGAGCGTTCGCGCGACCTGATCAGCGTGGGCGCGTACGCGGCCGGCAGCGACCCGGTCCTCGACCAGGCCATCGCCAAGCAGGACCAGATCGAAGCCTTCCTGTGCCAGGAAATCCACGACAAGGAAGACATGTTGCAGAGTTTGGGGCAATTGACCTCTCTGTTCGGCTGATCGAAGGCCTTGCCGCACGGCTATACTTTGAGACATGGCCAATCTCTCCGCGCTCACCACCCTCATCGAACTGGCCCAGACCGCCACGGACGCCGCTGCCAAGCGGCTTGGCGCGGCCCTGAAGGCGGAAGAAGACTGTGAACAGAAATTGCAAATGCTGCTGGGCTACCGCGACGATTACGCCCAGCGCCTGATCGAAGCGCAGCAAGCGGGCATGACGCCGCAGGCGTATGCCAATTTTGTTGCCTTCATGGGCAAGCTGGACCAGGCGGTGAACGGCCAGCGCGAAGTGGCCAAGCATGCGCGCCAAAAGAGCGTGATGGAAAAGGCGGCATGGCAGGGATGCGAACGCAAGCGCCTGTCGTACCGCACCCTGACCGAGCGCGCAGCAACCGAGGCGCTCAAGATCGACAACAAGCGCGACCAGAAGATGATGGATGACCACGCGGCCCGCCTGACCTACTACAAACGCTAAACAGATAACGAGCGAACCATGCAAAACCACACCCTGCCGATCCAGCTGTCCCCGACTGCCGTCGCGCTCCCACCTGCGCGCGCGACGCCGCAACCGAACAGCGACGGCGCCACCTTCAGCCAGTCGCTCAACCGCGAAATGGCGCAGCGCCAGGCTGCCGCCGTGGCGAACAAGCCCGCGCCGCCTGTCAGGCAGGGTCCGGTGTCGGAGGCGACGGCGCCAGTCCAGCCGGTCAAGGTGGCGCCTCCCACGCCGCCCGGCCCGACGCGCGCCGAAAAAAAACTGGCCAGCGTGGATGACGCACAGGCGCCAGACGCCCCTGCCACCACGCCGGCGGACGACGCGGCTGCTGCAACTGCGGCCACAGCCTCGTCTGCGGCGGCAGCCGTGGTGGCCGAACCCGTCCTCGTCGATGCCGGCGCCGCCGCTGCGGCCGAAGGCGCCGCCGCTGCCGCACCGATGACCGACATGCTGGCCCTGGTCGCCAGCTACAAACAACTCATGCAGGGCGCCGGCCCCGCCAAAACACCGGCTGCAGCTGCTGAAACCGCCACCACCGCCACGTCCGTGCGCGGCGCCGGCATTGCCGCCGACACGCAGACCATGGCGGCGCTGCAAAGTGCGCTGAAAAACAGCGACGATGCCAGCAATGGCAAGCAGCCAGCACTGGCCACGGCGGATGACGGCGCTGCCGCCGCCAAACCGCATGCCGCACCGGACCTCGCCAGGGTCGCCACCAAGGCGCCGGCAACGGACGCAGCCATGTCCACCCTGCGCGACGCTGCCGCGGCCGCGCCCGTCAAGGACACCGCCCCCGTCACTGCCAGCGCCTTCCAGGCCCAGCTCAATTCCGTGGAAATGGGCAAGACGGGCGTGACACCAGCCAGCGAACACATCCCTGCGCGCCTGGGCACGACGGCCTGGGACAACCAGGTGAGCCAGAAAGTGGTGTGGATGGTTGGCGGCATGGACCAGAGCGCGACATTAACGCTCAATCCACCCGACCTCGGCCCCGTCCAGGTGGTGCTGAACGTGAACAACGACCAGGCCACTGTGGCCTTCAGCTCGGCCACGCCGGAAGTGCGCGCTGCGCTGGAAAACGCCCTGCCGCGCCTGCGCGACATGCTCGGGGACGCCGGCGTCACGCTGGGCGAAGCAAGCGTCAGCGCCAACATGCCGGACCAGCGCCAGGCAGATACGGGCGGCGGCAACGATGGCCGCAACGGCAGGAACCATGGCGGCAATGGCAATGGAGTGCGCAGCGGCGAAACCGAGATCCCCCTGCCCCGCGCCGCCAACCGTGTCGCCAGCAACGATGGCGCGGTCGATACGTTCGCATAAAACATACATTCCAGCCGTCAGCCCACCCCGGTGGTGACATAATGACGGGAACCTTTACCAGCAGCATTAGTAAGCAGAAAGCAGATCGATTATGAAGGCCAAACCAAACGCAGACGACGCGCCACCAAAGGCAAAAAGCAAGATGATGATCATCATCATCGCAGTGGTCCTGCTTGCCGCCATCGGCGGCGGCGGCGCCTGGTTCATGACGCGCGGCGGCGACGAAGCCCACGACACCGGCGCCAAAAAATCCAAGAAGTCCGCCAAAGCCGTGCCACCGGAATATGTCGCGCTCGAATCGTTCACGGTCAACCTGCAGCCGCAGCCTGAAGGCGGCGACCAGTACCTGCAAGTGCAGATGACCTTGCAGGTGGCCGGCGCCGAGCAGGTCGAACTGTTCAAGACCAATATGGCGAAGGTGCGCAACCGCGTGCTGCTCCTGTTGTCGAGCAAGACCGCAGCAGAAATCAACACGATCGAAGGCAAGAAAAAACTGGCCGACGAAATCGTGGCAGTCACCAAGGAGCCGTTCGTCGACAAGGGCGACGAGCAGGAAGTGACTGAAGTATTGTTTACGTCGTTCATCATTCAGTAACGCTGAAGGCACCACGCCACCATGGCCGATAATTTTCTCTCCCAGGAAGAAGTCGATGCCCTTCTCAAGGGTGTCAACGGCGACCAGGACGACGCGGCCGCTCCGGAAGAGGCCTCGGGTGTCCGCACCTACAACCTGGCCACCCAGGAACGGATCGTGCGCGGCCGCATGCCGACGCTCGAGATCATCAACGAGCGTTTCGCGCGCTACCTGCGCGTGGGCCTGTTCAACTTCATCCGGCGCAGCGCCGAGGTGTCGGTAGGCTCGGTGCGCGTGTCGAAATACAGCGAATTCATCCGCAACCTGGTCGTGCCGACCAACCTGAACCTGATCCACATGAAGCCGCTGCGCGGCACCGCGCTGATGGTGTTCGACCCGGGCCTCGTGTTTCTGCTGGTGGACAACCTGTTCGGCGGCGACGGGCGTTTTCATACGCGCGTCGAGGGCCGCGACTTTACCCAGACCGAGCAGCGCATCATCCTGCGCATCCTGGACATCGTGTTCGAGGCCTACACCAAGTCGTGGGAGCCGGTCTACCCGGTCGAGTTCGAATACATCCGCTCCGAGATGAACACGCAGTTCGCCAACATCGCCACGCCCAACGAAGTGGTGGTGGCGTCGACGTTTACCGTCGAACTCGGTTCCGTGTCGGGCCAGATCCACTTCTGCATGCCGTATTCGATGATCGAACCGATCCGCGACACCCTGACATCGAGCCTGCAGGGTGAAGCGCTGGAAGTGGACAAGCGCTGGATCCGCCTGATGACGCAGCAGATTCAGGTGGCCGAGGTGGAGATGGTGGCCGTGCTGGGCAACGGCCGCGCCACGTTCGACGAAATCCTCAACATGAAAGTGGGCGACATCATCCCCCTCACCGTCCCGGAAGTCATCCAGGCCACGGTCGACGGCGTGCCGGTGATGGATTGCACCTACGGCGTGCTCAACGGGCAGTACGCGCTGAAAGTCGAAAAGCTGCTGGCCAATTCCGATCATAAAAATTAATCATGACCACCGAACCGTACAAGTACCAGGAGAACCAAGATGTCCGATAACCAGGATGACCAGAGCATGGACGACGATTGGGGCGCGGCCATTGCCGAGCAGGCCAAAGCCGAAGCCGATGCCCTCGCCGCCCAGACGGCCAGCGCCGCCGTGTTCAAGGATTTTTCGACCAAGGGCGCGCGCAACGATACGCCCAACGATATCGACTTCATCCTCGACATCCCGGTTCAATTGACCGTGGAACTGGGCCGCACCAAGATCGCCATCAAGAACCTGCTGCAACTGGCGCAGGGTTCGGTGGTGGAACTGGACGGCCTGGCCGGCGAACCGATGGACGTACTCGTCAACGGCTGCCTGATCGCCCAGGGCGAGGTGGTGGTGGTGAACGACAAGTTCGGTATTCGCCTGACCGACATCATCACCCCGTCCGAACGCATCCGAAAATTGAACAAATAATGGCAAGCGGCACGACGTTCTTCCAGCGCTTGACAGGCGCCCTGCTGCTCGCCTGCGCTGGCGTGGCGCACGCTGCGCCTGTTGTGGCAGCGCAGCCAGTGGTGGCAAACACCATGTCCCCTGCCGCCGGCAGCCTGCTGCAGACCATCCTGGCGCTCACGTTCGTGCTTGCCTTGCTGGGCGCACTGGCCTGGCTGATGAAACGCTTCGGACCCCGCTCGCACGTCGGCACGGTGCCCATCCGCCTGGTCGGCGCGCTGTCGCTGGGCGGGCGCGAGCGGATCATGGTGGTGGAAGTGGGCAACCAGTGGATTGTGGTGGGCGCCTCTCCGGGGCGCGTGAATGCACTGGCGACGATGCCGGCGCAAGGCTTGGCTCCAGGAGCCGACCATGCCACTTTGGCCGAACACCAGAGCCCGGCAGCCAGCTTTGGCGACTGGCTGAAACAGACGATCGATAAACGCAATGCGAAATAAACGTTTTTACCTGGGCGCCGCAATGCTGGCGCTGCCTGCACTTTTTCCCATCCTGGCCGCCGCTGCGCCAGGCATCCCCGCTTTCAACAGCAGCGCTGCCCCCGGCGGCGGCACGGCGTATTCGCTGCCGGTGCAAACGCTCCTGCTGCTGACCTCGCTCACGTTCCTGCCGGCCGCGTTGCTGATGATGACCAGTTTTACCCGCATCATCATCGTGCTCTCCCTGCTGCGCCAGGCGCTCGGCACCCAGACCGCGCCGCCGAACCAGGTCATGGTGGGCCTGGCGCTGTTTCTGACGCTGTTCGTCATGGGCCCGACCTTCGACAAGATTTATACCGAAGCGTATTTGCCGATGCAGGAAAACAAGATTCAGATGGAAGAAGCCATGGACCGTGGCATTGCGCCGTTAAAAGCCTTCATGACGCGCCAGACGCGCCAGGCCGACCTGGCCCTGTTCGTCAAGATTTCCCGTTCGCCCGCGCTGCAGGGTCCCGACGACATTCCGATGCGCATCCTGGTTCCCGCGTTTGTCACCAGTGAACTGAAAACCGCGTTCCAGATCGGCTTTGCCATTTTCATCCCGTTCCTGATCATCGACATGGTGGTCGCGTCGGTGCTGATGGCCATGGGGATGATGATGATGTCGCCGGCCACCATCGCGCTGCCGTTCAAGCTGATGCTGTTCGTGCTGGTCGACGGCTGGCAACTGCTGCTGGGATCGCTGTCCCAGAGTTTCAATTAGGTTTGCCATGACGCCAGAAACCGTCATGACGATGGGCCGCACGGCCATGGAAGTCACCCTGATGATTGCCGCGCCCCTGCTGCTGGTGGCGCTGATCATTGGCCTGGTGGTCAGCATCTTCCAGGCCGCCACCCAGATCAACGAAGCGACGCTCTCGTTCATCCCGAAACTGGTCGGCATTTTCGTCGCGCTGATCGTGGCCGGTCCGTGGATGCTGTCGATCATGCTCGATTATATGCGCAACGTTTTCACCGGCATCCCGGGCCTGATCGGGTAATGCCCCGATGATCACCCTCACCAGCGGCGAACTGAACGCCTGGATCGCCAGCCTGCTGTGGCCGCTCACGCGCATCCTCGGCCTGGTCACGGCGGCGCCGCTGTTTGGCAACAACGCCGTGCCAACGTCGATCAAGGTCGCGCTGGGCCTGCTGCTGGCCACCATCATGGCGCCGGCCATCCCGGCGGTCCCCAACGTCGACCCGATGTCGCTGGCGGGATTGCTGATCCTGGTGCAGGAACTGCTCATTGGCGTGGCCATGGGCTTTTCCATGCGCCTGGTGTTTGCCGCCATCGAGTTCGCCGGCGAAGTGGCCAGCATGACCATGGGCCTGGGTTTCGCCACTTTCTTCGACCCCAATTCGGCCGGGCGCTCGTCGGCTGTCGGCCAGTTGCTGGCGCTGGTCGCCACCATGGCATTTTTGGCCGTGAACGCCCATTTGGTCCTGATTTCCGCCCTGGCCGAAAGTTTCTTCACGCTCCCCATTTCCGCCACGCCCATGTCCCTCGGTGCGCCGCTGGAGATGGTGAAATGGGGCGGCCGCATTTTCAGCGCCGGCTTGCAGCTTTCGCTGCCGATCATTGCCGCGCTCCTGATTACCAACGTCGCGCTCGGCATCCTGACGCGCGCCGCACCGCAGCTGAACCTGTTCGGGATCGGCTTCCCGATCACGCTCGGCGTGGGCTTTTTGACGATCAGCCTGGTCATGCCCTACCTGGGCGCACCGATCGTCAACCTGTTTAACCAAGGCATCGAAGCAGCGCGGCTGATTCCGCGCAGTGGTGCGGAGCGAACGCCGCCGACAGTTCTGCCGGCGCGCTGACATGTACGGAAAATGTGATCGATCGGTCATATTCTGCCGGGATGTTGACTCCACCTCACTGTATATGAGCGATCTATCACAATCGTGATACAAAATGGCGGCTGATGCTAGAATGTGATCGCACGATCACTGGAGCAGTCATGGCGGAAAACAATGGCGCGACGCGCGATGTGACCAGCACCGCAAAGTTGGGTGAACTGGTGCGTGAGGTACGCAAGGAGCAAGGCCTGACGCAACTCGACCTGGCGGGCCTTGCGGGACTGAGCAACCGTTTCATCATCGATCTCGAACGCGGCAAGGAAACGCTGCAAATGCAAAAGGCGCTCGACGTGCTGGCACTGCTGGGCGTGGAACTGACCGCCAGGAGGAAATCCTGATGGCGCAGTTGCCAGCAGCGTTGTCGGTCTTTGGCCCGGACGGCCTGGTCGGCGCCCTGTACCCCACCGACCCGCTCGCTTTTGCCTACGCTGCGGCCTGGCTGCAGCGCCCCGGTGCGCTGCCGCTGCATCCCAGCATCCCGCTGGCGGCCGGTACCAGCGATTCCCCTTACGTCGCCGCCTTTTTTGAAAACCTGCTGCCCGAGGGCGACCAGCGCCGGATGATCAGCCTGCGCGAGCAAGTGACCTCCGTGTTCGGCCTGCTGGCGTGCGTCGGCGGCGAAAGCGCCGGGGCATATACGCTGTTGCCGGAAGGCGAACTGCCGCAGGCGCCGGTGTACCAGCCCCTGACCTGGGAGCAAGTGCGCGCGCTCATCCATGCCGATGCTGCCGGGGCGCAGGAACGCGAGGATATCGAACGCGCCGCCGAAGGGATGCCGGCGCCACGCATGTCGATCTCGGGTGCGCAGTTCAAGGTCCTGCTGTTCCTCGACGCGCAGGGGCAACCGTTTCGCCCTATGGGCAATGCGCCGTCCACGCACCTGCTCAAGCCCGACATCCTGCGCCGCGACTTGCCCATCTTTGCCTCGTCCGTCAATGAAACCATCGTCATGCGCGCCGCCAGCGGCTGCGGGCTGAATACGGCGCACGCCAGCTACGAGCCGGTGGCGCGAGCCTGCCTGGTGGAGCGCTATGACCGCCAGCGCCAGCCAGACGGTTCCCTGCTGCGCATCTGGCAGGCGGATTTTTGCCAGTTGCTCGGCAAGCAGTCGGACGTCAAATACGAGCACGATGGCGGCCCGTCGTTTGCCGACTGTTACGCTCTGCTGGCCACCTCGGCCCGGCCGGCGGTCGACCGCCTGCAACTGCTGCGCTGGCTGATGTTCAACCTGTGCACCGGCAACAACGATTCGCATGCGAAAAACCTGTCGATGATGGCCACGCCAGGCGGCCTGCGGCTGGCGCCGTTCTACGATCTGATGTGCACCCGCGTCTATGCTGGCCTGGGCCTGCATTTTGCGTTCGCAGTCGCTGGCGAATGGGAACCGGGCAAGATCAGCCGCCATCACATTGCGGCTTTGGCGGAGCAACTTGGCGTGGCGCCGCGCTACCTGCAAAAACTGGCCACCGACATGGCGCAGCAGGTGGAGCGCGCCATGCCAGCCGCTGCGGCGGAAATCCTGCCAGTACTGGCGCCACACGAACGGGTGCTGGCGCAGCGGCTGGTGCAAAAAATCTCAACCATTACAGGCAAGATGCGCAACCGCATCGCGCAGTGAAAGCCCCTGTCCCATGACTGGAAACCGAATGCGCCTGATACCCCACGCATGGAACGCCCGCCAGGCCAGCACCGGCCAGTGCGCCGGACTGGCGTTTATTTTCCTCTGGTTCTTCATCGGCGGCATCGCGCATTTCGTGGCGACCGATACCGAGGCGCGCATCGTGCCGCCGTACATCCCGTGGCCGGTGGCCGCAGTGCTGGTCAGCGGCGTATTCGAACTGCTGGGCGCATTCGGCATTTTGCTGCCGTCGACGCGCAAGGCGGCCGGCATCGGCCTCTTCATCCTGACGCTGGCCGTGACGCCGGCGCATATCTACATGCTGCAGCAGCCAGAATTGTTCCCGGTGCCGGTCTGGGCGCTGTGGCTGCGCCTGCCGATCCAGGTGGCGCTGCTGTGGCTGATCGCCTGGAGCACGTGGCGGCTGCATCCGCGGCACGGAACCCTGCCCCGCTGACACGACGTTTGTTAGCCTGGTCCGGGCTTGCGCTTGCTAACTGGCCGGAACTCCATCGTGGCCGGCTGCGTTTTTCACCAGGTTCGCAACGGTTGTATCGAGCCAGTTCTTCTTGAAAGCCTCTCCTTCCAGGGGATTGGGCGCCGCTTCCGCGACACGCCACATGCGATCAAAATATGATTCCGTTGGGTCATTCTGGTCACGAAGGGCGAGTAGCACGCGGGAAGCACGATTGGGATCACAAGCGAAGAACAGCAGGTTGGCGTTTCGCGATTTTTGGCAGAACAAACCGAAATACGAGCGCGGCAGAGCGCTCAAATGCGGGCAATCGGCCGGGTTGAAGCACTCGTGAACGAATGGGCTCAGTGCACTGCCATAAAACCGGATTTGATACCCGCCCCTGTGCTTTTCCTCGATTTTTTTCTGCAGCAAGAGATGGGCCCTGATGATTGCCCTGCATTCCCTGAAGCGCTCCTCGCTCAGCGGTCCACTTTCCAGATTGGTCAAGTTAAAAACGCGTTGGATCACAATGCCCCTGCCGCATGCGGCCTCTGCAGCTTTCTCGAACTTTCCCATTAATGTATTTTGATAAAAAAAGACATTCGCCACGGACTTGTAATAGTCTCCGCGCTCGAGCGATGAGAGTAACAGGCTGAGAACTTTTCCCGCAATTTCCCGCGAATCAGGCAGACGATATTCATGTCCACCTGGTGAAATGTAGCGTTTCAATACATCATCGTGGAAAGAATTGACCGTATTCGCGATCGACAAAAGCGAATCATGCGCGACTTCCGCCAGCAGGTTCAGGCAAGACCCGCATTGCAGAATGTTCGCGCCGGAACTTGCTGGATCGAGGACATCGGCCCTGGACCGATCGCACATATCGACGGCCGGCTGTACTGTTTCGACTACTGCGTCCGACAGCTTTTTATGATTCATCAGCACCCTGCGCAAGTCTTCACGCAACGCGTCGTGGGATGCACGCTCGCTAATTTCCTTGAGCAGGGAAATTTGATCACGAAACTCTGCCTGTGCCTCGACCACTCCAGAAACATGGCGCAAGTATTCGTATCCAAAAACAGCTATGCATGCCACGATGAACCCGGTACCAATCTCTTTTAGCAGGGCAGAAATGACATGAGGGAGATTGGGGATAATTTCCCCTGCAATCAGGAACACAATCCCCAATACTGCGCCCGGCAATACAATTTTCCACACAGCTACCCAAACCTGCCGCGTCAATACGGAAAATCGCGCCTCGCGCGCTGCCAACGTGTCTATATCCTTTGGCATAAAGCCTCCAGGTGTGCGCCTCGTTCGCAGAAAGCTTGACACATCGCGCACGCAAGACAAGCTGCGTCCAAGAGTCACTTGCGCTGGATCAGTACATGAAGAAAATTTCACATACCGTCTATATCATGGCGGAACTTCTGGCTATGGCCGCAGTAAGCGATCAGTCACGCATTGCATCTCCCGACGACACCACATCACCGTGTGGCCGCTCGGGGCGCTGTGCGCGCGGTGACCATCCTGGCACACAACGGCACCAGCACCAGCAGCCCGGCCAGCATCCAGAACGCCGTGTGCAGCCCGGTTGCCTTGGCCACGAAACCGATGACTGCCGGGCCGGCAAGGATGCCCGCATAGCCGACGGTCGTAACGGCTGTCAGTGCCAGTGCCGACGGCATCGCGGTCTGGGCGGCGGCGCGGCGGAACAGCACCGGGACGATATTGGCGCAGCCGAGGCCAATGAAGGCGAAGCCGGACAGGTTGACCACGGGCTGGTGCGCCGTGAGCAGGATCATGAAGCCAAGCAACCCGACCAGGCCGCCCCACAGCAGCGTGCGGAAGTCGCCCAGGCGTGCGGTCAGCCAGTCGCCGGACAGGCGCCCCGCCGTCATCGTCACCGAAAAAATCATGTAGCCGATGCCGCCCTGCGCCACCGGCACCAGTTGCGCTTCGGTGATCAGCAAGGCGCCCCAGTCGAGCAAGGCGCCTTCGACCAGGAACGTGACACCGGCCAGGATGGCCAGTACCAGCACCAGGCCGCGCGGCATCACGAACATCGGGCCGCCCGGCGTGGCCGATGTATTGAGCAGGCGCGGCGCAGCGACTGCCATGGCGGCGGCCATCAGGATGGCGCAGATCACGGTGCCCATGACCGTCGCGATCTGCATCGACAACAGGAAGGTCATGAACGCGGCGCCGGCAAAGGCGCCAATGGAAAACAGTGCATGGAAGCCGGACATCATGGGCCGCGCTGCTGCTTTTTCCACCTCGACCGCATGCAGGTTCATCGCCACGTCGAGCGCCCCCAGCATGGCGCCGAAGCCAAACAGGATGCAGGCCAGCACGGTTGTCGAACCGGCGACAGGGAGGAGTCCGAGCATCAGCGCAAAACCGAAGCCGCTGCCCAGCAAAATCGGCTTGCTGCCGACGCGCGTGGCCAGGATGCCGGTGACGACCATTGCCGTGATCGAACCGACGCCGATGCACAGGATCAACAGGCCGAGGACATGGTCGTCGATGCCGAATCTGGCTTTGGTCAGGGGCACCAGCGGCGCCCAGCAGGCGTAGCCGAAACCGGCGACGAGGAACAACAAACGGGTGGCGAAACGGGTGGCCGGGCTGTCAGCGGAAAGCAATGATCTACTCCAGAAATGAACGAAATCAGGGCGCTGGTGCGGCCAGCAAGGGGGCGCCGGCCTGGCCAAACTTGTGCAGCAGGGCAGCAGGCGCATCGTGCTCGACAATCATATGGTCGACGGCGCCGATGTCGGCAATGCGGTACGGCGCGCGGGTTTCCAGTTTGTCGCTCAGCGCCAGCACTGCGACATGGCCACTGGCAGCAAGCAAGGCGCGCTTGAAACTGGCGTCGGCGGAATAAAACGCGGAAATACCACTGCCGGCGGAGAGGGCGCAAACGCCAAGGAAACAGCGGTCGATATTGAGCAGCATGAGTTGCTGCGTGGCGTGCGCATCGATGCAGCCGCCCACATGGGGATCGACCGTGCCGCCCAGGACCACCAGCGTCACGTCGCTGCGCTTGCTCACTTCTGCGGCGATCTGGATGGAATTGGTCACCACCGTCAATTCCATGTTGCGGGGCAGGAAGCGCACGATGGCCAGGTTCGTGCTGCCGTTGTCGAGGAAAACCAGTTCGTTTTTTTGCACCAGCGTGGCGGCTGCGCGGGCCAGCGCAGCCTTGCGCTCCGGCTGCTCCTCCATGCGCACGGCCATGCCGGTCGACGCAGGGGAGACTGGCAACAGCGGCAGTGCGCCGCCATAGACACGCCGGCAGCGCCCTTCAGCGGCGAGTGCGCGCAGGTCGCGCCGGATGGCGTCTTCAGACACGCAGAACTCGAGGGCAAGTGCGGCAGCGACCGCACCCTCCCCTCGCTCAAGCCTGAGGGCAATGATGTCGCGGCGGGCCAGGGGAAGGTTGTCGTTCATGCACGCAGCTTACTATGCACAAACAAGAAAGTAAATGAATAACAACGTGCACGAACAAGACCATTCGTGCAAGATGCAAAAATTCAGGCGCTATCCGCGTTAATAGCAGACTCATTTATATTGCTGAGGTCTGACTCGTCCGTTCACTGTCCAAGGACTCCCGTGGAAGCCTGCGTATCGATTCATGCGCGATATCCGGGCGAGGGTTAATTCCTCCTGAACCGATTTGCTGTCAGCAGCAAAGCGCTGACTCACGATCCGCGACGAGCACCGGGCATCAGACGCGCGGCATTTTCTCGCGCAACGTTGATACATTTCGATAACGAAATACCTCGCACAAGACCGCGGCAGGCATTTATTCTTGAACAAGCTGTTGTCGTTGCCTGCATCTGATTTCTTGCATTTTCCACTGATCCGTTCAGAGAGGTTTTCCATGGCCCGTCTTCTACACCTCGGCATGCTGCTTGCGTGCATTTCCACGCTCGCCCCGACTGATTCCTACGGGCAGTCGGCGCAATTGCCTGACGACGCACAGGTACGCAAGGCCGCAGTCGCCTCCTTCCCCGAGTACCTGGATTTTCTCGCCATCCCCAACGATGCCTTGGCAAAGGGCGACGGCTTGCAGAAGAACGCAGCGTGGTTGCAGACTGCCCTCAAAAAGCGCGGCTTCGAGGTGCGCGAGGTAGCCAACAATGGCCGTCCGATCGTGCTGGCCGCCTATCCGGGCGCCGCGTCGAAAAAGACTGTGCTGTACTACCTGCACTTCGACGGCCAGCCCGTGAATCCCGCCCAGTGGTCCCAGCCGAGCCCGTGGCAACCCGTGCTCAAGAAGAAAACGGCAGACGGCAAATGGGCGATCGTCGACATGCAGCAGTTGATGCAAACCGACTTCGATCCCGAATTGCGTGTCTTCGCGCGCGCCTCGTCCGACGACAAGGGGCCGATCATGATGTTCCTGGCCGCGCTCGACGCGATGAAAGCGCAGGGCTTGACGCCGGCAGCCAATGTCAAACTGCTGCTCGATAGCGAGGAAGAAATCAACTCTCCGGGAATCGGCGCGGCAATCGCGCAAAACGCCGACTTCCTGAAAGCCGACGCGCTCGTCATCCACGACGGGCCGGCGCACGCCAGCGGACGTCCCACCGCCGTGTTCGGCAACCGGGGCCTGCAAACGCTGACCCTGACGGTCTTCGGCCCGAAAGCGCCGCTTCATAGCGGCCACTTCGGCAACTACGTGCCAAATCCGGCATTCAACCTGGCGCGCCTGTTGGGTTCGATGAAGGATGAGCAGGGCCGCGTGACGATTCCCGGCTACTACAGCCACGTGCGCATCAGTGCCGGCGACAAGAAAGTGCTGGCCAGTGCGGGCGATGACGAGGCCGCCATCCGGCGTCGCGTCGGCATCGTGAAGGCGGAACAGGTCGGCAGCAATTATCAGGAATCCCTGCAGTATCCTTCCCTGAACATTCGCGGCCTGTCTGCCGCCGGCGTGGGACCGCTCGCCGCGAACATCATCCCCAAGGAAGCGATCGCGGAAATCGACGTGCGCACCACGGCCGACTCGAACGTCGACTACCTCACCGGCCTGATCCGGACGTACATCGCCAAACGCGGTTATACGCTGCTCGACCATGAACCCACCGACGCCGAGCGCGAGCGCTTCCCGTTGATGGCGCGCCTGCAGGAAGGGCGCCCGGCGGACGCGGCCCTGCAACCGATGGACGCGCCCATCCGCCACTGGGTGGAATCGGCGCTGGCCGGGGCGCACCAGGGTAGCGGTGCAAAAGGGACGCCCGTGCTGATCCGCGCCCAGGGCGGCACCGTGCCTACGCACGAAATCGTGGCGCCGCTGAAGGTCCCGTTCGTGCTGGTGTCGGTGGTCAATACTGACAATAACCAGCACGCCTTCGACGAGAACCTCCGGATGGGCAACTACCTGTCCGGCATGCGCTCGATGCTCGGCTTGCTGAACACACCGTACCCTTGATCTGGCGGGTGTCGGCACCCCGCTAAACTCGACCACCCAACGAAATCAGTAGCGAAATCGGAAGCGAGTTCCGCACAAGAACCTGTTTAGCCGCTGATGAAATTGAACAACGACAGCCCCGACATGGTCGTGAACGACTTTTGCGCCGCGGTCAGCGTGATCTGCTGCTGCGTGAACATCGAATACGTCTTCACCAGGTCGAGGTCGACCAGGTCGGACAGCGTGGCCGCGTACTGGATGTTCAGGTCGTCGCCGGTACTGTCCAGGCTGTCGAGTTCGGTCAGGCGCGAACCGATCGACGAGCGCGCCGTCAGCACTGTGTCATAGGCCGATTTCATGTTGTCGCTGGCCTGGTTCAGGCCATTGGCAAGGGCGGCTTTGCCGGCCGAACCGATGGTCGGGGAACGCAGCGTGTCGATCAGGCTGGTGATGGTGGTAAATACCGACTGTTTTTCACTTGGCGCCACCGTGAAACTGTCGCCATCGGCCGGGACGCCCTTGATGTCCATCGACATGCCGCCAAACGTGATCGATTGACCAGCCTTGTAGGGCTGGTCGGCCTGCACCGCGGTGGGCGGCGTGGTGGAGTTGTCGTTGATCGTATAGGTAGTCACGGCAGGCTCGCCGGCGACCTTGAACGCCAGCGCGTACTTGTGGCCGGTAAGCTGGCTGACATCGGTGACAGTGCCCGACGAAATGATCCCGGCGCCGGTATTGGTGGCTGCGGCGCCGGTCTGAAAGCGGCCGTTGCCGGTCGGATTATTCTCGAACACGGCCGAACCCGAATTGCTGATCGGGATGGAACGCGTCGAGCCGATCTGCACGTTGCGCTGGCCCTGGTCGCCATCGTACTGGGCGCCGGTGGCGGTCTGGTTGAAGGGCTGGGTGGCCGACTTGTAGCCCGAAAACATGTACGCGCCGTTGCCGTCGGTCGAATTGGCCAGGCCCAGCAAGTCGGACAGGCGCCCTTCCAGTTCGGTGGCAATCGAGGCGCGGTCGGCATCGCCCAGCGACGCATTGCCGGCTTTCACCACCAGTTCCTGGACACTCGACATCAGCTCGGTGACCCCGTTGAGGATCACTTCTTCCTGCGACAGCGAGCTGCGCGCATTCGCGCGGTTGGTGTCGAGCTGCGTGTTGATCGACTGTGACTGCGTCACTTCCAGCGCGCGCGCGGCAGCAATCGGGTCGTCCGACGGCGCGACGACGCGCCGGTTGGTGGACATCTGCAACTGCAGTTTGGCCATGTCGGACTGCAGCGTGCCGAGCTGCCGGGTGCCGGCTTCGAAGATGGTGCTGGTGGCGATGCGCATGATCGTTTTCCTGAAGAATGAGCTTAGCGACCAAGCGACAGCAAGGTGTCGAACATGGTGCTGGCAATTTGCATGACTTTGCCGGCTGCCTGGTAGGCTTGCTGGTACTTGAGCAGGTTGGCCGCCTCTTCGTCCAGGTTGACCCCGGACACGTCCTGCTGCGATGCGGTGACCTGCGCCAGCAAGGTCGTGCCGGCATCGGCATTGACCTTCACTTCGCGGGTCTTGTTGCCCACAAAACTGACCAGCTGGGCATAGGCCGACTGATACGTGGCGGTGCCGCCGTTGAGGATGTTCCTGGTTTGCAGGCCGGCCAGCAGCGCGGCATTGCGGGTATCGCCCGACGCGTCGGTATTCTTGCTGATGGTGAAGGTGTCCTGGTCGGCCGGTACGCCAGTGAGCGTCACGTTCATGCCGCTGACGTTATAGCTCGACCCTGCCGTGAACGGGATATTCGTGGCCCCGGCCGGATACACTGTTTTGGCGCCAGCCATGTTGGTGACCGTGACAGGCTTGTCGGCCGGGAAACCGGACAGGGTCCCGCTGGCCTTGTCGAACGTCAGCTTGATCGGCGTCGTAATGGCATTGCCGGGCGTCAGGTACGCCGCATCGACTGTGCCGCTGCTGATCTTGCCGGTGCCGGTATTGGTCAACGGCACGCTGGTGGTGATCGGCGTGGCGGTGGCAATCTGGCTGACATCGGTCAGCTTGAGCGCAATGTTGGCAGCGCCGTTCACGGTGGGCTTGATTGAAAAATTGTCGCCCGCTGCAGCAGCGCCCGTGACCGTGAAATCGATCCCGTCGATACGCTGGGCATTGGCCTGCGGATACGGGTCGATCCGGGTCTTGACGTTGTCCGACAGACGCGTCAGGTTGAAATTGGTGCCGTCGTATTCCAGCTTGTAGTCGCTCTGGGTCAGCGCGCTGGCGTCGACCACCACGGCTTTGACCGCAGTGGTGCTGGTGATGTTGTTCTTGATGCTGCCGCCGACAAACGCTTCGGGCTGCGTGAAAAAGTCCTTGCCCATGGCCCCGGTGGAATCCTGGCCCAGCTTTTGCTGGGCGTTGAACGTGGCCGCCAGGCTGATGGCCACACGGCCAATCGCATTCTGGGTCTTGTCGAGCGTTTCCAGGCGAAACGCCATCAGGCCGCCCAGCGAGCCGCCTTTCAGCGAGTCTTCCGCCAAAGTGGTGACTTTGCCGTTGGTGACCACGCCCACCTGGACGCGGCTCTGGTCGGTGTCGGACGTGGTTGCCGCCAGCCCGAAGGCCTGCTTGCCCACGACCAGCGGCTGGCCATTGCCGATTGAAATGGTGAGACTGTTGTTCTCGCCTTTGGACACCGTGGTCTGGATTTTGGTGTTCAGTTCCATCACCAGCTGGTCGCGTGCGTCGAGCAAGTCGTTCGGCTGGCGCCCGCTGCTGGCCGAATACGCGGAAATCTGTTCGTTCAGGTGCGCGATCTGGCTGGCGTACGTGTTGATTTCATTGACGTTGGTCGTGATCTGGCTATTCACGCCTGCCTGCAACTCTTCGAGGCGGCCGTCGATGGCCTGGAAGCGCGTTGCCATCGAGGAAGCGGACGACAGCATGGCCTGACGGGCGGCGTCGGATCCGGTCGTGCCGGACAGGTTCTGGACGCTGGAGAAAAAATCCTGCAATGCCGGCGACAGGCCCGACGTCGTATCGGCCAGCAGGTTGTCGATCTGGGAGATTTGCGTGTAGTACGTGTCGAGCGAACTCTTCGACGTCTGCGCACTGGTGACCTGCCCGTTCAGGAACGAATCGGTGTAGCGCTTGATATCGGCGACGGTCGTGCCGTTGCCGATGAAGCCACTGCCGCTGTTCTGCCCCAGGAGGCTGGCCTGCACCACGCCCTGGCGACTGTAGCCCGCCACGCTCGCGTTGGCGATGTTGTGCCCGGTCGTGGCGAGCGCCGCCTGCGCGGCAAACAAACCGCTCTTGCCGATGTTGAGGAGATTTCCAGCCATGATGTGTTCCTTCTCTGTGCTTCACCATTAACGGCAGGTTTGGCGAAAGCATGAATTGCCTGATTGACCACAGTGGTTCATGGCTATTTTTTTTATGCTGCTGGCTTCATTACAATCACCAAACTAAAATCCGTCATCCTCGCGCAGGCGAGGACCCATAACACTCTTCCGAAGTCGCTTCACTCGACGGCCAAAGGAAGCGTGATATGGGTCCCGGCCTTCGCCCACTGCTGTCCGGGATATTTTGCTTGACTGTTGAGGAAGGGGTTGCAGGCAGTGGTTTACGAGGGTTAACCTCGGTTTGCCAACTTAAAAACCAAACCCTGCAACCATGTTCAGCATATCT
>Ga0265780_10000440_pt1 | contig 65023 bp, 54 predicted proteins | sample P1T30metagenome_FD_192432 | JGI IMG/M metagenome (GOLD analysis project Ga0265780, IMG submission 192432) | Plant litter microbial communities from East Loma Ridge, Irvine, California - P1 T30 | ecosystem: Environmental > Terrestrial > Plant litter > Unclassified | place: USA: California... | reverse complement strand
ATATTTACAGCATCACCAGGTGCCGCAAGAGTTCGTGATTGATGAGGCCAGCAAATTCCACTGATCAAGGACAAAGTCTGTAACCTATACTGGTAGCCTGTCTATCGTGACTGTAATTTTAGTATAGTAAGAATGCTATAGATAATGTACTGAGAATAGCCAGGCTCTACTTTCAACGTATTCTTAGTGTTGATGGTAGAGCTTCGCCGAGGTAATTGATCATAATTCTTGCAGATGGTGACGCCGAAAGCAGGCCCACTGTTACCCAGTGCTGTTCTAGTCAGTAAGGTCGTGCACGTGACAGCGCAATTGTAGCCTAGCTCAACTTTTTGGTCGCGAACTTCGAGGTCGCAGAGCTCTTCAATCACCACCAGAACATCTCACCCACGTCACACCTCGCGCATCCTTACACCAATTGACCAGGCGCGCATACCAACGACGCGCATCACTATCTCTAACCTGCGGCTCCACCGGCTTGCCGACCTGATACACCCTCCACAAGGTATTCGCGGCACCGAGCCACGACCACATTCGCGATGAGCGGCCGACGCGATTTCCTGTCGATGCCCGCGCCCGAGAACTATGTCGCTGGTCTCGGGCGTGGTGCGACGGGCTTCACAACCCGGAGCGATCTTGGTCCGGCGCGCGAAGGACCTTCCGAAGATCAGATGAAGGAGATGCTGGCGAAAAGAGCTGCGCAGTTGGGCGCTGCAGCTCCATCAGCTTACGGCGTCACTGAGAAGAAGCCCGATGAGCATGACGAGGAGGAGGATCGCTTCCAGGACCCGGACAATGAAGTAGGCTTGTTTTCAAGTGGAATGAACTACGACAAGGAGGACGACGAGGCAGATCGCATATACCAAGAGGTGGACGAGAAAATGGACAAGCGGAGACGAGCACGCAGGTTGGTACCCATCATTTCATAGCCCCGATGCCCACTCCCTCCCCTCTATCTTTGTTTTCCAAGTATTCATCGCAAGTTTTCCCCCGAACAGATACCGATGTCCGACCTAGGGAAGCTCGCGAGCAACAAGAACGAGACGACTACGAAAAGAACAACCCCAAGATCCAACTACAATTCGCCGACCTGAAGAGAGCCCTCGGCGGCGTCTCCGAGGAAGAATGGGCAGCGCTACCCGAAGTCGGCGACATGACGGGTAAGGCGAAACGCGCCCGCGAAGCCCGCATGGCAAACGCGCGCTCGTATGCCGTACCCGATAGCGTCCTCAATGCCGCTGCAAAGTCTGGCGAACTCGACACCTCGATCTCCTCCAACGATGCGGATTCCGGCACAATGACCAACTTTGCTTCTATCGGTCAGGCCCAGAAAGACGCCTTGCAGGTCCGCCTGGACTCGGCAGCAAAGGCTGGCGGCAGCGAAACACAGACAAGCACATCAGGCACCGCAACGGCCATCGATCCCAAGGGATACCTGACAAGTTTGGATCGCAAGCAAGCTGCAGGCGACGAGCTGCCAGTAGAGGATATCAACCGGGCTCGTGTGCTCCTCGAGAGTACGGTGCGGAGTAACGTCAACAACGGACCTGGTTATGTCGCCCTTGCACGACTGGAAGAAGTGGCTGGCAAGCTTCACACCGCGAAGAAGGTCATACAACGTGGATGCGAGAACTGCCCGCGGTCGCAAGTTGTGTGGGAGGAAGCCATCCGACTGAATCGTGAGAACACTCACAACGCCAAGGTCATTGCAGCGAACGCCATTAAACAATTACCACATTCTGTCGGACTCTGGAAAGCCGCGATTGACCTGGAGCAAACACCAGCAGCCCGAAAGAAAGTGACGCGCTTGGCTCTTGACCACAACGCGCAGAGTGTGGAGTTATGGAAGACCTTGATCAACGACACGGAGGAGCTGGAGAATGTTCGTCTACTCTTTGCCAAAGCCACAGAGCAGACGCCGCTGTCTGAGGAGTTGTGGATCAGCTACGCTCGAGTGTGTGAGCCAGAGCATGCACAGCAAGTGCTCAATCAGGCTCGAAAGGCCATTCCGACCTCGTGGCTCATTTGGGTAGCTGCCTGTCGATTGCAAGAGCAATTAGGCAAAGTGGAGCTCCTCGACAAGATCATGCAGAGGGCCGTCAAAGCCCTCATCAAGGAGAACGCCATGATGAAGCGCGAGGAGTGGCTGACGCAGGCTGAGGTATGCGAGGAAGAAGGCGACAAGGCTACGGCTGCGGCAATTGTCAAGGCCACCATCGGCTGGGGACTAGATGAAGACGACGACAGGCGTGACGTATGGCTGGAGGACTCCAAAGGTGTTTCCGGACGTGGGCACTATGAGGTAGCCAGGGCTATCATCAGCCATTGCGTGTCCATTTTTCCATACTCGACTACCGTGTGGCACGCTTCAGCCGATCTTGAGAAGCACCACGGATCGATCGATACACTTCTGAGCGTCCTGGAACGAGCGGTGAACGCATGTCATAGCAGCGAAAGTCTCTGGTTACTGTACGCGAGAGAGATGTGGAATTCAGGCAACGTGGACGGAGCGCGGCAGGTCTTGGGCCGATCATTCGAGCAATTACCGGGAAACGAGAATCTCTACACAAGAGCAGTCGACTTCGAAGTCGATGCCGGAAACATGGAGAACGCAAGATCTTTCCTGGCCACGGCCCGAGCATCAGCTGCTACTGGTAAGAACCTATGATGCCGACCAAAGATGTACATGCTAACTTCATTAGATCGTATCTACCTCAAGAGTGCCGTACTAGAACGCCAACTCGAGAACTTCCAAGACGCAATTGATCTCTGCAACGAAGCCCTCCAACACTTCCCTGGATCCTGGAAGCTCCACGCCCTAAAGGGACAGATCTACGAGCAGCTATCGAAGCTCAAGGAGGCGCAAGAAGCTCTGAGTGTCGGGACACGCGCAGCACCAAAGGCACCCGTCCTTTATGTCCTCCTCTCGCGCCTACTCGAGAAACAAGGAGCGCTAGTAAAAGCTCGATCCGCTCTGGAGCGTGGCCGCACACAAGTACCGAAGAATGCAGAGATCTGGTGCGAGAGCGTACGCCTCGAGAGACGAGCCGGAAACATCCCCTCCGCCAACAAACTCATGGCAATCGCACTGCAAGAAGCACCAAGCTCAGGTCTCTTGTGGGCCGAGAAGATCATGCACCTCGAAGCGCGCACGCACCGCAAACAGCGCGCGCTCGAAGCCATCAAGAAGGTCGAAAACGACCCACAGCTCTTCGTTGTCGTGGGCCGCATCTTCTGGGCCGAACGGCGTCTCGAGAAGGCAGATACGTGGTTCACGAAGGCTGTCGTGCTCGATAGCGATTTCGGTGATGGCTGGGTCTGGTTCTACAAGTTCTTGCTGGCTCATGGGACTGTTGCGAAACAAGAGGAGGTTCTGAGTAAGGCTGCAATGGCGGAGCCGAGGCATGGTGAGATCTGGCAGAGTGTGAATAAGGATGCGAAGAATGCGAGGAAGAGTGTGGAGGAGAAGTTGAAGATTGCCGCGGCGAAGGCTGAGTGAGATGGAGTTTTGCGCGGGCATCGAGGCTCAAGGGTCGCGAATGGAAATGGGATTTATCGTGGATGGACACGTGCATCAGGTCGCGCTGATCGTGTTCACTGCAGACGTGGGCTCGGCTATGAGAACAACATGGACCGAACAGACGAGCATAAGAATCGCGGCCCTTCGTCTTTGAGAACAGTCAAGCTGCTTGATCAGAGGCAAGGAAGACACCATGTAGATGTAAGACAGATACCACGTAGGCCTTCGTCTCACTTCGTGTAAGCTACAGCACCGCGAAGATATATGAAGAGAATACTGATTCGACAGATTATTAATTACAAATGTGTGACGAACGATGACTTCGGAATGTGAGGCTCTTGAAGACGACAACCCGGTGAAAATAATCACGGCAACATCGGACGTCCGCATGCAGATACATGTTGTCTGGTAGGACACGGGAGAATCGTGATCTCGTGCGAGGAGTGAGTATGTAGGCTGCAGTGATGGCACCGCGGATTAGTGCTCTCGTCACGACCTTGGCTATCCAGTACGCGCAGGGCTACGCTCGACGACATGTGTATATGCAGGCAGCCGATGATGCTCGCCATTGTCTCGCGTGAGCGCACGCAGCGGTATAGCCAGAGTAGGAGCCAGATCGTGTCCCCCGTCCACAGATACATTGGTAGTCGCTTCACTCTTGGGCTGATATGGCGGCGGAGCCTCTCCGTCCTCGTTCAGCCCCTCCTGCCGTCGCACTTGCGCCGCTTGGTCTCGCCCATGATTTCCATGCATGAAGCGACGGGTGCCCGCCCAACGCTCGAGATCCCGTGCGAGAGCAGTCTGTCCACTGCGCCGCATCCGTGCCTTCTTCAGCTTCCTCCGCCGAAGCAACCACCACAGGAACAACGCAACTAGTAGGCCCATAGCGGCTAGGAATAGGAAGTAGTAATTGAAGACGGATACATTTTGGTCGTCTTCGTGGTGCTCCGAGCTTCTAGCGACGGGGAGGAATTTTGGAGGGACGGGAGGTACGAGAAGTATGTCCATGGCTGAGGTTGATGCAGGTTGTGTGTTCGTAGGACGGTGGCAGTGAGGGATGAGTAGATGAGTAGGGAGGATGGTAAGCTTGCCGCTAATGGGCTCGCCAACTGTGAATTATCCTGCCCAAACGATGGTGTTGTGTAATGAGACCCAGGCACAGCAACGTCTTCGGCCAACTACACGCACGGCGCTCCTGCCTATGTGAAGTGCAGCAGCGAACGATAGCGAAAGGCGCGGACAGGTGAGGCGTTTGAATTGGGGAGGAGCAGTCGCGGACAGGCGGCAGTCGCGCGTCCGATGGATAGCTCAGTCCAACATGGCGAGGTGATGGAAAAGGGTGTGCATTTGCACGAAGGGAAGACTACACTACATTGCTCCAGTTGCAAGTGAGACGCGGCTGTGGTGAGATAATGAGAATGATGCTCGGAGGTCTCGGAAGAGTCGGAAAGACGCGGCGCGTGCACTGATCGACGGCCAAGCATCATCAGGAATGGCGCCATAAGCTTGTCAATCTCGCGACACCTTGATGGACACCAGTATTTGACTACTCCCTCTCCCGCCCCCGCAAACCTGCAAACATGGTCAAAGCCGTTCGAGGTATGCATCGCCCCTCATTCTCATGGGACCACGCTGACCGCTCCAGGCACGCTCGTCAAGTGCGATGCGTCCATCAAAGCCATGCTGGTCGACATCGACAGCAAGAACAACAACGAATACATCATCGAGGAACTGGACGAAGAGCACATACTCGTCAAAGAGACAAAGATCAACGAACTCAAGGCGCGTCTGAATAACGTGGGTTGCGTTTGTTATGGCTCTCATTGCTATTTGACTGACGGCTCGCAGATGATCAAGGACCGCCTCAAAGAGCCCGAGGAGTCCGACTCGGAGTAGGTGGTAGTCACGAAAACAGCATGCCCCTCCACGTCCGAGCAACCTCAACCGCCTGCCTTATCTCCGTGGCTCTGCATTTAGGTCATGGCAGACTTCTGCGCAGCGCCCTGCTGAGCGCCAACCCACTTGGGCCTCACGTCGGTGAACAGCTCAGCATCTACCTTGAAGTTGTCCAGGATGCTGGTGTCGTCAAGAGTACCGACCTATCGGAATCAGTATCGGTCGCTATCAGACATCAATCACCACATACCTTGATGATGCGCTTGCCCTCGAAGGTCTTGCCCTGGCGCCACATGGTCGAGCCACAGTCGCCGCTATAACCGGTCAGAGGGAGCTTTTGGATAGTCGCTGAATAACATACCAGAAGTTGGAGATGATCTCGTTGCCGCCATCGGCCACCTTCTTGTGCTGCTTTGGGGTGCCCTTGGTGACCTTGAATCCGTCTTCGGTGAAGACAGCGTTGCTGGAGTAGGTGCTGCCGCCAATCTTGCGGCAATCGACGCAATGGCAGAGAATCTTCGGATACCGTCAGTGTCTTGCTACTCTGTCGAACGTTGCATTACGTACGCTGGCCTCGCTGCTACCCTGCGCCTCGTAGCGGACGTTACCGCACATGCATCCTCCGACGACCATTTTGTTATTGGTATGGAAAGAGTTGATATTGGGTTAGATGTTGGTGTTCTTGGTAGTTATCAATTCCCAGGGTGAGTTTGTGAGTGAGGAGTAACAGAACAAGAACATCGATTTTATACCTCGCCTCTACCCCGCGATGCTGATCGTTCGAAGTTGAAAGGTATTACGCTATGCTCTCCACAGAAGACTAACCTCTCGGTAACTCTGGTCCCCTCACGTAACTCTAGTGTCTAGGCCCACCCATCTCGGACTCCATTCGGTGACGTCTATTGGCACATTCAGACACGGGCCAAAGGCACACTGCATACAGCATTCGGCAACCTCAGAAACCGAGAACATGCTGTGTTTACCCAGTGACATCCTGTCGTTCCGCACAAATTGAAACCAGTTCCGCGCAGAGTTGGTTGGAGAGTCCATCAGATTCGCGAAGAAGTAATTCCAAATATGCAAGTGAATGCAGGTCGGGTCACAGTTTAGGCACCTCCGAAATGCTTGGTACAGAACGAGATGTGGGCTTTTGTCCATATCTAGAACTTTTGATACGTGTCATTTTGTACTACTGTTGGAAAGACGCGCCCCTTATCCCATCAGCAGCGTCAGGTCCATAGACGGCACGAGACAGTGGTCGTTGTGTGACGTAGCAAAACACGGCCAAAGCGGGGCATTCCCGCGGTGTACAGTAATGTCCACGTGCTTTCGAGCGAGTTCCGCGTTTTGGCCATTCCATCTTGACATTTACCCAACACGCGATCCAAATATGACCATCAAGTAAATCAGAATACCGCGCTCGACGCGATTAACGTCCTGCGAACATCATCGTTCCCACCCAACCTCAACTCTGCGCCAAACACGACTCGCCCATCTACAATGGCCACCGCACCAAATGTCTGGACGCAAATGAACTATGTCCCACCACGCGGCCAATGCAACTTCAGGCAGTCGGTCCTCTCTCCCAAATGCTCCTGTCTACGTTACATGTTGCACCCGTTGAAGGTAAGTCTCTCACTTGCGAGAAGGCTACTTGAACACGCTCCATATACTAACAACACGACAGTCTGCTTCCTCCTATGACTGCGACGGCTGCAACCACCACGCCTCCTTCCATAGCATGGAGAACAAGACGGAAGACGAGATCCGCAAGCGCTGGGAGCAGGAGGCCAAGGACAAGGCTGAGCGCGACGAGGAGGCTCAGCAGCGGCCGAAGAAGCGCGTACGAGCAATCGAGTACCAACAAGCTCCTGCACTGTTACCGGACGAGGAGCCGGATGAAGCACTTTTTGGTAATGCGAATGGCAAGGCTGCGGCGAAGGGTCGGGGCGCGCATAAGAAGAAGGCAGGGTGTGTCGCGGCGGGTAGGGCGAAGGGCAAGGTCACGGAGATTCTTGAGGACGGGGAGGATACGGTGGTGGAGCTGGACTGAGGGACGATGGCGTTCTGCATGGTGTTGCTGTTATAATCGCGAAATGATACCCCAATGCTTTTTTCACAATAATTTCCAAGCGATCAAATTTCTATTTTCCATGCATGGCACTCCTATGATCTTCTGGCATGCTGTAACATCACACTGCCAAGGCCTGACTGCCGCGGGCTTCACGTTCGCGTCCGCCCTTGCTTTCCTCTCACCACCAATAAATATGTTAACCCGCGGCCACCGGCGGTGATAGACGCCAAACATATCCACAACTACCCGTGACCGCGCCCTAACGGCCAACCACAACTATGGCGACCCCAACACCCTCCACGAACACCCCCGCAAAGCACCTCCCCACCTTCTCGTCGCCTGCCCCGCGCAGCGTCCCACCCACGGGCAACATGAACATGCTGTCCTACGATTCGCCGGCGCTCAACATGCTCACGGATACAAGCTCAGGCATGGGCGGTGTAGGCATGGGCATCAGCATGAGCGGCCTGGGCATGTCAAACTTAGGTCTGAGCGCAAGTTCAATTGGACGCGCAGACGAAGCGGAGAGAAGCAGGCGGCTACAGAGCATACTTGAGGTTGTCGGAGCGAAACCAGGTCGCGTGAGCGAGGAGGGTTTGCTTGCGCTGTGCAAGAGGCTGGGCGTCGCGGTCGAGAAGACCACACCGGAGCATAGCTACATGCTGCTGATAGGCGACGAAGCTGTATGCGACGTTCTCTTCAAAGACGACGAGATTGCGTCGGTGAACTTGCAGACGGGCCTCGATGGCGAGCAAGAAGACCTGCAGTTTGGCGCCACGGGCTCGGAAATTCTCAAGAGAAGCTTGAAGCCTTTGCCGGGCCAGAGCAAGATCAACGTCACGCTTGAGCGATTCGCGGAGAATCTGGAGAAGCTGTTGAATCTGGATAAGCTGGGCAATCCGCAGAATGGCGGTGTGAGCTGCTACAACGCGATTGCGGGCGTGTACACGAGCTTGAGGAAGCTGTTCGAGCACGAGAAGAAGATGGCGCTGGCGGTCATGGAAGCAAGCACACCGCACAGGAACCACAAGGCGGAGCGAGATGTACTGTGCAAGAAGAGCGGGCGGCCACGGCTCAATGGTGGAACGTGTCTGGGACTGAGTCTGGAGTACTGGATGGACAGGCGGCACATCGTGCGCAACAAAGCGCCATCGCAGTCCGACAAGGGCAAAGAGAAGATGGACATCGACTCGCAAGACCACGATACTTACCCCGAAGACGACGACGCCGAAGTCAACAACATGTACTCCCTCACCATCGAATGCGAAGCATCTCCCTCGACCCTCTACAACCCCATCCGCATATCGAACGAGTGGATAAGCGACAAGATCGAGAAACCCACAGACGCAAACGACGAGAACGTCACGATCGATAACATCCTTCTTGACCGCCCATCGATCGACTGGCTCGAGCCAAAGCCCACATACCTCGAACAAACAACATCAACAGACGAAGCAATGGATTTGAGCTCTGCGCCTGGCCGTCTACCCAACATTCGATTCGTCGCGAGGTTCAATCCGCCATTAGTCGTGCCGTACGCTGTACATCACCAGCTCTTCCAGAACGTAGGCCTCGAGCCAAGACCAGAAGACTTCCAGCCCACCACCTTCGTCGGCCTTGCACTTCGACCCGGCGAAATCGATCCAGGCATGATGGGCGCCACAGAATCAACGACTGAACTGCGCAGCTCGCGCTCCGTACTGGCATTCGATGCCAACGGCAATGAGACACAGCAGAAACACGATATGAGCTTGTACCTGCCCAAGATCGAGTACAGCCGCACACTGGAGAGCTTGCCGTTTTCGCACCCAAAGTCTCTTATTGATATGCTGCCGACGCTACGGCAGTATGCGTTTACGACGAGTTTGCTGAAGGAAGCTTTCTTTGACAAAGAGCAGAGACTCGCGCACAACATATCACTCACCCCACCTCAGAATGACAAGCCGATTCAAATCGACGTCAATCTATCCTACATACCCCCAGCCCCACGTCTAATGTTCTACATCCCGCACCCCCTATCGATCTCAACACCATCTCTATCCACAGCCGCATCCCTCATCTCAAACTTCCCCACTCCAGACGCGACCTCGTATCCCCCCCTCCGCGTCACGCTCGACGTGGCACCTAATGGCGAGTTGGTGGTGGGCGAGCAGAATGTTCTACGTGATGAGGATGGGGATATGGGCATGGGGCTTGAGCAGGCGGAGAGGAGGCAGAAGAGGGTGCAGAGGTTGGCGAGGGGGTTGGATGTTTGTGGGGACGTGGGCGTTTGGGCGGAGTGGGTGAGGAGGGAGGTTGGGAGGGGGGACGGGTTGAAGCAGACGTAGAGATAACATTAGTAGAGGGATTTCGAAGTTATTACCACATTGGAACCTTTGGGATGTGTTTGAGTGTAAAATGAGCTTAACTTTAATCCGAGCGCTTTGGTATTAAACTATTTGTAGTCTCCAGCGTTATTCTACGTCCTGCATTTCGTGCCATGGGAGAAGAGTAAGTGGCTTTTTGAAGGACTCAGGGCAGAAGACAGACTCAAAAGTCCTTCACAGATTGAGAAGATGATTTGGTAAGTTCTTGATTCATCGCACGTAAGCTAGGTACATACCATCATCTCATCCATCTGGACTCCCACTGCGCAGTGCAGAAAGGACATCTGTCATGATATGACGCAGTACGTAGGTAGTGATGTGTAAGGGGTGGATACGTGTGACAGAAGGCAAGATTACCAACGATCTAAGCGCAGCAAAGGGGGTATGACAACAGAGACGAAAGCACCAATCTACGGCTTGTTGATTTCAACAACCATCTCCGTCTCGACAGTTTCCGCATTCGCAGCCGTCTTAGCGACGTCCGCGCCCTCGACCTTGCCGTACATAGTCTCAGCGATGATGCCGGTGATCTGGTACGGGTCGGCGTTGGAAGCCGGGCGACGGTCCTCGAAGTAACCCTTGTTGTCGGCGGCGACTTGGCGCGGGATACGGACTGACGAGCCACGGTTGGCAACGCCCCAGGTGAACTTGTCGTACGACGCAGTCTCGTGCTTGCCCGTCATGCGGAGCTCGTTGTCCGAGCCGTAGACGGCCATGTGCTCCTTTTGGCGCTTGGAGAGCTTCTCCATCGCAGCCTCGATGGCCTTGATGCCGTTGTCCGCACGCGTGTCCTTGGTCGACACATTGCTGTGCAGACCGGCGCCGTTCCAGTCACCAGGGATGGGCTTGGGCGCGAACGTCACCTTGGCGCCGAACTCCTCGGCCACGCGGTGGAGCAGGAAACGCGCCATCCAGAGCTCGTCACCGAGCGAGATGTCAGGGCAAGGTCCGACTTGGAACTCCCACTGGGCGGGCATGACCTCGGCGTTGGTGCCGGAGATGGCGATGTTGGCGTACAAGCATGCCTTGTAGTGGGCCTCGACAATGTCACGGCAGAAGACCTTACCGGTTCCCACACCACAGTAGTATGGGCCTTGGGGCGCGGGGAAGCCGTTCTTGGGCCAGCCATATGGCCAGCCAAACTCGTCGAGAAGAGTGTACTCTTGCTCGAGACCGAACCAGAACTCGGCTGCGGAGTGCTCCTTGAGGATGAGCGCGGCGTCGTGGCGGAAGTTGTATGCGTTGGGCTTGCCGTCGGACATGTATGTCTCGCACATGACGAGGATGTTGTCGCCCAGACGGAAGGGGTCGGGGTAGAAGGCAACGGGGCGGAGGTAGACATCCGAGTTGTCGCCCGGTGCCTGGCCAGTTGACGAGCCGTCAAAGTTCCATTCTGAGAGATCCGAAACCTTCTCGACCTTCTTGTCCATAGTCTGGCAACATCATTAGCGAGTGTCCTTGGCGGGGTGGTTTGCCTGCGTGGATAAATGGGAGGAGGGGTGCGTCCGCGGGGTGCCTTCCGCCCGCGTGTCTGTGGCGCAAAAGCTTATCTAGGCGCGCTGAAGCAGGTGCGATTGGCGCGACCATGAGGTCACACCAAACGACCACCATGCTGCGATCACCAGTTGCTGCATGCGCGCCAGAAATGTGTATCGCGGTGCAGACTGCGGCTTGCTAGACGGCCAGACCCTGAGCCTGAAGTCCAAAAAGCAAGGTAATCTGCCCATGCACGCGTCGCAAATGGCGCAGTGTCTCGTGTGTGTATGTGTGTAGTAGAGTGGTGCTGAAAATTGCGGAAAATGGCTCACCTTGCACTTCGAGCGCAGACCGTTGGAACCGTCTATCCAGACATACTCGGCAATGATCTTGCCTTTTTGGGGGAGGGAGAGGTATTTTTGGAGCTGAAAATGGCGCGTTAGCAGAGTTCGCCGAGAGCACGCGAGCATTTCCTAACTTACGTTGGCGGTATTTGAGACAATCGTTGAGTTGGCCTGCAGATTCTGTGAGTATGACTGTTCCGAGAGCGCCAATTCCATGGCGAATTGCTGGAGAAGCGTACCATGACTGCTGTATGTGTGGGTTGTTAGGTAGAGAAGAAGTACTGGTGTCCTGCGACAGTAGAGAGTCTTGTGGAGGGGTAGATATAGGTGAGGGGAGGAAGGTGCGTGAATGCGGAGAGAGAGAGATAAGGGATTCCAGGGTATCTTATAAGAATAGCCGACTGGGTTTGGCTTGACTGTCCTCGGTACTGTGGCGGGGCTAAGTCTGGTAAAGATAAATAATTAGGCTCGCCCTGGCCAAGAAGCGTCGCCGAACTGTTTCCGTGGGATGAAGAAGCAAACCAGAGCAATCAGTCTTCAAGTGCTGGGGTTGGTTCCGACGGCCAACCCACATCTCTAGTTTCCGCCCTACTGTGTGAACCGTGGGCCTGGATACCCTCGCCCAATCTGTGACTGCTCATATGTGCTGATGTGTATTACCATCGTGCTTCTTTGTCCGCGCCTTCAGCGGCCATCGTCGCTGACGTTACACAGATTTGAGCGAATGCGGTTGGTTGCGGCTCGGAACCGCACAGCCTCAGCGGCGGCGTTCCGACTTTGACCGCTGAGACAATGGAAAGCATCGCCAGCTTTGGCTAAATTTACACATCGATACTACCTTGTTGGTCACTGCTCAAAAAACCGCACTGGTCTCACACCGTGTCTTCCTTTGATCATGGCTGTCTACCTTCGCTGCCCTGAAGCGGTTCTTTGCACGGAAGAACTGGGACCCTTGGTGAGCATCTCGCAGCACCTGCATGCAACACAATCTGGACGTGCTAGATGAGGCGTTACCGTGGGTCTGACGCGATAAAGCTACAGCTGGCCAATCAGTATGCTCCCAGTCACTCGGCGCCTGTCATCCGAACCCAAGAGTGACGCTCGAAGAACGTTTTTTGTAGTCAGACAAACCGCATCCGAGGCTCCCCAGCAACAGTGCCGAAGTGTTGAACTTCGTGTTTTCTGGTTGAAGGGCGTGCGTCTCGGGGTCGCCATCGCCCATCGCCCTTCTAGAAGCTGATCATGAAGATGCGTTGAGGCGTGGAGGAATCCTTGTCGCGTGCCCCACCGTCCGTATGCAACGCCCACAACGCCATCTGCAGGACAGCCAAAACGTTTGAAGACAAACTGAAGTACCTGCGTTGCTCTGGCGAACGGCGGTGAGTGCACATGTGAATGCATCGTCATAACTAACAGTCAGAAGAGCCGCCCCCTTAATCCCGCACCATCAAATCCCACGATGTTGAGCAATATCCGGCCGGCATCGACCACAGAATTCAAAAAGCCGCATCGCGATGTCGGCTTCTCTAATATCGCGCATCAGACGTTGGCGGGACAGTAGATCCGCCAAGGCGGTGGACCCTTGTGCCTGAAGATAAGCCACAGTTTGTTACTCGATTTGCATACGTAACGCGGGCCGGCGCCCAGTGCTGTCTATGGTACAGCTGTACACGCCTTCGCAGCTGCTTCATTTCCACCCAAAAATGTGCACAAAACCCGTCTACATGCTGGGCTACAAGGTGAATATGTTCAGAAGATCAGATTGACGTTCAATTTCGCATCCGTGCACTTGTGGCGGTGTCATCTCCCGCATTTGGCATGGCTAAAGGACTTTTCCACGTGCGGTAAGGGCGCAAGATATGCATAAATTTCCCCAGAGCAAGGCTCGCTGATCCAGGACCCTCGCCTTTACGTAGGTGTGGCAGCGCCCGCTGGAAAGGACTGGTCCTGGACGCTGTTCGTGGTACAAGCAGCGAGTCCTGATAGGGACACACATCTGATCAACCGACGGCAACGATTTGTTGAGCATTAGCGCTTTCGGAGCTCGTGGTCTGCGTGATGGTGGAGAGAATGCTGCTTGACACCGAGTCTGCCTTCAGGTGAGGTGTATGCACACTAGCGCCATACAGAACAGGTCTTTGCTATCCGCGCGACACAGGTTCGCTCAGTCGTGTCTTCCCCTCTCGCCGAATGATTCTCTTTGACACAGCTTGATTACGCGGCGTATCCTCGGTGGGGTGGCAAGGCGGGTGTACCTGCAGTAGAGAGACCTGCACAACGAAGAAAGCTCGGAACCACGCGGAGAGATCTGGAATGCCCGACTTCTCGGGAGCTAAAGTATTCTGATACGATGCCAATGGCGTGGTAATCTGGGGTTAGCTTATCAGAAGGCTGGGCTTCCCGTCGGTCGCTCCCTGAGGTCCCCTGCACTGCGCTCGCGTCAGTCATCTTCATCATTGACGACCATACCGAAATCAACTCAGGGGACTTCTCTGGCTCCCGATGATATGCTGGGTGGTGTCGTCTTTTGTGCATACAAGATTACGATAAGTACTGCAGTCTTATTTTTGACTCCTCCCAGTCCTGTGGTCATCATGTCGTCCTCCCATGGCGTTCGTTCACAATGGTACGGGGGTGACATTGACGAGAAGAGATTCCTTAATGGATCGGTCGTTGTTTATGTTTCCGAGACCGCAGCGACCTGACCAGCATATGGATGAAGGATTGAGCTCGGCGGACTTTCCCGGATTACCGCCGTAACAACTGTGTGATCCAGCCATCTCTTTCGCGAAGCGCTACTCCAGTACACTGGGGATATCCAATCCAAAGTCGGGAGTGGAGTTGCTTTTGTCGAATTTCTGGCAATCTAAGCGCGACGCTGGCCTTCAGCCGTTGGACGACGAACGGAAAGGTTGAAAAAGAAAATGTCGTCCGAGCGAAGAGCTAATCCATGCAGGCCACGATGTCGTGTTCTTGCGGACTTGTCTGCTTTTTCACACGGAAGTTACTGTGGAAGAAGTCAGTAATGGTTGATCTTGCTAGTTGGAATGCTCGTAGGCATGTGGCGCAACAATGCCGTGCCGTACACTACACCACTCCATCACAACCTCGGAACCTCCCTCCACCGTCGAGCCAACCATGCACCGATCTTGCGGTCCTGAGAATAATATGGAAGTGCGAATAGCATTGTTGCGTGCAAGATGAAGTTGACAGGGAGCTTGGGCCGGCGCGTGGCCAATAAGAGGCTTGCGATGAGGTAAGAAGAACTGCGTCGCTCCTGCCTGTTGCAACCTCACCTCTAGAAATCTTAAGAACAGGTGCCAACGTCTGTACATGTACGAGATTTAAATTGCGATCGAAGATATGCACAGCACGCTTCGTTACAGCAGGTGCCTTCCCCTGCAATTTTCACTCCTAGCATTTAGACACAGTGAGTTCGACTTGAACTGAATCTATATGGCGATCAGGTTTAACTCCAGAGCTTTGGCTTCGCCGGTGCAGACTGAAACTGATGTCCAATGTTCAGTTGTATTCACGTTACTCAGTTTACTCAGTACCTACGGCTCGCTATACGGACAACAATCACGACAGTAAAACATCGGCACGTCTCAAAGCTTTGAGCCATTCCCTCCCGATGCCACCGGCAACTTCAACACCCTCATCGCATTCCCCCCCATGAAATCCTCCACCACCTCATCCTTAAACCCCTCCTTCGTCCCAACAAGATACGCATTCACATTATCCACACAAGCCTTGAACCCCAACTGCGGAAAATTCGTCCCAAACATGACCTTCTTCCTACCCGTCGTGTTCGCAAACCTGACCAGCTCGGGCGCATAGTACTTGGGCGACCACGCACTCGTGTCCACATAGACATTCTCATGCTTCCACGCGACAGCCATTGTTTCCGCCGCCCACGGGTGCCCAATATGCCCCATGATGATCTTCAGGGCCGGAAACTTGAGCGCAATGCTATCGATGTACGGGATCGGGCGGCCAACTTCGCTGGGGCACGCAGGTGCCGTGTGCCCGACCTGTGTCAGGAACGGTATGTCGAGCTCAATGCACTTTACGTATAGCGGCCAATAGTGCGCGTCCGAGGGCGGGAGGTTCCACAGCCACGGCACGACTCTGAGGCCCACGAAGCCTTCCGCTTTGACGTAGTGTTCTAGCTCCTTGACTGCGTTGACGGGGTCGTGGAGGTTTACGGCTGCGAGGCCGAAGATGCGGTTGGGATAGGCGCGTGTGTATTGCGCGACTTCGGCGTTGGAGAAGATCATTTGGCCGGGGCGACTCCAGGCGCTGAGACAGATGTGTGAGATGCCGGCTTCGTCCATGAGGGATATGAGTTTTTCGGGTGGGTGCTTTTGGTTGGCGATGGTGGGGTCTGAGTGGCTGTATGCGAAAAGGCGGGATACTTCTGGGACGGCGACGCCTAGCTGTGTCTTCTTGTGAGAATAGCGTGTGTGTCGAGATGGGAATTGCGTACGCCGGGAAGGTTTGCCCAGACGTCCACTATGGAATACTTGAATTTTGCGGTCGCCATTGTGTGTTTGGGGGGCGAGAGCAAGTCCCACCTGCAGCTTGAAAGTGCAACTCAGAGGCCTTTTTTAGTGTTGTTGAACCTCGGTTACCTAGGTGCTCTTCTGAGGGGTCGTTACTGAAGCCAGGCCATGTCGTCCAATTGTACTCGATCTAGCCCTGGAGCCGTCAAGTACCAGTTGCAGCGTGTACTCAACAATTTAAAGCAGAACGATCAGGTGCGGAGTATCAATTAGCATCACAATATCTATGTTTTGGTATTGAAGCATATGTTGGAAGTATTGCAATTGGACGAACGACCAAGGAATGTCAAGATAGGGACCACATACCTACGGGCGAATTCATCACCACTACCAGATCTGGTCAAGCTGTGATTGCCATGTAGGATTATGTTACCAGGGGTCGTGCTGCACAACCTCACTAGCTCGCTATCCAGACCAATCACAGCATCGAGATCTCTGAGAAACTGTAGCTGAAGAATCGCCATGATCCACACCAGCACGAAACCTGCCCAATGTGGCAGGTTCACTTGTAGCTGTGTACATGTCAACCCAGCCACTGAATTATGCTGCGAGATTACAATCTGAGATTGTATTAGGGCATCTTTTGCTGCAGTCGTTCGTGACTTGAAACTGTGATTCTTACGTGTGCTGTAGATTCATGTCCTCGCGACCCCTTACTCGAGCAGCACCCGACCTCCAGGTAGTTTTCAGATCCGACGCGCTGGGCGAATCGTGTGGGTCGTGGACACGACTCTTTAGCCGGCAGCGATGGAGCCGTATCCTCACTCGATGGGCAGCTCGTGCTGGAGCTGTTTGCGCCGTGAAGATGCATTGAACGATCTATTCACTACGCTACATTACAACTTTCGATGCCGATCATGGGATCAATAACATGAATGTGTTTGAAATGCCTGCACACTTACCTACACACAGTTCACCGCGAACATGCGTTCTCGAGGATGGCGTACCCCTGAGATAAGCGAGCGACCCATGGTAGTGGATAGTCCCGAGCCAATAGGGACATTTGAGGATAGCGAGCAGCGGGACATGGACATGGCGAGGGAATTATTCGAGTGTCATATAGACAAGTATCAAGGCAGATATTAAATGGCAAAATGAAAGTACACTGTCGCACCCACTTCAACGTGACAGAAACGAGGCGTGGCGGGCGAACAGGCGTGGCGGCCGAGATGGTGCGACATGTATGTCTTCCTGGTCGTTTGCGGTACGACTACGGAGCACCATACCAGACTTCAATGGACTGCGGCCTCGACAAGCGCAGGCAAGGCTGTCTCGATGACCGCCAGACGCAGCTCAAAACTCATATGCCGTATGCAGTCAGCGGTCTGAACAGGTACGGCGCATGTGCAGTGCAGCAAAATGCCCACTGTCACTGCACAACAGGGCTGTTCGCGGGAGTGCACTGCGACAGCGGCGTGTACCACCTACCTGTCGTACCGGGACGCCAGAGAATCCCGCGGCTACCGACATGACTGCTCGCCCGCCAAAGTTTGTTTTGAGAGGTGTGTCTCTGGAGTGAGGTTTGGTTCTGGTCGAAAGCAGCTGGTTGGGACTAGGCTGAAAGGATCGCCGGCCAGGATCCATGCGATTCATGCCCGTGGCTTCCAACGCCGAAATGTGCACGCAGCGCAATGGGCCAGCAGCGTTGTCTCACCTTCGTCCATTAGACCAGACAGTCACATCGACATCTCTATACCTGCTATCATTCTCCTCCTGCATTCTTCTTCACAGCCGCAATGGACAGCTAACGGTGTGAATTGCTTGTTCTAGTCTTACCGCTGCAGCTGTCACTGTCCTACCTCTCCTAGCGACGCCGCATTGCTTTTTGTACCGCTCCGCATCGCCTGCAGGGCCTCCTTAGCCCTACATATCGCCATATTGCCGTACATTGACAGCCACTCACTACGCAGCGAGCACCTCGCGGGGGGGAATGCGCCCACGCCGTTGGTGCAGCCATTGAGACAGCAATATATACATACGGTATACGACCAAATACAGTAATGCACAGACACACGCACTCGGAGACGGGCGACACGATGGCGGCGCGCAGTGATCGCTCGCGCGCGCAGTCCTTCAGCAGCGACCGCCCGTCTGTTGCCAGCTCGGTGACCTTTCAGATGCCGACGACAGTGCGCCCGCCGCCCGCCTACATCGCCGCCTCGGTGGCCTCGCAGACGGTGACGGACCAGCACAATGCCCAGCTGCGCGACGAGGACGAGGACCTCAGCGGTGACGCCGAGGAGCTGCAAAACGCCGTCTTTTCAGAACCCGCGCTGGCCCTGCTCAACGCCTTCCTCGACCACCTGCTGTTCGCCTTCCTGTCCTCGGCGCGCTCGCCGTCGCTGACCGCCATCCGACCCGCCATATCCGACGTGCTCAAGCCGCGCCTGGCCCGCGAGGCCTGCGAAGCCGCCGACGAGGAGCTGCAGGGCCTGCTGGCAGGCGAGGACGAGGACGACGAGTTCCCCGCGCTGGCGGGCAGCGCCGTGGACAAGTGGGACGTAGAGAAGGTGTGGAAGCGCACGCGGCTGCGCATCATGGTCTACACGCGCCTGGGCGAGCTCGAGGACGAGGACGAGGAGCGCTACGTGCAGCAGGAGCGCGGCCTCAGCATGGACGACGACGACGACGACGAGGCGGGACTGGTCTCGTGGGCGTCGGCCATCTTCCTCACCTCCGTCATCGAGTACGTCGCCGAGCAGACGCTGCTGACTGCGGGCGCCGCGGCCTTCGCACGCATGGATGCCAAGACGAAGAAGAAGAAGATCCTTACGCAGCAGCCGCGCTTCGAGCGGCTGGTGGTGGAGGAGCCCGACGTGGAGAAGATTGCGCTCAGCGCGGCGCTCGGTCGGCTGTGGCGCACGTGGAGGAAGCGCGTGCGGTCGCCAATGTCGCCCATGTCGCCCGGTCGCGGCGTCCGACGCATCTCGAGCGCGTCCAGCATGCACATTCGCAAGATGAGCCACGAGGCCGACGGCTCGTTGCGCGGGAACTCGCCCATTCCCGAGCACGTGCCCACCGAGACCGACATCGCCGCCAACATTCCCCTGCCCCTGGGCGACAACGACGTCAACGAGATCGAGGTGCCGGGCCTGGCCAAGACATACGAGGCGGAAGGTGAAAGTGAAGGTGAGGGTGTTATGCAGCCACCGGTATCACGTGCCCAGCGGCCCACGAGCTACATCATGCCGGTGCCAGTAGAGACGTCCGCACGCGGGACCACCAAAGTGCGGCCAGTGTCCCTTCCTCCGCCAGCTGCCTCGCCATTCTCGGTGGCTCCTTTGTTCTTCCAGCGAGACTCGAACCGAGGATCTGCAGAAGTCAAGCAACCAGAGACGCCGTTTGAGACGCCCATGGAGCATGCGGCCGAGCGCCGGTCCTACATTGCGCCAGAGTCCCAACCGCCCGTGCCTGAGCTTCCAGAGGCGGAGGCGAAGATTGCAGTGTCTGAGGTTCCGCAAGTGGAGGAAAAGATTCCCGTGGCTGAGCTCGTGCACGCCAACGAGAAGCACGCTGGTGGTGAGTCTCCTCAAGAGGCCGACGCGGACATGGTGGCTTTTGCGGCAGCGACGGGTATGGGCTTCCGCATGAGCGCTGTCGACCCCATGAGGCCAGACGCAGCGCCCAGTCGCGAGATGGAGCACGAAGTTCGCAGCGCCGGCAGCTACGACGGCGAGCACAAGATCATGCAGTCGAAACGCATGTCCGTCGAGAAGACCGGCCCGCCAGGCATTGTGCGGACCTACTCTACGCGCAGCTCGAGCCTCCGATCGACGCAGCACACGCCCGTTACTTCTCCAAAGATCAACCAGCATGGCGAAGCGATGTCCTACCTCGAAGATCCGCAACCAGACGACGACGACGAAGAAGAAGACGACTACCAGCACCGCGGCATCGGCGTCGCTCGCACCTCTGACGTGCCCATTCGATCCTCGCCGACTCCGTCCGCCGACACGTACATGGACACGGGCAAGTACGCCGCTCACGGTGGATACGTAGAGGTACAGCCGCGGCAGACGGCGCCTTCATCCATCTCAGTGCGCAGGACGCCCACTCCCGACTTGATTCCCATCGTACCAGAGCGGTCAGTCGCCCGCAAGGACCTGCATAAGCGTGAATTCTCTGCGGAGAGCCATGCCGGCGGCGCCAACAACTACGCGAATGTGACGAGCGCCCCACGCGTGCAAGAAGCGCCGAGAGCAAAGTCGCGCGGCGGCTCACTGCCCTCGTTGCAAGAGGTGGACAGCCACCCTGGCACTGGCAGGCAGAGGGTTGCGTCTGGAGCCAGTCATACGCCCACCACGCCTCAGCGAAGCCCGACCTATCCAGTGCGCGAGAATGCAGCCAACGGCTCAACTCACCAAGTGCAGCGCAAGTCTGCAGAAGACGCGAAGCGCACGCAGCGCGGAGGTCTCGATAGTTCGCCGTCCTCTGATAAGTCGGCGGTGCAGCGTGTTACGTCGTCTCAATCCTCAGGGCCAAGGCCAGGAAGCCATAACAATGCTAAGAACGGTGGGCGCATGTCTGAGGAAGACCGCCAGCGCGAGTTTGATTCGTTGGTCAAGGGTGAAGAGACTGTAAAGTTTACATTGACTCCGCAGACCGTGCGCGACTTGGAGGTAAGTCAGCAATCACATACTCACTTCCACCCATCTAATTATCCCGTAGGAATCACCCGTTCAGCGGAAAGTGGAGCCTGCGAGGCCAGTTACCTCTAATGTTCCAACCCAAACGCATGCGAACGCAGACAAAGACCGATCCCCCGGCGCCAGCAACCTACCAAACAGGTCAACCTCCAGAAGCAAAGGGCCTGTTGCGGCTCAACACAAATCCTCGCCAAGTAGGAAGGTCGTCACTCGACCACTTGCCCGAGAACCGCGTGTTGAAGGCGGGTCGATGCGTGACTTTGCCGACTTCATACGCTCGACTGGTCCCAGACCCGGACAGGAAAAGCCCGTGCAGCCCTTTGTTAGTATCAGCGGTAACAACTCGACATCATCACTCGGCCGCAAAGCCAGCACCATGGAGGGCCCTTCCACGAGGCCGCGCATGAACATGGAGCCTCGCAGCCCGGCAGGTCTCAGCAGTGGTAACGATGATCTGATCGACTTCATCCGTCAAGGGCCACCAAGTGCCAACACTGGGCAGCCTAGAATTCCGCGCAATGTAGCTCCCTTCCGCACGACGGTAGATTCAGATCAGTTTGATACGATGCTGGACGGCCACAATAACGTTGAGTCTGCGTATGGGTCCACCGCCTCGACTCTTGACTCCAAGCACTCCAATCAGACCATTAACTCGCGCACTGGCTTGATCCCCGAGCCCAAGGTCGTCCAACCAGCATACTCAAACACACCACAGAAGTTGTCTGGTAACATGGCCTCAAACTCCGAGCCACATATCACAAAGACCCGCCGACGCAACAAGGACCCATACGCGATTGACCTTTCCGACGACGAAGATGAAGACGAAGACCAATTGACCGCGCTCCCTCCTTCCAGCCAACCACCACCAGCAGCCCCTCGACAAGCCCCACGACAAGCTGCTCCACGGCAAGAAAGCTTAATGGACTTCCTCAACGGCATGGATCCCCCTAGCAACAACAAACCGCAACCCTTCATGCTCAGCGAAGAAACAATCGCCGCGGCTAGGGCCCGCGCCAGCGCATCCAACTCTTCGCTCTCATCCACACAGACCGCGACTCGCAACGGCGTCGTCCCCTTTGGCGCCATCTCGTCAACATCAGTAGGCTCCGATGCGCACCGCGCGTACAAGCCCAGACTCCAGGCGAGGGCACCTCCAGTTGGTGAAATACGCAGCAGTAAGTCTGCTACAAGTGATCTTGCGGACTTTTTAAGGAACTCGGGCCCGCCTGAACCGCCGCCTGTGTCGTATGTTAAAAAGGAAGAGGAGAAGAAGAGTAGTCGCAAGTTTTGGAATCGGAAGAAGTCGTATGGGGATATGCCTTGAGTGTTTGATCGTATTGGGATTGGGCAACTGCGCTCTGTGAGCTTTTCTTCGATTCGGCATACCGTTAATGAGGGATTTTGAATGCATGAGTTTGGGATGGGGATGTGGATGTGGATGGCATTGAATACCAAACGCCGGGACTTCTTGTTGATGAGCATTCTCAATACCCTGTTTTTCAGTATACCCTACTTTAGCTTTTTCACAGCAATTGCTCCCTCACTATGGACTAGAGCAAGAAAGCGAACGTGTTAGTTCTTCGTCATCGTTGTTTTGTGTAGATATTGAGGTTTTTAGGAGTCTCAGGGTCGGTAATGATAATGGTTTTTGTGCACGAGTGTTGAATCTGGGTGAGAACCTTGTGCATGAGAGGAATGCTGAAGATTGTGAGGGTTGTTTTTGGGTATGATGTTCAGGACTTGATGGGGGGTACTTGAGTTTTGGGTCGTTCGATGTGATAATGTGTTGTGAAATTGGGACGTCGTGGTCAGCCTGTTGTAATCTTGACTTTGTAGTACTTGTAGGGAACATTTAATTGCACATTATAGTGCTCGGTATTTTGAACACAAATCTCTGCGGAACTTGATGGGCCTGAAAATGAAGATTGTAAGATGAAGTAGTATTTAAATGAATGCGTTCAGAGCAAGGGTCAAGGGCACAGCTTGATGAAGTGCTCCTTGTATAGATTGCACGCGAGAAATTCTGGCACTCTCTACTTGACTTAGGTGTCGTTTATTATTAGAGGAATAGGCAAGACACGTAGTAAGCAAATCCAAGCGTAAGCACACATGTGCCCCCCCGCGCAAATGCCCAAGTGGTAAGCACTAAAACACCAGCATATAAAAACCCTATTATGTCAATTCATCAACGCGAAAGACTTTCAGTTGTACCTCAATACCCATCACAACCTTGGAAGGTCTCCACCCTCCCCACAAACCACCTCGGCACCGAACATGTCCCTCCGCACCCAAATGCCCGCCATCTACTGGTACTACGGCACCCTCATCGACCCCCTCCTCTCCCTCTCCGCAGTCTACATGGTCTATTTCCACCCCTCCCTCTTCATGGACCCCGGCTTCTCCCCCTCCTCCCCGCACGGCAAAATCACCCCCTCGCACGAATTCCTCATGCACCAGATCGGCGGGCCCTTTCTGGCATGGACCTTCCTAACGCTCACGATGCTGCGCGAAACCAAGGAAATGAAAGTCTGGACTAGGTTCCAGACGGGGTTGGCGTTTACGGATGGGGCGGTTTTGTATGCGCAGGTTAGGGCGCTGGAGGCGCAGGGACGGTTGGGGTTGGGTGCGTTGAGGTGGGAAGAGGGGTGTAATGCTGTGATTGTGGGGGTTATTTTGGGGATTCGGGTTGGGTTTGTTGCTGGGTGGGGGTTTGGGAAGGGGGGAAAGGTGAAGGGTTGAGTGGATGCCGAAAAGAGTCAGTGGTTACGCGCCATGAGCAAGAGATGTAGCCGGTCGAGGTGTCGTCCTGGGTGATACTTCTCGATGAGTACGGAGTTGAGATACCTATCCAAGGGGCTGCGCACGGCGGATGCCACAGTGAGACCCGGCTTTCTCCTGAGGAGATGACAGCACCAGTCTCGTGTTTCTTTGCTGGAGGTGATTGAAAAGCGAGTATCATGATCTTTGATAGTCGGGGTCAACACAGGTCCTACACTGCATTGATACCCTACCATAGGTATACATGAATCAAGATCAAGTCCGTAGAAACTGCCTCTTCGCAGCTTATTAGCTACAATGTCTAGAATCGCCCTTCAATATGACTTGACTTTGCCGTGCAGCGGAAGCGTGGACAACTACTGTCAGCAAGAACAATTTCTTCGAATGTGGCGACGAGAAAGACATGCAACTTTGAGCCTTTCGTTTCATACAGGTGGCTGTGCACAATTCGGAGCCTCGAATTTGCATAGGAAACGACAGGGTCTGGCGAGTAGTGACCGAGTGTAGTGAGTTTGAGAGTCTGGCGCTATGAGCGGGACTTTGCGCGTGACCAGAGCTCGGTAGACAAATCTTATTGGGGAACCATTGTGGCGCAACACTACTTTGTATTTCTTGAACCAAGAGGCGTCCACGAATTTGTCGGCGTACGGAGAATTCATTGCGATATATATGATCGACTCGGAAGTAGGAAGATTCATCGCTGCAAAATTGTGGCGCCCTGTAGCTCGTGAAGCTAATAAGGTCCTGACACTTCGTGAAAATGTTAGTACCTCCTTCTCCTTCTAGTATCGCTACAGCTTCCTCAAGTTTCAACAGCTGAAGTGGAATCATTGGCTTGGGCAGTCACAGTCAAATGTTGACCACACTTTCTTAGCAACCGTCACGACGAGCTGACAGAAGGTTGTGAGCTCTGACAACCGTCACAGCCTACTGATAGCTGGCTGCTGCAGATCCCCCTTGATCCTTCTTCCACGAGACGCTCTATCGACCCACAAGGATCGCGTGCGATCCTTTTCCCCAAATATCTTCCTCTTCCATAAAGCATCGTTGCTCACCGTTTGATGTAGCGTAGTATTGCCCAGGTGTTTGGCATCGTGATATGACGCTAATGTGCATGGTTTTGATGATTTTACGAGAGGCAAGGGACAGGGGTAGGCTCAGGCTTCAGGGTGCGAGGAAGCCTAGGATCGGCATCTATTTGAGGAAACACGCGGAAAAACACGATGGTGCAACCAATCTACGGACACTTTTCACTCGGAGCTCGGCATGAGACTCCACTCCAACCCTCAATTCCCATCCTTTCTCCCAAATGGAAGCTAGCTTGATCAGCAAGCCATCCCATCAGCCCGTATATTTTTGAGCCCGGCGTGGCAGCAGGGCGCCCTTTAGATGAAGCGCCAACCAGAAGCAAGTTAGCTCCCCACAAAATCTTTCTGAATAGGGGCACAAGCTTACTGCCGTCCAATACGACGTTGCAGGACCTGCGATGAAATTACGAACATGCGTTGTTCCCGGGCACTCGTGTTCAAAGTTCACCGGACAAGGTGACCATGGTGACGCTGCTGGGATGTTGCCGTCTCGGGCGCAAAACGGCGCAAGGTTCGTGTTGATCTTGGTCTACACATAATAAAGTCGCACATCCATCCTTTTCGCTACCTCACCCACAGCGCTCGCTGCCCACACTCGCTTTTCTTCGCTTTTTCACTTCGAATAATACTTAATTATGAGGACCTCCTTCTTGTCAGCCACTTTGGCTGTTTCGTCCGGCGTTGCCGCCTTGCCACAAAAGATTCCCGGCCTCTCCAACCTCATGCCCGATGTGACTGGCTTTGTTGATGATCTGCCGGCAGGCATTCCCGATATGATCGAGAACATGATTGCACCAGCTCTTGACCTTGCTCGATTCGCGGAAACTCCCAAGTTCACCGACAAGTTTACCCTCGAGGACATCCTCAACCGTAAATTCGAGACGAACGACACGGAGGCTGCCGACCCGGATCAATTCCGCAACGACGGCAGCGGCGACACTTCGTCTATCTTCGCGACGTGCTCCAATGTTCGCACGCGCATTGAATGGGATTCGTACAGCAACAGCGATAGGCAGGCGTACATCAACGGCATCAAATGCCTGCAGAGCCGCCCGGCTTCAGGCCAATTCTCGCAGTCCAGGAGCAGATACGAGGATCTCGTTTCGCTCCACCAGAACTTGACACCCAACATCCACGGTAACGCGAAGTTTCTCTTGTGGCACCGCTACTACCTGTGGATGTTTGAGGACATCATGCGCAGCGAGTGTGGCTTCGATCGTGCCCTTCCTTGGTGGGACGAGACAAAATATGCTGGACGATTCGCTGAGTCGTCCATTTTCTCGGACCAGTGGTATGGAGGTATCAGTAAGTGTACAGGTACTGTTGTGCGCAAGATGCCGGCTGACTTTTATCCCAGATGCTGGCGGCAATTGCATCACAAATGGTCAATTTGCCAATCTCGCTATCAACGTGGGCCCTGGCACCCAGAACTACGCTCATTGCCTTGCTCGCAACAACGACGACAGTCAGACGCAGTACTGCTCCACCGCCGTAGTTGACGGATGCAACAACGAGAATGACTACGCAAACATGGCCAGATGCTCTGAGGGTGGCGCTCACGCTTGGGGACACAACGGCGTTGGCGCTGTCATGCAAGATACCTACGGTTCCCCAGCTGATCCTGTTTTCTTCCTCCACCACGCATTCGTCGACCGCAACTTCCGCATCTGGCAGAATAAGAACTCAGCCCGTGTCAACAGCATCAACGGTCGCGATGGTGGAGGCAATCCTCTTACCCTGGATACCACCGTCAATGTCCAAGATATGCGCCCCACTGTCCGCATCAGGGACATCTTGGACACGACCGGTACGACTCTGTGCTACAAGTACAACTACTGATATGATCGGTGGTATTGTGGCCATGTAACACGGATATCGTCATAACTATCTCAGATACTAAATTTCCCTTTGTGTCCCACACTTCTGCGTCTCCTTCAAACAGAGCTCGCTGTTACTTCATCGGCCCTGGTGAAAGAGTTTCTGCCGCCTGTATTCAGTCAATTGCAAATGTGCACGACGATGCACTTGCTCCCGTAAAGCTGAATTCAAGGGTTGTTCTTCCCAATGCTAAAACTTATTCGTCTACGTAAGATTTTCAGGTCACCTCCACACACACCTCGCCATCAGCATATCCATATCTCTGTGAATGGCTTTTAACATATTCTGGTATAGCTTGGTCGTTGTCCTATTCAAATACAAGTGTTCTCTTCGAAGCAACGGCATCCCACAAAGCTTCTTGGACGAGCGGGTGCGCCTCTCGGTTGGGCTTACACACAACGTCACGACACAATCGCTATGGAAGTCAGCTCGACTGTCTAAGTTGATTGCGCTACCTATCGACGTGAAGCAATCGCAGTATACACCCCGTTATCGACAAAGAGAAAGCCAGTTATTACACCCGCTTGTGGTTCCCTCATACCCAACCACCTCCTATTTTGGTTGTCCGTGTCCGCCAGTTTCGACTGCATCCGCCTCCTCAAAAATTCTCCGTGCTACATTCGCCCGCATCAACATCTTCAAAGCCTCACCGACTTCGTCTAACACCTCTTTTGCTACCCCAATCCACTCTTGGAACGTTACGATCTCAATTCCTAATTTCTTTCCCCCATCTTTCACGAAAGCTTGACATTTCCACTCCCTCAACGGTTCCGCGTGCGGGTACAACGTTTCGAATTTTGCTTCAACATTGGCTCCTTCAACACCGTGGCCAAAGGACATTTCTTCCACCCATTGAGGTGCCTGATGAACGACCGTGTCGAACCAGCTGGTCTCCTTGGTATTCCATTCTGTGCAATTCTCCACAATCTCGGCGAATCCCATTCCCTCGTACGCAGCCGACTCGACGTGCTGCTCTTGTACGAAGTTGAGGAGATCGAGATACGACCAAGTGCTCTTGAAAGGAACGCGGAAGGGTATGTACTGCCACGTTGGACCATAAATACGATCGGCATTCGGAACGCCTATGTTTCTGCCACTGACAACCTCGCCAAACACGACGTCTCTGACGGCAAGACGGCGGGCTAGGACGATGGCCCATGCAGCTGTAGGAAGTGATCCGACGGTAATGTTAGATGGACGTGAAGCGATATCGAACTCGAGGTAGATATCGGCAGTCTGGCGGTCTTTGAGTGGAATTTCAGGCTTCATCACCGACATCTCTGAGCCAGAGAGTAGTCGCTGCCAGTACGGGATGCTTTCTTGAATGTTGTTCAGAACGACATGGTTGACATGTTTGCTGTAGGGTATTGTCTCCGGAACGTCTCTGCCACTGTAAATGGCTGAAAGCTGATCGAAAAGAATGGGAAGACACATCTCGTCGTACTGAGCGTGTGAAATGCGAAGCATGAGTGTGGAGGCGTCCGACGTCGGTGATGAAAACAAGGTGAAAGCCACGAAAGAAGAGCCATGCGGCTTGGGTAACTCAATGTCCTTTTGCGCATGACTTTGTGCGAATGCATCAATATCTTCCCCTTCAGGAACACTAACCTCATCGTATGGCGCTCGAAGAGACGACAGCACAACACCAAGGTTCGTGCGGTCTTCCAAAACAAACACCGTGCGAAGGACTTCGTTACGAGCCACGAGCTCCTGGCACGCTTGAGCGACTCTAGTCTTGTCGATGGGTGTTTGGAACTTGATCATCTCGTAGCGCAATGAGTAGCGTGGAAGATCGACAGTGCCCTCCACTGCAAGTTGCTGCAGAGGACGCGTGGGGTAGATGTTCTCGATGTCCCATGTGGGATCCTCCATGTACGCAGACATGCGGTCCGCGCTATAAAGGGAGGCTTTGGTGCCCATGGCGGCAAACGGTACTTCGATTTGTTCGCTCGGTGGCGCAGTTTGCATCTCTTGCGCCACAGAAGCAAGATCCGATAGTGACTTGCTCTGGAAAACCTGTGAGACCGTGATCTCTAGACCTTGTGCGCGCGCATCTGCCACCAGGCGCATTGCACTGATAGAATCGCCACCTAATTCGAAGAAGCTGTCGCTGAGATCGATCTCGGATGTTGGTACGCTCAGGATTCGATGCAACAGACCTAGCAGCAAATCTTGCTTTTGACGGCCGAAAGAAGCTGCAAGTTCGGAGAGCGAACTACTCTGGAATACTTGAGCAACGGTGATGTCGAAGCCTTGCATTCGCGCGTCAGACACGAGCCTCATAGCACCAATTGAATCACCGCCCAGTTCGAAAAAGCTGTCGCTCGGGTTGATATCCGATTCGGGGACACCGAGAATACGACTCAACAGGCTTCTCATTTTCACCTCGCTTTGAGAGAGCGACTGTGTCTGTGCGAATAGCTCGGTTTGAGGAGTGGCTTCGACTGGCGACGTGCCCAGGCCACTGTCGATCATCACGTCCTTGGGCCTCAGGCTCATGGCGTCTTGTTCTTCCTGAGGGTCCAGGACCGCTAGATCTCCAAGCTTGCTCTCGGGATTGCCCAAGAAAGCTGTGACGATACGATCGAACACAGATAGAACCCTCTTCATGATTGACGAGTCAATACAGTGCGAGTCGAAGCTTGCCATGATGAGAAAGCCGTTCTCCTCCAAAGTACATACAAGCATGAGAGAATACGTGTTGAATTTCAACGCTTCACGCGCGGCTTCGGCGTCGTCGGCCGGAAGAAATTTGTTCGCTGGTGAGTCTTGGTCTGCATCACTTCCCCAGTTTTCTTCTTCCTTCGGATTCAGTACGAGACCGGTACGAAGGTCGCATGCAGTGCGAGCGTGTTTGCTCAAGCGTCGGATGTTCTGAAGCCCAAGATGCTCGTGTGGAATCTGCTGTACTGTCTGTGCGTGAATAGCTTGCAAGTACTCGGAGATCGGTCGGTCAAGACTGAGGCGAACACGGACTGGAATCGTTGTAATCATCGGACCCTCAATCTGTTCAATGCCCTGCACGGCAGCTGAACGTCCCGTGAGAGTCTCGCCGAAGACTATGTCGGAATGGCCCATATAGAGCGATGAGACAAGTGCCCACGCTCCGCGAATGATGGTGGCCAAGGTAAGCTTCGAGTGCGCGGAGGTAGGCACGTTGACGTAGTGTTCCAGCAGAGAATCCGCTCTGGTCACATAGTCCTTTTGTGGTAGTGGAGGGAACTGGTGGGTGCTGGTACCAACTAATCGCTCTCGCCAGTACTCTTTTGCTGCCATAGGATCCAGAGTGGTGAGATACCTAATGAAATGCTTGAAGGATGCCGGTCGACTTGTTGTCAACCCGCGCAAGGCGTCGTTGATCCTGCCGAAAATCAATGGCATCGACCAGCCGTCGTAGATGGCGTGATGCATGGTGATCACAAAGTGTGCCTGACTGCGCTCCACATCCTCTACCACCCCGTAGCGGAAAAGTGCTTTTCCAAGATCCATGGCCTCGTTACGATCCTTGGCAAGGTAGCCATTGATGTCTGAGCCATGTTCTCTGACAAGTTGTGCGTCTTTGAGTACTACTTGGAAAAGGCCACGACCCGGGACATTCACAATACGAGTCCGTATGACTGGCAGATCCCGAATGGCCAATTCAAAAGCGTTCATCATCTTTCGCGCTACACGCAATTCAAGCGTGGCGACACGCTGAGCAACGTATGCATCGTTGAACTTGGCGGAGAGGGCCATGAGTCCTTCCTGGAGGGGAGTGCACGGGTACACGTCCTCGACTGTCGAAACGTCAACACCGCAGAGCTGAGCGCTTTCCTCGCGTGCTTGTCGCGCATCCCAATCCGAGCCAATGAGTGAAAAGGGCTGCACGTCGCTTGTGTCCTCGTCGGAAAGCGCCGTCACTGTGGCTGCCATGCCCGATAGAGTGGGGTTTAGCATGATGTCCGGAACGTTCAGCACTATGCCAGCATCTCTCGCCTTGGAAACGAGTCTCATGGCACGCAATGAGTCGCCACCCATACTGAAGAAGTTGTCATTGGCGCTGAAGTCAGCCTCGCCGCCGAGCACCGACGCCCATATTACTCCAAGCTGCCGCTCTGTCTCCGTGGTAGGCTTTTGCTTCTCCGACATCATGGAATTGAAGCGTCTTATATCCTGGCGAGTGATAGAAAGTCCAATCTCGCGAAGTCGCTTCCTGTCGGTCTTGCAAGACACAAGCAAGGGCATTTTCCAGAGTGGGATATATGCGGTTGGTATCATGTAACCGGGAAGATCGTTGAGCAATTCCTTTGTCATTCCTTGCAGCGCTTCTTGGAAGTTCTTGGTGAAGCTGCCAAAGACATTGCCGTCGAGATGGCGCATGCCGCTGCTCTTGTGCTCCACGAGAAATGCGACGAGAGTCGGTTCCCCGCCACCACCAGGTTTGATCACCTCTGTCGCAAGCTGGCAGTCTGGAGGCAGATGTCTCTGCATGTTGTACTCTATCTCAGACAACTCAATACGCTGACCCCGCAATTTGACCTGTTGGTCTTGCCGACCAACGAAAACGACTTCTCCGTTGCCATCAGGATCGTAGCGCACAAGATCCCCAGTCTTATAGATACGACCTTTTCGACCAGGAACGAGCTTACTGCCCTGTGTAAGAAACTCCGGATCTTCGATGAAGACCTCACTCGTCTTAGTTGGATTGTTGAGATAGCCGTCGCCGACTATCGGTCCTTCGATCAGCAATTCACCAACTGCTCCAATAGGCACAAGTTTGTTGTGGTTGCTAGGCTCCGTCAACCACAACGCGCAACCTTTCGCTTTGCCCATCGTGATGTACGGCTTCGCACCTACATCAGCGTTGATGGTAGCCCCGACAGTAGCTTCAGATGGCCCATATGCATTCACGACTCTGGTTTTTTGACCCCAGGATGTCGCATCGCTGGCAGAGACACCTTCTCCGCCCAATGCGATTGCGTCTAGATTGTCTAGAATGTCCACGTCCAAGGTCCGAGCCACAGAGGGAGTCATGCCGGCGAAATTGACTCGCAAATCACGCATGGCGCCACTGAGATCGTTCATCCGGCGTTCCTCTGAGGGTGTGCACAGCGTCCCTCCGTGGGCAAGCGTACATAGCATAGAGTCTATGCAAACATCAAAGGCGTAGCTGGCAAAATCGAGAACGCGAGAATGTTGCCTGTAGCCAACAGCTTGTGCTCGCGGAATTGCACCAGAAGTGTACTGGCTATGCGTGATAATGCACCCTTTCGGAAGTCCAGTACTTCCGCTCGTGAACTGGATATACAGAGGAGCTGATGGCAATACTGTTGGTAGGGTGGTCTTTGGCTGCTGCTCCGCGAATGGGCTATATACTTGGTCGAACTTCGACTCAGAAATGGGAATGATGGTGGCAGAGGGAGCAATACGCGAGGCGAGTGTCGACTGAGATTTCGCACAGATGAGTACTGTCGCATTCGTTTGTTGAGTAACGGACCGCAAGCGGCCTTCTGGCTGTGCTGGATCGAGTAGCGCAAAACAGGCACCGGCCTTCATGACCGCAAGCACAGCAACTATTGTCCACCGGGACTTCTCGAACAGCAGCGGAATGATCTGGTTTGGCGCATCGTTCAGCAGTCGTAGGGTTTGCGCAAGATTGGTCGAATAGTCTTCCACCTGAGCGTAAGTCAGGTTTCCGTCCCAGGCTTCTATAGCAATCTTCTCGGGCTGTTGACTGGCTTGCTCCGAAACCATTTCATGGTGGCAGATCCGGAGGTCTGGTGGCATCGGAGTGTTCCAATTCCAGAGTTGTTCAAGTTCATCCTGCGAGATAGTGGTAAACACCGACAGGTCGGATTGTGGATGTGAAAATAAGTGTTTGAGTATGAAGGCGAAGTAGTGGAGTTGGGAAACCGCTTGATGTCGCGACATGGTTGGGGGTAGCCATTGCGAGGTTGCATGAATTGAAGCGTGCTTGAATTCAAGCACTGTTTCGAAGGCCCACTGTCGGTGGTCAGAACTACCTCCACACCACTTACTGAACAACACATACCTCGGCATTTGTTCCGTCGTTCAAGAGAATGGCCGAGTTGGAGTGTGCCGCAATGCTTGCCGTCCTGACACTCTCAACCTTGCTCCTTAAACCGACGATTGTCTTTTGGCTCGATATGTCGAGGTCCACAGCTGATATGCATTGCATCTCATTCCGCGGCGTGTCTATGATGCCCCAGGTGAACTGGCAAAACGCATCGCGCTCATAGCGATGGATCAGAACCACCCAAGCTACTAGCACAGTGTCCAAAACTTCGTTTATCTCTCGGTCCTGCGGGATTGGAACGCTGATTTCATTTGGTCTAGATGATTGCGTCTTTCCATCAGTCGGTCCATTCGCCATTATAGTCTCGCGTTCAGGTTTGAGAACGCCATGATTCTGGACGTTTTTCTCGGGGTGTAGCTCGGAGATGCCACTGAATTGCGAAGTGTGATCGCCGTTGGGTAAGTGCATCTTCTTGCGCACGCTGAGATGTTCGGCACTATGACCGACGTCTTGCAATTTGTCTGTCGGATGTGAAGCAATGAAAGAATGTGATGATTCATGCGCTGAGTGATCCAGATCCCAGGCTTTGTCGTAAAAGGAACCAAGCATCGCACCTGTTCATGCTCAATCAGTTGCTATAAGGCTTCTGTCCCACTGAAGACATAGTCTCCACATGATGAGCCAGGATAGACTTCCGTCAGCTTCACACTGGTCCTCTTCGGCCAGAATCTCGCTTTTCGACAATAGCCGCAGGCGTCATTACTCCCACGTACACTGCAGGGACAAGCTATGGCGCCCCATGCAGAAGAACCAGGTCGGCTCTCTTACCACATCGCCTAACGCAAGGTGTAGGAAAAGTGTGCCCTCGAGGTCTGACGCGTCCGCGTTTAAAGTAAAATACTCTACCGTGGGTGCGAAACCGCGGTAATCCTGAAGTCGATCCAAGGCACTAATGTAAGTGTGTGGATGAGTTACCCGTTAGCGCGCAAAGCAGACATATTGCCGGATGATCGCTTGATCTGATAGCGGTGGTCGAAGTTCGGACACCTGGCTTATGGCGATCGCGGCATCGGTCTGCCAGCGCGAACGTAATTTGTACTGTCAGACATGTCCGATGCAGCCGATCGCCCTTCTGTTACTAATGGCGAAGAAGGACCGATGTAGTGAAGCCCTTCGTACAAAATGGTTCCTCACGCCCAACAACCGAGGCTTGTTTTTTGCGCCAGTCGCACACATTCTGCAGAACTCGAAAAAAACAATAACCTAGAGCTAGAAACTAAAAAGATCTGAAGTTCAGAAGCATTCGACATGCATAGGAACGCGGCAATGCAGAAGCATCTGATTATGCATGTCGACGGTTGAGGCGTTCCAAAGTAGCCCATGTCGCCGAACACGAGCTGCATGGTGATGTGGAGTACGGCAGGGTAGCTGAGAGAAAAAGCACTGACTGTCAGACGCGTGATCCAGGAGCCAGGAGCCAAGGATGTGGATGCTGTAGACTGCCACAGGTGTGTATGTGAGTGTCTCAAGCTTGCGATGTTTCGCCGTCGAAATGCGGAAGGCCACTTGGACATGCGCAATAAGACTTCGGAACTCATCAATTCCCCCTTTCCGTATTGTCTTCGCTGCAATCGCAATGCTACTATACCAGTCCAGTTCTAAATCTGCAAATAGGTATACACGTCGATAGACGCACGATTATGGATATAGGAGCAGAAGTCTAGATTCCAGGTCTGTAATTCGAAAACTGGGTACACTTGCACAATGCGAGGAGCTTTCATCTGGCTAGCATCAGTCGCAAAGCAGACTACATGCATCTATCAATCTCGCTCAGGCGAGCATATGGCGTGACATGCAGCTATCGGCCGGCTGACATGCAGCTTAGAATCTGCGCTGTCCCCCAAACAGTACGGGCGACTTCGTGGCACTTTCTGCGTTCGTCACTGACATCGGCCGGTGTTGTGTACGACTTCTATTTCTTCGCGACTTTTGAAGACAGTCTCGTTACGGAGACCCTTTGTCATGGCGATATCGGACTACATGATTAATCCGACTCCTGAGTCAAGGTGTGACATGCCAATGGCATTGCATCTGTTCCTCGCTCGACTGCTGGTAGACCCGATATTCGGATGCCAAATGCCAATGCCAATCTAGGTGTCTTTCTATATACAGATTCCTGCTTATGTGATCCCGTGCAATGCTCATCCGAGCATCTGGTGAAGAGCATTTACTCTATAGCTTTCACTCCTCTCCAGCAACTCTTCATGTCTACCTTGATCAATGACCTTGCCACCGTCTACAAGGAAGATCACATCAGCGCGGGCAATAGTCCTCAGGCGATGGGCAATGGCAATGATGGTGATGCCATGACCCTGTACCGCCCGCTCGAGACCTAGCTCAAGAGCTTTCTCGCTTTCTGCATCAAGAGCACTAGTGCTCTCATCTAGTAACAACAGCTTAGGCTTCCGTACCAGTGCCCTAGCAATTGATAGTCGCTGCCGCTGCCCACCAGAGAATTGTGATCCGCTCGAACCGCACTCAGTATCATACCCCTGAGGCAGTTCCATGATGGTCTCATGGATATTTGCTAGCCTGCAAGCTTCGTGCACCTCTTCTATTGACGGGTTGTGACCTGGTCGAGCGCCAAGTGAGATATTGAACATGACTGTGCCTTGGAACAGCACGTTGTCTTGTGGTACGTATGCAATGTCGTCTCGAAATGCTGTACCAGCGTGACGTGCAATATCCAAGCCATTGATTGAAATGCTGCCCGAAGCTGGAGAGTAGAACCTCTCTAGAAGTGCAAGGACGGTACTTTTGCCAGCCCCTGATGGTCCCACTAGGGCACAGAACTGGCCTGGCTTGATAGACAAAGATAGGCCCGTAAGCACGGGAATGCCAGGACGCGCCGGATAAGCGAAGTCAACCCCACGAAAAATGACCCGGGCGCCACCGTGCGGCAATGGGGGTGACGTACCGTCCGCAGATGCTTCGAGGTCAAGCTGCTTCTCATTGCTGGCGCATCCATGGGACGGACTGCCACTTGGGGCATTTGAGTATTTACCCATTTCAATCAAGCCACATATACGCGATATGGCGCTTTTGGCCTTGGAGATCTCAGGGGCAAGTGTAAACAGCTGTCCCCAGAGCTGAGCCGAGACCAGCATTGATATGAGGATAATGAAGAACTCGGTTTGGGTGTAACGGCCTTCGATGATATTCTTGGAGCCCCACCAATAGGCAAAGGCGTAGATGAAGCCGCCACAAGAGTTCGCAATAGCCAGCCAGACGTTAGTTTTGAAGCTCTGTGGAGATGCAAAGTCAGCCGTTGTCTCACATGTGCTTCGTACGAAGGCCACTTACCTGCCGGACCATTTCGTTGCGGGGCGCTTTGAGCGAGCGTCGATAAGTCCGCAGGATCTCATCTTCAATGGAAAGTGCGTGCACGGTTCGAATATTTGTGACCGCTTCGATTGTAACGCCAATAGAAGCCGAGAATGCACCCGCATGTTTTGCCGCGAATTTCCCTATGGCTCTTAACTGCATGTAGCCAGCCCCCAGAAGAAGTGGTACGATCACAAGGCAAACAATGGCTATTCTCCATGCGACAATGTGAGAGAGAATGATGGCGGCAACGAAGTTGACGATTACGGAGAACAATGTGCCTGAGATGAAGCAGTCAGCATACCGCCATCCTAATGGTGCCGATCGTGGCTTCAACACCTCCTGGATGTATTCGCGACCTTCTGTCTCCAGAGTTCAGAGCCGAGTGCTGAACGACACATCCAGAGAAAGCTACACACACCATCCACACGCGCAGTGAGCTGCAAGAGGTACTCACCGACAATCGATCCACTGAATCCCGCAAGCGAGTTGCCATCTTTCGTGATATACTCAAGTAGATTTGACGATGTTCTTCCCGAAGACTCATGCCATTGCAACGGTTGCTGCAAGAGAGCTTGCAATGACATATTCCGCACCTTGTAGATGAGACGCTCCGAGATCAATCCGAACGCTGCCCAGCTTGTGAAGTTGGCCAGAAATTCGACACAAGCAAGCATGAACCACAGCCCAGAGAGGAGCTCACCTCTTGACCGGATGTAGCTAGGTGCGTTACAAGGGGACATGGTGCCCATGATGTTGCCAAAGAGCAATCCAGACCCTGAGTATTGGCCACCAACAACAAGAGCAGCAAAAAAAGCGAGGCTAATCAGAAGTAGATATGGCCGTACCAACGGAATCATCGTTTTGAAAATCGATTTGGGAACAATCTCCCGATCCAAGGGCTCCGGCACGGGGGCTGATACGCCGCTCTCCGTGGTAGGAGCTTCGTCCTTTTCGTTAAAGGCGTCCTCCGTGGTATCAGTATCGAGACTAGTCCTTGAACTTGAGGGTCCGGTGTCTGCTTTGACAGACTGTAAACGTATCATATCCGCGTACGAACCGTCCAAAGACACCAGATAATCATGCGTCCCCTCCTCGATAATGGCGCCCTTTTTCATGACCACAATCTTTGAGGCATTGCGTATAGTTGAAAGCCTGTGGGCAATCGACACAACAGTCCTGCCCTCAGAAGCTCGGTCGATTGCAGCCTGTATGCGTTGTTCGCTGGCTGAATCAAGCGCAGCAGTAGCTTCGTCCAAGATCAAGATACTTGGGTCGCGTACAAGAGCACGAGCGAGAGCGATACGTTGTTTCTGCCCACCACTGATGAGGCTACCACTAGAGCCTACAAGTGTGGCATATCCGTGTTCCAGTCGATGAATGAAAGTCGTGACGTCTGCAAGTTCTGATGCGTGTTGTACTAGTCGAACGATCTCGGCAACTTCGGGATCAGCAGCACCTATCGCAGTATCTACACAAAGTCTCGGTTAGCGCACAATTCGAACTTCGTTGAAACTGTTTCGTCGTTGATTGTTGAGCCCATGTATCTTCAAAGAGACTTACTGCGAACTGTTAGTGCCTTCTGAGAGATGAGATGGTAGCTGCCTACCTGAGATCTTGGTCGCCCGCTCGGATGCGCCCAGCAAGGTTTGATAGAACATTGCTGAGCAAGACCGGACTGAGATGGCGGTGGGCCGGAGAATTCACCAGGCCAAGGGCTACATTCTCGAGTATAGAGCGATCAAGGAGTGAAGGCTCTTGTTGTACCAAGGAAATATGACCCCTGAGGACCCCAACGTCCAGATCTTTGATATTCTTGCCGTCAATAGTGATTGAACCGTTCTGAGGATCGTAGAACCTAGTGATCAAGCTAGCAATGGTCGACTTGCCGCTACCGGACAGACCAACGATCGCCGTTAGCCGCCCGGGCTCGCATTTGAGTGACAGGTCGTTCAGCACCGGATGATCTGGTCTCGAAGGATACGTGAATGAGACGTTTCGGAGTTCGATCGCACCATTTAAATGTGGTGGCTTCTCGGTGGTTCTCACCGGTGATGTACCAGCAAGGTTAGGCTGTGGTGATGCATCAGCAATGGATGGCTGCGTTTCAATGTCTTTGCGTAAGCGCTCAAAGGCCGCCAGTGCTCCGCTGAACAGAGGCAGCATTGGTGCGACCTGGCTCAGTACAATTGCACCTGTAGGACGATCAGCATTGGTATGGCGATTGTCGAATATGAAGGTTCGGTTCAGTTGAAGGTTTGAGTGCATCCAAAGCACGAGTGACGTCGCCTGCAGATACAAGGGTCTGCGAAGCTATCTGTATCTTTTGTCGCGTTGTTCGTGGGGAAAGGAAGCGCTTACCATCTAAAAGGATGAAAGTAACAGTATAGATTTCGCCGATGGAAGCCGTTCCCTTGCCTTCGAGCGCATTGGCGACCTTACGACTACCCTGCCAATAGCCCAGTGCGCTCGCCGAGAAAGCGATGAAGTACAGGAGCCCTGCTTGCACGGCTGCGACGGTGGCCTTTCTGATTCCATGATGGCGGGCCTCCCCCAGCTGCACTCTGAACTGTTCTTCAAGCTTGGGGCTGGCTCCAAGGGCGTGAACAAGACCGATGTTGGTAAGAGCTTCAGAAGCAATAGCACTAGCCGTTCCGAAGCATGCCGAAAGTTTCGTTGTATATTTTGAGACGAAGTGGCCGCCGACCGTTGCCATGAGTAAGAACGCAGGTATGAGTGAGACTAGCATTCCGGCGAGCTCAGCGTCTTTGATAAAGCCAACGATGTATGCTGTGACACAGAAGGATATACAGGTCAAAGCAACGCCAACTTTCTCGTTTGTCCCGCTTTCAATGGCTTGGATGTCGCCGTTGAGACGAGATGATACCTCGCCAGCCTGTAACTTGTCGAAGAAGGCAATATCCTGTCGGAGTAGATTTCGGAGGTATCGATCTCGGACGCGTTGTGCTAGTCGTTGAGATGCCAAGTTCCAGCAGACCAGATGAGTGTAAATGCAAACGAAAGTGGCAATTGCGATGTACACCAACAACAGTATTTTTGGAGTGATTGATGCTTCTTCGCCAGCGTTGTTGGATGGTCCTGATTGGTTGGCACAGGTCGCGTCATTGAGCTCGTCGACCAGTTGCCCGAAGACAATTCCGATGAGAGGAAATGGTACCCCCGCGGCGATTGCTGCGATGCAGCCAACGCCAACGAGAAGCCTGTCTAGCCATGTCGGGTCCGCGTAGAACAGAAGGTGGATGAAGCCAAAGAAGGGCTTGACGGTCGCGCCGGATGCCTTCTTCATGATATATTTGCCCAAGAAATGGTTCAACCACCAGCTCAGGAGCAAGAGCAGCAATAAGACGAAAGTTAGAGCTGGATATCCTCAAAGCCTGTTTCGAAACGTCGAGATGAGTCCAGATCAGTCGCGAGCCTATACAGGCTGTGGTAAGACACAAATGCTATTGAACGCGAGGATGGCCGGCCGGAGGTAACGAGCGAGAGGTGGTTCTGCCAACCGCGCCTGCATGACAAGTGCCAGGGCCAGGGACTTTGTCACCTACTAGACTATGGCCCTCCCAAGCACCAAGGAGCGGTGCCCATGATCGGCTAATTTGCTACATAACGTTAACGGGTATAGCCCCAGAAAGAGTGGATGCATGAAGGATGGGTTGCTGAAGTGGCGTCTAGACTAGCTCGAATCTAATCTGATGCAGAGATTTCTATCGCGCAATCTTTTCGGCCTTCGTGTTCGGGTTTCGTTGACTCGTGTGACGTTTCCAACCGCCGCCCGTAGCGCAAGACCGTAAACCCCACGGTGCATTATTATTGCGGGACTTATGCCTGAGGCGGAAGACAGTTGAATTTACAAGTTGACTAACATTTCATATTGAGAACAAGAGAGCACGCTAAGAAGCACGTACACGGAGCCAGGGCCACGATTCTAACCAGCATGCCACACGCGCACGTCCAATAATACTCATATTCGAGCTTGCACAGGCACCTCGCTGCGTCGCATGTCGACCACTGACGACACAGCGCTCACCACCCGGCCAGCCGCCACTGCGACGTCTTTCGCTAACGACTGGCCACCATCAGTGTGGGCTGACATCAGGAAGAAGCGACAGCCGTCCCCGACAACCCCGCGCTTGAATTGCACTTCTTCCAAGCTGTCACCCTTGGATCGGCAGCCCAGCACCAACCCATCAAGGCTCTTTAGCATGTGTGTGCTCGACACAGGCCTGGAAGCAGTATCTCTGATTATGAAGTTGGCTTTTGAGCACGCCTCAGCTGTATCCTTGCCAATCACGACGCGCAGGCCGTATTGGCCCTCACTGGCGGCCTGCTTTTCGTATGCTCTCATATAGATCGTCTGAATGAGTTCTGACGCCTCGATGACTGATACTGCCTGGCCGGAAGAAGGCTTCGCCCAGATGGAGCACAGTCGCGGCTGGATCGGTTGCTGCCTGCTGAGAATCTGGAGCGGAGCAAGCGACTTGTCCTCTGTGACCACAATAATGTCACCCAGACGTGGACAAGAAAGGAGGTCGTCGATGACTTCTGTTATCTTTCGTCCAGAGCCGACTACAGCAATGTTCAATCGTGGCTCGTTGACGCCTCGCAGATCATTTCGTCTCAACAGGTAATCCTCGGTAGAGATAATCCGTTGTCCAGCAAGGAAGTCCACGGATGGTAGCGACGGGCTCTGTTGCTTCGAAGTATGACTAGATTTCGGCAACGGTGCGACGACAGTCCTGGCTTCCACGGTCGACATGTTGCCATTGCTGTCTCGTATAACAATCTTCCAGGCAGTGACAGTATTCTCATCGAGAATTGGAGCAACTTCGCGGACCTCACTACCATATTGGACTTGTTCTCCAAATTGCTCGGCGCACCACTTCAAATAGTCCTCAAACTCCACTCGTAACGGATTGAGGCGATCCGAGTTTGCGAACTCGATGAGCCGCTTCCGGGCAAGCAGGTAGTTGACATAGGTGAAGGCCGACCTTGGATTTCGGATTGTTGCGAGATCGTACACGAATGGATTCTCCATCCGAGTTCGCGCTAGATGCGTCTCAGAATGCCACGAAAAGGTCGGCTTGCGCTCCAGAAAGAGGATCTTCGAGGATTTCTGAGACTCCTGGTTCGCGATAGCTGTAGCAATCTGCGCAGGTCCAAACCCGATCACCACAAGGTCGTACATCGGAGAGTTCGAGGACGTTGTAATGGTGTCAGGCTTAGATAGCTTGCTGAACAACTCAACAGAACTCATGATATGGGCAGAAAGTCAATCTCTGCCGAGATGATCGAGGACTTGCAAAGATAGAAAAGTGAGATCTTTCGCAGAATGTTCCGTTGCGAGTGAAGTCAGAACGTCAACAATTATCATGACACAACGATAATAACTTGCGATAGATTGAGAAGACCGGTGCTATGACCAGCACGGCCAGGCTGCACCGACGCGAACCACAAAGAAGGATGTCACCGGTGTCTAGCGTGGGTGGTGTGCATTGCAAGGGTGGGATCCGCTCTACCAGGGCGTGGTAGTGATCTCCGATGATCCCTGGTCGGAAGCTTACGAAGCTAGCAACCTAGCACCATCCTTGCCACTCCACTGAAGACGTATACTTCTACCTTGCTGCGACGTAGGCTAGCCGACCTGCATGCACATCCACTGTTGACCTCGGCAGGGTGTCACGACACGGCAGCAAGCATCTCATGGATTGCGACGGTCTGTATGCTGTTCCTAACTTCTCTCACACCTTCATTGTTCCTACCATATGCAAACGAGGCGACGGCACCTAATGGCACAACAAAGCAAATCACACGCCGCACCAGAGGCCCTGTTGTTAAAGCTGCCACATCCATATCTCACCTCTTATGAGGTCACAACTTCGATCTCTCAGGACCAAAATGTCAGCCACCAGATTTTGCCCTCGAAGACCTCGTCAACAGCTCATGGACTGCCACCTCCTGCGACACTGCACAACCATGCCTTATCATTCAGTGATATTGCTTTCTTGGCCGATGACGCACTACCACCAACGGGAGACAACAGTTCTTGGGCACGTACGCGGAGATCGCCACACTTGACAGTGTATTGGTCAGGAGAAAGGCCGACTGTCCCGCAACTATGGCTCATGGCATATGCACTGGTTTCGCTACATCCTCTAGTCGAACACCTCCGAGTGCTATTTTCAGGAAAAGACTCACACGTTTTTGCCCAAGAACTCTATGGCACTGGCCTATTTCTCTCTCACCCGACGGCATCCAAGGCTTCGGATCCCCATGATGGGCACTTGCTTATGCGGAGCACCTTCTGGCAGGGCGCGGCATCGCCATTCGGAGCGCGTCCTGTATGGGCACCGCAACTCGACGCATTGGGCAAACCAATCGCTACACGCTATCCTATGTTTCCATTCCAAAATGCGCCTTCGACCCAGTTTCCAGCTGTACCACGACACACCTCGCATCCAGTACGAGAACCAAAACCTCAGCCAGGTTCTGTCATCTACAGCAGATGGGTGCCGCACCTCGAGGAGCATTTTACGATGATCGCCCTTGATTACACGAACCCTGATCATCTCAATCTCTTCCACAAGTGGCAGAACGATCCACGTGTCGCTGCCGGATGGAATGAAACCGGTACCGTGGACGAGCATCGAGAGTATCTCCGCAAGCTCCATGAAGATCCCCACGTGTTGACCATGTTCGCGGCATTTGACGACGTCTTGTTTGCATACTTCGAGGTCTACTGGGCTATGGTACGCCCAATCACATTCGTCACGCACTACTGTAGATCGTGCTAACTATCATCACAGGAAGATCACATGGGCGCTCATTATCAGTCGTCACCGTACGATCGGGGTAGGCATTCACTAGTGGGAGACATCAGGTTCAGGGGCCCTTATCGGGTTTCTGCATGGTGGTCTGGCTTGATGCATTACATGTTCCTTGACGAGCCACGTACCTGGAACCTCGTTGGTGAACCGGCTGCTACCAGCAGCACGGTGCTAGCTTACGACTTTGCCCACGGCTTCCACGTGGAGAAGCTCATGGATCTGCCTCACAAACGCAGTGCACTCATGATGGTCAACCGAGAGAAGTTCTTCACGTTGAGTCCGTTCATCTGGGATGGCGAGCAGAAAGTCCGGCCAAGCCTTGACGCCCTTGCAAAGTTGTAGTTATAGTGCTTGACTTGCAATATTAATATAAATCCATAGTTGCATTAGGACATCACAACTGTTGGGTGTTCGGACACGCCATTCTCCCTACAACATTTACTTCATACTTGTTTCCGTGCAGCAACTCGTCTATTCGCGGGACGCAGTACCTTGTAGAGTTTTGCGCTGCTTGCGTATTGTGTGTACCCTTGTCTGTTGTTAGAGAGTGGTTTTGCTGTAATTTACCCTTATCCGGTACGTCGGACATCCCACCTACAACCAGACTAAATCAAAGAACTCGCTTAGGATCAGATAACTTTAAAATTCTTCATCTGATACGCAGGGACCCGTCTAGGCCTGATAGAGAATAGATCGTCTTCGAGCTGCGTAGGAGGCTTGCGACAAGCTTACTCCAAGCGCAGGATCTACATTGTAGGCCGAAGAATGAGACCTGTCGACACTGCCAAAAGATTGAGTCCTGCTTTATGACATGTTTGTTTCTTATGTGCTGCATCATCGGACGAGGGCCATTGCCAAATAGCCTTGCGGTTCGGCATCAGAGCCGTGCTGTTGCGTCGCAGAGTGGGATGAGCTGCAGTGGAGCATGGTGTGCTAGGATCAACATCAAGCTTGTGCTAGTCTTTAATTTATTATCAGATTTTTCTAATCAGATGGCAAATGCCAAGGTGAATCCTCCCGCCGTCCTTCCCGTCTCAACCTCCTCCACACCAGCCTGCCCTTAACACTGGCCCAGCGCAAACCGAGATTTTGCAAAATTGATTGCTCCGATGTCGCAATTACCTCATGATGCTCTCTTAGGTGGAACATATGGTCGCTCGGACGCGCCTTTCCTTGGACTCCACCATACGTCAGGCGATGATCACTTCTGAGACTAGTAACACCATGGTTAATCTTCTCGACAACGACAGTTCTCCATACTACTGCATGTCACTAGATGACGCCGTCGGTACAACTTCCGGATGCAGCAGCTGGTAAAGGGCTACTAGTGGTGTGCACCATCGAGTCCAGGATGTCATGACCGGCGCTGCTGCAAACGGTCCACTGAAAGCCGTAAAACGTGATGGAATGGGTAGCCGAGTTCTTGATGATGTATACAGGTTACGAGGCATTTTGTGGTTCTTTAGATCCGAGCCATCAGCGACAGCTAGAGCCATGGCTAAGATCGAGTCCCAGCACCATCGATTGACGGACTATCTCTGGGTGCTGTTATACACATTAGCTTCTGGATCGTTGTCATTGATCGTCTTCCACTACCTAAGTCACCACTTTGTGCCTGTTACAACACATTCGACAAGCATTCCGCCGGCGAATAGCCACGAGAGTGCTATTTGGGAGTGAACCGGCGAGAGCAGGAAGTTTCCCACGGCACCATACTTGATATGGGCCAAAGTCATGAGCGGTCTCGGCATGAGGCACTCCAACGACTAAACCAGACTCTTCTCCAAATCGACCCGTACATCCTACCACCATACCCCAATCTCTCTCTTGTATCAGGTCCGTTGGATCCGCCATTGCTTCAAATAACCCTGTCACAACTTCTGTACCAACAAGTCGAGCAATACCCACACAACGAAGCTGTTGTGATACCATGGACAGGCGCACGATGGACATACCAAAGGCTGTGGAATGAGTCGAATCTACTTGCCAGAGCCTTACTGAAATATGGCGTACGCCCAAGGGATCGAGTGGGTATAATGAGCGGCAATTGCGAACGGTATATAGCACTGTTCTTTGCTTGTGCGAGAATTGGAGCAATATGTGTAACGCTCAACAATACGTACACTGCGACCGAAATGGAGTATGCTTTAAAACACACAAGTGAGCCGAATGCAGAGACAGTACCACCAAACATGCAACTAACGATCGCAGAATGTACGATCCTCTTCACAACGCCAACCATATCACGATTCGACAACGGGCCCCTGCTGGAGCGACTGCATGACGAAGACTTGCATACGGTACTCCCAGATCTGAAGAGCGTTTGCCTGATACGCGGGAGCAACGGTTTCATCGGATACGAAGAGTTTTTGCAGGAAGGCCAAAGCATACCAGAGCACATCCTTGATATCTTTGACGGCATAATAAGTCCTTACGACGTTGCGAACCTACAATTCACAAGTGGCAGCACGGGTAATCCCAAAGCTGCCATGTTAACGCATCAGTAAGTCGGGATTTACCTTTGATACCGCGCTAGTACTTACTGTTCCTATAGTAACCTCGTCAATAATTCTCGGTTCATCGGTGATCGCATGAATCTTTCGCCAGACGACACACTGTGCTGTCCACCGCCTCTCTTCCACTGCTTCGGTCTCACACTTGGTTTGCTTGCGACGCTATCGCATGGCGGAAAGATCGTATACCCAGCCGAGTCCTTCGACCCTGTTGCAACCATGCACGCCATATCTGACGAGCAATGTACAGCACTACACGGTGTACCGGCAATGATGGAGTCCATCATCAACGTCGAAAAGCCTGTAGGGTGGGAAAGCAAGCTTCGGACTGGCATTGTTGCAGGCAGCCCTGTCCCAAGATGGCTCATGGAACGCATGGTTGAAGACTTGGGTATGTCGGACTTCACATCCAGCTACGGTCTGACCGAAGCTTCGCCAACAGTGTTCAACGCGCATACTACAGACTCCTTACATGCACGACTTACCTCCGTTGGCACCGTACTTCCTCATGCTCGCGTCAAGATTGTCGATCACGAAGACCGAGTCGTACCTATTGGTGTGCGGGGTGAGTTGTGCGTCGCAGGGTATCAAGTGTGTCGCGGTTATTGGGAGAACCCGGAGAAGACTGCAGAGCTGCTTGTGAGAGATGAACACGGCGAGCTGTGGCTACATACTGGCGACGAAGCAGTACTTGACGTCGATGGATACTGCACTATCACGGGTCGGTTTAAAGATATCATCATAAGAGGTTCGTCGACTTACTCCTTTCCCCACGCGACATGACTGACAACCATACATAGGCGGCGAGAACATATACCCGCTAGAGATTGAAGAACGTCTCGTACAACATCCATCCATAGCGCGAGCCATCGTTGTCGGTGTGTCGCATCCGCGCTATGTTGAAGTTCCTGCAGCGTTCTTGCTGCGTGAAGAAGGTGTCAAGAAACTGGATGCTAACGAAGTCAGGAGTTGGGTCAGGAAAGTGCTAGGAAGGCACAAGGCGCCAATGCACATGTTTTGGCTGGGTGAAGACTGCAGTGATGAGGTGCCACTGACAGGCAGTGGGAAGATCAAGAAGTATGTGTTGAGGGATGTGGCTGAGGGTTTGTTAAAGCAGAGATAAGAAGCTGCCTAGGTATCCGAAAGAGAAGATCGATACTTCATCTACGTACCCACCTACTACGACCGGCTGAAGACTGCGTCGCTCTCTGATTTGTGTTCAGGAGGTCTGGCCCTCAATATGTCGCCTTATTCGAAATGTGCAGAGGAATTGTCGAGACGAGAGACACGTGTCCGCGCGTCCAAACTCACGCCACGACGCGACTAGACAACACTAGATATCAATCTTGAATGTTGGACATCCACAACACTTGCTACACACGTTTCGTTCTTCTCCTCATCTGACGACCGTTACCTCACCTGTTCCGAGCCATGATGTTCTCCACGGAGGAACAATCGTTTGTTACGCAGTCAACGTCATCTTGACGTGAGACAAGCAAACAACAACAACACGAGGCCTTCACTTGCGTTATGCGATACGTAATTGTCCAATCATAGTCGAACTATTACATGAGAGCGTCATGGTTATTTGGCACCATAAGCTTCATGTAACTTACCTGCAGCGCGTGCTGTGCTTAGCCGTCAGCTGCTCTCACTTGAGAATATAGTCAGACATGTCGCTGCTTCTGCCTCGTCTCTTTACTTCAACCTCAATCAAACACGCTGCGAGAGCAACTTCATCATACGCAGCACAGAGCTCAAAGTTCACGCCCCGGCTACTCCAAGTGACCAAATTCTCCGCCCTGCAACAACGAGCCGCGATGGCTTCTGTTGCGATGAAGAACCCAAGCCATGTGATGTACACGAGTGGCGAGACTGACCCTGTCTGGAAACACACATTACCGTACAGCAGCATTCCCAAGTTCTCCAAGCTCGACCGCGATCTCGAGACCGATGTCTGCATTGTTGGTGCCGGTATCTCTGGTATCTCAACCGCATACGAGCTTGTCATCCGTGGCGTGAACGTTGTACTGATTGAGGGCCGCGAGGTCCTCTCAGGCGAAACCGGACGCACAAGCGGTCATCTGGCGAGCGACTTGGACGACGGCTACCCAGAAATTGCAAAGAAGCATGGAGACAAGCACGCGAAGCTGACTGCCGAGTCGCACGTTTGGGCACTCAATCGCGTTGGCGAGATCTCTAAACAGCTCGGCATCGAGTGCGAGTACCGCCAGCTTCCGGGTTATGATCTCTCGCAGTTCCCCAAGGGCACCAAGGATCACGCGGACGACATCAAGACGTTGATTGAGGAAGGCAATAAGGCAGTCGAGATGGGCCTTCACGCTGAATACAAAGAGGGGTTCAAGGTCAAGGGCTGGGAAGGCAGCCCCGATCAGAGCGACGCTGTCATTTACCAGAAGCAAGCAACATTCCATCCCACCAAGTACCTCGTTGGTCTTCTCAAGTACCTCCAGCAGCAGCCCAACTTCTCCTGTTACACCAACACCCGCTGCATGGACGTCACCGAGAAGGGCGTCGAGATCATGGGCATGGGCCACAAGGACGTCTACGTGAAGACTCTCGACGGGCACACCATAAAGTGCAGCGACGCCGTCGAAGCCACCATGATCCCTCTCCAGAAGCTCTCCGTGATCGCACAGGAAGAGTACTACCGCACATACTGCATCGCCGCCCGCGTACCAAAGGGCTCCATTGAAGACTGCCTGCTCTACGATTCCGCCGAGGCCTACAAGTACGTGCGTCTCACTGAGTGCGATGAGAAGAGCGACTATCTCGTCGTCGGTGGCGGAGACCACAAAGTCGGCCAATCGGACACACTTGCGCCGTTCAAAGAGCTGGAGGAATGGACACGTGCTCGCTTCCCGCAGGTACAGTCCGTGGATTACAAGTGGAGCGGCCAAATCAACGAGCCCGTCGACTACATGGCCTTCATCGGCTTGAACCAGGGCATGAAGCACACATACATCGTGACGGGAGATTCTGGCAACGGTCTCACCCACGGCGTGTTGGCCGGCAAACTCATCGCTGACAGCATCACCGGCGAAGCCAATCCCTGGATCTCTGTCTACGACCCCAAGCGCGTGGGGAGCGTAGCAAAGTCACTGCCGAGCATGGTTTCGCACGACCTGCAGATCAACGCGCAGTACAAGCGCTTCCTCCAGTCTGATATTCAGGACATCGAGGACCTTGTGCCTGGTGAAGGCGGTGTGATGAATCCGAAAACGAGCAAGCCGCTTGCGGTGTACAAGGATGAGGGTGGCCAGATTCATAAGTTCTCGGCGTTGTGCCCGCATCTGAAGGGTGTCGTGTGCTGGAATACCGCGGAGAAGAGTTGGGACTGTCCTGTACATGGTAGTAGATTTAGTAAAGATGGTGTCCAGCTTTGTGGGCCATCGAAGGCGGGTCTGGGGCCTGCGGATGAGAGTGCTGCAGATAGTCAGGCACATGCCATCAAGGGATAAGAGACTGTAGGTGAAGGAGTGGCAAAAAGATGGTTCGCATCAGGCACAAGGACAGACGATATAACTGGTTGACGGAAATGACTCTGATAAAAATGATGATCCTACATGCATGAATTTTGTTGTGGATTCTTTTGATTGTTATTATCATGCCGTCTTTTCCATCTCCTTTAATCTCAACAGCCCAGACTTCGCCGCGGACTTACCCTCCGCGAAGCCCATCGCCTGAGCCAGACTCGCAGCCTCTTCATACTTTTGCCGCGCTTCTTTGATCTTGCCCTCCATCTCGAAAAACTCTCCGAGGTTGTGTGTCGCTACCGCGCAGCCCATGTCGCACTCTCCGTCTCGATCCGGCGGCTTGATCGCGGATGCTTGTGTTAGTGCTTTCGTTGCCCATTCGCGCGCTTGTTCGATGAGGATGGCACGAGGCGCTTTGTTTGTGACGGGGAAGTCGGCCGGTTCGGTGGACATGGTGATGGCGTCGGAGGAGGTGGAGGGCGATTGCTGGGCGAGGCAGGAGGAGATATTGTTCACTGTGACTATCAGATTGCTGTTAAATGTATCGAGCTCGTAGAGGACATACTGAGTATGACGCTGTGGCACGAGTTGGGCGAGCTCATCTGTAGCGCCTTGACAAAGAGCGGAGTGGCTAAATAGTGCGAGTCAAACTGCTCGTAGTGGGTACCAAGTGCTGCGACCGTTAGCTTTCGTCCCGTCCAAGAGCAGATGAATGTCGTACCCTCCAATGTGCCACCCATCTCAGTGTTCGTCAGCCATGGCCCCTCGCCCTTCTTTAAGCCCTCGCGCTCTCTTCGTTGCTGCTCGCTCAACGCGGCCTCCACAGCCTCCACCAGTCTCTTCTCCGCGTTCTCTGGCTCATTGACGTATTTCGTATCGTAAAGCTGCCCCAGCTTCACGTTGATCTGTATCATGTTCTTCTTCACTCGACTTCTGTTGCCATCTTCGAAGTGCTTGTGCGAGAACTCGTCCATCCACCGTTGGCAGTCATTGCGCATGATTTCCAACACGTCGACCGCCAAGCTGTAGTAGTTCGCGTCCTCGAACAGCGCCGCAATTGCGTATTTGACGCCCATGATCTCGTCGCTGAAAGGGTCCATACCCAGTTCGTCGGCGAGCGCCAGCGCCGCCCGGAAGTGCTTGTTCGCTTCGCGGATGTCGAGCCATTTGCCACGGCTATAGAAGAAAGCTTTCCGGAGCTTCTTTGCAACCGGCTCAGGGAAGTTGTGGTATGGTTTTATGATGACATTCTTGTAGTACCATGGGATGTAGAACACGCACATGCCGGATACAACGACGATGCTTCAAGAATCAGCTGCTGGGCGCATGCAATCTTGGACTCGAAGGACTCACCATGTGATTGCAAAGGGAAACAGTACGGGGCTTCTACGATACTGTTCTCTGAACTGTTCTCGAACTGTGGATTGATAGCGCCGTCCCAATTGCTGTTGGACGGGCTGCCATCTTTGCGTTGGTAGCCTTGTGCATTGCTGTGTTGCCGTCTGCGATTGACACCGTGCGAATGCGCTTACTCGAGGTGTGGCGCGTGGGATGGCTCTACTGAACATTGTGTGCCGGGCGAAGGCAATGCTGTGAAAGATGGCAATGGCGACTGCGGTTTGGTGGAGCAATACATGACGGAAACAATTTTAGTGCCCGCGTCGCCCGCGTCGCGTGCGGGTTGTAGGGCTGAGAAGCATGACGTAGCCAATCGCGTCGCGACTCTCCAGCTACACTCACCCACCAGCAATGCTTTGAGGCGGGACAATCATGTGCGGGCGATATGCGCTGTCGTTGGTACGTAAATTTAGAATAAATGGAAACATAACCTGTCTAACATTGCGCAGCGGCCCTCAGAGGTGCGCAAACAACTCGAGCACTCGCAAATGCCAGTCGAAGAGGCACCGAACGACGATGAAGCGAGGCAGAGCTACAACTTTTGCCCTGGCTACCATGGTCTCGTATACCGAGCAGACGGTCCCGAACATAGCGGTCAGCAAGACAACAAGGAAGAGGAAACTGAAGAAGCCAATAAGGAAGGTGTAACTGGCGAGACCAAGTACAAGCTGCAGGCAATGCAATGGGGTAAGTCCTGCGAGGAACAACTAATACTTCACGTTGACATGGTTGTCAGGACTTGTGCCTTGGTTTACCCAGCGCGAACCAGGCTACGGCACTAAGATGAAGACGATAAATTGCCGATCGGAGTCCCTCATCGAAGACATAGGGATGTGGACTACTATGAAGAAGAAGAAGCGGTGCATCATTGTTGCGCAAGGTTTCTACGAGTGGCTGAAGAAGGGCAACCAGAAGCTACCTCACTTCACAAAACGCAAGGATGGGCAGCTGCTCTGTTTGGCTGGGCTTTGGGTACGTAACTCACGTACGAACTGTATCTGAGACAAGAACTGACTTCGATTGTTCTCTCAAAGGATGTTGTGCAGTATGAGGGTGAGTGGATTGTACTCTCCTTCTGCTCGGCACGAATACAAGCAGTAAAACACGTTTCGTCTTGACAGCTACAATGCAGTCAGTGATGCAGTCGTGTCATCGCCGGCACTTGAGGCAGCACTACAAGAAGCATGCTGTAAAGCGAGTAAATCCAGGTTGCCGTTTGCCGTGCCACGCTCTCGCTGCTGCCAACATCTGTTGTGGATTCGCTGACAGGCCTCTAGGCTCCAATGAGAAGCACTACACGTACACCATCATTACCACAGATTCGAACAAGCAGCTCAACTTTCTGCATGACCGAATGCCCGTCATTCTCGACAACGGCTCCGACGATATACGAACATGGCTTGATCCAAATCGCACAGAGTGGAGCAAGGACCTACAGTCGCTCCTCAAGCCATACGATGGTGAGCTCGAATGCTACCAAGTGAGCAAGGACGTAGGCAAGGTTGGCAACAACTCGCCCTCATTTCTCGTCCCCATCGACAGCGCAGAAAATAAAAACAACATCGCCAACTTCTTTGGAAATCAGAAGAAGGCTGCAAAGAGCAAGACTGATGAAGAAAACGTCGCAAAAGTTGAGTGTGACCTGGCTGAGTTTACAACGAAAGAGGGCAATGTAAAGGTCGAACACGACGTTAACGAGCCTCGTGCTACAACAGACCGCGTGGAAGGAACCGAAGATAATGCGCCACTACCTTTTCCAGCATTAACGGGTGTACCAATCTCGGGGGACCCAAAAGGCATAAAGCGCGAGCATAGTGAAGCGGAAGACGCGAGTGGCACAGCAGATGCCGAACGACCACACAAAGCGCTGAAGCCTGCAGCTTCTGCGTCGCCCGAGAAGCAGAGAATGGCTTCTCCGAAGAAACCATCTGCAAAGAAGCAAGGTACGAGATCAGCCACCAGCAACGGCAGTGCAGCGAAGGCGGCGTCTAAGTCCGGTGGAAGCCAAAAGATCACATCCTTCTTCAGCAAGTAACGAGCACGTTATGGTTCCCAGGAAGCTGGTCCCTCGGATTGAAGGGTTGTCAGGAGGACAAGCACTACCCATTGCGCTCCCCACTATCATGCGCAGACCATTGGGCGGTGTGTGTTGATCAGGTTCATACGCTCATGTCGTTGCTCGCGAATGGAAGTGTTGCGCAGAGGTTATGATAGCGCCACATTTGCCTGCAAGTATCCCAAAACATTTCACACCTAGTCGAATGCCAGATGGGCAGAGCGCAAAATGAAGGTTAGATGACATAGGTTCCGCAGTGTGCGGTCAGTCGAGATTGCGGCGTTGCTGCGCTAAGGCGAAGTTAGCGGGGACCCCGGAGAACAGTGCACCTCCTTCGAAAATCGAACCGTGTCCCAGCAGTATTGTTTGGACGCAGACAGCCCTGCACTTGTACTCGCGCCGCATCACTACCTGATCGAGCCATCAATTATCCTGGCTTGCTGCATCAGTATCAAGTGACCAACAATGTAGCGACTTGCGAAGATCCAGTCTGTTCCTAATATAACTTCTCCCTACATTGCTCGCCCATATCTGCTTATGCCCATTCACCGCCTTGAGTACGCCAAGTCTCTCATCAAGTACGCCTGAGACATCACACTCTGAGCAGCCCTCATCACAGTCGCCATCAAGATGGCATCCAAAATGTCGTCGTTGATGGACCTGGTCGCCCAGAACCAGCCACACTTCCAGACACATCAAGCTTTGCTCGTCCTGGGAATGCAAAATGATTTCATACAACGTGACGGGCGCCTACCCGTCAGTACCAAAAACGGCTATCTGGACCGCATCCAAGCGCTCATACCGAAATTCCGTGAGCTCAATGGCAACGTCATCTGGGTACAGACTCTGTACGAGGCGAACAGAATTGGCAAAGACGCGAACACGGGTGAAGGAGATGCACTCGTAGTGGGTGGACTTATTGACGGAGAGGATAGCAGCACCGAGGCAGGCGATGAAGAGACGCTGAAGGAACTTGCACCCGACAAGTCGAGGTCGAAAAACAAACAACGAGCGCTGGACCTGCTCAAGCGCGTGTCCGCCCGGAGGAGAACTCTTCCTCCAGAAATTGTACAAGCAACAGTTGAGCAGGATGATGAGCTCTTCCTCCTCAAAAGCGACAAGAGAACGCCAGCATGTGTACCCGATACCCACGGTGCACAGTTTGCAGATGTCATTGCCATGCAATTCGAGTTACCGGCAGACATCGTCATCAAGACAACGAACTACTCTGCTTTCCAGGGTACTGCGCTTCTCATGACATTGCGAGCAAGGCTTGTCACTGAGCTCTACATCTGCGGGTGTATCACGAATGTATCCGTCCTTGCTACGGTCATCGATGCAGCTCGTCACGGCGTCAAGATCAACGTCATTGAGGATTGCTTAGGCTATCGCAAATATGCCAGACATAAGCTGGCCTTGAAGCGCATGGACGAGTTTTTCGATGCGTATCTTGTCAACAGTATCGAGATCCTAGCAAGAGAGCGCCAAGCACCCGTCGAAAGGAAACGCTCATCACCCAATGGATCGAGAAAGGGCTCGAGAAGTAGCGACAAACCCCTCGAGTCCATGGTGGGAAGGTTATCGCTGAACGACGCGGATGCGCGGCCGTCATCTCGACCTCAGAGCATTCGATCCCCTAGCACAATCCTGACAGGCGGACAGCGCAAACTCTCGCTTGTGTCAGTTGCAGAAAGCCGAAAAGCTTTGAGAACGCAGCCAGCCATCGAGCAAGGACACGAACCGAGCGATGAGCAATTCGCCGACAGCTTAGTTCGCGGTGCAACTGTGCCTGGTGCTGAAGAACATGGCCAGAATGGTGAGAAGGAAGAGACAAAGCTTGTCACCAAAAAGATTCGCATGCGAACGAAGGGCAAGAAGAAAAAGAAGAAGCCCGAGGAAGATGCACCCAAAGGTGAGGCTGCAATTACAAGCACAAACAACGAATCAAGCACTGGTGCAAACCACGGTACAGCTGAGGCGCCCCAGCCAGTTGAACCGACCACTGTGTCTGCGGAACCAGTAAAATCACCAGCACCGCCTGTAACAGAGTCACGACGAAGCTCAGTCTTGTCAAAAGCCGAAAGTGTGCTCAATCTACGCGAAAGGATGTCTGGTCGCCAACAATCGTTGAAAACTGTCGCTTCGCAACCTGTCTTATCAGGCAAAAGTGAGACAAAAGATAAAGAGCGGGACCGAGACAGCTGGTCCGATCGCATGCGCTTGACATTATCAAGAGCGCCCAAATCTGATTCCGCGTCTGACTCAAAGAATAGACTTTCCATTGTGTCCGCACATGCGCCGTCCACTCCCTCAAAAACGAATTCTCGCCGCACCTCTGCCGCAGCAACCATCTCAGAGGCACCAGTAACTCCCTCTAGACTTCCAAATCCTGCTGCGACGGAAGTTCCGGAACCACAAGTCGAGAGATCAGTAGAGCCTGAAACCCCTACAAAATCGACACCCGTTCCATCCACTTCAATTACTCCAACCGCGAAAATGGGAAAGGCCTCCAAGCTTCAGTCTTTGGCTAATCTGCCTGTACTCGGCCCGGAAGACAGTATAGAGGAAGGCGACTCGCGCATTATCCACGATTTCTTCCCTTCGGACTTTACACATCCGACTGCGCCCTCCACACCCTTACGCGATGCGATCTTTACGCAGCTTTACAACGAGGTACGATGGCAAAAGATGCTGCATCAGCAAGGTGAGGTTCCACGTCTGGTCTGCTGCCAGGGCCAGTTCGGCGAGGATGGGTCTATGCCAGTCTACCGTCACCCAACAGACCAGACTTCACCGCTTCTGCACTTCTCGCCAAAAGTTCAAGTTATCCGAAAGCAGGCTGAGAAGCTGGTGGGCCACTCTCTAAACCACGTCCTAATCCAAATGTACCGATCTGGTAATGACCACATCTCGGAGCACTCAGACAAAACACTCGACATCGCCAAAGGCTCGTCGATCGTCAACGTCTCATTTGGCGCACAACGTACGATGCGCTTGCGCACCAAGAAAGCCTCGAAGCCTACAGGAGAAGCCAGTCCGGACAATGAGAAGAAGGCACACGCCACCGAGCGAGACACCCAACGCGTAGCCATGCCCCACAATTCCATGTTCGTTCTCGGTCTCAAGTCCAACAACAAGTGGCTACATGGGATCATGCCCGACAAGCGACTACCCGCAGAGCGCTCGGATGTCGAGACAGCGTACAATGGCATTCGCATCAGCTTGACGTTCCGCAACATCGCTACCTTCCTCGATGCCAAAGAGTCCGTCATTTGGGGCCAGGGCGCAACCGCCAAAGAGCAGCGTGATGCCGCCGACGTCGTTAATGGCGACGAGGAGGAAGGCGAGCGCATGATTCGTGCATTCTCACGTGAAAACCACAGCAACGAGTTTGACTGGGAGGAACACTACGGCACTGGTTTTGATGTCCTACATCTTCACAACGCACCAGATGACCTCCCCATTCTCTTCGCTTCAAACAATACCATCGAGACCAAGCAAGCGCAAATTGCGCTGTGGGAAGCGAAGATCAAGTTCACGCTCATGGAAGCGCCTGGACTGGCAGAAGAGCTCGAAGTCGATCGCCAAGTCGCATTCCGTGACAACGACGCGCAACACACCGAAGTCGTCATGTCCCTATCCATCTTACTATACGCCGATCGATACTACCCTCTCGACCGCGACGAACGCTCAAAGCCCTGCACCGCAAACGCATACACAGTTATTCTCCTCGCTGCAGGTGTGCTGAAGGCTTGGTACGACTACGCTGCCGGTGTGCCTACGTATCTCGCTGAGCTCGCTAGCCTGCTTCAGACACTGGAAGAAAATCTGGTCACTGACGGTGGCCCTTTCATCGCGGGAAGGCGGTTCAGTATTGCTGATTGCTATGTATGGCCTGCACTTGATGAGATTGTGGAGAGGTGGGATGGCTGGAATGATGAAGCGTTCCCGGCGTTGGCGAAGTATTACAAAGCCGCGTGGAGAAAGAAGGCAAGCTTGAAGAAGTGTAGAGAAAAGCTGCCTGAGGCACGTGTTAACGTGGCAACGGAGAGTAGTATCACTGGAAAGGGTGTGGAGCTGGAGTAGCAGCCTGTTCAGTGTGGGCCATGTGAGTGCAAAGGTCCTCGTATTTATTGTGTCAACCTTCAGGACACACTAAACGCCAAAGTCGTTGACTCAATAAATACGAGCACCTTCGGAGTGTCGGGGTAGAATGTGACCCTGGTTGTGGCATCATTTGCGAGAAACTGGGGCGTTTGTGAACCTTTGATTACACACAAGATAGAATATTTGGTACTGATCACGAAGTTTGTAACTTGATGGTGATGCCTGAGGTGAGTGGAGTGGAAGGAGAAGGAGCGACGCCAAGACCGTCGGCAAGTGCAAACGCCGATCTCGAGATTCTCGAAGCTGGAGCTCTTCGCGACGCGCTCGATGCCACCAAACTCCATACACATCGCCATACCCTTGCCCGTCCTTGCGCCCACTGCTGCCACGATGCCGAAGTTTTTTTGCGACTACTGCGATGTGTACCTTACACACGACAGTATGAGCGTCCGGAAAGCGCACAACAATGGCCGCAACCACCTCCGAAACGTACAGGCATACTACGAGCAGATATCGAGCGACCAGACACAGCAGGTTATTAACAGTATCACCGACGCATACAACACAGAAGGCCAGGCGAATCCGCTGTATCAAGCGAACTTGAATGGAGGGTTTGTTGGAGGACCAATGGGACCGATGCCTGGTATGGGACCGCCGATGGGGATGATGCCGCCGGGTGGAATGCCTGGGTTTCCGCCGCCAGGTGAGAGATGCTTTAAGTTCTGAGGATGAGCTTTACTGAGAGATTCTAGGAATGCCGGGAATGCCACCACCGTTTATGGGACGCGGAGGACGTAAGTGATCTCAAGGACAGCATGCGCAGTCAATCTGACAATTCATAGCACCCAACATGCCACCCAACATGCCACCCTTCCCACCTGCAGGTATGCCTCCTGGCCCAGGCGGTATGCCTCCACACATGCCACCCTTTCCACCACCCCACATGCCTGGAGGAGGTCCGCCACCAATGGGTATGCCACCCTTTCCCTTCCCTCCTCCACATGGAGCAGGCTCACCTCCTGGCGGCATGCCATTTCCACCACCAGGTGGTGTGCCCATGCCGCATGGCGGACCACCAGGAAGGTTTCCACCCGGACCGCCTGGACGCTAGGGGCGTCCTGACGTGTACATGGGCGGGATGAATAGCTTCGGTACTACTGGAGGCATGCACGATCTGAAGAGGAAGCGCGAAGAGAGCGAAGATATACCCAGGCCGTTCCTGAGAGGGGGCGATGCTGTTTGGACGGGCGCGGGCACTGGCGCGAACACGATTGCGGTCAAAGTGAAGAGCGAGTCGCCTTCAGCGTAGAGAGCTGGCTGCAATGTATGTTTGCCGCCATGTGTCGTATCATGTAGCTTACTTGCACGTAGCGATACCCGGAGACCTCCATGGTCAGCAAGGAGGATGAAATGTACATTATTCATAGCCGCCACGGCTATTCAACTACTTAAACAAGTTCTTAGCGTAGTCTTCGACACGCATCATCTCAATGCCCAGCTTATCGTTGACAGTATTCTCCTTGTCCCACCACACACCATCTCTCGCGAACACAAGTCGATACTTCTTGATGCCGTCATCTGGAGAATGCCTAAACTCTTCCTCCAGGTACGGTACATCCCACACCTCTTCCTCGACCTCCTTCCCGCTTACCCTCGTCACAATCTCAGCCAGCTCCCTATAGCTTACCGTATTACCCGCCACACACACCACCTTATTCTCCGCATCCACTTCGCCATTCACAATCTTCGCCAGCACGCGCCCAATATCGTGGACGTCAGTAACAGTGACTTTATGCTCCCAATGCCTTAGCGCCCTGACCACCACCCTCCCCTCGTCCCCCTTCTCCACAACCCCCCAAAATTCTTCAAACAAGAAACTCATGAAGATCCCCGTCGACACCACGCTCCACTTAACATTCGCCGCGACAGCCTCCTTCCTCAACAAGTCCCGCACGTCCCTCTGCGCACCAAACAGCGGCATCAAACCCTGTCCATCGCCCGTGACATCGTAATCAACCCCCCACTGCCAGGGAAAGTACCACAGTCGTTCTTCGCCGCGAGATCGCTTCAGGCGCCCGGCTTCAAGGACTTCGCGCGCGAGTTTCAAAACGCTAGCAGGGGACTGGGCGAAGCCGGTCGCGATGATGAGGATGTCGAAGGTTGAGAATGTGGCGGAGAGGGAGGGGGAGGTGATGTCGAGGGCGAGAGGGGTGATGTTGGGAGCGGAAGAGGTGAGGTGAGAGTAGTTGGAAGGTGAGCGGACGCCGAGGGTTATATGGATGTTTGGGAGGGAGGAGATGGGAGGGAGAAAGGCGGTGCCGAGTTCTCCGGCGCCGATGAGGAGGATTTCTGTGGTGGTCATTGTAGATGGAGTGTAGTGACTTGTAATTTGAAGAGAGTTCCTGACGGTGTAGCCTGTCTGTCGGTCCACCGCTGATTGCTAGGCACGAAAAGGGATGAAGGAGGGCGAGAAGACGAGATGTAGTCGCTCATTGACACTTCAAATCTACTCTAAGAGCGGTTCGTAAATACTGCCTGTTTGTAATGGCTAGCGACGTGGTTCCGGACTTAAGACGGTGTTCTCGGACTATGTCTGTACTTTGCACATCGTGTGAAGAAGCCACAAAATGGCCGAGAACATCTAAAGAAGCAGCAACGGGGAACATAACTCAAGTTGTATCGTAACAGCTACAAGCGTTGGAAGTCTCAACTATCTCTGTCCTTCTAATCCCCAAGTGAGGATAGCGACTGATGTAGCAAGTGCCCACAGTAGCAGCAACTCTTGTACATTGAATATCAATATGATAATGGAAAAATGACCAGAGCAGTACTCCAAGACACAGAGTCCCCAATTCTATTCAAGTCGAGGTCAACGGTCGCAGCTTCCAGGTGAGGCAGAAGCTAGGACCCACTTCGTAGGCGCTAGTTGCTTAAGCGAATTTTCTACAGCACAACCTCAGTGTGCTCATCGACGACCGCTGCTTCGAACTTCTGCCAGACCATCCGCCCACCGCCAACACACAGCAGAAGCCACATACCGCAAATATGGCCGAGCAACTGGTTCTCCGTGGCACCCTCGAGGGCCACTCCGGCTGGGTTACATCCCTCGCGACCTCGCTCGAGAAGTGCGTGTCTACACTATACCGTTATATTGTATGGCATTGCGCACGGAATACTGACGCGCCCGCAGCCCCAACATGCTCCTGTCCGGCTCGCGCGACAAGACGCTCATCATCTGGAACCTGACCCGCGACGAGACCTCGTACGGCTACCCGAAGAGGAGCCTCCACGGCCACTCCCACATCGTCTCCGACTGTGTACGTGTGATATGAATACTAGCGAGCAATTGGCGGGCTAGGGATATTAGGAAGCGAGGGCGCTGAGCTGACAACGAGCATAGGTCATCTCCTCGGACGGCGCCTACGCCCTCTCCTCGTCGTGGGACAAGACCCTGCGCCTGTGGGAGCTCTCCACCGGTGTGACCACCCGCCGCTTTGTCGGCCACACCAACGACGTCCTCTCCGTCTCTTTCTCCGCCGACAACCGCCAGATCGTCTCCGGCTCGCGCGACCGGACCATCAAGCTCTGGAACACGCTCGGCGACTGCAAGTACACCATCACCGACAAGGGCCACACCGAGTGGGTCTCGTGCGTGCGCTTCTCGCCCAACCCCCAGAACCCCGTCATCGTCTCTGCCGGCTGGGACAAGCTCGTCAAGGTGCGTACCGCATATTGTGATTCCCCACTGCACCCCTGTTTTATGATGATTTGGATTTCCATATGTATTTGCTACTTCAGAGCTTCGGCTATGAGACAACAACACCATTTCCTGATACCCCGCTCCTACTTAACAATTACTGCCAACATCGCTGGTCAGACCCCAAACTGACATCCACAGGTCTGGGAACTCGCTTCCTGCCGCATCCAGACCGACCACATCGGCCACACCGGCTACATCAACACCGTCACCATCTCCCCCGATGGCTCACTCTGCGCGTCCGGTGGCAAGGATGGAACCACCATGCTGTGGGACCTGAACGAGTCCAAGCACCTCTACTCCCTCTCCGCCGGTGACGAGATCCACGCCCTTGTCTTCTCGCCCAACCGCTACTGGCTGTGCGCCGCCACCGCCTCGAGCATCATCATCTTCGATCTCGAGAAAAAGAGCAAGGTCGACGAGCTCAAGCCCGAGTACATGGAGGTCGGCAAGAAGAGCCGGGAGCCCGAGTGTGTCTCCTTGGCCTGGAGCGCCGACGGCCAGACCCTGTTCGCTGGTTACACCGACAACCGCATCCGCTGCTGGGGCGTCATGTCAAGGGCATAAGCGCATGTAGTGTGAGCGAGTGTAGATTGACGAGGCGCAAATGGGAAAACGAACGATTCCATGATTCCAATTCTTCTGTAGCACGACATGAGTGATGCTGCGGGATGGGTGATGGGTTTTGGGCATGGTCATCCGGTATTAAGCATCCAGGCGCTCAGAGTCAATGAAAATTATCAAGTCCACCCATCGATGTCCATTGCAGCTTGATTGCCGTGTCTACAGCTTGCTAAACGTCGCAGTCTTCTTCTGGATTCCACTCATCATGGCGTCCTTGGCATCCTGCGTCTGCAGCATCGCCCCATTCCATATCGCCGTATAGTTCAGCCCATCCGCAATCGGCCTGTCCCTCGAGTAGTTGATAAGTTCCTTCGTCCCCTGCACCGCCACTGGACTCTTACTCGCAATCAACCTCGCGAGCTCCAGTCCCTGCTCCACCGCACCCTTCTTATCCTCACACACGCGACTAACCAGCCCATGCGTCAACGCCTCATCGCTCCCAAACACACGTGCACTCAGACAAATCTCCTTCGCCCACGAGTGATTCCCCACACTGTGCGGCAGCCGCGTCAACGTGCCGATATCAGCTGCGATCCCAATATCTACTTCCTTGACGCTGAATTGCGTCGTCTTACACGAGAAGCGAATGTCGCACGCCAAACACATATCGAGCGCAAGGCCATACGCGATACCATGGATGATGCAAATGACGGGTTTCTCGCACTTCTCTATGGCGGTGATGCAGTCCTGGAAGTCGAGAATGTAGCGGCGCATGGAGAAGGCTTTGCGCGCTGGGTCGCCGGTTGTGGGGCCTAATATAGGGCCGGCGGATGCGGCTTGGACGTCTAGGCCTGCTGTGAAGGCGCGGTCGCCGGCGCCGGTTAGGACGATGGCGCGAACGTTGGGGTCGGTGGAGAGCTTTTTGAAGATGGAGGAGAGGTTGAGCCACATTCTGAGGGAAATTAGTTGGAGTTCTATGGAGCTTGACGACTCTGAAATTGTAGACGGAAGCGCAAGACTAGAGACCAAAGACCTGGAGATGTGTAGGACTCGTCTAGTGCAGTAGAACAGAATGCGAGTGGACTACATGTAGCGAGCAAAAGTAACATGTGAAAGCCTATGCCAACACTCGTCCAATCGCATACAGTTGACGGGTTGAAAAGAAAACTGTGTACACACATCTCCACAAACGCATTCATCTTCGCCGGCCGATTGATCTCGACATGCGCGACATATTGTGCCGGGAAGGTCACGTTGTAGTACTCATACTTGTAGTCCGCCGGGTTCGCCATATTGTCCGCTAGCTAGCTCTTTCTTGTTGGACTGTATTCTTCCAAGGCCGTGTGTCTTCTTAGCAACGCTGATGGTAGTCTCCAAAGGGTTTTTGGTGTAGGTGTGTGATGCCGTTCGGCTTCAATGTTTGCAGTCAAATACGAGCGAGTCGCTGGCGCTGGACCGAGGTCCGTTTTGTTTAGTGATCGATTGTGGTTAGTAGGTTTCTGGTTGGAAGGTGCACGCGACTCTTCCTACGCTCCTCCCATGCGCCCTTCAACTTGACAACTTAGGACTTTGCACAAACAACGCTCTTCTTTTCAATGCTCTTCCAACGACATATTGGCATCCGCAGTCTCTGCTCCGGAAATCGTATGCATACGCAAACAGTGACTGTGCCAGGCACGCAGTGAGCGCAAGCAACAGCGCGCCTGAATGTCCTACGAGAACTTCCTTCCTGTGGTGATCGGTACTTACGAACGCAAAGATGCTGTTATACTCGAGACCTGGCGTTGTCTCCTGGTCTACTCGGGTGCCACATATTCTAGGCAGCTGAGTCTCTCGTCTAGGTTCAACCAACCCCACATCTAGAGCTATGAGTGAGTGACCCACGCGGCGAGCATCGCGTAGTGACGCCACTCTTTACGCCGTAACGCTGCTCATTGGAGCCTAAAAGAGATAGCGCTATGAGCTTTCACGTTTCGAAGCATCGAGGGTACTGCCCTCGACGTCCCTCAATATCTCCACTTGTTCTCACCGCTGTCGCTTCAACTTTTCTCTCTTCGGCCGTCAACCATCGATCAAATCTAGTGTCAGTATGAGCACCTTGTGGCAACGTATACATGGCCTTCCCCTGGAACAAGACTTCGTGGTCCGCATGTACCCTCCGCCCTCCGAGATGCTCGACTCCAAACGATACAAACACCGATATAAACTGGTCGGCCCGCCCGTACAGACTGACACTGTGCTTCGCCTCATTCACACAACTGTTCGCGACATGGGCAAGGACGACATGTGGATCTCTGCGGCGGGGATCTCTGTCAGCAACCTCTCCCATGGCCCTCCGCTCTGGCCTCCCAATGCCCAAAACAAGAGATGCAACATCAAACTGTATGCATGGAAGTCATCAGGCTGCGAGTTCCCATCATGACTCTCAAGGATCGCCGCCTCCTGTTGTCATTGCGGCTAGAGAACATCCTCGTCAAGGTCAATGGGAAGTGGTTGCCACTTCCACGGTGGCTCGAGGAACAGACGGACAGTGTATGGGACAAGCAGAATGCGCTCACCGCACAGCGGAAATGGTGGAGCAAGAACGGCAAACACTTTATCGCTGATGAAGCTACCCGCAGAGCTCCGTCAGACACTTTTCACACACTTCCTGGGTCCCATAAGGCCTCTCGCTGTCTCCGACGGGAAAGGCAACCTAGAGAGCGTCATTCTTCTAGGCTCAAAGATGGAAAACAACCCCGACGCGCCCTTCGCCCGCTGCTTTGACGTTAGCGATAAGTATTGGCAAGCACAGATCGACGAGGTTCCCTCCCCAAATGTCGCGGTACTACTCTTAAGCAAGTCCACGTACAAGGAAGTCCTACATGCAGGCTGGGTCGGATCCACCAAGTACTTCATTGAGTCACGCTACCAAGTGGGACTACATTCTTAACAAAGAGTACCTCGAGCGCAAGGAAGAGCATCGCACGCACGGCTACGACTGGGAAGAAGCACTCCAGCAGATTACGGCTATCTTGGAGCCTGCACTCCCACCAGTCTGCGCGTGCCCTCTGCCCTATGACCGTTGGCAGCTTCCGCATCGCGAAGACAGACATTCGGTACTGGACGATCGGACATTTGACATCAAGGACGAGTACGTGCAGGGCGAACCGTACGATCCTACGGGCCGCGTCGTGGCATACCGAGCGTGGCGCCGCGACGCGATGAGGCATCAAGGTCAGCGCCCCAGGGTACGCGACCGGCTTGAGGCGGGGCAACGGGACGCGGGGACTTCGAAGTTCAGGGGTTACGCATTTCGTTGAGTAGGCTGAACGGCGGGAGAGGGGCGAGACAGCAGGTTGATAAGGTCTGTGTGGGGATGCGAAGGGATGAGGCAGTATATGCCACTGTAGAACATGGGTCGTTGGATCCCGATCACTGTGTGCGATTGGTTCGACGGATAGAAGACATTATCGTCATCAATAGCCTCCAGTTGGACACATATACCAACCATTGGCAAAACCATGTGACATTTACAACCAACGGTACATCCTGAGATAAGAAGTGCGTCGTGAATGTTCGAAAAACATCGAGCAACGTACCTCGTGCCTTGTGTAAGCAATGGCCTCGTTACCTATCCTACGGCATATGCAAAGCTTCCAGCATAACAGGATGTAGATATTGGATCCCACAGTGATCACGATTGACTCGAGACCGGGACATGCAACAAGGTGGACAAACAAACAGAGCTCACTCCGAAAAAAACTTGTGAATAAAGTAGTCTAACTTATACTTACGCTACGCTAACATGCTCCATCTAAAAATCATCAACATCTCCTCTCCTTTCACCCCTTTACACTACCAAGAACCAACCCTCACCACAAGATCTACCTAGGACCCAACGGCCTCGGTCCCCCAATCTGCCTCCTGCCCCCAAAATTAATCCCCCCAAGTTTATTCTGATTATCACCCCCCATATACCCATACTGATTAACATCCCAGCTCTGCCCCTCCCCCGCGCCCGCCGCCGGATCTTTCGCCGCGTTCTGAATCTCGCGCTGCGTCTCCTCCCACTCGCGCTGGCGTTCACGTTCGCGCTCCATCTCGCGCTCGAGGAGCGACTTGGATGCCCAGCCTGCTTGTTTCGTCTTGGTCTGCGAGGCTGCGCGGCGGGCGTCTTCGCTGCGTTGTTCGGAGGTGGATGTGAGGTCGGGGGCGATGTGGGTGGTGGGCTGGAGGGGGGCGGGCGCAGGGTTGGAGGCGAGGAAGCGGTCTGTTC
>Ga0265780_10000439_pt1 | contig 65062 bp, 78 predicted proteins | sample P1T30metagenome_FD_192432 | JGI IMG/M metagenome (GOLD analysis project Ga0265780, IMG submission 192432) | Plant litter microbial communities from East Loma Ridge, Irvine, California - P1 T30 | ecosystem: Environmental > Terrestrial > Plant litter > Unclassified | place: USA: California... | reverse complement strand
CTTGGAGGCCCACCATACACTCCCCTAGCAGCATAGCCGTCTATAGATGCATGATCAGTGACAGTGACAGGTGAAAGAGACAGATAGGCCTGCCGTCGCGTCTCCGTTATCCTTCGGGCGCGCTCCGGCCAACAGGCACACACATGTCCTGCTACTGGAATGACTTTTACCTCTTGACCACCTCACTCATACACAATCATACTGCTCTGGCCACCTCCGAACCGCCTGCATCTGCCCTAATAGACTCTGTATCTCCAGGCATTTGAACCGGAACAGTCGGGACAGACCGGATAGGAGTGCTACACCGGCTACATGGGCAGCAACGAAGGTATTCACTTGGCCGACCTCGTACTCTCACACCCCCGGAAACTTTAGCTTTGAACATCAACAAGCCTTAGTCGTATCCAGCGGGAGACTCTAGCCAATATGTCGCACGCTCTACTGTATGTCTCGAAGCTAGTGAAGGATTGGCAGCTGACTTCAAGACTCCGCCTATTCCTCTCTCCCTACTTTTCCATCTCGGTCGCAATGCACTACCTCAAGACCTACCCCGACTCGATTGGAATTTCACATTACCTATGCTGGAGAATGAAACATATGCCCGCGGAGGAAGTCGAGTTCTATTGGCCGCAGATATGGTACGTGTGATTGCTATTGATGATTCGCTGGAAGGCTAATGTCAGTCATCTAATGATCACTTATCCTACCACTTCGAATGCTCTGGAATCGTTTGTTCTGGACAGGGCAGAGGAGAGCACACATTCTGCCATGCTTGTGAGTCGCATTGTGATGAGAAGGGAAGCAGCTGATAGGATAGACGTTCTGGTTTATGCAGTCGGCCTTAAGGGACCTCACGCCCACAAGAACCACCAACCCCGGTCCTTTCCTCATTTGCCAACGTATCCTCTCTCGATGCCATGAAATTATCTTTGGCGATACACCCGAACCCTCCTCTTCCCCATACCGAAGTATAGGTCAATCATCCTCTTTGAAAAGCAAGAAGTCGAGACAACCGAAAGCGTTGAGGGTAAATGCTCATGCTGCCCCTGCATTGATAGGAATGGGAGTGATGATGGCATCGCCTGGAATGAGCGGTTTAGCGGATCTTGCTGGCGGGTGGGCTGTGAGGCAAGGACGCAGGCCATTGGATGACGATGAGGGTCGGTCTAGGGTCGAGGTTGACAAGGCTGGAGGGTCAGATGGACGCCTTCGTGGGAACTCGAACAGTGGCTCCAAGGATGAGGACGAGTCAGGAGATGAACAAGCTGGTCCATCGTCATATAAAGCGAATATCCCTCCCTCAACACCTATCTCGCATGTTTCCGGACCCTCGGCGACTACCCCCAATCTGTATTCTCCAGCGACAGGATCAGGTATATCACGGTCGACAACACCCCAACCGAAAGGTACAGACCCATTCGGACAATTGCCATCATCTCCCTCGGATATGATCAGGTCCGATACGACTCTACCCCGCCATCAACCATTTCATTCCGTTCCCGATTTCTCGTATACCAATGCTAGATACGGCTCGGGTGATCGGCCACTTGCACCAGAGAATCTATTGGCAACCTACTCGCTGGAGGCTCAACGTCAATTACTGAGAAGCCATTACTGCAGAAGTGAGATCCGTTTCTTGCTGCTGCTGGAGGATATCTCCAACCGATTACTGGTCATTCCCAAACCTGCTAGAGTTAGTGCTTTGCGGGCAGAGTTGACGGGCATCAATCACAATCTACCTGCCGAAGTGAGTTCACATCCTAGATTAGGGCTGACGGAAGATCTGCATGCCATTATGGTGCGCCGCAGACCACTGTCACGAGGAAGGCGGCCAGACGTCCGCCGGTACACCACTAGCATCTCGACCTGAGAATTCCCGTAAACGTGGTCATTCAAGAGTCGTTCGTATATCGCCAGGCGATTCTGTTGTTCTCAATTCCGCCGAAAGAGCTCCATTCTTACTTCATGTCGAATTACTAGATGGCGATCTGGACTTTGATCCATCACGTCGCGAGAATCGGGAGTTGCTAAAGAAAATTGTGATTCAGGAAGATCTAAAGAGACGGAAGAAAGAAGGGCAGGATGTGACTATAAAATCGTCTGGTCTGGAAGGCTTTGGATCGGCAATGCCTGATGTCGTACCTAAAGCCGGAGCCGGAGCTGGACCCTCAACACCCGTTCGACCGCCACCCACGACCAACGATTCCATGTCGAGAAGGGATATGGTGCCTGATGAGGGGGAAGAGATGGATCTCGTGGAACAGATGTATGGCTCCAAGCTATCGGTCAAGGACATCTTACCGGAATGGAGCGAGACCATGCCTTTACCGCAAGGGCCCAAGAACAAAGCTCTTGATGCTGCAACATGGGAGAAAGCAGGATTGAGCTCATCCCCCAAATTCCTCTCTGCTATGGGTACTCCGACCGATACATCCATCCCTCGACCGATCACGCCTATACCTACTTTGCCTGAACCGGAGTCATCGACTCCAGAACGACAAAGTTCGAGCGCGAACCGAGTCATCACTCTGGAAGATTACAGTGAACGTATGCGTACAGCAGCCGTCATGCTCGCGCAACTGAATGCGTCAATGGTAGCAAGCGTTCCCGAACCCCAACATTCTTCGTCAGGCGCACTATCCTGGATCCCGGGAACGGGGTGGATCAAAGGCTCAACCCCTGGTCCATCTTCCAGCGGACCTACCCCTGATGTGATAGCAGCGGGTGGCCAAGGTGGTAAATTACGATTAGCAGCAGCTCAAGCAGCTGCAATTCGAGACAGAATCATGGAGGAGATGATGGCTTTGGAGGAAGAACGAGTGGCTAGAATGACGGCCCGTCCAGAAGGTCAGGAGATTGAAGAAAAGATTGGAGGGGAGAAGACGGCGGAGGATGAGAACATTGTTAGGCGGGAATTGAACAAGGCCGATCCAAGTGGTACGCCACCTATTATTTCACAAAGTAACGGTGCTAATGATCAGCGGCGGTGTTCAAGGAATCTTGGGCAGCAAAGAAAAGCCGAATACGCGCCTCGTCACCTTGGGGTCATTTGGCCAATTGGAACGTAGGTCACCGGATTCTATGACAAACGTCGGCAAGCTGACGTCTAGGTCATCTCGGTGATTGTCAAGACAGGAACGGATCTCAGGCAGGAACAACTCGCCACGCAATTGATTGAGCGTTTCAGTCGAATCTGGAAAGATGAGAAATCAGACTGTTGGGCTAGATTGTGAGTCCTCTTGCGGGTACGGTGGAGTAAATGACTGACGATCAGTTTCCGTATATTGATAACGGGGGAACAGTCTGGATTGGTCGAGACAATCACAGATGCTGTTTCTGTCCATTCTATCAAGAAAGGAGAATATGCCAGGCGGGTAGCTGAAGGTGAAGCTATTGGGACTGTTTCCTTGATGGACCATTTCGTCGCCGTAAGTCCCCACCATGGTCGCTCGACAGGAGAGCTGATGATAGACATATGGGAAACCCGATTCAGGCAGATTTGCCAGAGCTCAACGAAATTTCATCAAATCCCTAGCTGGTATGTCAAGAGACCCCTCGAGGTTGTGTATGCTGATAGATAGGATACTCCGTTATTACCTACCTCCTCCAGATCAAAGATCGTCATAATGGAAACATCCTGGTTGACAGAGACGGTCACCTTATCCATATCGATTTTGGCTTTATGCTCTCCAATTCGCCTGGTGGGAACATGGGATTCGAAGCCGCTCCGTTCAAATTACCATTGGATTATGTCGAGATTATCGGTGGGCTAGATAGTCCTGCTTGGGCGTATTTCAAAAAGTTGTTCAAAGAGGGATTCGAGGCTGCTAGGAAACATTCAGATAGTCTAATCAGTAAGTCTACTCGAGATGGCTTGGGTTGAGCTAACAAGCAGCGATTGTTGAATTGATGCAGAAGAGTAAGTCATATATCCAACTGTTTAGACTGTAGGCTGACATACAGACTCCCGACTGGATTGTTTCGTCCTATTTGGAGAACAAACCGCTTTGCATTTCCGTGAACGATTCGCTCTGGGTTTAACGACAGCAGCGGTAGATGCACACCTTGAACGATTAATCGTTAGTTCAACAGGAAGTAATTATACTCGAATGTACGACACGTTTCAATATTACAGGTAAGTCTCATCTCTTTCTTCCTTGTCCCTTGGTCGTAGCTGATGAGGTAGTCAAGGAGTTTTGTAGATATGTCTCTCCAGGGAAGAAAAATGTTATGGTAGAAGTAGTTAGATCAAGATACATTTGCATTGCTTGGTGACATCATATACAAGTACACAAGAGACGGACGTTTTAAGTATATGAAATCAAGAAAGTCCTATCGATCAGCACAATTTTCCGCATAGATACAGATAGAGATATTGATAAATGGATCAGATCCTCGTTGAGGCGCCCGGTTATCTTTCGCTGCGACTGATGTACACTTGTACAAAAGCCACTCTGAATAAGGATGACATTGAAAGCGAGTATCATCATATCCATAGAAGGGGCAAGGGTGAGACATACCTATGCATATCCTCTCTCTCTGTTCTGACTATATAGTAGTAGTGCAACAGATCATGCTATATACAAAGGACAAAGACAGTCACGGTGCGGTAATATCAAATGTGGCACTCGTCATCGCTATCCCCTTGCTCCCTCGTTCAACTCACACTCGTACTCACCGCTCACAATACACCTCTTGCTCACTTTATATCCTACCTTCCTTCCTTAATTCACCACCTTAGTAAAAGAGCATATCGTACAGGTCTAGCCGCGAACAGCTCCGTATAGTCAATACTACACGAATCACGATCAACGAACTCGTAGATCCCCTTGACTCATTCAACAAATAAAGGACGTCTAATAATCAATTATCATGTCGGTCGATATCAGTCCCTCAAACCAAATTGGGTTCCCTCGTAAGTCCCTCCTGACCTACCAAGATGTACACCCGTCCCGTCCCCCACCCCGGCTTTGGCGAGATATGTCCTGAACGCGAGGTGCACAGCTCACACCCAGGCCCACTCACCCAAATGGTCAAGCGGTCCATTTTGATCCACAACCCACACCCTCACCCCGTCGCATTCAAAGTCAAGACCACCGCACCGAAACAATACTGCGTCCGACCTAATTCAGGTAGGGTCGAGAGTGGAGAAAACGTCGAGGTTCAGGGTAAGTCAATGGATATTGCTTCTTATCGTGTGGTTATATATTGATTGATAGTCCTGCTCCAACCTCTTACGACTGAGCCCCCACCTCACGCGAAGTGTAAAGACAAGTTCCTTGTTCAATCTGCATTCATCACCCCCGACGAGGAAATGAGGACGCTCGCAGAGATGGTCAGTTTAGTTCTGCATGATACGTTGTGGTGACTGATGAATAGTGGTCCACGACGGAAAAGACCAACAAGTCTGCTATTCAGGAACACAAGCTTCGAGTCGTATACATTGCCGCTGAAGATGGAGCCAATGGTATCCCCGAGGAGAACGAGGATATGGAACAAAGTAGAATTGAAGAGTCTGTGAGTGTTTCTCCTTCATCTGTGGATATATCCGTTTTCTTGGTGTTTCACTTTGGTCTGATCTCGTTTTCTTCTCCCTTGTCGATCCTGCAATTGTCCTGCCTTCCGCTACTAGAACAACAAGCCTCGAGATGGGATGGCAAGATGGACGACTGAAAAGGAGAAACCTCTTGATACGTCTTTATTCCGAAATGGAGGTCTAAGCTACTGGGAAGCTGCAGAAGAGCCATACAAGCCGAGTGTCTGTTCGATTCTTTCGATTTTTTCCTTAACGGTCGCAACCCACTGCTCGAGCTGCACTGACCCACAGGCCATCTTTGCGCCCGCCCATTCGAGCCCTACCGCCGCAAACGGAAATGGCATCGACAGCACCCCTCTCCCAACATCGACCCCTCCCTCTGGCAAGGCTGGCCCCGCCATTGCCAAAGACCTCTCGACCCCTACCCCCAAGTCCAACGAGCCTTCTCTCCCCGCCCTGTCCGTTGCCGATATCAAGAAGACTGGAGTCTCGCCCACCGATGCTTCCCTCGAACAATCTCTTTCCACCACGACCTCCGATTCCGAGAAACTACAAATCGCCCTCAAGGAGATCGACAAGCTTCGTTCCGACCTCGAGGAAGCTCGTGGACCTCAAGCTACTGGTCTGAGGAAACGAGGAGGTGCTACGACTGGAGCAGGAGGTGCAGAGGTAGCTGTTGAAAAGGCAAAAGAAGTCATTGCTGGTAACCAGGGAGTACCCGTCGAAGTAGTTGCTGGATTAGTTGTAGCTGTCTTTGTTTTGACCTACATGTTCTTCTAGGTCGAGCTTTGAATTTGATTCGAGTTGAGATTGTATGTGTATAGAAGATTCCTTTGGTTATAACGAGAATGCATGCTGTGTAGAGATTTCAGTAGATAGTAGAGTGAGATTACTGCGCGAGCCAAGCTTATCTCCCCGTTGGTTCGGGAACGCGTCATTTCTCATATTCTGTGGTGATGCTTACTTCCTTTCGACTACGTGCTGCCTCGTCTATTCTTTGCTATAGCCTGGATTCAAATCGTTTATTGTACTGTTGACAAGTTCGTTGTTAGATCAAGCTTTTACGACACCAATCCGTCATCCCATATCTATCTTGCTATCTACAACCAGAACACGAATTACAAACTGCAATGACGGGAACCGCGCAGAAGATAAAGCAGAAACTCAAGGAAGTCACTTCACCATCCCCACCTCCTGTAGACGCATCCAACGCCAACGCTAGTCCCAATTTGAACTCGAACTCGAACCAAGACCCAATCCCGCATCATAAATCATCATCATCATTCTCAAATATCTTCCATCATCATCACAACTCCAACTCAAATTCCAACTCAAATTCGTCAGGTCATAGTGGTCTCTTACCTCCAGGTGAAGGCGCACCAATTCAACCGATAGAATCTGGAGATTCAATTGCTTCTGAACCTGGAAATTATTTGACGGATAAACAATTAGAACAAGATTTGGTTTTGGAAGAAATGGCGGAAAGGCAGGATAGTATTGGGCATCAAAGTGTGCCGGTGGACAATAGTAGTAACATGTCACCGCCGCCTGCTGAGAAACCTTCGGGGGGGATGTATGGGAATGCATTTGGAGGAGGAGGTGGGGGTGGGGGTAAGAAGAAAGGTAGTAAGCAGAAATTCGCAGAGAGGCAGGTGAGTCCTCCTTTTGTCCCACTATTGCTCATGAAGGAGGAATAGGTAGGAGGTGAGAGGTGAAGACTGATATTCTAGGCTAGGAAGAAGGAGGCTTTATTGAATTCCGCACCACCCTCTGATCCCGATTGGACAGCTCAGCTCGAGAAAGAAAGGCAAGACGAGATTCAAGTTATTGGAGGAGCTTGTGATTCGCTAGGAAGGGAAATCTACGAGGTGAGTCCGATTTCTTTTGTGGTCGGAGGCCCTTATAAAGTGAGTGAAGCTGGAGCTAATGATAGATTGCACCTGATGGACATTGTATGTTTAATGCAATCTCGGATCAATTATACCTTCTAGGTCTTATCCCAGCTCACCAAGTAAGTTACACTTCCCTCAATTCACTAGACAGCATCAAAGAGTGCAGACGAAAGAACCAAGGAAAAAGAACTGATTATCAGGCGGGAGATCCATCTGTGACTCGAAAAACAGCAGCTCAGTATATGCGAGACCATAAAGATGATTTTATCGCTTTCCTCCCTTCTGTAGGAGGAGAAGATACAGCCGCTGCTACTGATGATGGGATGATGACGGATGCTGGATTTGAGAAATATTGCAGAATGGTAGCCGAGACTGGAGAATGGGGTGGAGAGCCCGAGGTGAGTCATCGGTCTTTTGCGCTCAAGTTCCTTATCTTCGACTCATCTGTAATGTGGTCTGGCAACTCTGCCTCCCACGTCGCCATCGTCCTAGTGATATCAGGAAATAGGAAACAAACTGACGACAGATCCAAGCACTATCAAGAGCATTCCAAGTTCCAATTCACGTAATTCAACGTGGACCACCTACGATAGTATCTCACGGTGGACGAGAGGATGATTTCGGAGGAGCCATGACACCCGAAAAGAGCGCAGCACAAGGTGAAAAGGTGGTTAGGATTAGTTATCATAGGAGAATGTATGGTCTTGGAGAGGTAAGTCGTTTTTCTCCAGTTCGAAGGATTGGCTGATTGGGTAGCATTACAATAGTTTGAGAAAGGCTTGAATCTTGAATGCGCAGGTAGGTAGCTGATACAATGATGCATATATTGAGCTCTTGTATCCGTTTACTCATCACCACGAGTACTATCCCATCCCGTCCCATCCGCCCTTTTGACCGTGTGACGATGAGTGAGATTCCAGTAAATGAGGGACAATAAATTGAAATGAATGACGTACATTGGTGCCTGCTTGAATTTGTGTCAAAAGAGTGTCACCGATCCATTCACTCTCATACAATTCCTATCACACCTCATTAGATGGTAGCTACTACTACCCTTGCCAGCTTGCTGGTTTCCGCCTTCTTTGTTTCGGCACTCCCTCATGAAGCACAGCATACTTTTGCCGATGATCATCATTCGGGACCCATCAATCCTTTGAAGCGTACGTAGATCGTCTTCATAGATGAACGAACAACTACACAGACTGACGCCAAAAACAGACTTGTCCGCCATTTCCCCATTCTATATCCCCACCCAACAACCCACTCCACTACCGGATCAATGTAAATTAACCCGAGTTTCTCTCCTCATTCGACACAGTTCAATCCTAGGGAACGATGATGAATTTGAAGAAACGATGGAACCATTCATTACTAAAATCAAGAAGTTTCAAAAGAAAGGTGGAAAGAGAGGAAAGAAGGGAAAGAAATCAGGTGTATTGCCTACAAAGGGAGATTGGGCTTTCTTGAGGAAATGGGAAAGTCCGATCGTTGAGGAGAATCTAGAGAAATTGAGCGAGAGGGGTAGGACTGATGCTGAGGTGGGTTCTTGGCTGTTTCTTACTTGAATCATCTGAATCCGTTGACGAGTAGGACTTGGGCAAGTACTTCCGACATCAGTATGATCCCCTTTTCCCACCTCCCTACAAGACTGGCAAGAACTCTTCAAGGATCGCACACAAGGTATGCCATTCTTCAGCTTTTCTCCTGCCTGGCACTGATGGTAGATCTGGACAGCATCGTCTGAGCGGGACATCATCACTGCTAAAGCATACATCAACGGTTCTTTCCCCTCTCATCAATCAGGAGATGGAACAGGAGACGGCGAAGTTGTCCAACTTGTTCAAGTTCCCAATCACTCGAAAGAGCCAATGGGATGGGAACAGACTTTAACACCTCACAAGGCTTGTGATGCTTTCGAAAAGAAGTCTTCATTGAAACCTGCCAATCAGTGGTTATCTGTCTTTGCTCCTCGAGTTAGGAAGAGGTTGTCCGATAAGAAATTGCTCGGAAAGTTGGCAAAGGAACTTTCCGATCAGGACGTTCTTGCTATGGGCATGGTACGTCTGCCACTTTTATACGATATGTTATCTGACCAATAGCTTTGTGGGTACGAGTCGATCGCTTCTGGGGATTCACCATTCTGCCATCTTTTCACAGATGATGAATGGAGAGATATCGAGTACTACTTCGATGTGCGATATCATTACATGATGGGATATGGAAATTACCTCACCCCATACCTCGGTGCTCCTTGGGTCAATACCGCCAAACATCTCTTGGAGGGAGAAGAGGGTGATGCACCTGGAAAACACCTTCCTGCTCTTGATGCATTCAAGGAGAAATTACCAGCACCCAAGGTTCCTCCTAATGCCACCCACACCCAGACGTAAGCTATGTCCCTATCGAATATGGGATGAAGCTGACAGTACAGTCTACACCCCCACTTCACTCATCGAGAATCACCTGCTTTCGTAGCAGTCTTCCTCAACTTGTTTAACGACACATCCCTCCCAAACCCCTCATCAGTAGACCCAGCACTAGACCACAGACCTTTGAACAGGCAATGGCGAACTTCTCACCTCGTTTCGTTCCTCGGTAACATTGCTCTTGAGCGATTCGAATGTGCCCCCGAGACTGAAGGTGGAGAGGCAGGCGAATACGTTAGAGCCATGGTCAATGGTCGAGAGAAGGTAATGGGAGGATGTGAAGATGGAGTTGGAGCAAGTTGTAAATGGGAGAGCTGGAAGAATTGGTTGGAACAGAGAAACGAGAAGTGGGGCGATTGGGCTAGCGTTTGTGAGAAAAAGAAGGATTAGGGATTTCTTTCTTTCAAAGGCGCAGTGAGGTGAAGGAGTAGGACATTCGGCTCTCGGTTTCAAGCAATCTGTTTCTATTTGGCATACATGTATCGTTGGCGCGTCGGTCAAGATGAAGACAATCTCGCTTCTCGAAGCTATGGGTGTACTGAGCAGATGTCCTGGCACCATCTCCTCATTGACTACTTGACTACTATGATCAAGACAGGAGGACCCCCAGGAACTCGTTGGATCAGGAGAAGACAAAGGAGATCTCGGAGTCGAAGTGAAGAAGTATAGCAGAGAAGAAAGGAGTGCTGGGATACAAAGGGGTATATGATCACCTGTGCTTTGGCCATGACCTGCACTTACCCACTTGACTCTATACCGAGCACCATTGCGAGCTTGACCGATTGAATCCTCCCACAAGTCCAAGATGGTCAATATAAATGCTCATCTGATCCATCACCCTTTCGTTAATCCCCAAGAGTGAGTTGGTTCCTGTGATACGCGATGCGCCCATTGCACTGTGGCTAAGATCAGGATCCCTATGCCGACTATCGTTCTTCCCGGGGGAGGTCGCCTGGCGATCTACCCAACAGTCAAGACTCGTTATCCTGGACCCGGATTCGGGATTGGTGCTGGTGTACGTGTCCATCCACTCTTGCCCTTGCAACTCAGCTGACCCAATAGGTAATGGGCATGCCACATCCCCTCGGTGGCAGGTCCAATCGTGGCCATGCCAGTAGTCTAGTTGACAAACAGGTCCACTCGCTTGGGGATGCGGAATGGGATTAGACGGTACTGCAGCTTCATACAGGCGATATACCGGTCTCGGCGGGTCAGTACTTCCACGGAAACGGAACACTGTAAGCGATATCATATAGCTGATAAGTAGGATGTTGACAGGTTACCCATTAGGTATGCAAATGCCAGGTCGACCTGGTTTGGGTGGTTATTGGGGAGTAAGTATTCCATTAGTTTTTCCGTGGATTGACCGATGTGATAGGATTATTTGCTGATATATCAGGGATGGATCGTGAGGGATTAAAACTGCGATCAGCACTAGCAGGGGTGCGGGTAGTATGCTGTGCTGTCGATGCATGCTATCATTGGTTGTTCATTGTCATGCATCGTATTGAGCGTGAGAATGGGGTTCATAAGCGATTGCTTCACTCAGGCGGTCACACTCGAGTAGTGATGTATGACGTGTTAATATACGCGTATAGTATTAAGTGAGCCAGACAGGAATCACCCTGAGAGTGAGTGAGTGAGAGTGACCGGTTAGATAGTAGTAGTAGTAGTAGTACCACCTTCATATACACTACAGATACATCTCTTCATACCCATCACCCACCCACACCCAGTATGCGGCTTCGATAAATGAATCCACAAAGAACAGACCTAAGGCATCGACGTATCTTCTCTTCTCCAGTCGAATCACACAAACAAGATCCACTCGAGGCAAACAACGACAACAGCAACAACGGTAACAGAAACCACGTCCAATCCATCAGCGTAGATTATACAGCCCGTATCCCGCGCTCTCAATCACTTAATACACGTCTTAACGCGTAAGTATCAGGCCTGATCACTGCTAGAAACATCAAAAGGATCCCGCTGAATTAAGGTCCTTTGGGAATAACAGTCCCACTCCCTTCAATCACAATCACAATCGCTCTACGCTCCGTACTCGAAGTACACCCATCAAGAGCAAGATGCCCTTTTTGCAATCCATCACTTCATTCTTTTCACCTTCGAGCGATCACGGCGCTGGCACCAAGAGGGCGACAATGAATTCGACCTTTGACGCTTTTAGTCTACCTACTACTAGTCACGGAGGGCTTGGCAGTCAATTGCGAGATGTTGTGAGTCGACAAGAAGTGGCCTCGATGATGTGGGGCATCAACTAATCCATAGCCTTCCGCGGCAGATAGCGTATCTGGCTCACCAGGTCCAAGCAGAAGATCAAGCTATGCCTACCCCCCACCCGCCGAGGCATAGTAAGTACTTGCAACAGCTGACGTGAGCCCATGCTCATGATCAGCCGCCCAGCAATGGCATACTTCCCACCACTATCACACACGTTTCACCGCCTACGCAATGCCCTCGCCGACTCCTTCCCAGAACTCCTTGAAACGCTAAACCCGCCTGCGGATCCAATTCTCTTGGCACAATTCGAAGCTGAACTCGGATGCCCCCTTCCACCACCCGTACGCGATTCCTTCTTGATTGCCGATGGACAAGACCTTGAAGCTTCTAATGGTACTGGTGGACTATTCTTTGGATTACATCTACTGCCTTTAGAGGAAGTGGTGCGGGAATGGCAGTTTTGGAGACAGGCCGAACATGATCCTAGTTCTGGTCAGAATGAGGCTGTGCTCGCAACTATGGCCTCGGTACCTCCTGGATGGATCAAGTCGTTGTACGCCTGCAGGGGCTGGCTACCGCTCATTACGGATCGATCTGGAAATTATATCGGAGTAGATCTAGATCCAGGACAAGGTGGATCATGGGGACAAGTAATCATTTTCGGACGTGATTTCGACAGGAAATGTGTTTTGTATAAAGGAGAAGGAGATGGAGGATGGGGGAAATGGTTGGCTTCATTCACGGACGAACTAGAATCAGGTGATGGATGGGAAGCGGAAAAGAGCAATTCATCAGATGAAGAGGATGAAATTGGATATACGTCTTATACAGGCGGAGGATCATATGGCGAGTCTGGAAGAGGATTGAGATTGGCAGGAGAGTACAAGGGATGGAACGTTCTTGAAGCATGGTGGGATAAGAGTGTTTCAAAGTGGGAGACACAAGGGCTAGGAATGGATATTGAAGCGATTGAGAGGGGATTGGAAGAGGCCAGGCGACTGGCCGGTGTGGAAGGAGAGGCCAAGGGGAAAGAAAGGGAGGCGAGGGCCGGCTCACGAACCGCAGAGATGGCTGCTCAAGAGACGATTTCGGGTAAGTTGTATGAGCACTGGTTTCGTATCAAGCTGACGAGCAGTTTACGGCTCTCCCCAATTGCAAGCTCCTCCTACACCCACCCCCAACGACTCTGATGCTCTTCTACCTCCCGCCTCGCCTGATGTCAATTCCACAGCGCAAATCCCAAAGATCCGTCATCCCGCTCCATCTCCTGTACGAGTCATTACACCCGTCAACACACTTGATCATCCATTGAAATCGGCAAATCTCCTCTCCCCACCTGTTCAGGGTGCTCCACGACCAAAGCGTCAATCTCGCGCGCCAGCTCCTACACCGCTCGATCTTCCCACTCGAGCAGATATGCAAGCCATGAATGCGATCGCGACGGCCGAGACTAGCGGACTACGAGGAGGATGGATCATGCATACCGACACTTCCTCTTCTTCTGCCGCTCGACGTTCTCAAGCTGGTTCTTCAAGTATGTCGGCAAGCAGTTCGAGAACAGGACATGGATACCGTCAATCTGTCGATGCTGAGATGGTCGAGATTGATCTTGAAGGTGGAAAAGCCGACGCGTTTGGATCTCCAACAATGTCGCATGAAGATCTTGCGGCTCAATATCGAGAAGAGCGATTGTCACTCTCTGGACTTGAACATCGTCGGTCTTCACCCGTCATTTCACCTCATCACTCCCGACCTACTTCTCCTTCTCCTCTGTCTATCGAGACGACGATGCCGTACGATTACGACTCTACACCACGAGCCACACCTCGTGAAGGGAATCTAACAATCACTCCCTCTCCCACTTCTTTCGCTGCCACAAGTCCTATCCGGCCCCCACCACGTCTGGGAAGTCACTCCGATCGAGGCATGCGCGCGACCACCCCAGATGGAGAAGGCAAAGATAAAGAAGTAGTTCGTGGAAGTGATCGAATCGATTACGAAAGAGAACGCCGACGACCAAGGGGTGAACGTGAATCAAGTGTAACTTCCTCTGTTGGATCTCAAGATGGTCTATTGAATGGAAGCGGAGCAAGTTCGCGCGCAAATTCCCCTCCACCCCACTTTATCTCTCCAGCATCTTCACCTGCGCCCATCAGTCCTACTCAGACTGCTGTCCCCGATCTAATGTCTCCGACCCCAACCATGTCTAGTACGGCGTCAGGTGAATCTATGGGGAAACCATTACCGCATCCGCAACCCCCTTCAAAGACGCCCACGGCATCTAGACATAAAGCAACGGGAAGTATTGTCGCACAGAGGAAACAGGCGTTGGAAGCTGCTATGGGTGGACTGGATGTGAATGGCAAGCGCTAGGTCCGCTAGGTCATTTGCTAGTTTCAAACCATGAAATGATATTGTATGCGCACTGAATTGTGGTATCGAGTCTGCTGTGCACGGATCACAAGGGCCTGATCAGACTGCACTCATGGTTACTGAAACCAATGACGATTAAGCTTGCGCAAGGCAATACAGCTGATGGAGACAGAGGTATTCACATATATTTACAACCTTCGAGTACGACAGACCAAATCCCTACTCAGGTGAGATTCGGAGGACCCATCAATCCCCAAGGTGATCCCGCCGACATCGCAACTACTCTCCCTCGATCTTCATCTACCAACAAGTTCCCCAGCCAAGCCCAGAACCCTTGACTTTCATCTTGTATCAATCTCGCTTGTCGACCGTGTCCGACCCTCCTTCCCCAAAGGTCCGGGTTCTGGGTAGCGTGGAAATATCGAAGAGCGGCACGTTGAGCTCGGCTGGTCGGTGGGATATCAGGCTTGGGGTTCGTAGGTCTGTGACCTGGAGCTGGTGATGGGGGTCTTTCAGGCTCGGGATCAGGATCAGGACTTGGACTGGATGGACTTGAGTGAAGAGAAGAGGGAGTGGGGGAGGCGTCGGTGTTGAACATGAGATTATGCTGCGTGATTGCAAATGCGTAATTACCTCTATCAGTAGCTTGATCAGAGAGGGTGTAAGCAGGTAAGGGGTGGTATTGAGTTTGGGTTTGGGGTGAGGATGAGTATGCGGGTGGTAAATCAGCGGAGGCGTGGGGAGTTGTGGTGGGCATGGTGCAGGATTAATGGCGCTGAATGAGATGGAAGTCCTGAGTTCTAAGAGACGATGGTTGATGGTTGCAAGGAGAAATAGGTAAGTAAAGTGCTTGGAAGCCGCTAGCGTACTGATATATGCCTAGGGCCATGCGAGCAACCCCCTAAAACTCTTTTCAAAACTATGATTCTTACATGTCAGACACACCCGTCCTTTCATCCGAATCATGGATCAATGGATCGATGTGAAGGGAGGGAGATACTGGAACCTGCCAGCCAGGTCAGTGAGTGGAGCATGAAAGGTCAGGCAAGGCGAGAGCATCTTTAAAGGGACAGTGTCTGGGCTCCTCCCAGTCTGGAGTCGCTTCACTCCACCGCTTGATCATCGAACATCCCTAATATGAACCTCACCAGATTTCCACCAGAAAACCAAGATACAGGATTGCAACTTCCAAAACTCGAAATCACCCCTGCTCACAATCTTCCCCCCTCTTCGACTCCGACTCAACACCTATCTCCTGTCATATCCACTCTCGGAGCAGAAGCAAAGAAGGCACTCGAAATGATAGGCGGTTGGTGGAAGATCAAGAGCTATGATCCGAGGGTCAGAGTAAGGGGATTGACAGTTCCAGGTCCCCGAGCAGCAAGGCATCGAGAACAGGAGTAAATGTGGGAACGAGTGATTTGCATACAGTACATACCACTTTCATACTCGTGTCAACTGTATCTCTACCTACAATCATTGTTAATTGCTCTATACACAGATATGTACCCCTTTACAATGTATAAACGAATGTCCGACGAACCCAACAACAAACGGTCGACAGGACCTAGACATCATGTCCACCCCCATCAACATTGAATAATCTAATTAGATCTCCAATACTCAACCTTCCCAATTTGCCTCCTTCACCTTCACCAAGCGCTCCATCTGCCAGTTTCCTCTTATTCTCCTGAAGATCTCGGATACGTTCATCGATACTATTCTTGACGCATAAACGCCTCACATCAACCTCTTTGACTTGTCCAATTCGATGACATCGATCAACTGCTTGATCCTCTGTTCTTGTCAGCGGTGGTACTGACTGACGCAAGGAAAGACATACCGGTAGCAGCGTTCCAAGCTAGATCAAGGGCAATCACGACGTTCGAGACCGTCAGATTCAACCCAACACCTCCAGCTTTCAAACTAAGCAATAAGACTCTATTCTGTCCGCCTTCCAGGTCGGGAGGAGTATTGAAGGAATTCAAAGTCGCCTGACGATCCCCAGCTTTCATTGATCCTTGATATTGTAGCGCAGAAATCCCATTTGCCTGTAAATATGCTCCACATAGATCGAGGAAGGAAGTGAATTGAGAGTATGCGACGACTTTCACGGTCGGATCTTGAAGTTTCTCCTGGATGACAGCGAAGAGATGACGCATCTTTGTCGAAGGGGTGATATCGATTTCGTCAAAATTGATAGCTTCTGGCTTTTTGTCTGGAGTCTCTTCTGCCTTGACCTTCTCTTTGTAATCGACAGCTTTGCCTTTACCTTTCGACATGACCAGCTTCTTCAAAGCAGGCTTGACATCCTCCTCGGGGTCCTCAGACTTCACATCAGCACAAGTCCACCACGCTCGGCCGACACTCACAGGTCGTTTGCCCAAGTTGGTACCATTCGAGGTCGAGGCCTCGCCGTCCACTTGAGGCTTGATATCGGCCTGTTCCTCTGGGTTGAAGAACGCCGAAGCCCTAAACACCCTCTCCCTCGAAATAGGTTCACGACAAAGAGGACATTGTCGCATGTTCTTCTCCAGCTGGGCCTCCGTCAAATCACTAGTCCTGGGCGCATCATTCCATAGATTCTCCATACAAGTGGCGCAATAGCTATGACAACACTCGGTGACTCTTTCGGCGTGTTCATGTTCGTAAGGCTCGAAGCAAATTGAGCATTCGGTACCGAGTTGATTGGATTCTTCAGCGCCGTCCGGGTGTTTCTGAACTTCCTTCCATCGATCTTCGAGCATCTGAGCAACCTTGTCGACATATTCCTGACCCATGTGTTCAATAGCTCGTTGAAGTTCCTTCATATCGTCAAGTAGGGCGGCGTCTCGAGTACCCATGAGCTCTTCATCACTAATAACGACATCTTCAGGGTGTGCAGCGTCCTCAGCTCGACGAGTCAAGAGGAAGGGATGGGAAGTTGCCTGTTTGAGTCGCTGTTCATCAGTATCAACCCTCTGTCTCACGCAGAAACATACGACAAGCATGACCTGGATATCAGCACTACCCCTCGAAAATCAGGCATGACGTACCAAGACCATTGAATAGTGTTTCAAGACAGTACCTCGCTTGAGCATAGCATTGAACTTGACCTGCATCCTGTTTTCGATGGATGTATAAATATGTCGTTCATCGACCGTTAGATCAAGTTCGTCCCAAGTAATGACTTTAGGTGGAAGATTCAAGAGACGGACGCCATTCAAAGTCGAGTCCTTGTTCCTTCTGATAGAGCAGGTCTTTAGGATCGCCTATGATATCAGTCATTCTGTCGTATGTGTCCTGCCAATCTGTCTCACCTGCATTCGCTTTACTGCCAGGTTTGGCTTCTTCTTCTCCACCTTCATGATATGTGCATTGAATTCTTTCCACTCGGCCTGGGGACTGATATTGAGGAAATGTAACAGGGGATATAGATCTCCGAGAGTGTTCATGACGGGTGTACCGGTCAAGCACCATCTATAGACCGAATTGAGATCCCATGCAGCTGAGGATGCTCGAGTGGTCTTGTTCCTGATCGAATGGGCTTCATCCAGAATCACACGGTACCACATGACCTTGAATAATGGACCTGGAGATCAGCGACTCTCCTCATACCCAGAGCCAGTAGTGAGACCTACCCTGCTTGAGAGGGTCAGTGAGGCTGATTATCCCATCGTCGGAATCATCATCATCATTTGGTCTAGCCTTCGCTTTGCCTTTTCGTTTCTCCTTCATCAGCTCTATCGATCGTGAAGCAAAGGATCGACATACCGTTTTCCCATGTTCAGCAGACAATATTCCATAGGTCGTGAGAACGACGTCGTATCGCTTCAACTCGTTGGCACTGCCAGTTCGCTTTCCACCCCAATGAATCAGGACTTTTCGTCGGCTAGTCGTCTTGGATTCAATCTCGGCCTTCCACCTGAAATCAGCGGGGCACGCAGGAAGAGGGCCGAACGTACTGCTCCAGTAGAGCCAGAGGTGCTACAACGAGCGTGGTCTTGACCTTTCGATCTTCAGACGGATGACCAGCGATGACCGCAATTGACGACAATGTCTTGCCCAAACCCATGGAGTCTACATGTCAGTATGACAAATTGTCAAGCGAGAAACACATACCAGCAAGCAGACCTCCTCTCATCTTAGGCTTCTTTTCCTGCTCGATCATGAATTTGACCCCCAATACTTGCTGCCATGTTCAGTCCGACTCATCTATCAGCAGATCCTGGACTTACATGTGGCATGAGCGTTACCGAAAGATCCTTGTAACGGTGCTGCAGATCTTGAAGTTCTAGATATTGCAAAGCTCCTTCGACGTCTTGATCCTCGTCGAAAGAGTTCAAGGAATTCGTAAAGAACTCTTGAAGACTGATTGTCAGCCCTTGGCATCGCCCAAAACTCACTTATCAGGCCTGTTGGGTTCTGCAAAGTACTCCTCAAATTCCTCCATGCCCGGCATGGGGGGCAGAGCTGCCTGACCCATTCGTCCGAGCGCACCATCTAAGCCTAAAGCGGAGCGTATGCTAGCTCCAACCTCGAGTGAAATTCCAGTCGGATTGATCAAAAACTTCCTGACTACGTCCAGGTTCTCGAGTGGATTGAAAGGTGGTGCTGCGGGTCCGGGGCCCGCCCCTCCGATTGAGACGACAGGTTTGGTGTCTGGCCTGCCCGACCAAGTCCCAGGTGCTGGTTCTGGGAAAGTCATTGGGGCGTCAGGTTTGACGTCCATCTTACCAGGAAAAGCCCCGGGCATACCGCCGTAGCGTACTTGTCCAGGGGTCGAGTATGCCGGAGTAGGTAGGTTGGGTCCGACAATCGACGGGCGTGATGCAATAGGCACAAGAGGTCGGGAAGATGGGCCGGCGACGGCATTCTGGCTACGAGAATGGGAGGAGAAAGGCTTTGGTATCAGCGTTGGTCGCTATAGCAGAGATCACACTCACATCGGCTCTAGGTCCAGTGGGAGAGGATGATGGAGATGGCTTATCAAAGCTCTTCACAAGGCTTTTTATCGAAGGGACAATCCTCGTGATTACCTCCGGTGGAGGGATCCATGTGGTCGAAGTAGCGGACAAGGTCATGTACAATTCAACCTGGTGATATCGATCGGCAACGGCTTTACGATTATAATCGTTCTTAGTGGCCCTGACATGTTAGCTATATGTTGTAACCAAGGTGACGGGACTTACCCCGCACCAAACGCTCTATGCGCGATTCTGAGATGAGCCAATTCTCGTTGATAACGATCTTGGACTTCCCGTCTGGGTAGGGCGGAGGCCTTCTTGGGTGCTTTCTCCTTACCTACTTGGTCAGTAGAGCTAGCTGACGAGAAATGAGAGTGGTCATACCATTAGGCTGACTAGAGTTGAAACTCTGCGATCGACTCGGTGCACTGACGAGTTGCCTGGATGAAGATGACTGAGACGATCCCCTCTGAGAGGATACAGGAGGCTTGATATCTTGGTCTCGGACTATGATAGGCGGGACTTTATTGGATTTTCGCATACCAGGCGGAATCCTATCGTCGAGAAGTTCGACGACATCATCATCGTCATCATCGCTCACGTCCGTGATGAGGGCTCTACCTTTGTTGGAAGCCGAGCCGAAGGTCGACGAGCCAAATGGCTTAAGTGCGCGATCTCGACTACTAGACATTGATCGTGAAGTCCAGGAATTGGGATCTATAGGTTGAAGAGCGTTCGTCGAGCCGGTCGTCAAGCGGTCAGGCACTCGGGTCGGAGAGGATTGACGATCCGTCGTCAAGGACCTGGGATTGCTGTGCTTCGAGGATCCGAAAGGACCGGCGACAGCCGATCGAGATCTATCGAGGGTCCTCGACGGCCCAGCGGTACTTGAACCCTCAACTGGGCTGGAGGGGAAGATACCCCTCGCCATGAGTTCATCCTCTCGTTTGGCTTTCTCGTCCATGCTTCGGAGAGTGTTCAGAATATCATCGTGTTCAAAAGGCTCAAAGATAACATCTGATCCTGGCCTATTCGTGTTGAGTGCGCTTTGGGCCGGTGTCGCGAATGGGTCTTTGGTTGCGGTGATTGTGATGCCCTACACGTCAGCTGTATGTAGACCTGTTCGTCTCAGAAGCTTACCTCCTTGCGGCATCTTTCGTTCCGTCCTCGAACGTGTTTGTCTACTTGGCAATGGACCTGGTAATTAGCTCTGATTGCAGGTAGAAGAATGCTGGGTAAGCTGACCTTGAAGTTGAAGAAGCTGCCTAGACCCATCTTCTTTTGTTGGGCGATATTCACAGTTGAATCGGCATCGAGTACGATATCCTACTGGTCAGTGCTATTCCGCATCATTTAAGCAACATACCTCCCAGCAGTAGTCCTCCATACCTGTACAATCAGCATACGGGCACCGATATGTATAAGAGAAATAAGAAAAGGAATGGAGGAAGATACTAACACGTCACACTTCCAAATCCATTCCCGCCTACACTCTGCCCTTCTCGACCAAGTTCCATGATGAAATGTATGTCCATCGGATTGGTCGAGAGAAACGATTGGAGAGCTTGGACATAGTATTCAGGTGCAGGCTGAAAGTCAGCGATGTTTATGAGAGGTCACCTACCTCTGACGTCTCCTCAGTTCCAAGTGTGTTCTTCGCCAATTGCTTGATATCTCGAATCGTCATTATGGGTGTGGTATATGATATGCTCGAAGGGGATATTCTATAACATATGCTCCTAGTAAATGAATGTATATAATGGTGTATGACCCGTCATGATTCGCCAAAAAGTAGAAGTGTAGAGGTATATCCAGGACGAGTACGCTACAAGAGGTCGTTGAAGCGCAGGGATAGTCACAGTCGATGGTATGTGTCCTGATGTATCTACAAGAGGTGGATCGGAGGATAAGATAGGTAAGATAGTATATAGAAGGAAGAGAAGGTGATTGATGATAGATGATGAAACGTCGAATTGATATCTTTCAACGCGGATCCGGGGAAAGTGGGGGCATATTTTACATGAGGAAACCAGTCGCGTCACGTTCAGCCTCAAGCGTGCATGACACCCTTCTACATAGCGGTCTTGTCCTTGCTAGCTGTTTTAGGCTGCTTAGTCTCCTTCTTCGACTTCTTGGACTTCGTCACTGACTTCCCACCTTCCCTCTCCAGTTTCCTCTTCAGTTTCGCATCGACCCTCTTCTGCCTAACCTCTCCTAATCTGATCTTCTTTTTCGAATTCGCATCAACCGGTGTAGAAGTCGTGATGCCCTTGATCGTCACCGGAGCGTAATGGACGTGTGGAAGTGGAGCTATCTGCTCCTTCTCAGTCGTATCATTATGGACTTTGAGGTTTGATGTCGGATATGGTAATGTGAGAGCGTGCCTAGTCGGGTGGAGTACTGATTTTGGCAAGATTTTCTCAAGCAATGACAACTGGGGATGAGATTGCTGTCGATCAGCATGGGTACTCTGCGAGAAGAAATCAGACGAACCCGTATAGCTAAACATGCGAGCCGCCTTAGTCCGACTAGAGCTGCCATCTCTCCCTCAACTCTTCCTAGTGGTACGACCCTGATCTCCTCCCTTTCCTCACCAACCACCTCGGTCCATTCCGACTCTTTGACTCTTGTCTTGGCAATACGCGAAAGTTGACCCCATTGCCAGACTAGCGAGTTATAAGTGGCTGCATATTGCGGTATTGGGGACACAAGCGTTTGCGGCGATATCGATTGAAGGGGAATGATGATGAATGCTGGAGGAGACCTCTCTACCGGTGAGGATGAAGGCGGGGAGGGTGATCGTTCGGGAGGCGCAGTTGGTAAGAGGTTCGAATTTGGTTTCAAGTGAATCCCATTCAATTGGTCGGCAATCGTCAGAAGACGTAGTTTGAGTTCATCAATGGCTGTTTCGAGTGATTTGATCGTTTCGTTGATACCAAGTACCATATGATCGAGTATTTCAGGTTTGACCGGGTTCTCCAGAGTTGTATTTTCCTGCGCGGGATCATTCTCTGGTTCAACGGCCATCTCGACATCCTCTGCGGCCTTGGCTAACCTTGCTCGCTTCCGAGTCGCTTTCTTGCGTTCCACCTGACACCTGGCTCGAGAAGTGTGATAAGCCGCGATCTCATCCGGTACCAGTCGCGGTAGTTCCTTCATCACTGCCATCTGGTGGTTCCGGGGTATGTTCGGCCTGACATCAGCTTGCTGGTTGTGCTTGACGACAAGTGACGAGACGACTAACCATGGTATGACCAATGGACTGGCTAGTACAGCTTTCGTGATGTCCCTACTTCCAGTCTTGACTTTCGCTTGATCTCTGACTGATCCGACCGCATCACCTCGAGCTGTTCCTGCCCCGCTCATGCTTGCTATTGCTCATGCATGCATTCAGCGATCATCAGACCGGCTACCACCGAACCCCCTACAGCCAACTTTTTGATTCCGCCTCCCATACACGTTCCGCCACACTCGGTAATATTCTCTGCCCACTTTACCAAACTCCGGTCCCTGTTCGCGTGACAGCTTCGAAATGAATTCTTGAGCGCTGGGTCGTTCTATCTACTACACTAAAATCAAAACTCCTTACGGCTCTCTTACCATCAAAGAGACACCCGCATAGAGTGATATATCAACCACACACCTCAATCTATTTCGCACTACTCCCTTAAAAGACAAGAAAATCAGTCAAAATGGTTCGATGCTCCGTCCTTAATGATGCTTTGGTAAGTCTGGATTCTGCGACTGTCTCAACACATAATCGTTTTGGTGCATCGCTCGAAAATATGGGAACACATGAGGGGGCTGGTGGTCACGATGCAGAATGGACGGGATATGAGGAATCTTAGGAACCCCTTGAACAATGCTGACTATCAGAACAACATCGTCAATGCCGAACGACGAGGAAAGCGACAGGTCATGATCCGACCTTCTTCCAAGGTCGTCGTCAAGGTCCTCTCCGTCATGCAGAAGCACGGTAAGTTACCATGTCCAACATTGAACCTCCCATATCATCATCACCCGGAGAATAACTGCCTCTACTCGAGATTCTCACCGAGCGTGGGCTTTAAGTCTCCGGCAGAAAAAAACTACACACTCCTCGACTAATCCCCATTCGACAGCTCAAGGCCGCATGGCCGGGGTATCGTGTCGTTGGGGCTGATTGGAGGAGGACATGACAAACGCACGAGAAATCAACAATGAGAATTAGTCACTGATGTATAGGCTACATTGGTGAATTCGAGATCATCGATGACCACCGAGGAGGCAAAGTTGTCATTCAGCTCAACGGTCGATTGAACAAGGCTGGTGTCATCTCCCCTAGGTTCAACGTCTCTGTCGACTCCAGTATGTTCCTTCATTCGACCGGGTAGAGCCAAGCTGACATGTCTAGTCGAGAACTGGGTCAATTTGCTCCTCCCCGCTCGATCTTTCGGAAAGATCATCCTCACCACCTCTGCCGGTATCATGGACCACGAGGAGGCTAGGAGAAAGCACGTTGGAGGAAAGATCTTGTCTTTCGTCTACTAGGGAGTTTATGCATAGGATTTAGTGGTGTCGTTTTGGCTCTGTCCCTGTTGCAGTCGTATCAGCGTGTCTCCCTTTGATAGTCGCGAAAGCCCATCTTCCGGCAATGTTTCTGCTTGCATGTGCTGGCTAGCGTTCTATTTGCCCAAGCGCTGTTCAACTTTGCCCAATGCGTCTAGCGCTCCGTCCCACTCTTCTCTCCTCATGGCCCCCCGAACCTTGTTCCTCGGTACAAGAGGCATCGCGAACCCAATTTTGATGAGCGCAGGCAAAGAAGACGTCCGCAGACGTTGTACCATGGGAGCAAGTAATGTCGTGAATGGTAGTGGCTGTGGACATTGACTATCTCGTTAGCCTAGCAAGGAAGCAGTTCGGGAGACTTACTAGATCTCCGTGATACGCAGATGCCAAAACGGATATCGAGACAGCTCGGGAGCAGGTCGGGGCAGAAGAGCTCGTAGCGGATTCAGTGGTGTGAGAGGATGAATAATCAATAATTCTGGATCTGTTTCCATTCCAAGAAGGCCTATTTATTAGACCACGGGTCAGATGTGGGGACGTACCCCTGATATCGGCATCTACTGATTGAACAGTGATTTGGGATGGTGGTGTACCAGATTGAGCGTATTTCATAGCTACTGAAGCCAGATCCAATTTCGGGAGAAGGTGAAGAGTCACATTAGCTGATTCTACAATTAGCTGTCTTTTCAGAACGGTGACATACTTGAGACTTGAAGACGGGTTGTAATGGTGGCAGACGGAGATGCGCCTTTGAGTACTTTCTGTTGAGTCGCTTGTGTACGTCGTGGCCGAGGTGAGGGACTTCCAATCAGAGATACAGTAGATCCGTGAACGGTATGCGAGTCGTCGTCGCTCGCTGATGAGGACACGCTAATGGAATCCGGGGGTGTTGAGAAACCATGTGAAGATGGTGCTGAATTATAGCTGGGTGATTTTGGAGACTTGAGGATGACCTGCAGGTCGGCTGAAACGCCCTCCAAGTCTAGAGATAAGCAAAATTGGCAAAGAGCAGACATACCTAAGTCTGTATACACACTAAGCTCCCGCACACCATCTTCTCCAGCCCACCTGACTGCTCTTTTGAGAGTCTCCAGCAACGCCCTACGCTCTCTAAGGCTGTTCGCGGATCTCTCGCCCTTCTTCCTGCTGCGGGACGGTAATGAGAGAGCGATATGACGGGGTACCGCACCTCGTCTTATGATGGTGCCCGTCTTGAAGATGGATTGGGTGATACGCAGGACCAGCGAGATCAAAGAGAAGAGAAGGTGAAGCAGGACAAGAAGGGGCAGAGCGACCAGTCGTGTCACGATAGTTGGGATCATGGCGGATGCGGCCTGACGAGTCGGATAAGTAGGTGGACAAAGGATATTTCAGTTGGCTCGCTGGAATCTAGCTCGAATAAGTGGGCCCCTCATCTGGTCAAGGCGAGACTAGTGCCATGTCGGTCTTGCTCATAGTTGCGACCATGTACACCAGGTCGAGTCGGAGTTATCAGCGGATCGAGTGACTGGCATCAGGTAGCTCAGTGTCAGAGATGCTGACCTGCACGAAATGCATGCACGAGCACCCCGTACCGTCGATACTGACCCCCGCTCAGACAGCACCAGTCTTTATTAGACACCGCTTCATGCATGCTTGTCCTCTTCAGCTAATATGCTGCTCGGTCGCCGGTACATCTACCTCGCAGTACTCGAGTACGCCATATACCTCACTGCTGCGTTTGAATGTCCATCCCATATCCCATTATCAGATGGCTTGTTGCTCCGATAGACGGTCCGAGCTCAGGTACAAGATTATACAAAGTGTAGAAACCCGTGAACAACCCTGTTAATGAACGGGTAATCCCTGAATTGAACCCTGGAATGTTGAGCGATCCTCCCCTTTTGTGCCACGAGTATCCTCGCTGCATCAACGACAGCTCGTTATACACTACTTGGACAGTCTCGATACCTTTATCCCCACCTACATTGCATCGATACCTCAGCATCAAACTTACCTATCGCATCAACTCGGACCTCATCGTTGGATAAGAGACTAGATTGCAGATCATTCGGAATACCACCTCGACATGAGCAGCAACGCAAACAGTGATTAGCGGCTAGAACATAAACGGCAGCCTAGTGAGGCATCCGCCCCGCATCCAATAATCTCCAAGCCCACGAACTCATCTTGCAACAGGCCCCATTCGACAAGCGCAAATATCCGTTGGCGATGACATCTTTCAATCCGCTACCAAGCCATTTAATGGCTGTCCAAGAGGAATTATCCGGAGGGTCCGCCCTCACCCCTACGAATGGAGGCACAGTCGAGACCGGCCAAGAATGGGATTTCATTGTTGACAAGCAAGGCCGTCGGAGGTGAGTGTATATGATCAGGGAGTCGAAGATGGGGCACTGATGTCTAGTCGCACACCTTCCAGGTCACCTCACCGATCTCAAACAGAGTCTGCCATTGGCACTTCGACACCATCCACTCGACCAGCAGAGCCAACAATCCGGGAAGAAACACAAGCTTCCGTCTCCAAAACACTCAGCGCTCGACACGTTCAAGCACCACCCGATACCGCCCCTTTGTCGGGTCATGCTTCGAGGTCTGGCGCTCCATCTGCATCGTCGAATGGCACTCCCAGAAGTAAATCCAAGTACAGGATGGTAGGAGATTGGCAATTACAAAAGACATTAGGAGCTGGAAGTATGGGTAAGGTCAAGTTGGGCTTGAATATTCATACAAGAGAAAAGGTGAGCGAGAGAGTTACTGTTGTCAGGCTAATGTCAGTGTGCTGTAAAGATTATACCTCGATACACAGAACATACACGTCGAGAGACTGCCGCTACGCCTGATGAAGCCGAGAAAGCTCGACAAAAGGATGAGTCCAAGGAGATTCGGACGATTCGAGAAGCGGCTATATCACTCCTCCTTCATCATCCTTATATCTGCGGAATGAGGGATTTGATCAGTCATCCAAACCACCACTACATGGTGTTCGAATTCATCGACGGAGGACAATTGCTCGATTACATCATCTCGCATGGAAGACTGAGAGAGAGGGCAGCTAGGAAATTCGCCCGACAAATTGGGAGCGCACTGAACTACTGTCATCGCAACTCGATTGTTCACCGTGATCTCAAGATTGAGAATATCTTGATTTCGAAAAGTGGAAATATCAAAATCATCGATTTCGGTCTATCAAATCTCTACTCGCCTTCATCCCATCTATCCACATTTTGCGGTTCGCTATACTTTGCAGCGCCCGAGCTGCTGAATGCCAAATTATACACCGGCCCGGAAGTCGATATCTGGTCATTCGGTATCGTACTCTACGTCCTCGTTTGCGGTAAAGTCCCATTCGACGATCAGTCCATGCCAGCCCTTCACGCCAAGATCAAGCGTGGACTCGTAGAGTACCCCGCATGGCTTAGTAACGAGTGCAAGAGTCTACTGGCCAGGATGCTAGTCACGAATCCAGCGGATCGAGCGACATTGGCAGAAGTGATGAATCATCCATGGATGAACAAGGGATATGAAGGAGCAATGGAGTCACACTTGATACACCGAGAACCGATTCGAGCCGACGATGTGGAATGGGATGTAGTGCGTTCCATGGACGGATTTACATTTGGCGAGCCGAATGACATTCATCAGAACCTAGTCGATATTCTATCGTCGGATGGGTACTTGACATGTGTCGCTGCGTGGGAAGCTAGGAAAGACAAGAAACGTACACCTGGCGCATCGACCTCCTCAATGGCCCTCAGTGCTGAATCGGATTCGCCAAAGAAGAAACGATTTTCGGCATTTGACTTGAAGAAGAAGTTGTTTCCTCAAGAGAAAAAGACTGAAGAGACGGCGACGAGGGAGAAGGAACCGCTAGATCCGACTATGGGATATGATCCGCTTATATCGATTTACTTTTTGGCAAGAGAAAAGATGGAGAGGGAGAGGGTGTATGGGAAAGGGCATTTCGCTTCTTCGCAATTGTCTCTCGATAAAGGTCATGCCGACTCTAGCTACAATCGATCTCTACCCAGTCTTCCCCCTCCTGCATCGAGTCACGCGTCTGGATATGAACCAGCTTCGTCGAGCGATTATAGCGCTACGCCTCGAGAACGGACTGGTGATGTACCTAATCCTGTCATGCAGAATCCTGCCGCCGATCAGGATACGAGTCATATCGCCGTTATCCCTGCGGCACATAGTCGACAACCATCACTATCGCAGCCACCCTCACTTCAGCCGCTGGCGGGAGAGGAATCAGTTGCTACGAAACGGTTTGGGTTCCTTGGCAATAGACGGCCAAGTGGAGATCCCCGTCCATCGACTCCAGCTCGGAATATCACACCGTCCACATCAATGCAGATGGATTCTTCGAGGAGGCCAGATACGGCTTCCGGCGACAAGAAACACGAACGTCGAGTCAGTGTGGGATCGATCTCGGGCGTAAGTCGTGGCTTGGGCCGTCGATCGAGTCAGCGTACTGCTTCCAAGCCAGTCACGCCAGAGACATGGGGAGAAGCTCCGAAAGAGACCGATGAACTTGCATACCCACCTCCAATCGGTGTCGAGCAACCCCTTTCATCCGATGATGAGGGTGTAACGGCCAACACGGAGATTGCAAGCCAAGAAATCAAGCCTGCTTACTTGAAAGGATTGTTTTCGGTCTCGACAACTTCAACGAAATCGTTGACGGTCCTTTCAAGAGATATCGAAGGTGTTCTTCAGCGATCTGGAATCAAACATCGACGAATCCGAGGAGGGTTTGAATGTATTTACGTCCCATCCATTGATCTCGCTTCAGTCAAGCTCAACCCCGATGCGGAAGGTGTTGAGAGCACACCACCTCCTCCTCCACCTAAACGTAAACCCTCTTTACGTCGGGGATCATCGAAAGCACACCCCAGTCCAGGTCAAAATCTCGATACCTCTGCCGCGCGAGGTCAATCGCCAAGTCCACTCAGAAGTCCAATCATGCCTGCTGCGAGTAGCTCGGGTGGTTTGAGCAGTACAACTCCGTCTGAACCCAATGTTGCGACTCCTACGGGAGGTCATAATGGCGATAGCGGAGATCGAATGAGGAATGGGAAGAGAGAAGAGGATGATGATTGGGCAGTAGCAGCTGCGGGTGGACAGGGCAGTAGATTGATGGTGATCTTTGAGATTTGCATTGTCAAGGTCAGTCCCCTCTTCCCACTCGATCTGGACATTTGCTGATGACCAGGTCCCATGGTTACCACTGCATGGTATACAATTTAGACGTATTGGAGGTGACGGCTGGCAATATCAGCAACTTGCTAAGACGATCTTGAGAGAAATGAGATTATAGAGGGATGAACACATAATATGGCTGGGAGAGTTGGATACAGGACGGACTTATTTAAATTTACATTAGTATTACTTCATCTTATCACTTGCTATACAGATTTCATGAATTAACGATTGCCGACCGACAACGATGAAGACCGAGTTTCAGAATCGCTACTTATTCTCACAGGACATCTCATGACATGATTCTATTCTATCTACACTAATTGCTCATTGATACTCAGAGCCTCCTTCCCCCAATTGATAGCGCACTTAGACGCTACCAGAGGGTTTCTCCCCTTGTGAATTGCTTTCAGGAAGTCCGGTCTCGGTCATGACGGGCGAGTCCTTGATACCTTTCTCAGCAGCATACTCGGTGAATTTGAATGGCGGTGCGATGGTAAAGATCAGCACGGCCAAACAGACGGGTAGGTAGTCGTTGGTTCCAAAGAGATCCTCCCGAGACAAAGCTCCGCCGATGTATCCGGTCGCGCTTTCTGCTGTTCGGTAGCATGCTCGCCAGAAAATGAGGAGGGTGACGACAGTGAGAGTCCAGAGGAGGTATCGCATGGCATTATACCTTGAGTCGCGGAGATGGGGGTATTTCGAGTATTGGTATGATCGGTAGACAGCGACTAAAAGGAAGGCGATAAAGATGACCCATGCCACGATCTGCGAGTCAGTCATGATTGACAGCAGTGCTGATTTGCACTCACCTGAAGGACAAGACCAGCGAGTAGCACATTTGTGGCGGTGTCGACTGTGATACCTCCTTCTCCTGGTTCTTTACCTGCTGTGACACCGAAGAGAGCACCCCCAGCAAGTTGTACGAGAATGCAGAGTACATCGGAAGTGACGAAGACTGGTCCCGTCAGCAGGCTTCTGATTATAGCGCTAAATCACTCACTAATGAGAACAAGCTTTGGTCGAAAGAGGAGTAGGCAATTCGAGTTTGGGAACCCTTGGACCAAGAGATTCAGAGTCATGTCGATGGCAGCTGTGTATAGGATAGGGGCCTTTGATATCAGCCTGATTGCATTGTAATCGTTTGAAGACCCTCACCAGAATAAGCAGCAGAAATTGAGCAGAATAATTGCCGACTTGAAACAGGTTGAAATGAGCATGTATCCTCGCAGCATATCCTGCTGCTTCACATATCTATTCCGTCAGCATCCATAGCTCAAAGTGAAGGCAACTTACACATCCCACCAACATAAGAATATGGAAAGTCCTATGCGAGCCTCGCTTCTTAATCACATACCACAGCTGCGGTCCGGCGAGCAGTAGAAACGTGACGAGACCAACGACAGCAAACGCCAACGAAGGCTCATAACCAAAGAGCGTAAATGGCAAATCTCCATTCTGAGGATTCGGGTTTCGAGGTCCACCGATTGTATCCCAGAAATTCGGTTCTTCAGTACTCATCGTGAATGATCGTTAGGTATACAACAAGACAGAGAAAGGGCCCATGTGGTGCTCGATGTCATTTTGTTTATATGGTTTGAGAATCAGGCGAGAGCGGTGAGATAGTAAGCTTGTCAGTCTTGGCAGGGGTTCACTGTCGGGGACTTTCCAACGGATTCTCCGGCCCCCGGGAACCTTGATAGAAAGGTCGTTGTGAACCTGTCTCGACGTCGAGAGGATATATGATAGGATTGTTGCACAATATGAGTGAGAAGACTGATAAGGTGCGATTGTCGGCAAAGCTGTGATTACTGTACGAATAGTGTGACCTTACATCGCCGCCTGACGTGCTCCGAGTATCGCGTTGGAATGCCCGGACTGCTGTGTCACACATGTTCTGTCTCTATGTCAATTGAAACGATCTTGATCCACCTTCATCCCGTCAACACTCGCCTTCACTCTGTCCGCCAGATCGTATCCAATCACGTCCAGCCTTGAGCTCAAGCACATAATCTGCCCGATGCTAAGCCGAGCGGTGACTGCAACTAGGTAATCGTCAACAACTTCCAAAAGTCAATTCGACGCGCCTGACTTGACCACGAAAAATCATGTTCATCAATGCGCTAGCGGTCATTCTAACCGCACTACCCCTGTCTCATGCACTGTCGCAGCTGGATCTGCGGCAGCGATCGATCTACCAAGTCTTGACGGATCGATTCGAGCGTGGAGATGGACAGAATACGTATTGTGATCCCAGCCGGCGGGAATATTGCGGTGGGACTTGGAAGGGGATAGCTTCGAGATTAGACTATATACAGGAGATGGGATTTGATACTGGTGGGTCAAAGCATATCGCTGGGAGCTAACGATAGTGTGGATATCACCTGTAGTAGCCAATATCGAGGGTCAGACGTTTGACGGAGGAGCGTATCATGGTGAGTCCCTTTATACTGTTTCGAAACATCGCAATACTGACTTGATAGGCTACTGGATGTCGGACTTGACCAGTGAGTGTCCCTGTGGATATTGGCCTACTGCTTGACTCACACTATAGAACTCAATGCTCATTTTGGTACACCTCAAGACCTGCTTGACCTATCAAATGCTCTTCACGCCAAAGGAATGTACCTGATGGTAGATGTGGTAAGTCGGCATCTATGCCCTTTGAGTCGCACCTGACGGCATATAGGTAGTCAATCATGTTGGAGCCTACGGCTCAGCAGAGTTCCGTCCAGGACCACAATATGGTCCATTCGATTCACCAGCCGACTATCATCCTTACAAGTTGGTCACAGACTGGGAGGACCGGCTACAATCTGAACAATGTTGGTCTTTTTAGCTCGTAGTCACTCGATAGTAACTAATGACCAGGCTGGCTCAGCGACCGTATGCCTGATCTCAACACTGAGAATCCACATGTCGTCAATACGCTCTATCGTTGGGTACAAGACTTGGTCAAGACATACAATGTCGATGCTTTGCGGATCGATACCGTCAAGCACATCAGGAAAGATTTTTGGCCTGGATTCGTTCAGGCTGCAGGCGTAGCTGTAGTTGGAGAAGTCCTGCATGGCGGTTTGTCTGCTCTCAGGGCAATATGTTACACTAGCTGATAATTCAGACCCTCAGGTTTTGGCATCATACCAGAAATCCAGCATGCTGGGCCTGTTGGATTACGCGAGCTATTACACTATCCGGTAAGTCGCTTGAACGCGATGTTGTCTGTGCCTGTATACAAGCTGACGTCTGCAGAAGAGCGTTTGAATCCACCTCACCGACCATGCATGGCTTCGTGCAGGATACATCGCGTCTTCAGAAGACCGTATCGGATCCGACTCAGTTGGGCTCTTTCCTAGAGTACGTCGTGATTGACATTTTGTATTCCGTTCTGACTTATAGCAACCACGACTACCCACGCTTCGCTGGTGTGGCCACCGATCCTGTGGTAAGTCTGCCCACCTTCAGACCGCGATTCTGCTTAGATTGTAGCTAGCGCGTAACGCTGCCGTTTACCCATTCATCAATGATGGATTCCCGATAATTTACAGCGGACAAGAGCACGTAAGCTCGATCTCGATGGCGTAAAACTGCACGAGCTGACAATCAGGGGTTGACTGGAGGTGACGACCCTCACAATCGAGAAGCTACGTGGAACCACGGATTCTCTACTTCCTCACCCTACTTCACCTTCTTCAAGAAACTCAATCACGCACGTCGGAAAGCCATCACCTCTTACCCAGCGTATCTCAAAGCTCTCGCCAAGGTGCACCTACTCAATGCTCATACGGTGGCCATTTCCAAAGCTCCTTTCCTGACCATCTTGTCAAACGTTGGATCCCGCTCGCCTCCAGTCGTGCTTCACATCACATCCGATAAAACAGGCTACAAAGCTCTTATGCCAGTCATCGACATTTTATCAGGACATGTATACGCTACCGACCCCAAGGGATCTCTGACGGTAGCTATCGTTGCTGGTGAACCTCGAGTCTTCCTGCCACTCGCAGTGTATCGGAGTCAGGGGATTGTGCCAAAGGAATCTTGGCTCGCGGGTTTGAAGGTAGATACCGATATTGCCGCTCCTAACGGTGCAGGCTCCAAGTCTCCGTTGAGTGGTCATCGCAAAACCAGCAGCATAGGCCGAGGGCGGATGTTTGGGCTGTTTGGAAGCAAGAAGTAAGCAATGGATCAGCGGATATTGAGAAAAAGAGTATTGTCGAATACGAACGGACTATGGTGCGCTGAGCCACTCGATATCATGTAGACAATCTAGATGCAACAACAAAGGTAATAGCAAATCTACCTTAAGGCAGAACGAGACCTGATTATTGATATACTACTGTACGATCTCGACCTCTAATCCGCTCCCGGTGTTACCTTTCCTACCAAACGTTTCGCCCGCGAACTCTCCTTCGACTCCCTTCGGCTCGTGCCCATTTTGTGCCCCTGTCGTTGGCGGATTGATAGTACTGGGCGCGATTTCACTTAATCGTACGGCTCTATCGAACAAGGCGTTCAACTCGGGTTTCAAGGTCGCTTCCTCCTCCTCATCGTCTTCCCAGGTCAAGACATCGCCCGCACTACCTACAGGCAGGCACATGGGTCCATCGTCAATGACCGCTGGCGTGACTATGCCCGAAGTTGCTTGCCCTGTTGGGAGCGAGACCGCGGCTTGGACCTCCGAAGGCTGGTACGATTGTCGTCGCGAATTCGAGCCGTCCTCATCTCGCAGACCTAAGGCCATCATCGAGCCATTCGACATGGCTGTATAGTCTTCTCCGCGCCTTTCAGCTTTCCTACGGCGGATCCGGTCGAGTTCTGTCTCTCTCTGCGCTCGCCATTCTTGCATCTCCCTCTCCAACCTCTCGAATTCGACACGTTGATTATCGGCAATCGTGATTTCCTCGACTTCAGACTTCGTCGGGTGCGCGCAGCCAGCTTCGCGAAGCACGTCTGGTGCCTCCATGTGATCTTACCAGTCAGCATCTTCTTGTTGCCCGAGGTCAGACTTACTGGAGGTATTGGTCATGCGATGGGCGAAGTCACAGTTGTATCCCGGGGACAGGATAAATTCGCCTCCGAGTTGAGTGAGCTTGCCAGGATAAGCAAGTGGCATCTTGGTCATTGCATTCTAAGTATTATTTCGCTGCTCGCCATCTGCTGAGACGCAAACTCACCTTTCCACCTCTGAGGAGCTGTTTCGGGACAGAGGTCTGATGATAGGCTGCTCGATTTTTGGTTGGACCAAAGTCGTTTGTCATCTTGGTCATTCTGCCGGGTCAGCTTGGCACACCAACAATTCAAGGAAGACGACTTACCCAAGCAACGAATACAACTTCCTCGGCCCATCCACATAAATCGGGAATGGACACTTGAACAGTTTCTTGTAACTCTTGATAATCTTCCAACTTCCATTGCTGATTACAATCACCTTGATCCCAGCTTTCTCGACAGCCACTGGATCCAATTGGGATAGACTCGCAAACATGAAATCCTGACATTGACCACACCAGAAATGTCGAATGAAAAAGACAACGGTGCGGGGCATGGGCGGTGCGGGATGATCTGTCTCGATGGACGTAGGGGTTTTGGGGAACATATCACCGAAGCAGACAAGGTCGCCATTCTCATCTCTCAAAAACAGAGTTCCAGCTTCGAATAGTCGACGCTTGGAGGGGATTCGGTCCACTGAGAATGGTACGTCCTCTTCCGGATCAACCTGACCCGACTCGGCGACCTGGTCTCCCCCGCCTGACTCAGTTGACTTGTCTTTCCTTCCACGAGATAAATCGATTAAAGATCTGGGCCACTTGATTCTTCGTTTCTCCTGATCTCCTGATCTTTCTTGTTGTGGGGCGAAAGCCTGGCTGTCCGAGCGGGGCGTAACAATCTGCGTGGAGGGACCGGAAGAAGTCGATGCTCTGACTGTGTGCCTTGAGGCCCGGCGTGGCGCTATCGACTCCTGGTCGGCGTCTAGGGGTAGGGCAGGTAATGACTTGTCGACGCGAAGGCGGAGAGGGTGTTGAGCTGATGAACCCGGTGGAGTGCGCTGCTCCGTCTGGTGAGAGGAGACGGAAGATGCAGTCTGGTGACCGGTTGAGATGGGAGCTCCCAGTTCAGGTGCATGGGATGGCGTGGGCGTCGATTGCCTCGAGGAGTTGCGGGATGGGATATGCTTGGGCTGTTGAGGTGATCGTTTCCTGACCATCTCTGGTGAAGACTTTTGGGTCTCTGCGGCATCCGACTGCAACTCCTCCACATCTTCTCCTTCAATTTGGTTCACACCTGGTACAGGCGGTCTCCAGAACATTCCTGATCCTTCCGACATGTCACTTGCAGCTGGACTAGCGGGTGTCTGTAAGTTACTGATACTCCTATTGTGAGTACCAGCCCGTCGGGGAGGAACAGGTCCAGCTAATCTCGGTGACACAGGTGGGGAACCGAGTTCTGCCCGAGTATGAGGTGATGGAGCACCTCGAGCGAAAGGGTGCGAGCTCGGTAAATTGTTGGTAGGAAGAGTGATGACTGAAGGGACTGGCTTGCGGTGACTCCATGATGACCTCTTTGAAATCACAGGGGTCGCAGTCGATGTGGTGCTCGCTCGAGAAAGGCTTGGCTGAGAGAAGACATCGGTGTGATCTGAGAGAGACGGGGTCTGAGCGGTCGTATCGGGACTTTGGACATTATCCCCTTTATTCACGCTAGCAGGCGAGGGCGATGGATGGGCAGAAACTGAGCGAGAACTGGAGCAGCTCTCCTGAGAGACGATATCGGTGGTGCCGGGCATGGTAGGGGATAGGGCGTTGGGCGCGATGGTGATGATCTCTGGAGCGTTGGCGTGTTTGAACGCGGAGTACATCTCTGCTTTCGACGCTGTATCAAAGGTTGAGCTGGTGAAGGCGGGGGTGATGGATGAAGCTGTTTTCTCAAGCTCGGGCTCTTCGTCTGGAGAAACCGCTTTGGCTTGGCGAGGCTTGGGAGGGATGTATGGCATATTGAAAACTCTCTGTTCCGTCAGCGTCCTTCAGATCTCATCCACTTACGCTTGATAAGGCAAGATCACAAGGACTGATGCGGCTGCTTGAGATAGTCGGTCAAGTAATGAAATCTTGATGCACAGTCGAAAAGTGGATCTTCGGTCGAGATCACCGGTTGATCCCTCAGGACAAGTTGTATGTGTGGACCTCGTGACGTAACCCTGAGTGGCTAGATCTGTGAGACTGTAATTACTATTCCACTTCTTCGAGTGGTTGGGACAAGGTATGGTACGTCTAGATGTATGAAGAAAAGAATCTGGATGCAATCGCATGACCCAAGGAACTGCATCGATCTCTCGACCTTGTTTCTCGAGTCTGAAAGCCTTTCCAGAATTCCAGTCTTTCAGGGACTCCCGATATCAATCGAGCGGTAGACCAGGGCGCGGGTAGCGTGGACCTGAAAAGGTCCAAATTGAGATCAGGCTAGGCCGTTACCGTACTTACCAGTCATATTATTGCTTCTATCACTAAAACCGAGGGCGCGCTATAGTAGTGCCAGGTACCATGTTTAGATACACTACTGAAATAAGGCCGAACCGGGACGATGTACCTGTAGAATGCTCACAGGATACTTAGTAGCGACTGAGTGTCTAGCGACAATAGATGCATAACTATCATCGAGTTGAAACCCGGAATATTGGAATTTTATATTTCTATGGAAACAAGAAAGGCAGAGCCAGTCATTTACAATGCCATGCAGAGAGTTGAGCTCTGTTGCATACTGGCTCCGAACACATCAGGGCAGCGACGATTGGCTGGATTACAACCCAGTCCGACTGTCGGGGGGACCACGGTAGTGAGTCCGACCCCAGACTAGGTACCAAATGAAAGCGATCAGAGCAAAGCCGACGAATACTACAGCGGCATCTACTTGTCAGTACAACTACAGTATCGCTTGACCAGAGACTCACAGTTCATGGTGTCTGGGGTGACGGGCACTGCAGCGGGGAAACACAAAAGAGGAATAGCGATGATGAACCAGATGATGGTGACGCTACTTATCAGTTACGTCACTTGGATAGAACAGGATGGTCAGTGCTCACATGTTGCACACGAAACCAATCTTGCCCTTGTAGAAAGGTGCAGCCTTGATTGCCTCCCTGCCTCTGAAGAAGGAGAGGGCGACGGGGATACAGCAAGCGCTTCCGAGACTGATAACAGCGACACCGAGGAAAGCATTGAAAGCAGCGATGGATCCAAAGTAGATACAAGCCAGGGCCATCTGGACAGCGGTGTTGAGGAAAAAGGCGTTCAAGGGCATTTCGAGTCGCTTGGATACTTTGCCCCAGATGGTGTGTCCGGGAATACCGCCATCTCGGGAGAAGCTGGTACGTCAGTATTGAGCTTGAGCTTCTAAGCCATAGGACTTACGCCCAAACACATCGGGACGCTGCTTGAGAGCAGGCGAGACCACATGAGAGACCGATAATGAGAACTTGTTGTCAACTTTGATGTCGGATACAGCAATCTACTCACTCATGAAGAATAGTCCGAAAGCGGCGCCAGTATGACCAGTAGCCTCGAGGAAGATCTGGGGTAGAGGCTGACCGGTAATGGTGCTGGTAATAGTCGCTATGTCACCGAGAGTGAACATGATGACGATCAAGAAGGTGAAACCGAGGGTGGCGCTGATCGTCAGTCTTTGAGCTATACATATTTTCAAAAGGTAGACTCACTTGAGCATGACACCGTATACCCTATCGGTCAGCGACAGGTGTCTGAAGTACCGTAGATCAACTCACATGGCACGGGGGATGCTCATCTCTGGCCTGATAGCCTCTTCGGCCATGGAAGGCAGCATACCGGTAGCGGAGAAGCAGTAGGCACCTTGAATCAAGCCCAAGACCCAGCTCTGCATCGTCAGCCACGGTCGGCCCTGTCATATGTATCTACTCACCCAGCCCTTGGGGAACCCAACTCCGGAATCAACAAATTCGGTAAAGACATACTCTGCGGACCGGATACCAGATGCCGCATAGAGGGGCAGTGTAATGACTGTAGCGAGAACACTGGTGGGTCAGGGATGATACCGATATTACTCGGGGCAGGACTCACGTAGCTACGATACAGACTAGGGTGAATTGCTACATCATCAGCTACGAATTGGCAGTGGTATGCTCACTCACGTCGACCCATACCAGGTAGTGCTGACCCAAGATGGCAATACTTCCGAGCAACAAGATCCTTGCAATTAGAACGTGCGAGCGCTGTCGTCACTTACAATGCCCACGAGCAGAGCACAGTGTGCCATTGAGCCGGGATGTATTCCGGGTAGTATACTGGTCGTTAGGAATTGCCCACGGCGTGGACTACGAGACTTACGATTGACTGATGAGAGGATCAATTGTGTGGTTGCAAAGTTGACAGACAAAGTGACAACCACATTTCCAATGACAGACAACCAGCCCACAATCCATGAGACGAGGGGCGCATACTTGGGAGGCGAAAGCATGAAAGACCAGTAATAAACACCTCCCGATACAGGATACAGAGAAGCAATTTCACCAAGCGAAGTAGCGATGCAAACGTAAATGATCGACATGATGATCCAATCCCACATGGCTACCGATGCACCACCATTCAAGAGGGTGTAGACTATCAATCAGCGTCATCCTTCCGGGCGAAGGGTACAGCTTACAGAAGGTGGTTCCAAGACCGTAAGGGACAGAAGAGAGGACAATGGTCATGATCCACATGTTGAAAAATGTCTTGGTCTAGGCCGTCAGATAACGACCGTGCGTAGATGTTTCAACTCACTCGAGGCATCTCCTGCTGATAGCTGAAGTTATCAGCAGCCGTCATCTCCGGAAAGGACTCTGACGTACCCAAATTTCTGTTCCAGCTCCACAGTCTCGATGACATCTCCGTTGGTCATCAGATCATGCTCTCGAGGCTTGATATCTAAACACTGTCAGAGCTTATTCCGGACGACTGCCACATTCCAGATGAGAGATAGACATGCCTTTCCCGTCGCCTTCCACCACATCGGGTCGACTGCTACTGTTTGCCATATCTGATACTATGGCCTTTCGATATATATACAAGAAGAATGGGTGGTCGTGTGATGTATAAAAGAGGGCTTTCAAAAAGACCCCCACATGGGTGTACACCACTTTAAATATGTTCGCCGTGTACCGTAGAAATTGTCAAGTCAGGGGCTATTAGATTAGTCCCCGGAATCCCTTGATTGGACCTGACATGGGGAGTGCCTGGTCCTGAAACGCCCTGTTTGATCGGTGCATATCTACGATACGAGTATGAGATACGTAAGATCTGTGGCTGCCATCTGTCTAGACCACAGTCCAGCGCAGTGAGACGTGGAGCTGGCTCCCGAGCCGCGAGCAATCGATACTGATCTTCGCTGGCCTGTGATCATGTCACCGCGCAAAGTTTGGTCTAGAGCGAGTAACAGAAGCTGGCAAGCATGACGGTTCTGCGTGGTCCGGAGCTGATGGTGGCTTGGTACGATGTCAAAAGTGACTTCACAGATGTATCACGCCGAAACCGGAGCCTCAATCTCTGGCGAAGAATTGATTTGGCTTAATGGCCTCCCGCAATCGGTCGGCTAAAAATGGCGGCCACAGTGGCTTCTTAGCACAGCTGGGCGATCTAGCTCGACACAGCTAAATTGTTGGTAGACAAGACATGTGTCATCAGATGGGAAGACGATTCAGCTTCAAGCATTACTTCAATGGGACAGTAAGGTGGGTCAGGGACGAGCTGAATGGATCGCATGCTGGGATTGAGCTCCCAAAGGCTCAAGATTATGTCGAAGGTCCGGCGGAAGTGTTATGGCTTTGCTATGTGGCACGCATATTGGGTCATGACAGGTAGCAGGCGAGAATATACATCATCAGGCGTAAGGCAAAGGGATCACGAGGGATGCTTAGCTGGCATTGACGGACAGGGAGTGACATTACCATATGCTATGACGAACGAGACACGTAGCGGTTGGCCACAGATGCAGCGATTCAGGGGAGCAAGACTCCAGCAAGACGTCCGCATGATCGTCTAACATCTAGCCTGACATCATCTGGCTACGCATTGAGACATATGCAGAGCACACGCCAGGGGCGGCTGTCAACACAGAACGTGGGGTGCCACGAGAGATCGAACGTACTGTCGGCCCTCCATGAGATGCTCGGTCTGGTCTGTAACGCGGCAGACTCGACAAGTGAGTCGAGATGGGGTGATCAGATCCGTCATCGAAGGGATAGATGGCTCGTAGACCCAGAAGCCCTCCGAGTCAAGTCGCGAGTGAAGCTTTGACGACAAATTGCTATCTAGATCGTCGGCCGGCGGTCAAGGCAGCGGGTCTCCTATGTGTTGGCCTGCTGTCGCCCATCAGTCGCCAGGCTTGTGGGAGACGAGCGTATGAGTCAAGTCGCATGCAGCTAAGGCAGTTTTGTAGTCGGCACCTCAGCGACGATAGCGTGTGATCATGCTATACATATTGATACTGTGTGATTACATTATCCGTCCAGTCGATCTACTATCCTTGACGCTACAATGTCAGTGCCGAATGCACCAGAAGTGACCCATGCCTTACCTGCTTATGTTTTGGATTCTTTGAGCATACGATGTACACACGACCCTTCCTAAGCTAGTCAGCGCTCGAGATCATCTCACGAATAACATCGCAGCGCACCTTCTGACGACCGAGCATCCATCACAGAACTTCTTGACACTGGACCTGACCTTCATTCCTCTCAGCTGACCGAGCAGTGATGTGGAGACCACCTTTGATTGCGCTATACGGTTCGAAAGCTGAAAGATACTGCGTGATAGTGGTGTTGCGATTCTAGCAGATGGCATTGAACGAGCGAGGGGAGTTGGTGTAGATAATGGCAGTCGTGGGGCGTGAGAGCATCTTGCCGAAGATGAGCATGCTCTAGTCGATGGGCCAGCCTGTGCTGGAAGTACACGTCGTATGATTGCGGTAAACATGATGGCTATGTAATGGTGATATAGATTATGCTATGCTTTGGTGGATGGTGTAGGAGATGTGCCAGTTGAATTGAAATTGAGGTGCCACAAATCTGTAATGCCGGTTGCAAGGGGAGTATTAGATGTACCCTGAGTGTGTGTTCCCCTTTGACCCGCCTCCACCATACTCGTTCACCTCCACCTATTCTACAATTCACCCTATTACGCCTATTCAGTACGACTATTCGCGCAGAGCCAACTTGAGCGGACCTAACGGCAGCTCGATACGCTCACAGTCGACGATCAGGCGAGAAAGTCAAAACAACTCCACATATTGTCCCCTCGTTCTACGAATTAAAACACTCTCAATATAGTGGAGGTCACCCGCATCAGACACGCCTCCACCTTTTAACACACTTCAACTTATTTGAACGTAACTTTCACGAATGCCTCCCAGAAGACAGTCAGATGGCATGGGCCATCCAGATGGTCCTAGCGAACCGACAAAAAGGAGAAGTAAAGAAGGTAAAGAAAAGGAGACGTTCAGATGCGCGTTTCCCGGATGTGGACAGGTACGCGAATTATCGTGCTTTGCAGGAGAAAACGCTGACAGCGACCAGACTTACTCGCGTATGGAGTATCTGAAAAGGCATCAACGTAAACGTGGGCCGATTCTCAGTCCAGAAGAAGCACGCTGACAGTATGTACAGACGAGGACGATAGACCTTTCCAGTGTAAAGACTGTTCCAAATCCTTCGCTAGAAGGTAAGCCTTCTTGACTCTATCACGACTTCGGCTGACATGTCAGTGATGTTCTTCTTCGTCATAGACGACGCTGTCACCCCACACCGCCTCCTGTAGATCGCGCCTCTCACTCTCCTGTGCCGCATCACAGGGGTTATCCTGGTGTGCCCGTCTCTTCCTCTCGCCATGACGACTATCGAGAGTACTCGCCCGACATGCAGGCTCGCAAACATCCAAGACAAAGTACTGGCTCTAACGGCGATGATCGACACCCGCGACCAAAATTAGAAGAGGACGAGGAAGAAGACGACTATGAGAACAGCCGATTTGGCCGTCAGAACGGTATGGGAAATGGAGGTGTCTACGGCGCCGATCAATTCTACACGAACGACTCAAGCTCTTCATATACGCCTCACCTGTTGCCAATGTTTCAGAACGCGAACGTATTCCAGCAACCCCCAAACGAAGAGAATCACCTGGAAGATGCCTCGGTTCTGCTGTCGATGGCCTATCCCACCGGCATGCCGGCGAATGAAGCCAATAAACAGGCGACCAACGAAACAAACGGTCAAGAAGGTGTTTCCGATTGGGAGACTGGCCAGCAAACAATCAACATGATGATGGAGCAGGCAAGAGCCGATACGAACGGCACGATACAAAACAGTGATCAAGCCACGACATCGGCCGAGACTAGTCAAGATACTTCCCCAGTCCTGACCGAGCCTCTGACCTTTATTGGCGCAATGAACTGGTTAAACAGTCAGCAAAACCAGAAAGAGGGAGGACCGGGACCGCAGTCATGGGTATGTATCTCGTTCTTTCGCTGTGTATGCTTACCAATCACAGCTCAACACTATGAACGCATCCCCTCAACCACTCTCGCCATTTCCATTTTCCTCCTTCATCTCACCGTCCGCTTTCGGTCTGTCCCTTCCAGCAGACGAGTCTCAGTCCAACGAGGGAAATGAGGGAGCAGTAAAGTCGCTCCTCGACATGCTTGCAATGTACGATACGCCAGAGACCAAAACGAATCCGAATCCTGAACGACCGTTGTTACGTATACACCACAGCGACATGTATGATAGGGCTGGTGGAGAAGTCAGCAAGAACAGCAGATTCTACATCCCCGCCGACCGATTTTCGGGATGTTATCAAATCCCGCACTGGGCTTTACCGCCTCTGAAGACGCTATCTCTCATGGCGAGTAGGACTTGTGACACTGTCTTACAGCACTTTTCCTTTGTGCACATGCCGACTTTCCGCTTGATCGATACTGCTGCCTGTCTGGCTTTCGCCATCTGTACCGTTGGCGGTATACGGACAACAGCCGACGAGCGATCGCCAACCTCGCAGAAGCGATTGCTGATGGAACAATTCCTCGATGGCCCGGCCCCACCTGGATCTACATGGGAAGACATCTATCGTGACAATTACGACCAAGCTGGATCTCAGGATCCCGTGACTGCCCAAGTTGGCCTGTGGAAGAACGGTGTCATCGTCCGTAACGAAAAGAGCAACATGCTCGTCAAGTCATTCTCGCTCGCTTCAGGCGTCTTGATGACCGAATACAATGTCGCATTGCTACAGGCGCTCATCTTATACAATGCGCCATTCTTTTTGAGCGAAGACGAGAGTGAACGACACATGGCAAATCTGTTCCTGGGCACCATCGTCAACATCGCCCGCCAGATCGGCTTCTTCAATCAAGAGCTCGATCACTTCGATACCGAGTATCAGCTCCCGCAAGAGCCCCACACCCCCAATGATCTCAATCTGTACTGGCGAAGATGGATCCAGCTCGAGACACGACGTCGAACTGCCTACCTCGTTCTACAACTGGACACGATATCCGCCCTAGAGTCTTGCATCCAATGTATTGTCGCTCCTGCCGAGATTTCGCATATGCCACTACCCGCTCCTGACTCGATCTGGAAAGCCGAGACGGCTGAAGACTGGTTGAAGGCGATAAGGAACTACCGCCCAATGACATTGGATGAAGCTATGAGACGTATCTTCTTCTTGCCGACATATGGGACTTTCGATACGCTACACGAGAGGTCCGATACCAAGTTCTACCATTTGCTGAATGAGTCGGAAGTAGGACCGTTCGCTCGGGTAGCGATGATTCTGACTTTACTGCGAGGAATAATCGATATAGGCGAAGGCAAGCGAGATAGGGGAGATTGGAGAGATTTGACCGATCTATGGGTGGGGTGTAGCTGGTTGAAACCGACCCACAAGATGCTAGCGTCCGATGGTCAGGACCTGGGACCCGTAACAAGGGAGTCATTGAAGGAGAGATTCTCGCTCGGACTACAAAGGGTGAGAGACAATTGTCAAGCTATACTGATATATAGTGGCGTGAAGGATGGGATTTTGACTCGACATGCATGTCGCCCGGGCAATCTTTGTCGAACGAAACTTCTCCCACATCAAGCTCTTCCACACCCTCGGCTCGTGCCACCAAGCTCAATTACTGCGAGGGTCAGTACAATCCTTTTCGGCCAATGTCCTATTTGCTGACTTGACCAGAGGCTCTGCCTTTCTATTGGCTAGCGCAAGCGCTACTGAACCTCTTAAACGCTGCGCCGCCAAATGAGCCAGGATGGAATTCATTCTCCGGGATCAAGTATCGAGATATGTTGAAGTCTTCACGTACATTCACACGGATGGGAGAAGGTGTCGCTACTTCTAACGGCAATGGTAATAATGTCAATGGCAATGGTGCCGGTGTGTTCAATGGAGTCGGGGATCTCTCAAACTTGTTCAACGATCCTCAAGCTTGGGATAATTTAGCTTTCTAGTTGTGAGTAAGCCGTGTAATCGTACACCATATATACATTAGGATGTCTCAGGATCGATGTTTTTGGTTGTAGATAATTGTATTTCATATGTGATGACATGTGTTGCTACATTTTCATGAAGTATGTGAAGCAAGCTTCGCAGTACAGAAGTAAGTCCAGGTATTCTACTTATCTATCTCTGCCTTCGCCAGTGACAGTCGAGTATGCATTCTGGCCTGTCTCCTGGGGAAGTGTAGCAGTATACCGGGTCGTAAGGCGCCTTCTTTCTGGGACTGCAGAGAAGGGAAGCTGGTCAGCGCGTTTTGCGTGAGATGGTGGGAGAGAGATCTCGTAGAGGCGTCACATGAAACTTGTCTGGAACTTAAATAGCGTTACCGATCCGGATCGTAGTATCTTACCAGATTCGAGGCTGGTTTACTGTTCTCGAATAGATATCTTTGGCAACGCAAATGCGCTCCCCGGGGTTCCGGGGGAAATCTTAAAATCCGACGATCCCGTTATTCGCTTCCAGGCCTTCGGCGCTCGCTTCCCACCAGTCACGGACTCGAGCTTTCCAGACAATGCCGTAACAACGGCATCAGGTTGAGATCAGATGTTTCCGGCTATTCTTCAGGACCCTGACCGGGGCAGTTCTAGTTGCTGACAGCAGGAGGCCTGGATTACCTCGAGGCGGGACTGATGTTCCCAACCATTTGCCAGAATATAAATATATGTATATATATGATAATGGCTCGTCGACAGTCAATCTTTGGTCCAGCCTCTTTTCCTATCCCCTCTCGCCCACGCTCACTGATCTGTCACGGACGACGCAACAGGTTTGTCACCTGAAACTAGGGAGTCCTGCTGCTCGGTACGCACAAGAAACGCTCGAACGCCTAGTCTTGATCTCGCATCTCAGGCCCTAGCTTCGCCTCGGATCTTTGATCTCCATCTACTATAAGCACCGCTCGCCCGTTCAGTATCACGCCCACAATCACTGTTATCAAACTCAACCTCCGAAATGACGGCACCCGACTGCTTCGGCTACCAAGCGAACGACCATGAAGTTGCGCAAGGTCTTGCTTTCCTGGGTCCCGCAGCCCGGAGCACGGTCGATCTTCAAATGAGGCTGTTCGACTTTTCTATGCGCGAATCGGTACTTCATGCAGCGGCGGACCTGGCAATGCGTCGTGCTGCTCTTGGCCCGATCCAGCCCATTAATCGCGTTGGTCTCGCTATGCTCAACTCGAGCGGCGACGAATATTCGCGCACGGTATACAGCTCCACCATAGCGGAGGAGGTCGCTGCAAACAATATATACTGTCAGCATCTATCTCACCGGCGGATAGTGGGAATGAGCTATTCGGGAGGTCAATACGACTCGAACGGAAATCTCATCTCTCAGAACCAGCAACCGATCTACGAAGCTCCTGATACTGCACATGCTCGTATAAGCCAGGCATTTGCCAAGACTTGTGCTGAGAGATGGGTGGCAGAACAAGCCGCTGCGATGTCGAGTGGTGTCATCAAGGGCTGGGTCACCGGGGCATATCACCGGGAAGTTCGGCTCATTGGTATGGGCAGTATAAAGGATGATCTGAACCAACTTGGATTTGATTTTGGCAACAACAGCTGGGTCGGTACTGCGTTGATCCCTTCCGGACTACCCGGATGGGCGGCACAATGCAAGGATGAGGATCTTGTTAGTTCGCTCTTTGGCCTTTGCCCCATAACAATGGAGCAGATACATCAATATGTCTTGGACACATTTTCTGGTATTTACGAGTACTCGTTTTTCAACGAACAATCATGTTCCTGGACCCTCGGAATCGATCACTCTGTAACCGACACCAACACCCCGATTTATGCAAGCCGAAACCTTGTCGAACGCTCGTCCCTGCTCATAGCGATCGTGGCCCCTGGCGGAAACATCTGCGCGCGACAAAGCATGAACGGTCAATCTTTCTGTACATGGGTAGAGATATTCAACGGTCCCCTTACATATCCGGTAGACCGGTCGGTCTTCAGTGAATGGATACGTTTTTTATCGTTCCAAGATTCTTGGAAATCTACTCTTGGATCTTCTGGGAACACTGTAGACGTATACGAGGTGCAGCGTGTACTACGACAGGAGGACGTGTCTGCTCATGACGAGCTGTTGAAAGGGAAGCAGAAAGCAATGCGCAAAAAGCTATTCACGCTCGGAATCTCCGGAGGCGATCTCAAGCGAAACAGTCAAGCCCGAAGCAACCTCCTGGTTTCAAGAGAGCACAGGCGGTTACAGATCGACAGTATGGCTGTGATCGGCGACACTGTCCATTCGGCCAAAGATCTCGAAGCTCGCAACGGCCGTTGGCTGGCCGAAATGGTTCAAGCGCCCCTTTGCTTGGCGGAGCCGACCCAATATCGTGCGAGAATGTGCGCAATGAACATGGGGTGGCGAGGTTCTTCAGATGGTAGAGTAGAAGGCGATATTTACTGCCACGCCGTCATGTCGTACATTGGCAGCAACATACCCGACTACGTACATTGGCTTCTCGTCGGTCATGTGGATGCGCCGCCGGACAAGGCTGCAGGAGAGATCGACACCATGATACAGAATCATGCGGCAGGTCTTGGAGCTCTGATGCAAACAGCTGTGACGTGTCGAGCCATCTATAACGCACCCCCTGTCAAAAGGACAGATGGAAGCCTATTCGGCTAATTCTGTATAACCAATGGTGAGTGCTAACCATGCGCGAAGGTCTCCTGACAGCGTATGGGCTTACAAACAGTGTTCCAAATCCTCGATCAGAAATTGAGAACTTGTATGTATGTTACCCTAGATATGTCTTGTAAGACCACCAGCAATGCCATTCAGTCTTGTAGTAAGAGGTCGCAACAGGCAAGATGCGGTGCATTGTTTCAATGTCTCGTTCTGTATTTTGTCTAACCGGGAAACCCAATATAGTTGATGAACGACGGTTGATTCGCACTATCTACCCAGATTCCGGCGAGTCAGCGTGTGATCGGAGATCCCGGCGATCAATCGGTAACTGACGTCACGTGCCGATTTAGTTACCGTTGTTATCGACGACCAACAAAGTATAGTCTGCCTATTGTACATCACTGGTTCATACCATGGCAAGGGTGCTCTACTGGTTTCGAACAGATCTTCGGATCACCGATTCTCTCGCTCTCAATAAAGCCTTGAATATCCCCGATATCGAATCTCTCACTCCAGTATGGTGCTGGGACCCAAACTACATTTACGGCCATAAAGTCGGTTCAAATCGATTCTCCTTCCTCCTTGAATCGATGTCGAATCTCTCGGATCAACTCACAAATCTGAACAAGAAACAGAAGCTCCACGTAATAAGAGGCCCTCCCGAGGATTTGTTACCCCTGATGTGGGAGTCATGGGGCATCACCCACTTGGTTTACGAGAAGGATTCGAATGCTTATGCTAAAGTCCGAGATGAGCGGATCCGATCGCTAGCGAAAGAGAAAGGTGTGGAAGTGGTGGAAGCGCATGGAAGACATTTGTATGATCCGGAGGAGGTGGTCAAGGCTCATAAAGGCAAACCAACGATGACGCTGAATCAGTGGCAGGCTGTAAGTGACCGCAGAGTGGCTGAAAGGTGAGCTGACGGTTAGGTGACGAAAGAAATGGGCGGTGTCGAGGACGTCGCTCCTACACCCAAGGAGCTCCCTGATCCGGTGAAAGATAAGTTGAAGTACGATAAGTCAAAATACGACAACTATCAATGGCCCCACTTGGATGCCAATGCCCATATCCGGACAGGCAAGGATACGTGCTATGGTATATTCCCATACTCCGAATCACAAATCCAGTACTGATAGGCAGAAAGGCTACTAGGCCCTAAAGACGATTACTCGGTGCCGACAATGGCGCAAATGGGTTTCGAAGATGCCACAACCACCATACATGGAGGAACCGATGAAGCCCACAAGCGTCTCGACCTATTCCTCTCTCAGCCTGACAAAGTAGCCACTTTCTCTAAGCCACAGACCGCCCCAACCTCTCTCGAACCAAGCACAACGATGCTGAGTCCATACATGAAGTTCGGATGTATAGGTGTGAGGGAGATTTGGTGGGGTTGCAAGGAGGTTATCAAGAATTGGAAGGGTAAGGGAGAGACCAAAGAGCCAGAGAATATGTTTGGACAAGTCAGCTGTCCCATATCTATGAAGGAGGGAGGCTGATGAGTAGTTGGAGTTTAGGGATATGTACGCTGCTGCCGAATATGGGATACCGCATTTCCAGGAGATAAGAGGCAATCACGCTTGTCGGTGAGTCGCTTTCTACGAAATTTTCATGTCTCGAGCTGATGATAGCTTCATCGACTGGGGGCTGCGGAACGAATACGATGACGAGGGCAATGAGATCAAGCCCAGGCCAAAGGGCGACGAGGAGGACGAAGAGCGATTCGCAGCTTGGCGTGAAGGTCGGACTGGATTCCCGTACGTCTCTCTATCCACTAGTACATCTTCTGATCGGATCAGATGGATAGACGCATGCATGCGACAACTCAAACACGAAGGGTGGATCCACCATCTAGCCCGTCATTCCGTTGCTTGCTTCATCACCCGTGGTCAATGTTATATCTCCTGGGAGAGGGGTATGGAGGTCTTTGATGGTGAGTGTGGATGATATTTCAGAGCGATACTAACGAGGCAGAATGGCTAATTGATTGGGACCCTGCTTCGAATGTATGTCCCGGTTTCCTCCTTTCCGTCAAAGAGCTGACAATATAGCCCGGCAATTGGATGTGGCTTTCGTGTTCCGCCTTCTTCTCCCAGTATTGTAAGAGGTCATCATTCCATGAAGGAGCTGTACTGACATGCAGACCGAGTATATGGCTTGGTCTCGTGGCCTCAGAAGACTGACAAATCGGGCGAACTTGTCCGAAAATACTGTAAGTCCACCTCTGACTTCTGAAATGAGGACTGACTTTAAAGGTCCGGAGCTGAAAGACTTCCCTGACAAGGTTCGTAATCGTGCTTCATATCCCAAAGGATTGGGCTGACATGCAGTACATCTACGCTCCTCACCTAGCTCCTGAAGCGGTCCAACAGAAGGCAAATTGTATAATAGGTAAAGACTACCCCGCCCCGATGCTCGACGAACAAGCAGAGAAAGCACGATGTATAGCTCGAATCAAGAACGCTTATACATTGCATTTACAAGGTGATTCGCCCGAAGTACTGGATGGAACCGCCTCTGATAGATTACGGAAATTACATGAGGAGAGTGGGGCTTTGAAGAGCAAGTCGAGTGCAGAGGTGAAGGAGGAGAAAGGAAAGGCGAAGAGAGAGAGGGATGGGGATCAGAGCATTGACGGGTTCTTCAAGAAGAATAAGAAGAGCAAAAAGGCATAGAGCGAGAGAGTATAGTCTTTGGAATCCAGTCCCCTGTCGCAGAGTACAGGATTTTAGCAATGGTCATTGATAAGGGGACAAGACGAGTGAGAGGGATAATATGAATGATAGAAGTTGTAGATGTAATTTTGTCTATAGTGTACAACCTTCGCATGGATAATTTGACACTGGGCCACGGTATTGATATGACAAAAGTCGCAAAGCATGATTTATAGAAATTGCGAATACGTTGACCTTGCTCTCCAGTCATTTGCCTGTATATTGCATGATGCTAGTGTCCTATTATCTGCTAGACTGAACACCGAACCATGCCAATCCAGCAACGCCTCCAGCGGGAATAGCGGCCCAAGGGGGTACCGCAAATGTTCGACACGCCAAGAAAGCCCCACTACTGACGACCGCCCAGAAGGGATCAGCAGTGAGTGGTCCACTAACAGTCTGTCCACTGCCACCTTGTCCGTCTGCCGAGTAATAGATATATCCAACCAAAAACAATTGCCATACTGCCGTGAACACCAGTCCAGCTGCTGAAGCGTTTAATCCTCGAATGATCGAACGGGCGATCGGTTTATCTCGCCATGATGCGTATAATGGTAGTAGACCGAGTTTGAGGAGAATACCGGGAGAGAATATCCCTAGGAAACCTAGAATTGCACCAAGAGGTCGATACCCTGGGCAAGCTAGGAAACCTAGAGCTACTGCAAAATTGAAGTTCGGGCCGGGGAATGCTTGTCTACTCGTCAGCCGATAAGGTTCAGCTGGTTGCGGAAATGTACATACAAGATGGCGAAGACTAGAAGGAAATCTCTTGAGCTGACCCATCCTGCCGATCAGCAACCATACGATGATTGAGCAGAGGACATACCGGGTACAACCACATAATCACGTAAGAGTGGAATCACTACAGGCCCACCTCCAAAGATGATAGTTCCCGCAATGATCAGGTTACAAAAGAACTGCAGATCAGTATTTTAATTCGTGCAGATAATAAGACGACCTACGTCGAGAGCCCGGGGTACACTCTTTCCAGCATGACTGAGTCCCGCTCGGGTAGCCAGTGGAACCGTCAAGAGCAGGACAAATCCAGAGATCAGGCAGATTGCGACTCGAATCGATACTACTGCGAGCTTGTTTGATGGCTCGGTCACTTGGGCTGAGGTACCACTCTCCACCTGTGTAATGGAGGTGGGGACGGAGATGCTGGTCTGTGATGTCGATTGATCGACTACAGGAAGCCTTCGGCGGGTTGGAACGGGAGAGGCGGCTGGTGAGGGGTATGGAATTGGTGTATCGTCATGTTTGCTGGCGCTCTGAGTTCGGTTGAATGGAGTTTCTTGTCTCTCCTCCTGATCGGGGATTGCCGCCATCGTGTCCAACTCGATACCCTGATCCACCGCTTCGTTTTCTTCAACCCTATCCTCTTCTATTCCCCTTTTCCTGGTGAAAGCCTTCCACATATTCCTCCTGAAATCCCATAACAGTGTAGTCAACCCTCCAACGGCGATCAGGACGGGATACATCCAGGGAGCATGATAACAGATCCCAAAACTTGCACTCAGCCATACTACTGCGACCGTGATCCTGTCGGTTCCAGCTGCGCCTCCTAGCTGAACAGCCGCTAGAGCAATCAATCCAACAGCAGCGGCGTTCAGCCCTGTGAAGAGCGCCAATACCGGCCCTGGTAATTCATCTGGAATCCTGCTGATTCCGATACCGATAGCGACCATCCCAACAGCTCCGGGTAAACACCATAGTAGAAAAGCGAATAATCCAGGCAGGACCCCATTGGTGACTACGGCGATCGAAAATGCGAGCTGAGTGGATCCAGGACCAGGGAGAGCGTTACCAAGAGCAAAGAGATCGAGGAACGTACGTTCATCTACCCATTGTAACTTCTCGACGAACCGTTGTCGGAGGATGATCACGTGTACACCTGGGCCACCGAATGATGTGAACCCAAGATCCCAGTATCGCCGAGCAACCGATTTCAAGCGTTGGCTGAGCGGTCTATCACTCCCTATCTCGCTCGAGGCCATTGTCGCTGATTTCGTCACGTCCGAGACGGCAAATATTGTATAGTGGATGCATGGTAAATAGGGGACTTGAAATTGAATATGGGATTTGCAAATATCGAAGCAACGTGCTTGAGCGAGATCAACGCCAAGACAACCCCACTTAACCCCACTTGCGTCCACCAGTCGTTACTACTATGCACGTTCTGTCACTCACGCCTACAGCACCGTCGCCTCGGGCTAGATCAGGCTCAGCGGACTCGACCGCGATATAAAATGAACGTAGCAGAGGTCACCGTTCATCCGAAAATTCGTGGCCGGCGGTGACCAAAGGGCTCAACAATAAGGTACTTGCACCTACCGATACTATCTATCCAAAACGGCTTGTTCCACTAGTCCGCCTTGAGAATTTATCCATGCAAGGCACTCATTCATGGCAGTTGCATATGTCTATGTGCTGAGACTATTACCGGCATACTCGCCTCCTTCTCCTCATAATCCGGCCTGTTACTGCCCCGCCAATAAACACGACCCCGTATATACCCAGTACCATTACAAGTGGCAGCCTAGCTTGCAGTAAGACATACAACGGGTTCAAATGATGATTCAATCCGTCACTACCATCCAGGGTGACTCTCTTGGAGCCAATATCCAAGAATCCCAGGAAACCAAGACCAAGGCCTGCAATGATTTGAACAGCGTGGACGATGTAGCCCGTTCCCGTTGTCTGATTCCAAGCCATCTGACGGAGATTCATCAGGATCAGTACACCGCCCTGATTATTTCAGCTTCGAGGAGGAAATATGAGAGGCGACATACGGCTGAAGGGAATAACCAGAGTGTGCCGCTCATACTTTCGTCCACTGGATCTTCAACTATTTCGATCATCAGCAATCTAGCTGCTTCTACCCTCAAAGCCTGCTCCGACAGGTCAGTCGAAATGGTGACATTGATCGCGTAGATCTTTTCGAGATTGTCCAGAGTCTCTTCGCCTATACTTATGCCGTAGCTCTGCGATGTCAGTGTCATTCATGCGGATGAAGATTTTGCATACGACTGATGTTTCGACGACTATCTGGGCGAAGTACTGATACGCAGAGATTAGAGGATCGACTACCTAGTCAGTCTTACGCTCACGACTTGCAGGACTCACTTGATGGAGATCCATCGCTGGACAGCTGAGAAAGTAAACTGAACTCCCGATCATAGCTGATCATCAGAACATGCCTTAACATTCCAATTTTGCTTACCTCGGAGCAAGTGGTAGCCTGTTCAGGTAGTTCTCAACAGCCAACTGATCCGCTGGCGATAACGTCGAATGACTACTAATAGCTTCGATAGTAGCCACAAATTCCTGCGCAACGATATCGATTCCGTTCACGAAGGATAAGACTATCACTACGTTCTATATATCAGCTTGTTCATAACCCGCCCAGATATGATGAGCTTACGACAATGGCAGCGAGAAAAAGTAGTAAGCAGTAGTGAAGTGGAAAGTGGAGACTTTCCCAGAGTAATACTCTACGTTGTGAGGGGCCTGATTGGGTGTTGAAGGATGAGAACAGGAACATCCAGAGTAGGCATATAATTGCGATTGCTATTTTGTCAACATATTTCGATAGATGCGCATACCAAGAAACACTTGTAGGTACTGCTGATCAGCTATCATGTATGGTACAGAGGTGTAGCGCTCACCGTAGCGGTACTACCGACTGACAAGCCCGTGATGGCTTTCGAAAATCCTCTGATAAGGGCAATGAATCCTTCTCCCCTTTGTCGTCAGTTCTGCCCATTTGGTGAGTCACGATACCTTACAATATGATGAGTGTGAAAGCGCCATATCGTTGGCCAATCCGATTTGCGTCTATCTGGAAATGAGGGCTCAAGAGTACTTGTAACCAGACAGCCGCCCCCTCGATCGCGAGTGCAGCATAGAACAGGGATACCTACCAATCAGCTCTGATTCAAATACATCAAAAACGTACTCTGATCACGGCCATGAAGGTGTTCGGAGCGGATAGCATCGTAGCCACTAGAGCTACTGCTCCGCTGACCACTAATGATATCGTCGTCCAGATATGTCCATGTATATTCCTTTCTGCTCGCCACCCCAACCAAGCCACTATTGCTCAGCTTACTCAAGTATATATGGGGAAGATCTTACTGGTTACATATTGTCCCGCGAAAATCAAACGTGAACAAGCGAAAGCAATCAAGATAGTCTGGAAGCTCTCGACCGCGGCCTCTAACTATGAGCTCTTTGATCAGTGAAAGACTGGCGCAACCTGCCATGTTTGGTCCATTCCCTGGAATGTTTATCGCTTCCCTCAAAGATCAATGCACCCGGGTTCCAACTCCCACTAGCGGCTCCCATATATACCAGGACGATGATCTGTAGTACTTGACAGCATCTATGGAAGATGTCTTCCGCTTGGTATCGGATATCGTAGTGGACTTGAGATGTCCAGAGCCATGCTAGAATTGTAAAGTAAGATAGGAACATCCAGATTGCGGATGGAGTCGATAGTTCATGAGTTGATGAGAAGACTGTCAGGACCGCTACTACCACCAAATCTGCGAATCAGCTGACGTACAGTATGAGGCAGGATGTCGAATAGGAGATACCGTAGAATAGACTGAGCCATTCTGTAGCCTGATCCTCCTTTCTGAGCCATGCCGAAGCACAAGGCCCATCATTCCTACCATTCTCGTCAATGCCAGTCCCGGGGGCAGCTACAGGTCGAATGAGAAACGGCATCCCCTTCCCTTGCTCATATTCCTCCCCCTTGGTCGATTCGTCCAATTCAGCTTTGTCCAAACTCCCCTCACTCGAGCCCGAGCTCGAGCGCATTGATCCCTTCTCTCCAGCTTCCAAGTCGCTATTGCAATGCTCATCCAGCCATACCTTCGTTTGTGTCGTCGTTCGCAAAGGTTCAATCAGTACCATGCGACTTTGAGATCGCTCGTGTCTAAATGCAGGTAGGATACTTGGATAATCCCTTTCGATGTATTGATATCCAGAAGGACCTGCCTGCAGGTTTCGAGTATCGTAAGAGCTATCTTGAGCTGCTGGTCTGCAAGGCATATCAGACTCACCTTATATCATGTTCCGGTAGGTCGTGTAGGACTTGCCATTCTGCATTGAAAACTGACGCTCTCTGCTTGACCATGTTGACGAGGTATCTATTTCTAACTGCTCTGTTCAGTCGCTCAGTACAATTATGAGTGGCTTATCCGTATGACATATTCGACCTCTGGGTGTTTGAGCAAATTGGCTAGTCAAAATGGTCGCGTCGGATGAACCATGTCTCAGATTCAGTCTCTCATGTGTGTAGTTACACTTTTCAGTGACGACTTGCATTTCATCAAGCTCAACACTGATCTCATTTCTGCATCCCTCATTCCGCTCATCTGTTCCACCCGTTTACTCTTGGTTCTCTTGGCTCTTTCCTCTCTCCACCTTCCTCATCCCTCCTGTGGTACGCGCGTGGTGCTGCATGTTGCCTTTCCCCCTGATGATTATCCCTCTCTCGATCACCTCCACGATCCCTATCATTCCCACGATCCCTGTTATCACGATTATGATTGTTGTGATGGTTGTAATTGCTCGTATGGTGGTGATATCCTCTATTAGGAGTCGATTCCTGGTTCTCTACTTGAGGCTTGGCTGCGGCATCGAGAAGAGCTTTGTTGGAGCGGTATTCACATACTGTTCCCTGGGGCAGATTCAGCATAGAGATGATCTTTTCCCTATCCCATCAGCTTGGACACCTAGAGCAAGGAAGGGAAACATACCTCAATTGACCAGATTTGACAGACTCTCCCTCTTCCTCGACCCATACACTTAGGATATCCTCCGTGCCTCTCTTGCTCAGAACGCATCCAACAACATTATCCGACTCCTCGAATTGATCTCCTATTAATCCGAACAAGAGAGTTTCAAACAATATTGGGGTGACTGGGTGAACAAGACGTAATGTGAATTTCCCACCGCTATCGATCAGCCTTGATCCAACGTCTAGCATGGAGGAGAAAACTTACTCTCGCATCTCCTCCCAAATACCTGGTCTGCCTATTCGAGAGAGGAATACCAAGATATCCGTGACTATCGCCAATTCACTGACTGGCGTTAAATGGGAATACAGGTGGAGGAAGGATTCAATCTATCATTAGCAATTCCCCTTCCTCCCTTCTTTAGAGGACGTACAGATCCAAATGTAGCGACCCTCTTGATTTCCTTCTCGTAATCAACTTTGGCCATTGGAGGTCGGTGTACATAGGAGATTGACCAGCTAAATTATCAGTTTTGCTAGTACATTGTGATCGATCATCTAGACGCACTCATGCTTGAGAGGGTGTCTTCCTGGATTTTGATTTGTCGAAGTAGATTTGCCGACAGATAATGATAGTCGGGACGAGCCAGACACGGAGGCGTTTCGACGGTTCGCGGATTGGGCCATTGTTGACCGGAATGTATTTGGATTATTGACGCAGGAGGGTCAAGTTTGGGCCGAATAAGCGAGAGGTGTAAAGATGTAGTGTAGCCTGAATGATTGAGGTGTAGGGATGTAGGTGTCTATGAATGCTCGTCGATGTCAATCTCTATGTTAACGTCGCTGAAAGGAATCTCGTCGCTGCCTTTCGAAAAGATAGTAACCTTGACATGCCTAATCTTCAAGGGGCCACGTGGCACACCCCTTGCGCCTAATAGACCTGACGTCACTCGAGTATATTTGGACGCCCGCAGCTTTGGCAAAGTCACTTCTATACTTCACATCATTTACAGCCATACACAAGCATACAACATGAACAACTACGCTACTCAACCCACAATCGAGTCTGTGCCAGTTGCCGCTCAGCCTAAGGCTTCATCTACCATGAGTAAGTATACTCCCTCGAACGACCGCAATCCACATCTCGAGGCGGTGCTGACCTCTAGACGCTGCTCAGGCTCCAGCAGTCAAACAGCACGAACAGACTGTCGACGATCCACTCAGACTCAGGGGAGGATGTCCCGGTAAGCCATCCTTTCGTTCGAGTGAGAGATATCGCTGACTCACTCAGGTAAATTCTGTGGACTTCGTAGGTCTTTGCGTAATGGGAGCAATGTGAAACATACTGATTGCATTTAGCTATTTTGCCTTGTCGATGTGATATCTGTATCATCCCCATCCCTTGTTGCTAAGCGGGGAAGGAAAGATGCAGGTCGGTGATGGTGGGCAATTCCGAGGATGCGATAGGGAAGACATCAATCGAAGAGAGATGTTTGGAAGACGCTGGACAGGTCATCCAGAAGATGTTGTGAATCGTGAATATTTGTCTTTATAGTCTCACGTCTTGTTATGATATGTATCCATATACACGTTCCCTGGACTCCGGAATTGGATTGAAGCGACACTGCGGCGAACCTCGTCTCGGCGGCTGATGTTGCCTGCGCAATACAGAATATGCATAGATTACAATGACAAGTCCGATCAAGTCCATGTTTCAGGCCTAGATCTCCCCGTAGCCTCCAGCCTTGTAGACTCCCTCCTCCTTCTTGACGATATCCTCCAAAGCAGTTAACCAGGCTTCTAGTTTCTCCATGACTACATCCTGAGGTTGACCGAGCTTAGGGTAGAAAGTAGCTCGATAAGGGCATGCCTTCATTGCCAGCTTTACGAGTCAGCCCCGATACATTCAGAGGAAGAGAGGGAGCTCACATAGAAAATAGGCCTGACCATCATTCCGTGGTGCTTCTTCAAAGACCCTTCGTATCCCTTTGTGAAACTAGCTGAAAGTTCCTCCTTTGGGTTCTGCAAGTTCTGACGTAGTCCTGCTCATCAGCTCGTGCAGCTTTACGTGAGGTCTAGCTGACCGATGGCGGTGAACTTCAATCCTCGGAGCAACCACATCAAACCACTGGTTGTCGACCGGTCCTTTGCATTAGGGAATTTGGTTTTCTCGTCGGCCAACAACGACTCTAGGGTCTGGGCAGATTGGGGGTTGGCAGCTAGGTATGCCTTGACTTTCTATTTGAGATCAGCTTACATGGGACCTGCGGTTGACAACCAGCTTACGGCGATATTACCGTTCAGATCGTTCTGAACAACGGTAAAGGCTGGGTTGCCGAATAGTCCTGGACATGAGCTGGGCACAGCGGTATACTTGGTCAAGCCTACCAAAGATCTTGACCAGGTTGTCAGAGGCTTCACAGAAATCGGCGGTATCGACTCCTTGCTCGGTGATCTTGATGTCGGCGTACGACTAATCGTATCAGCAACGAGCTGGCAGGATGGGCGCTCCACAGAGCGGCTCTCAAGCTTCGAAAGCAAGTGAGGACATACCTTGGTAATGGTTTCAAAGAATTGTGGTTCCGACATTGTGATTGCTGTGCAGTATTGGTTCGACAGGAGACGAGATGAGGGGTATAGGGTACAATGGAGCGACTGCTGCCCAGTACGCGCCAATGGATGTTGTGGTAGATGGGGTGCATAAACAATGCTACCAGAATGACCTCCACTTCGCGTTGTCAACAAAATCAAGCGCGTCGTAAACAGTCTGTGTAACATCTATATACATACATACCTGGACGATGTCGGGCGACTTCAATCTCCAGGAGGAGTCAATCAGCCTGACGACTGATCCAGAGGCATATAATATCAGTCACGAGCTCGAGGTCCCATCTTGCTCTACCGCTGAGCTTGATGCACACCTCTCTTCTGCTATCGACTCAGTAGTCAATGATCCCGATAGTATCACACATTCGTCACCTACTACATTCGATGTCTTTCGGTCCATCTTGAAGTATGCCGATTCGCCCAATGTCAGCGCCAGTATCCTTACCAAGACGCTGGACCAGATCACAAGCAGTATCGTCACCCATGCGAATGCCGTAGTAGCTATTGGGTATGAGGACATGGATGCTCCTATGGCACACAAGACACCGTTGGAAATGTGGGCCTTTCTACTACAATGGTTTGTAGTCATTGCAGAGCGAGGAGCAGGAAAGGGAGAAGAGGTTAGAGCAGTGGGAAGGGGGAGCAAAGCGACAAAACCGAAGAAATCAGCTTCAATCCCAACAACATTCGTATGGGCCGATCACATCTCCCATGTGCTAGCGACAATGGCAAAAGCACTTCGAGTCCCAACGCAACGTATATGGAGGACGTCATCCGAGAGGGAGGCTTTCGTGTCATGTTTCACGAAACCGGCATACCAGCTCGCAGAGACTGAGGCGTATTTGAAGAATCAGGAAATAAAGATGGGAATCTACAAAGTCATCTGTCTGGCCGTCAAATTCCACTCGCACGCATTTGGAGCTCAGACCAGTATTATTCAGAACTTGACATATTTCGAGCATTTGGCGGAATACATGGCGGAACTCTTGTCGATACTGGAGAAGGAATTCGACTTTAATCAACTTGGAGAGGAGGTTCTGAGGGATGTTGCGAGCAAATCATTTGCTCATAATGATCAAAAGGGACCGAAAGTGTTTTCGCGGTTCTTGGTCAGGTTTGCCGAACTCAGCCCCGGGGTGGTGCAGAAGCAAATGGCCTTATTGCTCTCACACCTTGACTCAGAGGCAAGTCGTCGCTTTCATGGTTCTTGATCAATGGGAACCAGCTGACAGTCAGGCATACCCCATGCGAATAGCTATCATTGAGATTGTCGGGATCTTGATCCAGGATATATCATTGTCGGATGAAGGTGATGAAGAACAAAAGAAGAAACAGGTCAAGAAGTACTTCGAACTGCTCATGGAGCGTTTTCTGGACCTAAACGCATTTGTGAGAGGAAAAGTCATGTCGACGATATACAAGCTGTGCGAGTGAGTCCGGACACCGTCTATCGTTTTCATTAGACTCTGCTAATCTCAGCCTAAAAAACAAGTACCCCAAACAACGAGCTCAGATTACAGACCTTGCCATCAGGACACTGGAGGACAAGACGGCAACATGTCGAAAGAATGCTATTCAGCTACTACACAAATTGATCCAAACCCACCCATTCGGCGCTATACATGGTGGTTCGCTACATGCACCGGAATGGCAAGCTGGGTACGATGCTCTGATGGCACAGCTAGAGAAAGTGGATGCTCATGAATTGGAGCAAGCCAAGCGTCAGACTGGAATGGGTGGGGACGAGGATGAAGCAGAGAACGAGGGAGAAGACAAAGATGAAGATGAAGACGAGGATGAGGATGAGGAAGAGGCTGAAAAGAAGCCAGACGTCACAGAAACAGGAGAGGGAGTGGAAGGTGGATCAGGCGAGGAGGGCGACGAGTCAGCTCCTAAGGAGAAGATTGCGAAAAAGAAGAAGAAACCCCGTCAATCCCAGCTTGACATTTCTGCTCTACAAGCAGAACAATCGAATCTCGACCCAAACTTCGTCATGCAGCTTCGTCTTGCAAAGAAGTACTACACCGACGCACTCCGCTTTATCAACTCCATCGAAGGTGCTGTACCTATTCTCGCACAATTGCTAGTATCGACAAACAAGTCTGAAGCGCTCGAAACTATCCGATTCTTCCGTATTGCTTACGAGTACAAGTTCGTAGGCGCAGAAGTGGGTATCAAGACTATGATTCACTTAATTTGGACCAAGGATAATACATCCACCAGCGCACCTTCGGAAGTCGTGGAAGCCGAAAAGGGTATCCGAGGAAGTCTGATCGAGACCTACAAAAGCCTATACTTTGACGTGGTGCCCGACCTGAACCCACGGCAGCAAGTCAACAGGATCGCCAAGAACATGATCGAGAGGACGTACGACGCGACATTGGCTGAATTGACGAGTCTGGAGGAACTGATGCGTACTATGATGTTGGAAGGAGGAGCGGATGGGGGTGTGCATGAGGATGTCATCAATAAGCTATGGCAGGTCTACTGTGAGTCATTACCGGAGTTGGCGAATACTGATGGAAGCGACCGATACGCCTGTGCCCAAACCACAGAGGCAGGGTGCTATCATTATTCTTGGAATGTTGGCAGTTGCAAAGCGAGAGGTCGTCACTGAGCAAGTTGAAAATCTGCTAAAGATCGGTCTCGGTCAGCATGGCATGGTGAGTGTTCCCTTGAGAACCGGAGCTAATGTCAGAACGACCTGGTACTTGCTCGATATACATGTGTCGCTTTACAGCGTCTGGGGGGAAGTGCCAAGAAGGTCAAAGGTGAGTTTATCACTTTCTCCGATGCTGATATGTAGGATCACTTGCAGACAAGACCATGAGGCTACCGATGGAGAATCCAATCTTTCAGAAACTGCAAGACATCATTGAACGAGCCCCACGTACACCTCAATGGTTCGGTATGGCCGAACAAGCGATCAATACCATCTACCTACTAGGCGAACAACCCGATCAACTGTGTAGTCAAATCATCAAGAATCTGACCGAGAAAGCATTCCATCCCCGTTTAGCAGAAACCGACATCAGCCGAGAACGAGCTACGACACCGACACAAGGAGAAGAATATGATGAAGATGTACCTCCGACACCTGCGACATTGATGCCGCCTGATACACCTGCTATTCCACCTACACCTGCTTGGAGTATGCCCGCTACACCTGGTATGGAACGGACAAACTCTCAAACCTCGCTTCAGGAGGATAGCACACCCTCATTCGGTCTTGCCCAGCTGGTTTTCAGCGTTGGACATGTGGCTATCAAGCACATTGTCTACCTGGAATTGGTCGAGAGGGAACTAAAGCGTAGAAAGGATGAGCAGAATAAGCGTGAGTTGATCTTGCATAAATGGTGGAAAGGTAAGCTGATGAGCAGTGAAAGCGGCAGAGAAGGCCAAGGAGAAGGAAGCAGCTTCAAATGACTTGGACGCAGTCACTGGAAATGCCGAAGACGATATCGGAGATACAGTCGCCGGAATCAGGGAGAAAGAGATTCTGTATGGTGAAAAGAGCTTGTTGAGGGTCTACGGACCTTTGATAGCGGCCATTTGTGCTACTCCGAGGAAATATAGGGTGAGTACTATGACCTACACATGAGATAGGCTAACGCCCAGTCACCCTCGCTACGATTGGCAGCTACGCTTGCATTGACGAAACTCATGTGTGTTTCTGGCCAATACTGTGAGGGCCATTTGTTACTCCTTCTCAAAATCCTGGAGACTAGCAAAGACCCCTCCATTAGGTCCAACATCGTTATCGCTCTAGGTGATATCGCCGTTTCGTTCGGAAACATCATGGACGATGTGGGTTTCTGCATTGGTATCTTCCGAGACAAGCTGATTAGTAGAATTCAGAACGACTCTACCAGGGTTTATCCGATTCCTCCGGATCCGTCAAGAAGAATACCCTTATGGTTCTGACGCATCTGATCCTGAATGGAATGATCAAAGTCAAAGGTCAATTAGGAGAGATGGCGAAATGCCTTGAAGACCCGGATCCACGAATCTCCGATTTGGCCAAATTGTTCTTTAAGGAATTATCGACAAAAGATAATGCGCTGTATAACAATTTACAGGATGTCATCAGTCATCTGAGTGTTGGTAAATTCAAGGTTGATGAGGAAAGTTTCGAGAAGACCATGCGGTTTATCTTTACCTTCATCGAGAAGGTACGTCTGCTTGACACTTTGATCTCTCGGAGATGCTGATGATGAAGGATAAACAGGCCGAGGCAATTATCGAGAAGTTATGCCAGAGATTCAGACTAGCTACGGATGAACGACAATGGCGAGATATCGCGTTCTGCCTATCGCTCCTGCCGTACAAATCAGAGCGTTCAATGAAGAAGTTGATCGAGGGGTATGTCAATACATTGTTGCATGAGCTGATAACAGTTTGCCATTCTACCAGGATAAGCTACATGAAGAGAGGGTCTTCCAGAGGTTTAATGAGATCTTGACAAAGGTTAGCTCAATACATTGCTCGCACGAACGAGCTGACAACCAAGGCTCGACAGAACAGAAATCCCGGTAAACCAGAAACCGAGCTCAAGGAATTCGAAACGGTAAATCTTTTCAACTTTCTTAGACATGACCCAAGCTGACATCCAGATCTTGGCGGAACATCAAGCAAAGGGATTAGAAGAGCAAGCTCTGGAAGCTGATGTCGCTAAGAAGACAAAGGCTGCAAAGAGGAGAGCGGCAAAGAGGGGCGCGGCGACTGGTAGTGCTACCGCCGGTGCTGTAGCTCGCAAAGGCTCAGAAACGCCAGTGAGGAACGAGCGTCCGAAGAGAGGTGAGTTTGTAGTGCCAGACGGTCGTCGTACTGATGTATAGGGCGTCGCAAAGTTGCAGCTGAGAGCGACGAGGACGAAGATGAGTGATCCGGTTTGACGACGCGATGGACTCTGGTGATTTTCAAATTCTCTTTCTTTATATGGGTCTTGATCGTGGACTGAATGTTGTATGATGTATATGCATCACTGTCTCATTATATATATTCTCATCAGAGTACCTCGATGAATGTTTCTAGAAATCCTGTAAGGTCAGTACAATGATCAACCTGCTGCCGCCGATCGGAACTTACAGTGACCCTCCCAGCATAACTCCAATCTCCATCGCCAGACTTGAATGGATCAACCTTGGGACCTCCCATCTCTCCCGTCTTTGGATTCCGTTCACCCATAAATTCCGGTACAGGTCCTCGCCTCAGATCTCGATGTTTCTCCAGATCGATATCTGCTTCCTTGGAGATCTCGGAAGGTGGTAGCGTGGAGGCGGGAGTAGCGCCGACTGTCTGAGCTGCTTTTTGTTGAGCTTCAAATTCCGCTTGGTCGGCTGCTGGGAGTGGTGGTGGGCCTGGACGGGTGAAGGAGGATCGGGATGCGTAGTGGCGCATGGCAGAGGTTGAAGATGAGGCTAGTGATGTGGGATGGGAGGGGTGGATGCGAGGTAAAGCTCGATTCATAGTGCGTAGGAGTGACATGTTGGTTGTTTGTATTATGTCTGAATAAGTTGAGATGAGGGAAAAGATGCTGTACCAAGAGTAGAATATATAGTTGTGCTCTGTAGTGGCCATGATTCGGATAAGATCGGCAAGTTGATTTGTATTCAGGCACGAGATGACTACATTTCTAGATACTCATGTGATGGGCTGGTGGTGTCTATCTCGCAACCTCGGGGATCATCATACACAACGTTCACCCCACTCAGACCTTTGATCAGAGGCCTACAATTCCTCAAGATATCACTCCCGCCCGCCCAAAGGTATCGCATAATGTCGTCTCCTGCGAGGCCGAAACGAGCGGCCGCTTCTCGATCAACTATTAAAGCCGAATCGCCAGGAAGCGATCTCTCAGAATTGTCAGAGGAGAATACCAAACCACTCAAGAAGGCTCCTCGGAAATCGAAAGTCAAAGACGAGATTTCCAAAACCGAGGCCATAGACGTAGATCCCAAGCCGGTCAAGGGGAAAGGCAATGCTGCTCCAAAACGAGCTAAAGCAGAAGCCAAGAACGATGGCGATGATGCAGATAAACCCGCCAAGAAACCTCGAGTCGCAAAAGCTTCCATATTTCCACCTGCCGATCTGCTGCCTTCATTACATCCTCCAAGAAAAGGGTATCCGGTTTTCAAACACCCAGAGATATCGGGCACGCGGAATGGAGGGATTCAACCATCCGAAAGAGGCTCAATGCCAATGTTGATTGGAGCGCATACGTCTATCGCTGGTGGACCTGCTACTGCTCTACTGAAGGCTGGTATGCTTGGTGCTAACGGATTGGCAATGTTCGTCAAAAGTCAAAGGCAATGGAAAGCTAAGGATTATGAGGAGGAAGCTGTTCAGAGATTCAGGGACTTGATGAAGAGCAAAGATGAGGAAGGTGAGCCCGATCCTCCTTTCGTCTTCTGTCAAAGCTGACGATATAGGATTGGGGTATCCTGCGGATTCAATACTGGTCCATGGAAGCTACCTAATCAACCTTGGGCACGTATACTGCCTTGGAGGGCTAGTGAGGAATTGACCGTCAGGAACCCAGATACCGCGAAATGGCAAACTTCATACGAGTGCTTTGTCGATGATTTGAAACGTTGTCACCAGCTCGGTCTCAAACTATACAATTGGCAGTGAGTCA